>Ga0137407_10000043_pt1 | contig 113978 bp, 91 predicted proteins | sample CZOMad2_2_16fung_FD_108410 | JGI IMG/M metagenome (GOLD analysis project Ga0137407, IMG submission 108410) | Vadose zone soil fungal communities from Angelo Coast Range Reserve, California, USA - CZOMad2_2_16fungal (Illumina Assembly) | ecosystem: Environmental > Terrestrial > Soil > Vadose... | reverse complement strand
TTGCTGTGCTGGAAAAGACTCACCGCCGGGGGCGGCGGTGCCACACGACTCTAGGAGTACCAAGCACTATGAACAACGAAAGTTTTGTGGCCCAGCCGCCCTCGGCTGGGTTTAGACACCATAAAACTTAGGGTACACCAACGTAGGAACCGCTTTAAGAATGATGCGCGTTGTAATTTACTGAAACCACAAGGGTTGGTGGGCCTGCTCGGATTCGAACCGAGAACCAACAGATTATGAGTCTGCTGCTCTAACCGTTGAGCTACAGGCCCCCTCAAGGACTCGGGGTGTCGCGGTGGCGCTTTCTGACTTGACTGAAATCGATTCGCCGTACGGTCAGCCTATTATAACGGCGGCGCGCAGAGCGGTCACTTTTTCTACCACGCGCGACTCTGATTTCACGGCTTCCCCGAGAGATGGCCTCCCGTGCGGCAAGTCCGCAAAGCCGCGTAAATTGCAGCGCATAGCGAAGCACCGCACCGCGCCCCTGCGCGCGCGGAAGTTCAGTGTGTGGATGGTTTTCCAAAGCGGATATGTACCTCTCGCCTTTCCGGATGAGAAAAACTTTTCTCGATGGAAAGCGACAACGCCTGGTCTTTTACTGACCCGTGAAACTCCAAGATGGGATTATCGGCATCCTGTCTTCCAGCTAAAGGATATTCAGCAAAGCCGATTTTTTTGAAAGCCAGGCGGTACAGAGTTTGCACCTGATCGACTGACAGTGTAGTAAGGAACGTGATATCAGCTTTTCCCTCGGACGCCTGGAATCTCTCACTGACGTGGAGGCCCGTGGCATGTGACGGGATGATAATTCCCGCAAGTTTTTCACCGGCCGCCGGCGAAAGCTCCGCATCGTCATCCCGGCGAGCGATGAACTGAAGATTCACGTAGCGAGTGTTGGAGTTCATGACTTCGCTGCCGGAGATGGAGATTTCGCGGTCTCCCCATGGTCCGCGATAGACCAAGTTAAGATCGCGGGCCTCGATCCGTTCCAACAAGGCAACTGATTTCAGGCCGCGTTTCGCCATTGCCGTCTTGTAGTAGTTGAACAGTTCCCGCAAGCTCATCGACGTCTCAAAGCGAATGGTATCAACAGAGTCTTCGAACAACATGTTCGGCTCCTGGTTCAGGTCGTGGACATTGGCGGGGACGGGAAATCTGAATGCCACCTGGTCCAGCCGCTCTTTCGAGATCGCCTCCGCATTGCCGGTGACGCTGCGTGAACCGGGCGCAACCGCGGATTCTCCCAGCAGGGTAAAGGCGGCCCAACTGCCAGGATTGGGAAATTTCTGCTTTGTATCCAGCATGGCGCCGCGCAGAGATTGTGCTTTGTCTTTGCCGCTTTGTAGCCGCTGGTAAAAATGTTCCATCAGATAGCTGGTGGATTCGTCTGGAACGGACCACAGCGATACCATAAGGCTCGGCGCGCCTGCCGCCAGAAAAGACCGGGAGAACCCAAGGATGCCGTCACCACTCAGTTTGCCCAGCGCGGTATCGCAGGCGCTCAGGACCACGAGGTCAGCATTCAATTTCAAACTTTGTAATTCGAGTACAGTCAGCAGCCCCGAATCGTCGGCCGTTGGCGCAAGCGCTAACGAACTTTGAAGCCCACCTGTATTTCGGTCAAGCAAACCATGAGTGGCTAAATGTATGATCTGAGCGTTGAATATCCGGCGGAGTACTTCATCCTTTGTCGCTGCCTGCCCGATTAGAGGTGTGGCATGAAATCTTGCGGCGATTGCGCGCGCCTCAACTTCTGCTTGCGGCAGTTGGTTCAATCGTACGGGCGTCACATCTTTCCCTGGTGAAAAATTGGGCATGGCCGGGTTCCCCACAATCAATGCACCTTTTCCACCGCGGTTCGTGATGAGTTCTTGATGCGTCAGGTCCAGAATACTGAGCGATGGCGCTGCGTTGATCGTGTGTTGTTCCACCAGGTAGTGTCCCTGGCCGTCTTGCAGGGCCGGGAACGGAACCATATAGAGCCAGTCTTGCGGAGCGAGCGTGACCACGCGCTCCGGCTCACGGGGCAGATCAGGGACTATCGGTGCGATGAGAAGGTTATAAAGGTTCTGTAGATCGCTGGTTTTCAGGTCGCTAGGCTCTGGGTCGAAAGAAACGCCTCTCCCAAAGGCCCCTACCGCGTGCCTGGCGCCGTTCACCATTTGCAATAAAGGTGCTTGCGGGGAAAGCGGCGACTCATGAAATATAATGCGTCCGTCCGGCTGCACCACCCATATGTAAATGGTTGTTGCCGGAATGTCCTCAAATTTGCTGAAGATGAAGAGCAGGTCCGGATCGTATTCATAGAGGACCGAATATTCCACCAGTGTAGCGTTGTGCTCGCGGGCGATCTCTCGGATTTTTGCGATGGAAGGAGAGGCGAGGTCTTTGCCTTTGATCGCACGGCGGGCCAACTCGGCGGCGAACGCGCGCGCCCGGGCCAGCTCTGAGATCTCTAGCGCGTCCGTATAGCGCTTCTGTGCCACTAAAACCCTTTCCAGCCAGCGCAATATTTCCACTTGCAACTCGTACTGGGTAGCTTCCCGTGGGTCAGGATGGCTCAAACTGGAGAACGCCAGATATTTGCTATAGGCTTGGCGCATGCGATATTCGGCTTGCGTATATTGGCCCGCCAGGTAAAAATTGATGCCGAGACGCTGTAGGGAGTAGGGCACCAAGGTCCCGGCCATTCCTTTGCGGTCCAAGGCTTCGGCAAGAGCAACTTCTTCAAGGCAATAACGGACTGCGTTGGCATAATCGTGCTTCCATGAGTACGCTGCGGCCAGGTGCTGTACGGCACTATGCTCCGAGATAGCATAATTCTGAAACCCTTTCGGGTTCTTGCGGACCATGTCCAGGTTCGCCCGCCGCAATTGCAGGACCCGGTCATAGTCGCCGGCAATACGATATTCGAAGGACAGTTCCTGCCGCGCATACCATAAACGTTGCCAGTCCTGGCTCTTCTCGCCCAGGGCGACCGCTTGTTCCGCGGTTGCCTTGGCTTCCTGCACCTTTCCGGCCTTGCGCAGGTCCCTGGCCTTGTTTATGAGATTGTCAAGATCGTCGGCGGCGAAGATCAGCTGGGAAAAACTTAGTAAACAGAACAACATCAACAGGCGTTTCATACGGGAGTTTCTTCCTCTTGCGATGAACAGACAGATCAATGCTCTGGGTAGTGACGCAAGTTGTAAAAGCGTTTCAGAAGACAAGACGAAATATGCGGGGGAAAACCTGTTTCTGTTTTCCCGTGCACCAGCAAAGAACTCTTGCTGAGCGTCTCAGATTGGGAACGATGAGGGGGCTGGACTAATCGCTAGTAGCATCAAGATCTTTATCTTCAACTCTGTAGCAGTTGCTGAGCGCGAACGTAGTGATCATGTCTCCCAGCAAGCGCGCTATCGCGTTATTTCTCTTCTGTTCCCACGTCTGGAATTACGGTGATCCATTGCGCATCCAAGCTCTTCAACTGCACATGTTGCTCTTGGAAAAAGAAGGTGCCGCCAAGAGAGGCGTCCTCTGGTTTCAAAATCATAATGCGAGGTGAGTTTGCCCCCATTGTCATCCTTGCCGGATGAGGCGGGTACAGGGTTGCGCTGAGCGGAACGTTATGGCCGGCAATCTCCACTGATTCAAATTGCACCGTGATCTGAAAATGATCTCCGGGTTCAGACCACCATTTAACGTTCCTCAAGCGGCCATGAAGGCGGGCGCCCAATGGCGCAATCACCGCCTTGTTCTTGTCACGCATTGGGGAACGGAGAACTGCCTCAATGGGATCGCCGGCAGCGGCGGTACTGGAGTTGATGGGCGTGGTGATGCGGGCATCAAAGTGGAGTCCCGCGGGCAGGGGCGCTGGTGGCTCTGCCGTAGATGGCATCGCGGGGGCCGTCCCGGCTGTACTATTTGTGCCATCACTTTTTGTGTGATCATTTTCTGTACGATCAAAGATCAACCGCACAGTGCTTGCGTACTCGCGGCAATTCGCAAAACTCGTCTGGCTTTGTGATTCGCTGCCGGTGAGATCGATGGTGTAAAGGCGCGTTTCACGCGGGATCAGGACTAAACGGTCGTGAATCGAGGTACGTCCATAGGTGACTTCCGTGATCGCCTGGCAGGTGGAACTGCTGGCCGGCAGTTCCGCGGTGCGTACGATCAAGCGCGCAAGATCGGCGGCGTCAGGATCCAGCAACAGCGTGCCGCTATACGCGGTAGGCTCCCACCCACTGGATGTCTTGATCTTGTAGCCGCTCTTCTCGACGGGCATGTCATACGAATATTCCAGGAGTCGCTTACCATCGATGATTTCCTCTCTTTGGTATTCCAGCGTTGTCCGGAGCAGGATATTCCCGATAAAAACGCCGAAGTCTCCGCTGCCCAGTGGCCCGTTGCCGGCCAGCTTATCCAGGGTGTCATTAGTAAATCTGGGTGCGCCGACCCAGGAAAATACGCTGCTGCCCTGGACTATGCCAACTTCCAGCCGAAGGCGGTCCCAGCCGAGTGCTCGTGGCGGATGTCTCTGTGTTTCGTGCGCCGCGATAAGCCCTGAACAGGTAGGCCGGTGAAATTCTGCCCTTGCATCGTAGTAGGTCCGCGTGATGGTCTGCACGCAGGTGTAGCGCGGCATGCGGTCCGTGTCCGCCAGCAAGCGTTGCCCAATGCGTTGCAATGTGGCTTCGGGATCAGGCGCTTGCTGTGCAGGGCTGGCCGGACCCAGAGCAATGACAGCAAGAATCGCGAGGACACTGAAGTGATGCACAACGTTTCCTTGTTTTTGCAGCCCGCAAGGAACTTTGATCGTTAGGTTCCCGCAGTCTCTAGTTGCCGCCGCCGGGAGTCTCCGGTTTGGCCGTTACCGGTTTGCCTTCCGTATCGAAGACTAGGACTGTGCCGTACTTGTCCACGGCTGTGCGCACTTCTTTGGCGTCACCCACCACGACGATCTGCAAGTGGTCAAGATCGACATATTTTTTTGCCATGCGCTGGATGGTGTCCACGTCAACTTTGGCGACCTGGTCAGAGTAGTGGTCCCAGTAATCGGCGGGCAGACCAAAATATTTGACCGTCAGCCAGCTATTGATGATTTCTACCGGGTTCTGCAGGGACAAAGCGAAGCGGGAAACGATGGAGCGTTTGCATTCTTCCAGCTCCGTCACGGGGACCTTCTCGTCGCGCAGGCGCTTGAGCTCGTACATCAGCTCGTGCAGAGAACCATCGGTCACGGCGTTGCGGACTTCTGTGTTGGCCACCAATGTTCCCGGATAAACGTCACCGGTGACGCGGCTGTAAGCGCCGTAGGTATAACCCTTGTCTTCACGCAGGTTGGAAAAGAGCCGCGCGGCGGACCCGCCGCCGAGAACGCGGTTCATCACGAACAACGCAACGTAATCCGGATCAGAGCGGCGCAGTGAAATGCCTCCGGCCAGGATGTTGCTCTGCGCCGAGCCGGGACGGTCCACCAGATAAACCTTCGCCGCAGAGGGAGCCGGCATCTCTGCTGCCTTCGATGCCGGCAGCGCAGCGCCCTTCCATGCGCCAAAGTATTTCTTGGCCAGGGCCGTGGCCTGCTCCATGGTTACGTCACCGGTAATGGCCATGATGGCATTGCCAGGAGTGTAGTACGCGTCATGAAAGCCTTTAAGCGCTTCCGGCGTGGCTTTTTGCACGGAGTCAGCCGTGGGCGATGTAATGGCCGCGGGAAAGCTGCCATAGACGGCCTGGGAGAAGCGCTCCCGCGCCAGGAATGCGGGATTCGAGCGCATCTGAAGCAGACGCGTTTTTTCCTGACGGCGGAAGCGTTCCAGTTCGTCGGCCGGGAAGCTGGGATTGAGGACCATGTCACTCACCAGCTCCATCAGCTTGTCGGCGGAGATGCTCAGACCGGACGCCTGCACGTTGGTGATGTTCGTGCCGAAGGGAGCTCCAACATTGAAAGCTGCGCCCAGATCATCAAGCTCAGAGGCAATCTGCGTGCTGGAGCGTTTGGCGGTGCCTTCACGCAACATGTCGGCGGTGAACGAAGCTAGACCAGGCTGGTCCGCGGGGTCCGTAAGCGCGCCGGACTTGATCCACAGGACAACACTCACAGTGGGCAGCTTGTGGCTTTCCAGCACCAGCAGCGGCAGGCCATTGGGCAGAGTGGTTTCCTTCACATGCGGCAGCGTTACCTTGAGAATCTCAGGATTGACCGGCGCCTTGTTCAAGCGCTGGACTTTTCCCGTCAGGGTCTTCTCGTCCGTTTGGGGCTGCTGGGCAAACGCCGTTGCGGCAAAGCAGAGCAGAGTGAGCACGAACACGATAGATTTCTTTTGCATGGCGTCTCCTTATTGCTGTCCGGGCCGGCCACCGGCGGGCCGCCCTGTGGGCGTGGTGACCATCACGGAGCGATGCTCCGGAACCAGATATTTTTGCGCCGCCTGTTTGACTTGATCGGCAGTCACGGCAGCCATCTTTTCATAGCCGGTGTTGATGAGGTTAGGATCGTTGTAATACACGGCAAGAAACCCGATTCGATTGGCCAGGTTCAGGTCGTTGGCCCGGCCCTGTATATCGCCGCGCAAAATCTGGATGCGCGCTTTTTCCAGCTCCTGGGCCGTGATTCCATCTTTCTTCACAGCTTCAAATTCGTCGTACACGGCTTTTTCCAGGTCTTCCATTTTTACGCCGGGCCGCGGTATGGCCACCACGCGGAATAAAGATGGTCCGCGGCGTTCTTGCACGCCGGAGAAAACATTAATGGCGAGTTGCTTGTCATGGACTAAGTGCTGGTAGAGCCGCGAGCTTCTCCCGGACGAAAGCACATTGGCCAGGATTTGCAGCGCATTAAAATCCGGTGTGTTGCCTGCGGGCGCATTGTAAGCCGCCTGCACTTGGGGAAGCCGGGCCAGCGCGTCGTCCATGGTGGCGCGGCGCTCTTTTTCGTGGGCTGGTTCCGTAGTGTCCACCGGCGGAGGCGCGGCTTGTCGGGGAATCTCGCCAAAATACTTCTTCACCTTGGCCAGCGTTTCTTTGGGATCAACATCGCCGGCCAGAACCAGCACCGCATTGTTAGGCGCGTAATAGATGCGGAAGAACTCTTTTACGTCGCTGATGCTGGCGGCGTTCAGATCTTCCATGGAGCCGATGACCGAATGATGGTAGGGAAAACTGTCATACGCCAGCGACTCCAGGGCTTCCGATGATTTGCCGTAAGGCTGGTTGTCCACGCGCAGGCGGCGTTCTTCCTGAACGGCGTTGCGCTGGTTATCCAGGTTGGCCTGCGTGATGTTCAAGGCCTTCATGCGGTCCGATTCCAGAAACAGCGCCAAGTCCAACTGGTTGCGCGGCAGCTCTTCAAAATAGTTAGTTCGGTCGTTGTTGGTGGTGCCGTTCATGGTACCGCCGTAGTTCTGCACTAGCAACATGTGTTCCCCTTTGCCCACGTTGGCCGAGCCTTCAAACATCATGTGTTCAAAGAGGTGGGCAAAGCCGGTGCGTCCCTGCTTTTCATTGCGGGAACCGGTGTTGTAAGTCACGGAGACGGCCACCACCGGCGCAGTGTGGTCAGGCACAATGATGACTCGCAGCCCGTTCTCCAGCGTGGAATCAGTAAAGTCGACTTTAGGCAGTTTGGTTTGCGCGGCGGCCAGCGAAGAACAAGCCAGGAGCAATGTGCAAAACCAGGGTGACAGACGTAGGTGTTTCAAGGGCCACCTCAGCGAGTGATTTAGAACCAGAGATTCTTACACAGTTTCGACGGGAAGGAAACCCATACTCAGCGGGGTGCGGTGGGTCTGTTTACGATGGCCATGTGGCACAACCGAACTCGGCTTGTTCCGAGAAGTAAACCGACGAACACGCAAGCTCCGGCAAAACAAAAGCCCGGTCCGTAACCGGGCATTTTCTAGAAGCTAGCAGCTAGTCGCCAGAAGCTACTTTATTTTGGCCAAACGGGCGCTCAGGCGGGACTTGTAACGGCCGGCGGTGTTCTTGTGGATTACGCCGGTCTTGACGGCCTTGTCGATCATCGAAACGGTGCCGGAAAACGCTGCTTTGGCCTGGGCTGCGTCCTTGGATTCAAGGGCTAGGCGGAACTTCCGCAACGCGGTGCGCAGACGCGAGGTGGCGGCACGGTTGTTCTCCGTGCGCTTGGTAGTCTGCCGGGCGCGCTTTAGCGCGGAAAAATGATTTGCCATTGTGCTGGTGTGTCCTTCTAAGAAGTTTTTCGGAAATAACCCGAAGGGCCTATTTTACTTGGGTTTGGCGGGTTTGGTCAATGGCGGCGCCAAGTCGGCGGGTGGGCGCCCTTGAAAATCCTTCCGGCCTGATCTCGTCTCAAGAGCAGCATTCGATCTGCCGTCGCTGCTCTCTGCAATAAGAAATCTAAGGACTTGAGGTGTTTCTGCGCCTTCTCGGCGGGCCGCTGGCACTTAGCATGCATAAAGCAGTGTGAAAGTTGCGCGAAAGCTGTCCTGAAGCCTGTTGACTTGGCCCGATAACAGCGGTAATCTCAGCCCTAATGGTATTACCTCCACGCTCTGGTGGGCCAGCTACCCTGCTTCTCCATGCACAAAGCAACTTTTATGTTTTCTGGGCGCAAGCGCTGGAGTGTGCGCAGCCATTGGTGGAACCAGCAAAGGCCAGAAGAACTAGATGAAGAAGAACATCGAAATCATTCCTAATATCCAGAAGCTTTTCGGCACTCGCGACGAGAACCTCCAGATCATGGAGAGCGGGCTCAACGTTGCCATCGATCTGAAATCCGACTCGGTGCAGATTGAGGGCGCAGCCCGGGACGTGGCCCGTGCCGAGCAGGTCTTCACGGATTTTGACCATCTGAGCCGCGTCGGACATGAGTTCAGCAATGGCGACCTCGGCTCCATGTTGCGCGTGGTCATGGGAGACCCCGCCACCACTCTGCGCGGCCTGGCGGAAGCGGGCAAGCAGCGGTCGTTTGGCAAGCGCCAGGTCCAGCCCAAGAGCATGAACCAGCGGCGCTACATTGACGCCATTGAGAAATACGACATGGTTTTTGGTATCGGGCCGGCCGGCACAGGTAAAACCTATCTGGCTGTGGCGATGGCGGTATCCGCGCTGAACAGCAAGAAGGTGAGCCGCATTATCCTGGCCCGTCCCGCGGTGGAAGCCGGCGAGCGGCTGGGCTTTCTTCCCGGAACGCTGCAAGAGAAAGTCGATCCCTATCTTCGGCCTTTGTATGACGCGCTCTATGACCTGATGGAGCAGGAACGCGTGGACCGGTATTTAGAAAAGAACATCATTGAGATTGCGCCCATTGCTTTCATGCGCGGACGCACGCTGAATGATTCGTTCATCATCCTGGACGAAGCGCAGAATACGACGCCGGAGCAGATGAAGATGTTTGTCACGCGCATGGGGTTCAACTCCAAAGCGGTGATCACCGGCGATGTTACGCAGATCGACTTACCCAACGCGCGCCGGAGCGGACTGCTGGAAGCGGCCGATGTGTTGAAGACCGTGGAAGGAATCGCCTTCAACTATTTTGCCGAGGAAGATGTGGTGCGCCATCATCTGGTGCAGCGGATCGTCCATGCTTACGATGAGCGTTCGCGCAGCCAGCAGATGTCGCTGGAGATGCCGCGCGAGGTGCAAGAAGAGCAGGGGCCGCCTGAACCTCCGCTCCAGCAATAAGAATCAAGTAGAATCTTGAGCGGGAGGGCAATCAGGGCCCTCCCAATTTGTTTTAGGAGCGCATGGTCGTATTTGAAACAGCCGTGAAGAATGTCAGTCAGAAGGAACTCCAGCGCTTCGCCCGGCGGGCGCAGGAAATGGCAGGCGTCTCCGGCGACGTGGACATCCTGATCACCGGGAACCTCCGTCTCCAGGAATTGAATCGACGCTTCCGCAAGAAAAACAAAACCACGGACGTGCTTTCTTTCCCACGGCCCCAGGGCGGAGACATTGCCATCTCCGCCGATATTGCGCTGGAGAATGCTGGCCGCTATGGCCATGAAGCTGCGGAAGAATTGAAGATTCTGGTTCTGCATGGCATGTTGCACCTGGCCGGCTATGACCACGAATCTGACAACGGACGGATGGCCAAGGCGGAAGCCCGTCTGCGTGCGCGGCTCAAGCTGCCAGCCTCACTGATCGAGCGCACCGGTTCAACTGACGTTGCGACGCGCCGCAAAGGCGGGCCACAACGATGAATGTGCTTGTATACGTTGTGATTCTGGTCTTGTGCGGACTGCTGGCGCTGGTCTCCTACGTGGAGCGGCTTTACACCGAGAGCGGAAAATTTCTGAGCCGCGAATTCCAGGACAACATTGAGGCATTTGAAAAGCTGGTGGAGCCACGGCTGGTTTCAACCAGCAAGCGGGCTGCTCTGGCCATGGCGGTGCTCGCGCAGTTATGCACTGCGGCCGTCACGTTGTTGATCGGCTACCTGGTCTTCCAGGACCAGAAATGGACCGCGCCGGAGATCGCCCAGGCTGCCGTCGGGATTATTCTGGTAGTCATTGTCTGCAATCGCTGGCTGCCTTTCGCCCTGTTTACCCGCACCCATGGCGAGTGGCTGGTTGCTTTCGTTCCCTTGCTCAAGGTGCTGATTTACGTGATGCTGCCCGTCACGATTGTGCTTGGCTTCGGGCTTTCCGTGGCTGCGCTGGCGGAGCCGCACGAACCGGTAGAGCCGGAGCATCCTTCAGAAGCCGTGGACGCCCTGATTGAAGCCGGACGCGAAGAAGGAATCCTGGAAGAGAGTGACCGGCAACTCATCCAGTCCGTAGTGGAGTTCGGCGATAAGACCGTGCGCGAGGTCATGACTCCGCGGCCAGATATCTTCGCGGTCCCGGCGGAAACCACAATTGAGGCATTTACCAACATGCTGCGGGACAAGCCTTATTCGCGCGTGCCCGTCTATATCTCCAATATCGATCACATACAGGGCATGGTGCTGGCCCATGACCTGATCCAAATTCCGGACGATCAAGCCCCAACCACTACCGTAGGCAAACTGGTGCGCCCGGTCATTTTTGTTCCGGAAACTAAAATGACCTCTCAGCTTTTGCGGGAGATGCAGAAAGACAACATTCACGTGGCCATTGTGATCGACGAATACGGCACCGTGGCCGGCATTGTCACCATGGAAGACCTGGTGGAAGAGATTGTGGGTGAAATACGCGACGAGCACGAGCAGACGCATGATATCGTTCGTGAAGGTGACAACGCGTACGTAATGTGGGGCAGCGTGGATATTGGCCGCCTTCAGGACCTGTTTGACACGCGCTTTGAGCCGAAAGATACGGCCACCGTCGGCGGGCTGGTAAGCGCGCTGATGGGGCGCATTCCGCAACCAGGAGAAGTAATGGAAGAAGAAGGGATCCGTTTTGAAATTTTGGAATCCACGGACCGCAAAGTGGAAAAAGTTCGCGTCAGCCGATTGCAGCCGGACACGCCGTCTGAGCAGGTCTCAGCGTAACCATGGCTTTCCACTCAGGATTTGTTTCCATTATCGGTCGCCCGAATGCCGGCAAGAGCACCTTGCTCAATGCGTTGGTCGGCGAGAAGATCGCAATTGTCACCGAGAAACCCCAGACCACGCGCATGTGCATCCAGGGCATTCTCAATATCAAAGCCCAGCGCAAGCGCTCCGCGGGACAGATTGTCTTCATTGATACGCCCGGCGTACACAAACCGGATAGCCGTCTCAACCGCAAGATGATGCAGGAAATTCACGGCGCCCTGGAAAGCCGCGATCTGGTCTTATTGCTGGTCGACGCAACCGAGCGATACGGTCCACTAGACGAGCAGGTGCTCGAGTTGGTCAAGCGCTGCGGTGCTCCGGTGTTTCTGCTGCTCAACAAAGTTGACAGGCTGCACAAAGAAAAGCTGCTTCCGTTGATCGGCCGGTACAGCAAGCTCCATTCGTTTCAAGAAGTGATTCCCATTTCCGCCATGAAAGGAGAAGGCTTGGATGTTCTGATTGACAAGATCATCCGCACTTTACCCGAAGGCCCGCACTATTTCCCCGACGACCAGATCACCGACCAGCCGGAGCGCTTCCTGGCCTCTGAGATTGTCCGTGAGAAAGTGCTTCTGAAGACCGGCAAGGAACTTCCCTACGCCACCGCCGTAGTGGTGGAGCGCTATGAAGACCTGCCCCGGCTCACAAGAATTTCCGCCATCATCTACTGCGAGCGCGAAGGACAAAAGGCCATCCTGATCGGCAAAGGCGGCGACAAGCTCAAACAGATGGGCACAGCCGCGCGCCAGGAACTGGAACTCCGCTTGGGCAAGAAGGTTTATCTTGAACTGTTCGTCAAGGTAAAGCCCGGCTGGCGACAGTCCGCGGCATTTGTAGACGAGCTGGATTGGAAGAGACAGTTGGAGCGTTTGGCGGAGGGGCAGGGGAACAAAGAGTAATTTGGTTTTTTTATGTCCCGAAACGAAGTGAGGGAACCCTATAGTTAGCGTTTTCCTTTTCTGAAATCCGTAAAAATCCGACCTTCCCTCATACAGTTTTTGCAAGGACGTACCCCCTTGAGAAGTTACTAGACATGACGCCTAAAGAAATCGTAGAGGTCCTTCGTACGAATACTGGGAAACGACTTCGCGTTACTTTTGAGGATGGAGTGGTTGAGTCAGTGTTGATTGGCTCCGTCGATGATGAAGGTTTTGTACACAGTGGGCCAGATGGGGAAAATCCCCAAGGGTTTTGGACCCGGTTTGAATTTGTAAAACTTCTTGAACAGGACACGTCAAACTGAAGCGCTATCGTTCCGCGATCCGCGGACTTTGCCAATCGTGCATCGTAGCAATAGGGTTCCCTCACTCCGTTCGGGATATAAAAAATAAGGTACACTCATAGCACCTTTGAAGTGAAAAAGGAGATCTTGCTAACAATGAAGAGACTCCGTTGTCTCATCTTGATCATCTTCGCAGCAGTCCTGAGCCTTGCCCAAAATCAAAGCAGCGCTGTCCTCCCGCCCTACAAAACTCCCGGTCTGCCGGTTGAGCAACGCGTCCAAGACCTGCTGGGCCGTATGACGCTGCCGGAAAAAGTTGCCATGCTGAGCGGCGCCAATTGGATGCAGACTGTCCCCAATGAACGGCTTGGCATTCCGTCCATCAAGATGGCCGACGGCCCGCTCGGAATCAGGACGTGGGGCGGTCCTTCATCGCAGATCAATTCGCAGATACAAGTCAACACGACCGCTTTCCCCGCAGGAGTTGCCATGGCCGCCACCTGGGACACCGACCTGGTGCACAGCCAGGGGCAGGTGATTGCTCAGGAATTGAAAGCTCTGGGACGGGACATGATCCTTGGCCCAACCGTGAACATGAACCGCACTCCTCTTTGGGGAAGAAACTTTGAAGGCCACGGCGAAGACCCTTATCTTGCTTCCCGACTGGCTGTGGCTTACATCAAGGGAGTGCAGGAACAAGGTGTGATTGCAACGGTCAAGCACTTTGCCGCCAACAACCAGGAGTTCGAGCGGCATCGGGTGAACGCCAAGATTGACGAGCGCGCCTTGCATGAGATTTATTTTCCCGCGTTTAAAGCAGCGGTGCAGGAAGCCGGTGTCTGGTCGGTGATGTCGGCGTACAACAAACTCAACGGGACGTACTGCGCTGAAAATTCTTCCCTGCTCAAGGACGTGCTGCAAAAACAATGGGGCTTCAAAGGGTTCGTAGTGTCCGACTGGGGCAGCACCTACAGCACAGCAGCCACAGTCAACGCCGGAATGGACCTGGAGATGCCCGGCGGTGAGCCAATGATAAATTGGCTAAAAAAGCCAGAAACGCTGGCGGCGGGCAACAGCGGCGGTTGGCTGGTCCTGGAGAAAGTGCTTCCGGAAATCACAGCAGGCAAAATATCAACAGCCACGATTGATGACAATGTTGGCCGCATCCTGCGCGTGATGTTCCTCAGCGGGCTATTCGACAAGCCACACGAGGCAGAGGGTGCCGTTGATACGCTTCGGCAACGGACGCTGGCCCGCACGGCGTCCACTGAGAGCATTGTTCTGTTGAAGAACTCGGGGGATTTACTTCCGCTCGATCCAGCGAAGATCCACTCTATCGTTGTCATCGGCCCGAATGCCGCAGTCGCCCGGACCGGTGGAGGCGGCAGTTCGCGGGTCAGCCCCAAATATTCCATCACTCCGCTGCAAGGCATCAAGGAACGCGCCGGCACAAGCGTGCAAGTGAGCTACGCTCTGGGCGTTTCCATGGAAGGCGAAGATCCCGGCAAAGATACTCCAGCGGTGGGCACGCAGCTCAAGAGTGAGGCCGTCAACGCCGCGGCGAAAGCAGACGTAGCGATCATCGTTGCAGGCAGGTCGCCGAAGCTGGAGACAGAAGACTATGACATCAAATCGCTCGATCTACCCGCCGGGCAGGACGACTTGATTGCGGCCGTGGTCAAGGCAAATAAAAACACCATCGTGGTGATCAATGCCGGCGGGCCGGTCATCATGACCAAATGGATCGCACAGGTACCCGCTGTTCTGGATTTGTGGTATGGCGGGCAAGAAGGCGGCAATGCACTCGCGGATGTTCTGTTTGGCGACGCCAATCCTTCAGGCAAGCTTCCTGTTTCTTTTGTGAAGGAATGGCAGGATTCTCCAGCCTACGGGCATTATCCCGGCGAGAATTTGCAGGTGGAGTACGCGGAAGGAATCTATATCGGCTACAGATATTTCGACAAGAAAAAAATAGAGCCTCTCTTTCCTTTTGGCTACGGCCTTTCTTATAGCAAGTTCCGGTACAGCGATCTAAAGATTTCGCCGCGCAAAGTAGCGTCCGGCAAACAGGTAGAAGTAAGCCTTCAGCTCCACAACACTGGAATGCGCGCGGGCGCAGAAGTCGTGGAACTCTACATCCATGACGGACACGCGAGCGTGGATCGTCCCGTCCAGGAGCTGAAAGGCTTTCGCCGCGTAAACCTTGCGCCGGGAGAGGTTCAGGCGGTCACCTTCACGCTTGACCCGAGCGCCATGGCTTTCTACAGCACCGCAGCGAAGGACTGGGTAACAGAGCCAGGTCCGTTCGAGGTGCTGGTGGGATCTTCCTCGCGGGACATTCGGCTGAAAGGCTCGTTTAATCTGGAACGGTGAAGTTCGGAGGCGTTTCAAAAAAATAGGGTTCCCTCGCTTTGCTCGGGACGAGTCTTCTATTCCTTCACCGCAATCCCCAAGGCTTTCATCTTCCGGTAAAGATGGCTGCGTTCCAGTCCCAGGACTTCAGCGGCGCGGGTCACGTTGCCGTGGTTCTCGTCGAGTTTCTTCAGGATGTAATCGCGCTCGTAGGCGGCGCGGGCCTGGTGCAGCGTGGAAAATCCCGCGGTGGCGCGGCTGCCTTCACGATGGATCAATGGTGGCAGATGTTTGCGCTCGATCTTATGCACAGTAGGATTCATGATGACCAGGCGCTCGATCACGTTGCGCAGTTCGCGCACGTTGCCCGGCCAGGAATAGCGCATCAGGGTTTCAACGGCGTCTTCGGTAATTTCGCGCGAGCGCCGGCTGTAAGCGGCGGAAAACTCTTTCAGGAAATGACCAGCCAGCAGAGAAATATCCTCTTTGCGTTCGCGCAGCGGCGGAACGTAAAACGGAATCACGTTCAAGCGGTAGAACAGATCTTCGCGGAAGTTGCCTTTGGAGATTTCTTCTTCCAGGTCTTTGTTGGTAGCCGCGATGACGCGCACGTCAACCCGGATGGACTCATCATCGCCGACGCGGGTAAATTTCTGTTCGTCCAGCGTGCGCAGGACCTTGGACTGGGTCTTCAGGCTCATGTCGCCGACTTCGTCCAGAAACAGAGTGCCTTCGTTGGCTTTCTCGAACTTGCCTTCTTTATCGCCGGCAGCGCCGGGAAGCGCGCCTTTGCGATGGCCAAAGAGCTCGCTTTCAATCCAATCTTCCGGGATGGCGGCGCAATTCACTTCAACGAACAGGTTATCTTTTCTCAGGCTATGCGCATGGATGGCATGGGCCACCAGCTCTTTGCCGGTTCCTGACTCGCCGTAAATCAGCACGCGGCCGTTGGTGGGCGCCATCACGGAAATCTGCTGGCGCAGCGCCTTCATGGGAATGCTTTCCCCTACAATCACGCTTTTGGACTGAAACTGTTTTTTGAATTCCGTGTTCTCCAGGCGGAGCCGGTGCGCTTCCAGGGCGTTCTTGAGGACGATGAGGGTTTTGTCCAGCGAAAGCGGTTTTTCCAGAAAGTCAAAAGCGCCCAGCTTGGTTGCGCGGACCGCGGTTTCAATGGTCGCGTGACCGGAGATCATGACTACCTCCGGCGGAGCTTCCATCTGGCGTATGCGTTCCAGCGTGTCCAGGCCGTCCATTCCGGGGAGCCAGATGTCGAGCAGCACAACCTCACAGGCGCGCTTCTTCAACTGCTCCACGCAGGACTCACCATTCTCCGCAAGGAAGACCTTGTAACCTTCGTCTTCCAGGATGCCGCGCAAGGACTCGCGAATGTCGCGTTCGTCGTCCACCACCAGGACGTTATGCACTCTGCGTCTCCACGGCGGCGACCTCACCGGCCAGCGGCAGCTCTACCACGAACTTAGCCCCAGCAGGTTTGTTTTCTTCCACGCGAATGGTGCCGTGATGGTCTTCAATGATGCGCCGCACGATGGCCAGCCCCAGACCGGTGCCGCGTTTCTTGGTGGAGAAGTAAGGAAGGAAAAGTTTTTCTTTCACTTCGCGGTTAATGCCGTGCCCGGTATCGGCGATCAGGATCTCCAGCCCGTCTTTGCTCTCCAGCAAGGAAGTGGAAATATGTATCTCCCGCACCAGGCAGTCCTGCATGGCCTCAGCGGCGTTGTCGATCAGGTTGGCCAGAGCGCGGCGAATGGCCTCCGGGTCGGCCATGGCCAGAGGCAGACCTTCGTCCAACTGTTTTTCCACCCGAATGCCGTCCAGCCTGCCGTTGAACATGGCCAGCGTGCCTTCCACAATTTCATTCACGTCCGCGGGCCGCGGCTGGGCCGCGGGGAAGCGGGCCAAAGAAGAGAACTCATCCACCAGGGAACGCACCGTCTGGACTGCTTCCGTGATGGTCCCCGCGCAGTCATGAATCACGGAGAGAGAGATCAGATCGGGTGGTGTCCCCCGCTCCAGATGCCGGCGGATACGCTCCGCGGACAGAGCGATCGGCGTAAGCGGGTTCTTGATCTCATGGGCCACGCGGCGCGCGACTTCACGCCATGCGGCCTCTTTCTGCGCCTTGAGCAGATCGCTGAAATCTTCAAACACAATCACGTAACCCAGCCTCTGCTTCATGTGCTGCACGGAAGACGCAGTGATGCTCACGTTGAGCTTGTCTTTTTCCACAGGGATTTCCATCTGCGTGACCGTTACGGCCATGCGATCGGCGCGGCGCAGAAGGTGGTTCAGGTCAACAGCGGTCTCCGCGGAAAAAACCTCATTGAGGGTAGAGCCGATCATCGGCCCTCCGCCGTTGGGCCAGAACATGCGCCCAAAGGCGACGTTAATGTGCGTGACGCGCCTGTCCGGCCCAAGAGAAAGCACACCCGTGGGAATATTTTCCAGGATGGTTTCAATATGCCTGCGGCGTTGCTCCAGCTCCGTATTGGTATCAGTGAGCGCGCGCGCGGATTGATCAATTTTCTTCCGGCTGGATTCCAGCTCCGCCGCCATCTTGTTGAATGACGAAACCAGCCCGCCCAGTTCGTCGGCCGCGGAAACTTCAACGCGATGGCCCAGATGGCCGAGTGAGATCTCCCTCGTGGCCTCAGCCAGCGCCTCCACCGGCCGTGTAACCAGCTTGGCTACAAACAACGATAACCACGTGGCAACAAACAGCACCAACACAGTCAGCAACGTCAGCAGCAGCATGTACAGGCCGCGGATACGTTTAGCTTGACGGCTCAAAGCCAGGTATTGCTGCTGGTCCTGTTTGATCTGCTCCAGGGCTAAAGTGAACCCCACGGGCAGAGGAAGTCCAACCAGGATTTTCCCTGAGCCTCCAACCTGGGCGGTCGCCAGCAGGTACTCTGAATTCTGAAACTTCCATTGTTGCGGCGACTGTTGCAACTTCTGGAGATTGGGCAACTCCTGCCGCAGCACCGGCCAAGGTTGTGGAGCATTCCAGCTGGCCACGGCATCGCCATCCTGGATGGCCAGGGCAAATCCGCCTTGGAGCGTAGGCTGGTGGCGGCGAAACTCATGCAGTACGCCGGAATAGTTTGCCGTCTCAAAGGCATGTTGCGTTTCCGTCGCCGCGGCGATTTCCAGTGCTTCCTGGTGCGCGTTGTCCCCGGTGTAGTCGGAAAGGAATGCGCCCACGCGTCCGGAATTCTGCTGGAGTGCGCTTACCGGGCCGGAGAACCATTTATCAATGGAACGGTTCATGAGCCCGTAAGAGAACATGAACATCACCAGCGCGGGCGCAAAAGAAAGCACCAAAGCGCCAATCACCATGCGGGTGCGGAAGCGAGAACCGAGCACGCCCAGACGCCGCTCAGCATAAAGCTTGAGCAGGTTGCGGAGCAGAACAAAAGTGAGCACCACCAGCAGCAGGAAAACCAGCGCGGAGAGCGCCACCAGGGCCAGCGTCTGCTCGACTGAATCAGGGCGCAATTGTTTCAGGTTGAAAGCCTGCTGGGCAAAGACCGCGCCGAAAAGCAGGACGATCCCCAGCGCCAGCGGTATCAGCAGGGCGCGTCGCTGGGTCAGGGAAAGCGAACGCTTGGTCTTATCCGGTTTTGATGCTGGCACAAATTCCGCTCACGGGCATTTTGGCCGAAATGCCGTGGAGTCCTGGGAGCATTATAAGCCGTTCTTCCACCACTTCTTCTTCTTCGCGCTAAAGCACGAAGAATGCTTGCGCATACCTAGCTCGTGCCTCTGATACTCATTCGCTTGTCGGCCCCCAGTCGGCACCGTTCCAGCGTCTCCTGCATCTGCTGGTGCAACGCGGACATCTGCTCGTCGGTGGCGTTGGCAGGGACGCGGATCGGGCTGCTGAAATATGCGCAGGCGGGGGAGAACGGTTTGGGAATGATCATCCGGTCCCAGGAATTCAAGATCCAGGCCCGTTGTACCGCGATGTAAAAACAATTGACGCTGTGGCCGGTCTTCTTGGCCAGAAAAATTGGACCCGGCTTGGCCACGTAGATGGGGCCGCGCGGACCGTCGATGGTGAAGACCGCGGGATGTCCCAGCTCCAGTTCCTGGCGCATGCCGATCAGCGCACTCACGGCGCCACGCGAACTCGATCCACGCACGGGCCGGAAGCCCAACTTGGAGAGGATGCGGGCGATGTATTCACCGTCAAAGCTGCGGCTGATCATTACCGCGACCTTGTTTCCCCGAAAGCGATAGCCGGCGGGTATCACGCAGCGGTGCCAGAAACACCAGATGGAAGCGGGAGCGCCCCAGCCGTCGCTCAGGCAATCCGGTTCGCGGACCACGGTGAAACGCAGCGTGGGGCCGATCAAGCGTATGAACAGGTATCCCGCCCAGGAAATCAGCCCAAGCTGAATACGCTGGCGCAAAGAAAAAGAGCGAGTGGCGGTGGAAGCAGCGCTCTCGCTCTTGATTTCGGTTTGTGCGGACGGTGGCACTACAGCGATTCTACCTGCCCGTCTTGCGTTTTACTCTCCGCCTTGCGTTTTAGACGATTCGTTTTATGCGTAGCGTATCCACTTCATAATTTCCGGCAAGGTCGGTTTTTTGCCGTACATCAAGATGCCAATGCGATAGATGCGACCGCAGAGCACCATCAAACCATAGATGGTGACCAGCAGCAGTCCGATGGAGAGTGCGATTTGCCACGCCGGTATGCTCTGGGTCTGGTCCAGCGCGATTCGTGTAAACATGACCAGGGGAGCGGTCAACGGAAAAATAGAGGCCCACGTCGCAAGTGGTGTGGTGGGATTTTGGAGGATCTGAACCAGGATAATGACCGACGCGATCAAAGGCATGGCTACCAGGAACTGGAGTTGCTGCGCCTCCTGCTCAGAATTAACCATAGCGCCGATGGCCGCGTACATCGTGCTGTACAGGACGAACCCCAGCAGGAAGAACACGGGGAAAAACAACGCAAGCTTGAAGGAAATAACTCCTTTGAGCATGCCACTCGCGGCCAATCCCAACCCTCCGGAAAGAATTCCAGTCGTCGAGGTCCAGATCGCGACCTGAGTCAGTCCGACCGCGCCCACTCCAAGGATCTTGCCGATCATCATCTCCTTGGCGGTGGCAGTGGACAGCATGACTTCCATAATGCGCGAAGTCTTTTCATCCAGCACGGCCCTCATCACATTGATGCCATAGAGAAGCACGGTCATATACATGACCATAACCATGCCAAACACTGTAAAGAAGGCAACCAGAGGATTCTTGGCCCCTGTACCCATGGGGCTGACAATTTCCATGTCCATGGGCTTGAGGGCGCTTTCGATCTCCGCGTCACTCAGTCCCTTTCTCAACAGCGCGCGCCGGTGAATGGCCCGGCTAACAATCTGCTGTATACCGAAATCGTTGAGGTTAGAAACATCGCGGGTAATATAGGTGATTTTGTTGGCCGCCAGAGCTTCGTCGGTGGCCCAGATGACGCCATCCAACTGCTTCTGCTTGATCTTTTCGTTAAGCGCTGCTCGCTCGGAATCAGTAACATCAGTATCCAGGTCAACATCGTACTTCGTGCTGGCGGATGCACGGCCCTGTGCCTTCTGGCTATCCTCAGGCGGTTTCTGGAGTTGCTGACGGATCAAATCCGCTGTCTGGCGATCGGTAGCTGCAACTACCAGGTGCTTGCTCCCTCCGGACATGCGCATGGCGATCAGCGAAGGCAATACAGTAAGGCCGAACATCAAAAGTGGGATCAGGAAGGTCATGATCACAAAGGCCCGGGTACGGACCCGCTCCAGGTACTCGCGCCGCGCGATGAGAAACGTGTTATGCATCATTTTTGCCCACCACCTCAATAAAGATTTCTTCCAGTGAAGGCTCCATCAACTCAAACCGGCTGACCCGCGACTTTTCCGCGACCATATGCAAAAGCTTCTGGGGGTCAGCGCCGGGGGCCATGCGGACTTCAACGTAGTTGCCGTAGTTGTTGTACGTCGCCACCAAAGGATTGTTGTCCAGGAATGCGCCATCACCTTCGTACTGAATTTGCACGTTATTCTTGCCATACCGGGACTTCACTTCCTTCAGGTCTCCCTGCAACACAGCGTTGCCCTTATTGATGACGCACAGGCTGTCACACAGTTTTTCCACCTGGTCCATGCGGTGCGTGGAGAACAGAATGGTCTTGCCCTGTTTCTTCAGGTCCAGCATCACGTCTTTCAGCAAGGCAGCATTGACCGGATCAAGGCCGAAGAAAGGTTCGTCCATGATAATGAAGTCGGGATCATGCAGCAGCGCGGCAATGAACTGTATCTTCTGCTGCATGCCTTTGGAAAGCTCTTCCACTTTCTTTTGCAGCCAGGCGTCGATTTCCAGCCGCTTGCACCAAGAGAGGGCCGCTTGCCGCGCGGCAGCGGCGTCCATCCCATGCAACTCGCCCAGAAACACCAGCTGGTCCATGATCTTCATCTTCTTATAAAGCCCGCGTTCTTCCGGCAGGTAGCCGACTTTTTGCAGGCTCTTGCGCTCGAACGGCTTGCCAAACATGTTGATCTGCCCGGAATCAGGCGCGGTAATGCCGATCATCATGCGGATGGTGCTGGTTTTGCCGGCCCCGTTCGGGCCCAGCAGCCCAAAGACCCCGCCTTGTTCGATGCTGAAGGAAAGTTCATTCACGGCCACAAACTGGTCATACATCTTGCGGACTTTGTTGAGTTCAATTGTCTGCATGGAAGGAAATACCTGCCTCAGAATATATACGCGGAAGGCGCGCTTAGGTTACACGATCTCAAGATATTGGGTCAGTTTCATTTGCGATGGCCATGTGGCGCAGCCGCCCCCGGCTGTGGCAGGAAGAGCACCGGTACCGCACGATTTTGCCAAACTGACCCGACTACACGATCTCAAGATACTGGTCGATCCAGTGGCGGATCTTCAGGCGGCGGTCGTCGGTGGAGTCAAAGCGCAGGCCGTAAACTTTGTCGGTATCGCGGTACCAGCTGATGAAAGCACGCAGAGTGGTCCTGGGGATCCCCGGAAGCGTCAGCGTAAGACGGACAGGGTCCGTAGAGGCAAGACGCGTAAGGCAACGCAGGGACATGCCGCCGGAGCTTACTTCCACGGTTGTGGCCGCCGCGGTTTTGGCGCCCATCTCGATTTCCGCCTGGGCTACCACCGGAACGCGGACGTAACGCCGCAATTCGTGAATCACCAGCAGGTGTGTGGCGCGCACCACTTTGAGGACGCTCTGGCGGTCCAGCGGCTCGTCCAGAATGGCGTTGATTCCGTAGGTGGAAAACCGCAGTGCTTCCTGGGTGTTGCGGGCAATGCCGTAGATCACCATGCGGCGATTGGAAGGAGAGTTGCGCGCCGCTTTCAGAATGCTGTCTGCTTCCGGATCGTAAAGCCGGAGCACGCAAGCCTCAAACTTCTGCCGTTCGAACAGCCTGTCCGTGGCCCCATCGACGGGAAGAATGTGTATCCCAAACTGCTTGAAGCAATCATGCAGAAAGGAATTACAAACACTGTCAATGTGGACGCTTGCCGTCCTGGCAGTGATCTTCCCGGAAATGACGGAAGCATTGCTACTCATGGCTGATTGGACCCTGGTTACTTGGAGGCACTGGTTTCCTTTTTCACAATTGCTGCACCCACCTTGTTCCGACCCGCTTGTTTTGCGGTATAGAGCGCGCCGTCCGCGGCGGCCATGATTTCATCACGGGTGGTGCCGTGCGCTGGGAAGTCGGCAACGCCGCAGCTGATGGTCACCGGCCGCGGCACTCCGGGGAAGTAATGGCTTTCAATCTGCCGGCGCAGTTTTTCCGCTACGCGCACCGCGCTTTCCCCGGTGGTTTCCGGCACCACGATGGCGAATTCATCTCCGCCATAACGGCACACCATGTCCATCTTCCTGAGTTGCTGTTTGAGAATGGCGGAAACCGAGCGCAACATTTCGTCGCCCAACAGGTGCCCGAACTCGTCATTCAGCTTCTTGAAATGATCGATATCGATCATGATGACCGCCATGCGCCCCTGGAAGCGCCCGGCGCGCTCAATCTCTTCCACAATCCGCATCTCAAAAAACCGGCGGTTATGGATTCCCGTGAGCCCATCCACATAGGCCAGCTGCTTCATGCGGTCAAAATTGTTGGCATTCTGAATCGCCGCGGCGCAGATGTCAGCCACGGATTCCAGCGGCTGAAGGTCGTCGGCATCAAACCCATTCATCCGGGCGCTGTCGATGGCCAGCACGCCCAGCTTTTCTCCAAAGAAAACCAGCGGCACACACACTTCAGACTGCGTCTCAACAAAACCGGCAATATAGCCTTTTACGCTGTTCACGTCATTCTCCATGACGCTCTTGCCCATTGCCAGCGCGCGCGCGGCCAAACCCGCTCCCGGAGCAAGCTGCGCGCCCATGGCCACATTGGGTGTCAACCGGCCTTCATAGGCGCGGACGCGGAGAGCATCGCCTTCCGCCATCAGGACCGCCACGTGATCAATGCGGAACCACTCCAGCAACAGCCGGCAAACCACCGTAAACAACTCATCCAGATCAAGCACCGCGGTAGTGTTGCGGGCAACGGCGTTGATGGCTTCAAGTTGCTCTGCGCGGCGGCGTTCCAGCGAATACAGACGCGCATTTTCCAGCGCCAGGGACGCCTGCGTGGCAAACAGCATGAGCAGGTCAATCATCCCGGTGTCAAAATAGTCGGGCTGGTCACTCTGGAAATCAAGCACGCCCACAACCTGATCGCGCACCATCAGTGGAATGGAAACTTCTGACTTGGTTTCCGGGACCTTGGCCAAATAGCGCGGATCTTTGCTGACGTCAGGTGCATACACGCACCGCTTGAGCGTGGCCGCCGCCCCCGTCAGACCCTGGTCAAGAGGAACACGGTATCCAAGATCCAGATTGCTGAGGCCCAGGTGGACGCGGACGTAAAGCTCTTGTTTGTTCGTGTCCACAAGAAGTACCGCGCCGTTTTGCAGTCGAAAATAATCACGGATGATGGTGAGGATGTTGTTCAGCACCTCATCCACATCAAAAGTGGAGAGGACCGCCTGGCTGGCGTCATGCAATACGGCAATCTTCTGAGTTGACTCCTGCACGAATCCGTCTCCGTCCACTATCTGGACCATGCGGCTCACGGCAAAAAAATGATGGTCTTGCCGTAGGGGGTGAGACACATACCTGGCTTTAGTTAAGAGATTTTACAGCGGAAATCAGCTCTACGAAAGTGCTTTTAGTAACGACCAAAGAGAATCCCGCGTCTCTTACCCAGGCAATCCAAAACAAAACCGCGAAATCGAAATGAGCGCGCCATCCGCACTCCCACTTCAGGCCCAACTTCTAGCGCTCCGCAGACCAGGCGTTTTCCCGCAAAATCCGCCTTGGCACTAAACAAACCGGCTTCAGAAGTTTACCAGCGCGACCAAAAACCACACCGGAGGGCTCCCTATGCCTGCTAACGTTTCAACAGGTCAACCGGCTGGTTGACGTCCGTCACGCGAAAATACTGTGCCAGCGACGGATGCTTCTTCGCTACCTCCTCATACATGGCGTACGCCACGTTGCGGTAGGAGAAGTGTCCCGCGGGGCCGGACCGCAGTTCGGCAATGTAGAGCGCTTCAGCAAAATCCATTTTAAAGAGCGTGCGCTTGCGGAAGGCCATGGGAAGCAAATACACGCTGACATGGGGATCGGCCGCCGAGACAAGCTGATCACATACCTGGCTAACTCGTTGCATGGCGCTATGGTATCGCGCGTCCAAGCCCGCCGCCACAACATCCGGCGGCGTGTCATAACCGTGCAATCTGGTGAATCCTTGATCGATCTGTGTGCAACGGCGGTGGCGGTGCATATCGCGGAAGCCTCCCACGTCCATCAAAATATCGAACGTAAATTGCTGGCCACCATGGAAGGACCGCAGAAGTTCGTCGTGCGGCCCGCGGTGCCGCAGACCAAGATCGATAATTTTATTTCGCTGCGCAACCGAAAGGGCCCGCACCTGCCTGCGCACCTGGCGATAAGAATAGTGGCAGGCGGAATAGAGCAACGTTGCCGCGATCTCCACTTCGAGCGGCCCATCTTCCATCAAATCGACCAGTGGCGCTGGCTCCAGGGCCGCGTCTTGCATCACTTCGGACGCCGCAGCCGCAAGCTCTTGCCGGGTCTTGCTTTCGTAGTCGTTCGGGTTCGCGTATTTCACCAGCGTGGGCGCAACCCGCGTGGGCCGCAAGAGCTGCTGCTCAGCCTTGGCCCCAAGCTCAGGATTTGCCGCCTTAATCTCCTCTACCAGCGCGCGCACTGACTCGGCCTGAACGTTATACGCTGGCTCTTTGGCCGCCTCTTTCAGTAGGCCGCCCAGGTGGCGTACTTCGCTATACGGGCTGGAGAGCAGTCGGGCAATCTGCATTTCCAGAGTGCGCGCATTCACAATCTGTCCCAGAGAAGTGTTGGTGGCCAGGGGCAGCAGGTAGCGTGAGTTATCAAACGCTCGCGCGCGCAGCGTGCGCTTGTACGCGTCTTCCTCCATGCCTTCCGGACGCGGCACCTGTCCGGTGTAGTGGCGCAGCATCTCCTGGGTAAAAGCGTCGTATTCGGCAAAGAGAAAATCAACCGTGCCGCAGTATTGTTCTTTGAGCTTTGCTTCAGCGCCGAAGTCAGGAATGTAATAACCGCTCTTCTTAAAATTCTGATAGCGGGTGGAACGCTCTTGCCCGTCCCAGCGCTGCTCATCCACCAGAACGATCGCCGCCAGAATGGACAGCTTTTCAATGGCGAACGCAAGGTGCGCCAGGTCGGCAATGGAGCGATGTCCGTATTGAAAATAAAAAGTGTTGAGGAACAGCTCGGCCTTCTGTTCGCTGATCTCTTTGAGAGACTCCTTCATTGACAGGGCGGAGCGTGAATATTTGGCCATGGCGTAGGCTTGGACCTCAGGATCAACTCCGTGCACGGCAAACACGTTGACCTGCGGGCCGGAGCTGGCCCCGTTCTTGTCAGGCAGTGCTACTTTCGCCGTGGTTGGATCGGGAATGAAGGAGTCAGCCATGGAGGACCAAATCTGATTTTATTCCATCTACTCGCATCGCAGAGAAATCATTGCGTCAATGCGGGCGGCGCGATGCGCCGGAATGTAACTGGCAATCAGCGCAACCAGCGCCAGCAACAGAGCAATCGCAACGAACGTAATGGGATCGGTGGAGTTCACGCCGAACAGTAGGCTGCGCATGAGCCGCGTCAACGCGAACGCCGCAATCAGGCCAAGCGCCACGCCGGAGAGCGCCAGCGCCATCCCCTGGCGGACCACCAAGCCCAGAATGCCGCGTTGTGTAGCCCCCAGCGCCATGCGGATTCCAATCTCACGCGTGCCCTGGCTGACCAGGTAGGCCATCACGCCGTATATGCCGATGGTTGCAAGCGCCAGAGCAAGACCAGCAAAAAGGCCCAGCAACAGCGTGGAAAAGCGCCGCCGCGCCAACGACTCATCCACACGCTGCGCCATGGTCAGCACGCGATACATCGGCAGGTCGCGATCAAGCTCATGCAACTCACGCTTGACCGCCGAGGTCAGCAAGGCAGGATCGTTCGAGCTGCGGACAACTACGTTCATCGCGCGTCCTGCATGCTGGCTCTGTGGAAGGTAAAGAGCGATGCGTGAATCGGAATCCAGCGTGTACTGCTTGATGCTTCCCACCACGCCTACCACGGTGGCCCACAACGGCTTGGATGCCAGGTCGCCAAAGCTGACGCGCTTGCCCAGCGGGTCCTGGTCAGGCCATAGCTGCTGCGCCATGTATTCATCCACAACGATGACCTGCGGATGATCGGGAGTGTCCTGGTCGTTAAACAGCCGGCCCTGGCGAAGCGGAATTTGCATGGTGGCAAAATAATTTCCGCTCACCACCCGCTCGTCGGCGTTGATGAATTTTTCCCCCGCCGGCAGAACTCGGCCTTCCACGGTAATCGGCCCCCAGGCAAACATGTCACTCAGCGGCAACGACGAGACGCCACCGGCTGCGGTGACGCCCGGCAGCCGTTCCAGCCGCTCCCACAGCTGGCGATACGTGGCCCGCACAAGCTGCGGATCTTTATATTTGTCGCCGCTCATGGTCAGTTCCAGCGTCAGCACGTTCCTGGGATTAAAACCGGGCGGGACACTCTGCACGCGCACAAAGCTGCGAAGGAGCAACCCGGCCCCGATGAGCAACACCACGGAAATCGCCAGCTCGGAAACCACCAGCAGCCGGCGCAGATTGTTCCCGCGTCCCCACACGGCGCTGGTCCCGGCGGATCCGCGTTCTGAATCCTTCAGTACAGTAAGCAGGTCAAGGTGGGAAACGCGCAGCGCAGGCGCCAACCCAAACAGAATCCCTGAGACCACGGACACAAGAAGTGTGAAGAAGAGCGCGTCACCGCGAATGCCGATTTCATTCAACCGGGGCACGCTCTTAGGACCCAGGATGTGTATCCAATGCACGCTGAAGACGGCAAACAGAATTCCCAGCAGGCCGCCGCAAACCGCCAGCAAGACGCTTTCTGTCAGCAGTTGGCGCACGATGCGGCCCGTGCTGGCGCCCACGGCCGTCCGCACCGCGATTTCTTTTTGCCGGCCAACCGCACGCGACAGCAAAAGATTGGCCACATTTGCGCAGGCAATCACCAACACGCATCCCACGGCGCCGAGCAAAATAAACAGCGTCCAGCGGACGTTGCCCACCACTTGCTCCAACAGCGTCACAATCCCAAACGTAAGCCCGCCATTCGCTGGATAAACATCGGGAAAATCATGGCGCAGGCGTGCCGTAATCGTATCCATCTCAGCCTGGGCCTGCTGCGCGGAAATGCCGGGCTTGAGCTTGCCAATGATGTTGTAGTCTTCATGTCCGCGCACCTGTGCCGCATTCGGGCCTAGCGGCAGCGGCACCAGAATGTCGGCCTGTTCGGCGCCGTCCAGAGTCGGCATGACTTCCCGTGGCAAAGAAAATTCCCGCGGCATGATCCCGACCACCTCATGCGGCTTTCCATTAATGATGATCGATTTGCCGATCATCCGCGGATCAGAGCCATAGCGGCGCGTCCACATGCCATAGCTGAGCACAGCGGTGGCTGGAGGTCCTACCGAATCTTCGTCCGCCGTAAAGAGCCGCCCCGCGCCCGCCCGCAGACCAAGCATCGGCAGCAGGTTCGAAGAAATGCGGATCACGCCCACGCGCTCCGGTTCGCCTTCACCAGTGAGGTTGTGATTTCCGCCGATGGCAATCGCAACCTGCTCCAGGTCCTTGTGTCCGGTCTTGATATCAAAATACTGCGCCGTGGAAAACCAATCTTGGGTGATGTTCAAACCAGGCGACGTGTTCCACAGGATTACCAGCCGGTCCGCGTCTTTATACGGCAACGGGTGCAGCAACAGCGCGCTGGTGATGCTAAAGATCGCGGTGTTGGCGCCAATGCCTATGGCCAGTGACAACACGGCGGCCACGGTAAATCCAGGGTTCCTGGCAAAAGCACGAAAAGCGTAACTGAGGTCGCGGGCCAGTGTATGCATGGCGAGGAGGACAATCGTAGCATAGCAATGCGGTCCACAGATGGGGCAAACTCACGGTGTGTTCTTCAATACAAGGCATTCTCAAGATAAGAAGATAGAATCAAAAGGCACACACTCTATTTCATGCATCCTCTTCTTCTGGAAACCGAGCACCGTCCCATCGCCATGCCGAGCGGAGCATGGTCCAATCAACAGACTTGGCATGATCTTCTGTTCGCGCACTGGCCGTTATCACCGGAAAAGATACGGCCTTTGGTGCCCAAGGAACTCGATTTGGACCTGCGCGATGGCAACGCCTACGTCGCCATCGCGCCTTTCTGGATGAGCGGCATTCGCGGACGCATGGCTCCGCCCATACCCGGCCTGCGCAAGTTTTGCGAGTTGAATGTCAGGACCTACGTGCGCTATTGCGATGTTCCCGGAGTTTATTTCTTCAGCCTGGACGCAGGCAGTTTGCCGGCCGTGTGGAGCGCGCGCGGGCTATATCATCTCCCGTATTTTCACGCCGGCATGTCGATCCGTTCTGCTGGGCAAACTTATGAGTACAGCAGCCGGCGTTTGCAGCAGCCACAACCGGCCGAGTTTCACTCGCGCTATTGCCCTGTCTCTGCGCCGCGCCTGCGGGAAAAAGAATCACTGGAATATTTTTTGACCGAGCGCTATTGCCTGTACACGGTACATCGCAGCGTTGTGCGCCGTGCGTACATCCATCATCTGCCCTGGCAGTTGCAGGACGCCGATGCTGAGATCGATATTAACTCCATGGCGAAGGCATCAGGCATTGAGCTGCCGGCGACCAAGCCTCTGCTGCATTTTTCCCGACAGCTTGAAGTGCTGGTTTGGTGGCCGGAAAAAGCGTGATAGAAAAAGGCGCGATAGACATGTGCCCGTGAATAGCGCCTTCCAAACCCTGTGCCAGCAACACCGTAACTCCCAACCAAGCTATTCGCCAGCGAAAGTCCGGCAAGGGTGCTGTCTTGTGTCTCCATCATTAAACCACAATAAATCGTTTTAATAGTCGAATTTGGATGTAGAATTGCCCCGCTGCATTCGGCAGCCGGGCCCCCGTGGCTGTGTTTGCTCGGTCCTACTGCAAGCTCCCTTCGGAAAGGAATTCTCCCTATGACTAAGAGCTTTTCTGCCCGTCCAACCCGGGCCTTGACCTTGGCAGCGCTTGTGGTTCTTCTGGCATTGGCCGCGCAGAGCATGCCTGCCTTGGCGCAAGACCATGACGACCATGACCGCGACGACCATGATCGCGACAACCACAAGATCGTCTCCACGTATGTGCAAAACTTCCACGTCTTCAGTGGAATCTTTCTCCGGCGCATGGTCGACAATGGGACCGCCGGCAACCTGGATATTCTCGCCCATGCCTTCGTTGATATCCGGGCGGACCAGGCGGGCAACCCGCATTGCGCCGCTTTTGACGAGTTTGCTGACTATCAATTCTTCTTCGATCAGACCCGCAGCGTCGATGGATCAGTGGACTCCTTTGCCGACGGCGCGCTTCGCGGACAGGTCCACCAATTGCAGGAATTGAAGAAAATGTTTCCCAACATGAAAATCGTGGCATCGATTGGAGGCTTTTCCGCCGGAACCAAGGGGTTTGAGGCGGCTTCAGCAACTCCGGCCAGCCGTAAGGCCTTTGTGGCGGATTGCATCAACTCTTACATCAAAGGAAACTTCAGCAACACCACCGGTCTGGCGCCCATCTTTGATGCGGGGTTCTCGGAACAACCGTTGATCGCTCCCCCGATTGGTCCAGTACCGGGCATCTTCGATGGCTTTGATATTGACTGGGAATTTCCCGACCAACCGCAGGACCGCGCCAACTTTGTCGCGTTGCTGAAGGAGTTCCGCCAACAGCTCAATGCGCTGGGGAAGGGGCACGTCCTCACCGCTGCGTTGCCGGCGGGCGAACAGAATTTCTCCCGCATTGATCTGACTGGAGCGGCCGCACAGCTCGACTTTATCAATCTGCTGAGTTTTGATTACAGCGGCCCGTTTAACAACCACACCGGCTTTGTTTCTCCGCTGGTGCAAACCAAGTTTGATCCCAACCCCCAGTTCAACATCACGTTTACCGTGGACAGCTACTTGCACGCGGGTGTTCCGTCCGACAAGATCCTAATGGGCATTCCTTTCTACTCGTATGGCTGGGCCATCACTGGGACTTCAGCTCCAGATCAGTTCGGCCAGTTCGTGGACGCAGTGAATCCCAGCAATCCGGCTTCTGGCAACCCGCCGAATTATTCCGGCACGGTGGCTGCCGCATTGGACCCGGCGCTGGGCGGAATAGCGGCAACCGAGACCAGCGCATTTATCAATCTACATGTTCTTCAGTTTTCGCAGATATTCCATGAGCCCTTGGCGCAAACGCCGTACGCTTTCGACGGCCTGAACTGGTGGACCTATGAAGACGCCAAGTCCCTGGCCGTGAAGACCAAGTTCGCCAGGGACAAGCACCTGCGCGGCGCCTTCATCTTTGAAGAGCCCGATGAGCTTCCCGATGGCACACTGTTCAACGCCGTGGTGAGGGGCCTTCGTGCGGACCATGACTAAGTTGAGTTGACGGAAGTTGTCATAAGAGCGGGGTGATCGCACCCCGCTTTTTTTTGGCTGTTATGTCAAAGTAGTAGATACTGAACGTGCAAATCATGCACTCCGCTGATTCATTTCTGTTTCAACTGTTTTTTATTTTTGTCTGCGCCAAGCTCTTTGGTGAAGTCTTTGAGCGGCTTCGCCTGCCCGCTGTCGTAGGAGAAATTCTGGCCGGCATAGTGGTGGGACCTTACGGCATGCATCTGGTTGTCCCGGACGAATCCATTTATTCCATCGCCAGCGTTGGGGCCATCTTCTTGCTTTTTACCGTGGGTCTGGAGATGAGCCCAAAAGACCTGCTTAGCTCTGGCCGTACTTCGTTGTACGTGGCCATATCTGGAATCGCGGTTTCTTTCATTCTGGGATTCGCATACATGTTGTTGCGCCACCACTCTTCGCATGAGGCCGCGTTTGTTGCCGCGGCGATTATGGCTACCAGCGCCGGAATCGGCGCCAGGGTACTGGGAGACATGCGCGTGCTCCAGACACTGCCGGCGCAGATCATTCTCAGTGCGGCCGTCTTCGACGACATTCTTAGCATGATCGTGCTGGGCGTGGTAGTGGGCCTGGTTTCATCCACAGGCCCGGTATGGACGCAGCTTGTCATCACCGCGTTGGAAGCCGTGGCCTTTGCTCTGGTCATGATTTTTTACGCGCCCCGGCTCGTGCGAAAAATGGAACCACGGCTGGAGAAGATGTCGGCGATGGAGGCTCCTTTGATCATCGCCTTGGCCTTGTGTCTGGGACTTTCCTACGCCGCGGCCAAGATTGGAATGGCGGCCATCATCGGTGCGTTCTTTGCCGGTCTGGCATTCGCCGATTACTCTCCGCGATGGAACCTGCGCCCGCGCGTCTTTGCCATCAATACATTTCTGGCGCCATTTTTCTTTTTCAGCATTGGGGCGCGTCTGAACCTGGGCGTCTTTGACCGCAAGTTGATCATCTCCGCCGTCAACATCTCCTTGTTGGCCGTGATTGCCAAACTTGCTGCGTGCGGCTTGCCGGTGCTGGGCCGGGGCTGGAAGACGGCGCTAAAGGTCGGCATCGGCATGGTCCCGCGCGGCGAGGTTGGCCTGATAGTTGCCCTGGTGGGCTTGCAGATGAACATCGTCAGCGAGGCAGCCTATGCTCTGGTCATCTCTATGACCGCTGCGACGATTCTGATCGGGCCGCCGATCCTGAAGATACTGTTTCACGATGACATCCCGTCAGACGCGGCGACCCAAGGCGAAGCGCAGGAAAGCGCCATGTAGGCTGCTGGCTTCGGGTCCGGTAATCCCTGATTGAGAGTTTCCCGACCCCCGACCCCTGTCATCTCGACCGACAACGAAGGAGCGTTGCGACTGAGGGGGGAGTGGAGAGACCCCAAGGATGTTTCATCTGCCATGCCGCGTCAAGGCGTTCTCACGATTCAGGGAGTTCCATTTGCATCTTAGCTGCTTGCAGAGAAATAGCACCGTATCAAACTGTCTCCATAATTCTTGAAAATAGAGTGCAAACGCATCCTTCTTCGGCAAGCAAGCGTACACGCTTCTTCAGGAACTCTGTCGGGCTGATCGCTTCACTTAGAACCATAATCAGATCGTGTCCATTCATTACGAAGAATGAAGGTGCTTTACCACGAGTTATTGCATCCCGCGCTTGTGCACTAATGTCGTTAAGGGCAATAAAAACACCGCGCGTGAACGTAGACTTGCCCTCAATCTTACCTCTAAATACAAGTAGATCCGCCTCAGGCAAGGCATTCCTCTCCCATTTCGACTCTAAAAGGTAAATTTGTCCGTCAAGTTCAAAAGATCCATCAATTTGTTCTCCTATGACCCGAAAAGGCTGTCGAGGGCGAAGCATAAATAGCTCAAACAATTGATTCAAAAGTTTCTCAAGTGCAAGTCCGGCTTTGTTCCTGTCATCTTCGGCAGCAAGCCGAAGGAAGTCCTCCTTGCTTCCGGTAAGACTCGATCGTCCCAAAGAAATATCGAGAGAACGCCCTGAGGCTGCATGGTAGGTACAATCATCCTCGGGGTCTCTCCACTCCCCCTCAGTCGCAACGCTCCTTCGTTGTCGGTCGAGATGACAGGGGGGTTAGGTACCGAGAAAAACTCTCAATTCGAAGATTACAGCTCCGCCTTTAGTCGCAAAGCTCCTTCGTCGCCGGTCGAGATGACAAAATGGCGGGGCTTCCAGGACAGCCCACAAACTGCGTTCGAAACATGAAACACCTTGCACCAGCCGCACTGTGTCGAAAATGTCCTTATTCGCAATTGATTCGCGCTGGCACGCGCGCTATATTCCAGGCAGCCCACACGGGTGGAAAGCTTGCGGTCTTTGAAAAATCCTGACAAGTGGCGGGCAAACGACAATTTGCAGGTGTCAACTTAGTAAAGTATGAAACAAATTGCAGATTACTTTCCCGCTTGCGGACGCCCTCCGCGTACCGATTTAAAGCCCGTTTACACCGGCTTGGAAGTGGGGTGCAGTGGGGTAAGAGTGGAGTGGAATGGCGTGGAACTGGGAGAGGGAGAGGGGGGTAGGTTTGAGGTTAACTTAGAAGCTAACCTATCACGTTCGCTCCCGGTATAATTCGCAGTTACATTCACACAGGAGATCGCAAATCCATGCCAGGAGTTACAGGCCGTGTGGCGCTGGTCACCGGAGCTTCTCAGGGAATTGGACGCGCCTGCGCGCTGGCGCTGGCGGAAGGCGGAGCGCTGGTCGCGCTGGCCGCGCGCAATGAAGCCAAACTCGCTGATGTAGCCAAAGAGATTGAAGCCAAAGGCGGCCAGGCGGCCACGTTCCGCATGGACGTGAGCAATGAAGATGAGGTCAAGGCCGCGGTCAAGGCCGTACTGGAGCGCTTCGGCAAAGTTGAGATTCTGGTCAATAACGCCGGCGTCACTAAAGACACGTTGCTGCTGCGCATGAAGCGCGCTGACTGGGACTCCGTCCTCCAGACCAACTTAGGCGGCGCGTTTTTCTGCACACAGTCTGTCATCGGCTCCATGCTGAAGCAGCGCTGGGGCAGAGTCATTAATATCAGCAGCGTATTCGGACAGACGGGACAGGCGGGGCAGGCGAATTACTCGGCTTCCAAGGCAGGCTTGATCGGTTTCACCATGGCGATGGCGCGCGAGGTTGGTTCACGCAGCATTACCGTAAACGCCGTTGCTCCCGGATACATTGAGACGGCCATGACCGAAGGACTCTCCGCCGAATTGAAATCCAAGGTCTACGAAATGATCCCGCTCGCGCGTGCCGGAACTGACATGGAGGTGGCCCACGCGGTACGTTTTCTGGCCTCCGACGAGGCGGGCTATATCACCGGGCACGTGCTTAAAGTGAATGGCGGCATGTTGATGGGGTAGAGTTCCAAATCGGTAAAAAATTCCGTCACATTGTATATTTTCAAGATAAAGATACAAGTTTTTGTATTTATCTAATGTGAAAGGAATATTAACTTTAATCTTTTCAACAGATTACAAATCCTTAACTCCCCGTCGCCGTTGGAACCAGAGTTGCTCGGTTTTAATACCGAATTGCCAAGCAATCACGTTTGTTGCGAAGCAATCACCTGTTGGACCCAAATCGCGAGCACCTAGTTGACACTTTGGGTCACTTCCGGAAAGACAACAACCACCATATTTTTTAGGAGAGAAAGTAATGAAGAAACTGTTGTTCGCAGTTCTCTGTGTACTTGCGCTCTGCGCCATGAGCGTCGCAACCTCTAGCGTTGCAGCATCTGATGACAACACCGTAACCCTGCGCGCCACCCTGAGGGGCGATAGTGAAGTGCCGCCGGTCAATACCCCAGCTACCGGTGATTTTAAGGCCACGCAGAACCCCGATGGCACCTTCAGCTTCACGCTCACCTTCGCCAACCTCAAGGGCAATCTGGTTGCCTCACACATCCACTTCGCACCCCGCAAGGAAGCTGGTGGCGTAATGATCTTCATTTGCGGCGGTGACAGCCAGCCAGCCTGCCCGGCAGCTACTTCAGGAACCATTACGGGCACGTTTGGACCCGCGAACGTAATTTGCACCGGGTGTACTCTCACAAATCCTGCGGGCCAGGGCGTCGCGGCCGGTGATTTTGCCGGGGCGATGGAAGCGGTTCTGGAGGGCAATGGTTATCTCAACGTCCACAGTGCGGCTCCCACAGGCTTCCCCGGCGGCGAAGCTCGCGGGCAAGTCAGGGCTCAGCGTGGCGATGGTGACCGTGACGATAGACACCACGGACACGATGGCGATCACGACCACAGATAGCAACAGATAGCTTTTACACAGGAAGCCTCGCTCCGGCGAGGCTTCCTTTTTCCTGCCACTCCGGCAAAAGCAATTTAGAATCAGGCAACACTCATGGGCGGAAATGGCGGCGGAAACCGGATGCATCATGAACAAAGGCCCGCCCTGGTTTTATTGCTCTGCGGATTCGCCATTGTCCTGGCGTGGTCGGCAATTCATCCGCATGACTATTTCACCTGGGGGCTGGAGATTTTTCCCGCGATCCTGGCGCTGGCAGCGCTCGTCTTTACCTACAGCCGTTTTCCGTTCACGACATTTGTTTACACCTTGATCTTCCTCCATGCCTGCATTCTCTTTGTCGGCGGACATTACACCTATGCCGAAGTCCCGCTCTTCAACTGGATACGCGACCACTTTCATCTGGCGCGCAACGACTATGATCGCCTGGGACATTTTGCCCAGGGTTTTGTGCCCGCGCTGGTGGCGCGCGAGGTCCTGTTGCGACGCAAAATTGTTTTGCGGCGTGGTTGGCTGTTTTTTATCGTATTCAGTATCTGCCTGGCGGTAAGCGCCGCCTATGAACTGCTGGAATGGCGCGTTGCCGTGGCCAGCGGGTCATCCGCGGATGCCTTTCTGGGCACCCAGGGCGATCCGTGGGACACGCAGGAAGATATGGCCACGGCAGGAGTCGGGGCGCTCACAGCGTTGATTTTCTTTTCCCGCTGGCATGACCGGTTCATACGCGCGCTGGAAGAGAGGCTGGCTGTCGCGCATCCGGACAGCTGAGATTGAATATGCTGGAGATATTTCAGGCCAACACCAGTGACCCAGATCACAACAGCACTTGCGTTGATTATTGAATATGCCACGTTGAGTATGTCACGCGGCTGGAGTTCAATTTATATTTTCATCTGCTTACTACAACACACCTGTGAGCCAGACATTCTTGATGGAGTTGAAGTCTTTGCTTAAACAGAGTTCTTCGTCTGTTTCTGTAGGCAAAACATTTCACCACGCGCGCGTCTTGGAATGCTGATAACCACGAACATCTGCGTGTAAAAATATTTTTTGCTCATGAATGGCATTCACCGCCTTTCAGGGCCTTTATGGGAAATTGCCGCTCCAGCGACTCCGTCAAGCCTTGCACTGATTTTTCGTGACAAAAATTGTGCTTGCAGAAAGTTGTTCAGCTGATTACTATCCATGCAACCCTAGGTAAAAGAATTTTTCCAAGAGCTGGCTCCAGCATGAATATCGGCGAGACAATCAGGAATTATCGACTGCAAAAAGGCATGTCGCAAGGCGACATCGAAAAGCGCACAGGCCTATTGCGTTGCTACCTCTCGCGCGTGGAGAACGGGCACACCATTCCTTCACTGGACACGCTTTCCAAAATTGCCGGCGCCATGGACCTGCCGCTGGGGCAGTTCTTCGCGGACCAGCATACCAACGGCAACTCCAGGAATCTGCCGCCACTTACGGAAGACGAAGTCCGCTTCCTCAGCCAGGTTCGCCGTTATTCTTCCAACCTCAATGACAGCGACCGCAAGCTCGTACTGGCCATGGTCAAAAAGATGGCCGGCGCCTCCGGAAAGTAGTAACTCCCGCCCGTCGCAACCACACTTTAAGTTTTGCATCGTCAATTTGGGAACCATCTGATTTTGGATTGTCCCGAAAAGCCTTTTGAATCATGGCACAAGGCTCAAAAATGCCCTGGCGTTGCCGATAAATAACTGGGTACACACCCTTACCAGACCCTGGGGTTGCAGCACCTTGGGTTGTCGGCTGGCCGGATATTCTATGGTATAGTCCGCCTGAATGGCCCCAAAGGGCCGACCCCCTCGAAACGGAGCGCTACTTTGGCAGTTGACGATGATCTTACGATGCTGGAGGACCAACTCCGCCGTCTGAAGATTGAGTACGACGTGTATTTCGGCGGTGGCTCCAAGAAGCCTCCTGTGGACACCGAGTGGAAGGTCAAGAACCTGCTGAAGAAAGCCTCCGATGGGACCCGGATGAATTATGCCCAGCGGTACCGCTACAACACACTCCAGCAACGGTACGCTCTGCATAACGCGCTGTGGCAGCAAAAACTGCTGATCAAAGTAGAAGGATACCGGCGGCCGCAGGACCAGGTCATGGGCATCCAGGGCCTGCGCATTGAACAGGAACAAGAGGCCAAGAAGGCGCTGAGCCATCATCACCACAAAGCCGCTGATGATGCGCCGTTCAGTATCGCCTGTTCTGATGTGGATACCGACCATCGCCAGGTGGAGTCGCTTTTCACCGCGCTGACCGCAGCACGCGAAAAGACCGGCGATAAGAACAGCCCTAATCTGGATTCATTCAAGAAGTTCGTCCGGCAAAAAACGGCCCAACTACGCAAGGAATATGCTTGCGACGCAGTGGAGTACTCCGTGGAAATGCAGGGCGGCCAGGTCAAGCTGAAGGCCAAGCCGAAGACTTAGATCGGGTGATCTGGTGATCGGTAGATCGGGTGATCTGAACCAGCAACAACCATGGCCAAGCTGCGGTTTCTGCTGACGCCGGCATCCGGTCTCTGAAACTTAAACAGTGATGATGAACCGCCGATTACTGACGCTCGTGTTGCTGTCTGCTGTTATCGGCTGCAAGAAATCTGCGCCGACGCCTTCCGCAACCGCCGCCGCTTCACCGACGCCGGCCGCACAAGCGCAGAAGCCTGCTTCCCCGCCTACCCCTTCGGCCCAGGCTGAGATGGTTCCGGTCAAGGCATTTCAGGTTAAGCTTCCAGCTTCGTTCAGTGGCGACGAGCTTCCCCAGGGCCCCGTTGAGTTCGCACTGGCTGCGAGCGCCGGAGAATTGTTGTTTTTGAAAACGAAAGAAATTCCTGGCGCCCACTATAACTACGGCGGCGCGAATCGATATTCGGTTTTGGTTAGGCGATCCCAACCAGGTTCCCCAACACTAGAGGCACTTCAGGAGGGAGGAACCTGCACCAACAACTCTCTTTACGCACTCCCTCAGACAGGCACATACAAGGTACTGTTTGCACCGTTGCCTGGAGAGAAACACGGTATTGATCTGGCTGTGCTCTCCAGCAACGATCCGATCGTCAATCCGGGCATCAAACCAGCGGAAGTCTCTATCGACTTCAACGGACTTGCACTCAAGAAGCAGTTTGGGGTCGTGCCCCTGTCGATGGCCGAGGGCTGCCTGAATGACTCGTGGCCATCTCACTTGGCCGTGCAAAGCAACCACTTCGAGCTTCACGTTATGCAGGTCGCTGGGTACAAGGAGGTATTCCCGGATGACAAGAGCATGGCGCGGCTAGAAGCGGCGCTTCAACCGGAAGCCAAACCAGTGGATTCTAAGAACTTGCCCTACGCGAATTCCGGCGACGCAGGTACAGTCATGTCAGCGCGGCCTGAATTGCTGAAAGGTGAGGGATGGAGCGGTTGGCGATGGATTGAAGGTCAATCACAAGACGGGGACTACCCTGCACACGTGAGCTACGCTTTCGAAGGTATTACCACTGACGGGCGCTTCTTTCTCGTGATGCGTGCCACCATCTCACATCCCGAACATAAACGCTTGTTTCCAAAGGCCGGCCAATCCAACGACTCATGGGGCAAACAAGAAACTGCGAAGCGACTGCAACTGGAGAAATCCCTCGCCGCCGCTGATCCCGCTTCCTTTCAGCCCAATCTCGATCAACTGGATGCTGTCATCCGTTCTCTGAAACTTAAACAGTGACACGGGCTGAGATCACCCGATCAACCGATCACCCGATCCTAACCAGGTTTGCAGTCCACTCCGCACCGCTGATACCTTATTTAGTAATTCTTGATATTCCCTTTCCAAGGAAAACATCGTGCCTAAAATCCAGCGCGCAATTCTGAGCGTTACTGACAAGACCGGCTTGGTCGACTTCGCAAAAAAACTTGCCGCCCTGAAGGTGGAGCTGGTTTCCACCGGCGGAACGGCCAAGCTTCTGCGTGAATCCGGCGTTGTGGTCAAAGACATTTCCGAACTCACCGGCTTCCCGGAGATGATGGATGGCCGGGTGAAAACGCTGCATCCCAAGGTGCACGGCGGGATTCTGCACATCCGCGACAATGCCGCGCACGTCGCCGCGGCGCGTGAGCATGGCATCCAACCTATCGACATGGTGGTGGTCAATCTCTACGCGTTTGAGAAGACTGCGTCCAAGCCGGGAGTGCATTTCGATGAAGTGATCGAAAATATCGACATCGGCGGCCCGTCCATGGTGCGCTCGGCCGCCAAAAATTTTCGTGACGTTGCCATTGTCACTTCACCGGACGACTATGCAGCCATTGCGCAGGAAATGGCGGACAATAATGGTGCGTTGGGCCTGGCCACGCGCTGGCGTCTGGCGCAAAAAGCTTTTGCCACAACGGCTGCTTATGACAGCGCAATCGCGTCCACGCTGGCCAGAATTTCCTTCAACGCAAACAACGCCGAACACCAGTTCCAGCTTCCGCAGGAGCAGTCTTCGCAGAGCAATGACTTCCCTGCCGCGCTACGCTTCACGCTGACCAAAACCATGGACCTGCGTTACGGAGAGAATCCGCACCAGCGCGCGGCTATGTATTCTGACGGCTCCGCAACCGGTGTGGCCAACGGCAAGCAGTTGCAGGGCAAAGAACTTTCTTATAACAACATTGTCGACCTGCAAGCAGCATGGGACCTGGCGCAGGAATTTGAAGAGACGGTCTGCGCAATCATTAAACACACCAATCCCTGCGGTACAGCCACGGGCAAGACCCTGCGTGAGGCCTACCTGCGTGCTCTGGAAGCCGATCCAGTCTCGGCTTATGGCGGCGTTATCGGTGTAAACCGGGTCATCGACGGAGTGGCTGCGGAGGAAATCGCCAAACTCTTTGTTGAAGCCATCGCCGCTCCTGGGTTCAGCGCTGAAGCTAAGGAAAAGTTCGCGGCCAGGAGGAATCTGCGTCTGGTTGAGGTAAAGCAAGGCGACCACAAACTTGCCATGAAGCATGTTTCCGGCGGCATGCTGGTGCAGGATGCGGACATGCGTCCGCTCACGCAGGCCGATCTGAAAGTCGTCTCGCAGCGCCAGCCCACGCAAGAGGAGATGCGGGCCCTGCTGTTTGCCTGGAAAGTGTGCAAACATGTGAAATCGAATGCCATTCTTTATGCCCGTGATGGTCAGAGCGTGGGCGTCGGCGCGGGACAAATGTCTCGTGTAGATTCGTGCAAGATTGGCGCCATGAAAGCGATCTTACCTTTGCAGGGCACGGTGGCCGCTTCTGACGCTTATTTCCCATTTCCGGACGGAGTGGAAGAGATTGCCAAGGCAGGGGCCACGGCCATCATCCAGCCGGGCGGTTCGGTGCGTGATCAGGAAGTGATTGCGACGGCGGACAGGCTGGGACTGGCAATGGTGCTGACAGGTGTCCGTCACTTCCGTCACTAGATTAAGAAGTGTTATCCCCTGCAAAAACCGGATTATTAGGGCTAGAATTAATATGTGGACTATTAGCTGCCGGCAGAGGTGTCTCAGCATCTAAGTGAAGGGTGTATTGATCCGTTCTATGACTTTCATAAAAAACCGCTCTCTTACATTTGTTTTGTTGCTTGCGTCCGCTACCGTTCCGGCGCAGGCTGTTTTCGCACAACAAGCCACGCAGGAAAAAAAGCCCGCCGCCGCGCCGCCCGTTGTGACCCAGCAAGCTGAGTCAAGCCTGCCTGCGGACGTGAAAAAAACCGACCACGCCGGCTCGTACTACCACTTCGCCCTGGCCCACATGTACGAAGAGATGATGGCGATGTACGGCCGCTCCGAATTTGCCACCAAGGCTATTGAGGAATACCGGCTGGCCATCGAAAGCGACCCCTCTTCGGAATTCCTGAACGCGGCGCTGGCCGAGTTGTACGCCAAGACCGGACGCATCCGCGATGCCGTGGTGGAAGCCAAAGAAATCATCGGTCGCGACCCTAACAACCTGGAAGCGCGCAAGCTGCTGGGGCGGATTTACCTGCGTTCGCTGGGTGACATGCAGGCTGGAACGCAGTCGCAGGAAATGTTGAAGCTGGCCATCGAACAATATGAAGCGATGGTGAAAATTGAGCCCAACAGCACGGACAACCACTTGCTGCTGGGCCGGCTTTACATCCTGAACAAAGATCTTTTGAAGGCGGAAACCGAGTTCAAGTCAGCTGCTAAGCTGGACCCCAGTTCGGAAGAGGCCATCACGAATCTGGCCTACCTTTACAACGAAGAGGGCGACAACGCCAAGGCTGCTGAGACTCTGAACTCCGTTCCTGAACCTGGCCGCACAGCCAAACTTTATTCCGCGCTGGGATACACCTACGAGCAACAAAAAGATTACAAAAAAGCGATCTCCGCCTATAGACATGCGGTTTCCATGGACAAGGAAAACCTGGACGCGATGCGCGGCCTGGCGCAAAACCTGGGCAATGACAACCAGATTGAAGCCGCCCTGGACCAGTACCGCACGATCCAAGATGCTGATCCGCAGGACGCGCAGGCGGCATTGCGGGTCTCAGAGATCTATCGCCGCATGGGCAAGTTTGACCTGGCCATGGAAAATCTCAAGAAGGCCGGCGCCCTGGTGCAGGATTCTCTGGAGGTTTCCTACAATGAGGCCCTGATTCTTGAAGCCCAGGGCAAGTACGACGAGGCTATTGCCGTTCTGCAAAAACTGGTTACCCGCACAGCTGCCGGGGAGCACAGCGCCGGTGAACGCAACAATCGCGCGCTGTTTCTGGAACGTCTGGGCAACATCTATCGCGAAGAAGGTAAGACCACGCTGGCGATAGAGACCTTTCGCAAAATTATTCAACTGGGCGGTGACGAAGCCGCGCGCGGGTATCAAGAGCTGATTGATTCCTATCGCGAGCAGAAACAGTGGGCTGAAGCGGTCCAGGCCGCGCAGGAAGCGGTCAAGAGCCTGCCGAATGACAAAAGCCTGAAACTGGTGCTGGCCCAGCAACTGGCCGATTCCGGCAAAGCCGAGGACAGCATTACGCTGGCCAAGTCGGTGGTAAAAGGCAGTCCTGAAGACCGCGACGCTTACATCAGTCTTTCCCAGATTTACAGCCGGCTCAAGCGCTGGAAAGACGCGGAAGATGCCATTGCTCAGGCGGAAAAACTTGCTACCCGCCCGGAAGAAAAAGGATACGTACGGTTTGTGCAAGGCTCCATTTATGAGCGGCAAAAAAAGGTTGAGTTGGCCGAGCAATCGTTCCGTCAGGTTTTGCAGCAGGACCCCAACAACAGCATGACCCTGAATTATCTGGGGTACATGCTGGCGGACCACAACACCCACCTGGAAGAAGCGCTCACGCTCATCAAACGGGCGGTGGAACTTGATCCGCAAAACGGCGCGTATCTTGATTCACTCGGTTGGGCCTATTTCAAGCTGGGCAATTACGATCAAGCAGAAGAAAGCTTGCGCCGGGCATCAGAAAAGACACCCAATGACGCCACCGTCCAGGACCACATGGGCGAGCTTTACGCCCGGACGGGCAAACTCAAGCTGGCCGCCGCCCACTGGGAGCGCGCGCTCGATGAGTGGAACAAATCGATCGCAGCCGATGTTGATCAGCAGGACGTGGCCCGGGTGACAAAAAAACTCGAGAGCACCAAGGTCAAGCTGGCGCAGCAGCAGTCGAAGTAGAAATTAGCAGTCAGCAAGTCAGCAGCCAGCAGCCAGCAGCCAGCACTTACTGATTGCTGACCGCTGAGTGCCATGTGCTCGATCTTCCGATCACCCGATGACGGCGATCACCCGATCTCCAGATCTTTTTCTCTCTCAAATTTCCCAGCGCTTGCTGCGACAACTCAGCTAAACTCTACCCATGCTAGCCCCTTATGCGTTGCGCGCGGAAGATAGCCGCGGACGGCGCTACCCTGAGCCCCGCCATCCCTACCGCAGCGATTTCCAGCGTGACCGCGATCGCGTGGTCCACTCGCGGGCTTTCCGCCGCCTGGAGAACAAGACGCAGGTTTTTACCCGCCGGCATTCGGATCACTTCCGCAACCGCCTGACCCATACGATTGAGGTTTCCCAGATCTCCCGCACCATTGCGGCGGAACTTGGGCTGAATGAAGATTTGGTAGAAGCGCTGGCCCTGGTGCATGACGTGGGACATCCTCCTTTTGGTCACGCCGGCGAGCGCATTCTGGACTCCACCATGCGCGAGCACGGTGACCTGTTTGATCACAACCTGCACGCTTTGCGCATCGTGGAGCAGTTTGAACAACGCTATGCCGATTTTCCCGGCCTGAACCTTACCTTTGAAGTCCGTGAAGGCATTGTCAAACACTCGCATGATTACCATGCCGCGGAATTCCCGCAACTCGCCGAGTACCTGTTGGACCTGCGCCCGCCGCTCGAAGCCCAGCTCATCGATCTGACCGATGAGATCGCATACAACACCGCTGACCTGGATGACGGAATCGAAGCCCGAGTCCTGACTCCCGAGCAGGTCCGCGACGGAGTCCCCGTCTTTGCGCGCCTTTATGCCGAGGTTGAGAGTCTGTATCCCAAGGCTTCAGAAAAACTCCGCTTCAATGAGACCCTTAAGCGCATCCTGGACCGGCTGGTAAGTGACCTGATCACCCACAGCGGCAAGCTCATCACCGCTTCTGGAGTGCGGTCGGAAGAGGAAGTTCGCCGTTTCCCCCGGCGTCTTTTTGCATTCAGCCCGGAAGTTGAGGAGGAGCGCCGGCACATCAAAGAGTTCCTTTATCAAAATGTGTATGACAGCGAGCTTCTTCAAATAGACCATCGGCAGGCCGAACAGGTGGTCTCCGATCTGTTTGCGTTTTTCATGAAATCTCCAGAGGAGCTTCCAGCCGGCTACCAGGAAAAGCTACAGCAGGAGCAGCTCTATCGGATCGTCTGCGATTACATCGCTGGGATGACAGACAGCTACATTCTGGACCAGCACCGGCGGTTCTGCCCGGGGCGAGAGCGCATCAGCGTCTAAGCAACAAAGTGAACGGATGGAGGACATTTTGTGGACTCAAGGCGGCACTTTCTAAAAATGGCAGGCGTAACGGCTGGAGCAATGTTGCTCCCGGGAAAAATCTTTGGCCACGCCGACGCAACGACCACGTACAGCCAAACGCCCGCTGGGTCCTTAAATTCAAAGCCGGCAGACTACACGCTTCACATCAAAACAACCCCCGTGGAAATTGCGCCCAATCGGATTCTCTCTTTGACCACGTATAACGGCCAATTTCCCGGGCCGCTCCTTCGCTTCAAGGAAGGGCAACAGGCAATTGTAGATGTGCACAATGAGACAGACGTCCCGGAACAACTGCATTGGCACGGCCAGATGGTTCCCGCTGACGTAGATGGCGCAGCGGAAGAAGGCACTCCCTTCATTCCCGCCCACGGCGAACGCCGGATCGTATTCACTCCAAGACCGGCAGGCTTTCGTTTTTATCACACGCACAATCGCGCTGGTGCGGACCTTTATGCCGGTCAGTATGGCGGGCAGGTTGGCCCAGTGTACATTGAGCCAAAACATGAGCCGGGCCACTATGACCGCGAAGTTTTTCTCGTGCTGAAAGAATTCGAGCCAACGTTCAGCCGTGGCGGAGACATGGCCATGAACTTCCTCTCCCCGGCAACGCGCGTGAAGGCCCTCGAAGACCAGGGCGAGTCTGCCATGAATGCCTCTCTCGCCAAAGGCATGCCTCATGGATATGAAGTTGGCTACGCCTCATTCACCATCAATGGGCGGATGGCGCGTCATGGCGAGCCGATTCGAGTGAAGCAGGGCGAACGTGTCCTGTTCCATGTGTTGAACGGAAGCGCCACGGAGATCCGTAGCCTGGCCTTGCCTGGACATTCCTTTCATGTGGTTGCTTTGGATGGCAATCCTGTTCCCAATCCCGCAACGGTTCCGGTGCTCTGGCTGGGCACGGCCGAACGGGTTTCTGCCATTGTCCAGATGAACCATCCCGGCGTCTGGATCATGGGAGACACTTCCGATGACGACCGCCGCCATGGCATGGGCATCGTGGTGGAGTACGCCGGACGTTCAGGTAAACCGCAGTGGATTGCGCCGCCGCGTTTCCATTGGAATTACGCTCGCTTTGCCAAACCGGGAGCCAGCGCGTCCGCGCCCGACGAAACTTTTGCGATGACCTTCGTCAAGGAAAACGCCGCCGAAGAAGGCTTCAATCGCTGGACCATCAACGGAGTCGCCTACCCGATGGCTGGCGAAGCAGCGCCGGCCTCATTTCATTTGAAGCAAGGCAAGCGGTACAGAATCCACATGCGCAATGCCAGTGATGACATCCATCCAATTCATCTTCACCGGCACAGCTTTGAGCTGACCAGTCTGGCGGGAACATCAACGGCAGGAATCATGAAGGATGTAGTCATGGTCGGCGGGTACCAGGAGTGCGCCGTGGACTTCATTGCCAATAATCCAGGGCTGACCCTCTTCCACTGCCACCAGCAGTTGCACATGGACTTTGGATTTATGACCCTTTTTGATTACGTGTGATTTTGCAGGAAATACCTAACCTCTGATCCTCTAAAGGGCAACCCGGCCAAAGGACAGCCAATCGCCAAGCTCCAAGCAGCCGAGCATTCGATCTTAGCTGCTTCTTCCTTTGATTTAATCAGCGTGACACCGTGCATTTTGGCCGGGACATCGAGAGCAAAATTTACTCGATTGGCCCCCACCAGCCTTAAGGTAAACACCGTAAATCAAAGAAAACAATGACGATAATTTTTGGTGACGATAAGCTGGCGTTTGGCACTCACAATGCATGGACAGAGGAGTAGCATTATTGGGTCCCTTTTTTGAAAAGTGGCTCCAGGTGCACGAACACCCCCCAGTTCGGAGGAACCTGCAATGAAAATATCGTACTTACTGTCACTCCCGTTGGCCGCCGCGCTCGTTGTTCCTGCGCTGGCGCAGAACCAGCCCAAAACAACATCAGACCAGCCGCAAGATCAAACCCAGGCGCAACCAACGCAGACTGCTGACCAGTCTACTGCCACCGGCAAGGAGGCCTTGAAGTACGAGCGTCATGAAGGCTTCTGGGGACACTTGAACCCCTTTGCCCGCAAGAGCTATGTGACCCGGCAGCTTGATCCTGTTCGCGGGCGCGTGAATGAGCTGGATGAGCTCACCGCCAAGAATGCCAGGATGATCGCTGACGTGGACGCGCGGTCCACCGAAGGCATCCGCAATGCCCTGGGCCGGGCCAATGAAGCGGATACGCATGCACTCGATGCCGGCAATCGCGCCGACCAGGCGCAGCAGACCGCGCAGCAGGCGCAAACTCACCTCACCACCGTGGAAGAGAAAGTCGGCAAGATTGACCAATACCAGCCGGTTACACAAGCTGAGATCCGTTTCCGCGTTGGCCAGTCTGCCCTTAGCAAGAACGCCAAGGACGCGCTTGACCAGATCGCCACCTCGCTGAAGAACCAGAAGGGATACATCCTGGAAGTGCAGGGTTTCTCTCCCGGTAACCGTGGCGCCGCCATTGAAAATTCACGTGAAATGGCGCAGATGGTGGTCCGTTACCTTGTGCTAAACCATGATGTGCCGGTATACCGGATTTATACCGTAGGCATGGGCAACGCTCCCATCCAGGCGGAAGACGGCAAGATGCACCGCGCTCGCGGCGGACGCGTTGAGATCAGCCTGCTCCAGAACAGCCTGGGCGATATGGCTGCTGCCGGCGGCACGGCATCCAGCACTACCCCACAACCGGTTGTACAGAAGCCTCAGCAGTAGCGGTTTTGTTCTCTTAACAGAACAACAGCAACGACCTCCAGTCCAAGTGGCTGGAGGTTTTGCTTTTGTGTGCCTCGCGCGCTACAAAACCCGCTGGCTTTCATGGCTTGGCTCTACGGTTTCTCCAGGCTGTGATCGCCCAGCCGTGACTCTCATGGGCCATGATTGCGGACGCGGCATCAAGGGCCATCCATACAAGTTCATGATCAGCTTCTTTTGCCGGCGCTGTCGCCTCGAACACAGCGTCAACGAACGTGCATCTCTTTTCAAAATGCGTTTTCTCAGATTCTGAGTAACAGAACTGCACCGCGAAGGTCGCCCACGTCCCCACGCGCACCAGAAACCCGCATTCTTCCTGCGCTTCTCGCACCACGGCTTGTGTTGCCGTTTCGCCCGCGTCGATTCCACCACCGGGCAGGAAGATGCCCTGAGGCGTTCGTACAACTGCAATCTGGCCGCGACCGTCGTCGATAAGCCCATACGCGCTGGGCCGGACGGTGTAGCGCTCGCGCTCGCTACGCGCTCCAAAGATGGGAGCTTCTTGCCACTCTTTCAAGAGCGAATCTCCTGTGCCCGCTGTCGTTTAAAAAACTCCCTGAGTTGCCCATTGCCAATGTTGATCCAGAAATAAGGCCCGTCAAAGTGGATATGGCTGATCACAGGTTTACCGCCGAGCGAATCATCGCTGACAATCGCGATGCTGTCACTATCTTTGGCAACCACCTTGTAATGCAGTACCTCTGTCTGGCCGTTGAGAGTCGCATAACAACGTGTACGCGTGTAGCGGAGCTCGAGTTTTCCGAAGAGACTTATCAGCTTCTTCTTCTTGTGGGCTGGAATGTCGTTCCAGGCGGTGATCTCCCGCGCTGTCCTGCGGGCGTCAGAACGCCATGTTCCCCATATCCGTGAGTCTTGCATGCTTAGCCCGCCCTGTAGAAAGTCGCGACAAATCACGTTGCCAGGTTGCGAGACTTGGCACGCTGGAGCCGGAAGATCGTGACTTCCGGACGCACATTGAAGCGGACCTGAAGGAGATGTCCCACGCCGCGACTGATGTACATGCGACGGCTCCCAGACAATGCGATCTCGCCGGAAGTATACCGCTTGTTCCTTACCGGCAGTTCTGGTGGAGGCAGGAACGGTGGCTTGCACTGGCCTCCGTGCGTGTGGCCGGCAAGGATCCAGCCCTGATATTGGCCCCAGACAGGAAGATCTACGACGTCAGGATTGTGGCAGAGCACGATGGTGGCGGCATCCTGGCCGTGTTGCGCAAGCACCGGTGCTGGATCAAAACGCGGGCTCCAAAAGTCGTCAAGTCCAATGAACTGTAGCCCGGCGACGGTGAGGGCCTGATTACTCAACGTGATTACTCCGGCGGTGCGGGCGATCTCGACAACTTGGTCCGCCACGTCAACCATCTTCCAGCGGAAACCATAGTCGTGGTTGCCCAGAATGCCAACCGTTCCCAGGCGGCCATGTGGCATGTGTTCCATCAAACGACGCAACTGCTCAAACTGGCGCGGGCTGCGGTAGGTGATCCAGTCGCCGGTGAAGACCACAAAGTCAGGAGCAAGTTCCTGAACGCGGCGAAAGGCCTTGATGACGTAATCATCATCAACTTTAGGCCCAACGTGCAGATCGGTAATCTGCGCCAACGTCCGCCCTTCAAGTTCCGGCGGAAGCCCCCAAATCGGCAGCACGGGGTAGGTGAGCTCGAGCCAGTGTGGCTCCACACGCCAGGTATAAAGGCCCGTCATCAGCGCGCCGGTCCCCGCCACTCCTAGCGTCTTAAGCGCTTGCCTTCGAGTAAGCATCCTCATGGTTACGGTCCTGGAGGGAACCTTATCACTTGGTCACCACACATGGTACTGGCAAATAGAATGCCGGCAGAAACTCCTATCGCGTTGCTTAGCGTTACCTTCGTTGATCAGCGGAAGGGTTTTTGTTTTTCACGGTGCTGCCCGGCAGTAGAATCGTAAAAGGAAATAAAAGGACGGGGTATGCGTGTATTAGTAACCGGCGGCGCCGGGTTCATTGGGTCCCATCTTTGTGATGCGCTGCTGGCGGAAGGCCACCATGTAGTTTGCGTGGACAATCTCATTACCGGAAGCCTGCGCAATATCGCGCACTTGCAGGGAGACTCCAGATTTGAATTCGTCCAGCAGGACGTAAACGAACCTTACGACCTGGGGCCGGTGGATTACGTTTTCCATTTTGCCTCGCCCGCCAGCCCGGTGGATTACATGAAGCATGGCATTGAGACGCTGAAGGTCGGCTCGCTGGGCTCGTTCAACTCACTGGAACTGGCTAGAAAATACCAAGCCAAATATATTCTGGCGTCCACATCAGAGTGCTATGGTGATCCGCTGGAGCATCCGCAAAAGGAAAGTTACTGGGGACATGTGAACCCCGTGGGCCCGCGGTCCGTCTATGACGAATCCAAGCGCTTTGCGGAAGCCGCCACCATGGCGTACCTGCGCTACTACCAGCTGGACACACGCATTCTCCGCATCTTCAACACCTATGGTCCACGTCTGCAATTGAATGATGGCCGCGTGATCTCCAACTTTATGAAGCAAGCGCTCCGTGGAGAACCCCTCACGGTCTACGGCGACGGCACACAGACCCGCAGCTTTTGCTACGTCAGCGATGAAGTGGATGGCATTTTGCGTCTTTCTCGCTCTGACGTTCACGATCCGGTGAACATCGGCAACCCACAGGAATTCACGATGCTCGAATGCGCCAAGCTGGTGCTGAAGGTCACGGGATCAAGCAGCGCCATCACCTCTGCGCCTCTGCCGCAAGACGATCCCAGGCAGCGCTGCCCGGACATCACCCGCGCGCGGCACTTGCTGGGCTGGGAGCCCAAGATCGACCTTGAATCAGGACTCAAACTTTCTGTGGCGTACTTCCGGCAGGCCATCGAGATGGAAGATGCAGAGAAAAAGGGCCGCCAAGGAATGCAGACCTCAGTGGTCTAAAAATCCCCAATCACTAAGCTGCCTTGGCTGGCGCTGCCCCCAACTCCGTTCCCGGCAACGGCTGATTGGGCTTCATCCAATACGCCATGATGGCGCCAAACAGTAACAGGCCGATGCTTCCCAGGAAAGGCAGGTTCCAATTATTTGTCTTTTCGATCACATAGCCGAAGACCAGCGGTGACACTGCTGCCGCCAGCGCCGACCCAATATTCATCAACCCGCTTGCCGACCCTGAGAACCGCGGAGCAATGTCCATAGGGATGGCCCAGAAAGGCCCAATCGTAAATTCCGCAAAGAAGAACGCCGCGCTCAAACAGAGGGCCACGGTCGTCAAATCATGGGACAGCAACACCGGAATCATGAACGCCAGGGACAGCAGGAAGCCGGCAATCACCAGGTTCCGCCGGGCTTTGTTGCGATCTCCCGTTTTTACCAGGATGCGATCGCTCACCAGCCCGCCCACCGTGTCGCCGATGACTCCCGCCAGGAACACGCCGCTGGAAAACAGCGCCGAGCTCTTCAGATTCAATTTGTAACCATGGAGAAAAAACGAAAGCAGCCATGTTAGATATAGCCACAACGTCCAGCCGTAACAGAAATAAACCAGCGTCACCGGCGCCATGCGTTTGGCTAGCGCGGCCCAGGGCACAGGATCTTTCTTTCGCTCCTCTTTGGAAGTAAAGCTGGGCAAGAATGCCAGCTCCCGCTGCGTGATGCCACGGTGCGTACCCGGATCGTCACGGAAATAAAACCACCACACCAAGGACCAAATCAAGCTAACTGCGCCCAGCACGACAAATGACGTCCGCCATGAGCCGAGCTTGATCAAGGATGCCACTAGCAAAGGCGTAAAGAAATTTCCCAGCCTGGAGAACGCATGCGTGATTCCCTGGGCATATCCGCGCTTCTCTGCCGGCATCCAATCGGCTAAAGCCCGCGTGGCCGTGGGAAACGTTGCGCCTTCTCCCAACCCCAGCAGGATCCGGCATAGGATCAACGCCGCAAAACTTCCCGCCAGCCCTATCAGCATGGTGGAGCCCGCCCAGACCACGGCACATGCGGTCAGCGTCAGGCGCGCGCCAAAGCGGTCGCTCAGCCATCCTCCCCAGACCTGCAAGGCCAGATAGGCCCAGCCAAATGCGGAGAATACCCAGCCCAGTTGAGATGAGCTAAGGTGTAGTTCTTTTTGAAATACCGGACCGGATGTATTCACGTTGATCCGGTCGATGTATGTAAGTGCATACATCAAACAGACCATGAGCAATACCATGTTGGTGGAGGAAAAAATTCTCTTGAACGGGCTAATCGGGGCGATCGAAACAACGGGCTTCGTGCTAGGGGCGGTCATAATCTTTCCGCCGCAATTTTTACCAGGAAAGCTGCCTTTCGGCAACGGTCTTCTTAAAGTTTTCCAGGGACCGTTTTCCCGCGGAATGATTGCCAAGGCTCCCATACAGGATCAACACCTGCGGTAAGCAACGATCTCCGAAATATCGGCGCCCATGCTTCCCCATCTAAGGCCTGTTCCAGGGAAAACATAGATTATAAGGTTTTTAACTGCTGGCGTGCCAATTAGTAACTATTTGGTTCACAGGGGCGGGGCTGGCGGAGTAAAATGCCCTTAGAAGATATTAGAAATTACGGTGAGTGTCTTAGGCTTTTGGGGTGTTTCCGTATGTTTTGCGCACAACAAAAATGTCGGTAAACCATCTCTAGTCAAGCACTTAATATTCAGGAAGTGCCCCGTGACTGCTGTGCCGCCATTCAAGGAGTCGTCGCGCGAGTTGATCGCGGAGGTGGCCCGCGCCCTGGAACCGTACTTCCCTGACATTACCAACCAATGGCGTGAGCGGCTGGTTGCGGAATTCGGCTTTGATGGCCGCATGCTGGCCGCGGTGGAACGGCTCACACTGGCAACCGGCAGCTCGTATTTTTTCCACAATGATTTTCCCGGTTTCCAGGAAAACCTGCACTACTTTGGCACGCGTCTCTCCAAGCTCCAGGTGGATACCCGCGCCGTAGCGCGGTCTCTAGAACTTTATTCGCTGTGTTGCGATCCCTACATTTCCGGCCTGTTTCCCGAGCGCGAAGCGGAAGCCAAGGCTTCTCTGGAAATGCTTTCGTCGTTTTCAGTTGTCATCATTTCCGGCGCATATTTTGACGCTAAGACGCTTGAGTCGTCAGCGCTGCTTTCCGTCCTTGATGCGGAGTTGGGCGCGGGCGACTTAAGCATGCTGCTGCAAAAAGTTTTGGACATTACCACGCAAACATTTCAAGCGTCCGTGGGGATCATTCTTTTGCCTGATGCCGAGAGCGGCGCGTTGCGAATTTCTTCTTCCGTGGGTCTGGACGCGAAACTGCCGGCGGATTTCAGGGTGGAAATGGGCAACGGGTTTTCCGGCAGGATCGCAGGCAGCGGTGAACCGGGCATGATCCTGGACACCAACACGGAGACAGGTTCGCTGCGTCCGATCATTCGCAGCAAGGCAAAATCTTTGTGGGGCGTGCCGCTGAAGGCCGACGGGCAGACCATCGGCGTGCTGGTGATTGGTTTTCCCAAGCCTTACGAATGGCTGCCAACCGAACGCGAACTCATGCGCGCCATTGGCGACCGCACCGCCCTGGCCATTCAGCGCGCCCGCATGACCGACGAGCTGCGTGAGCGCGAACAACGCATCGCCGAGCTCTCCGGCCACCTGCTGCGCGTGCAGGAAGAAGAACGCAAGCGCATCAGCCGCGAGCTGCACGATGAAACTGGACAGGCGCTGATGGTAATCAGGCTCTACCTGGGGATGATGGAATCCATTGTCACCGCGCGCAACGTGCGCAGCAAGATCCGCGAGACCGTGGAAGTGGTGGACCGCACCATTGAAGGTATCCGAAGAATTATTGGCAAGCTCTCCCCGTTGGTGTTACAAGAACTGGGACTGGTGGCTGCGATCCGCAAAGAAGCGAAAGATATGGCCAAGACTTCCGGCGTGAAAACGCGGGTGCTGATTGCGGAAGATGTTGGCCGTCTTGCTCCGGGGACCGAACAGGCCATTTATCGGGTGGTGCAGGAAGCGTTGCACAATGTGGCCAAGCACGCCCAGGCCAGCAGCGTCGTCATACAGATGACGCGGGAAGAGCGGACGATCCACCTGGTTGTGGAGGACGATGGCATCGGCATTCAACAGCGCAGCACCGGCGGTGAGCAGTCCTTTGGGCTGGCTGGCATTAAAGAACGGATTGCCATGTTGGGCGGGGTCTCGCGCGTGATCTCGGCCAAAGGAAAGGGCACGCGCATTGAAATTAACGTACCCGCGGTTGAACCGGCGCAGACAGCGGAACGCCCGCTGGCACAAGCTGCGGCGGCACGCGCCGCGGTCAGGCCGAATTAAACGATTAAAGGAATCTCCCCATGCCGAAAATTAGATGTTTGCTCGTAGATGATCACACGCTGTTTCGCCAGGGCGTACGCCGCCTGTTGGAAACCGAAAGCGATTTTGAAGTTGTGGGCGAAGCTGCGGATGGCGGCGAGGCCGTGGAAAAAGCCCGCGAACTCCGCCCCGACATCGTGCTGATGGACATCGGCATGTCCGGCCTGTCTTCCTTTGAAGCGTCACGCCAGATCAAAAAGAACCGCATGGAAACCAAGATCCTCTTCCTCACCATGTATGAGGACGAAGATTACCTGGTCCAGTGCCTGGAGGTCGGCGCTTCCGGTTACGTGCTCAAAGACACGCCGGCGCCGCAACTGCTTACCGCCGTTAGAGACGTTTATAAAGGCGGAAAATATCTCAGCTCCCGAGTGCTGGGAAAGCTGGTGGAGGACTTCCGCTCCCGCGTCCGCGATACCCGCATGCGCCCGCGCATGTCCACGCTCACTCCACGGGAACGCGAAATCCTGAAGCTCCTGGCGGAAGGAAATTCCGTCAAGGAAATCGCCGTGATCCTGGGACTCAGCGTGAAGACCGTGGAAGCCCACAAATTTAACCTGATGCGCAAGCTCGATATTCACAACAAAGCGCAGCTGGTAACGTATGCGATCCAGAAAAAGATCATCAAGATTCCCGTAAATGGATAATTCTCCCTTCCCCAAGGGCCACAAAGGGCGCGCCCACAACCGCGCCCTTTGTGCTTGTTAATCGCGCGTTGGCGGGAGTTACGAACGTGCATCGCCCCGAATTTCAGGGTTGCTTAATTCTTTGTTTTTTGATGGTATAGGCTAATTGTTGATCTAAGTCTGAAGGAGATAAACTTTGAAGCAGCGTGTCTTTGCCAAGTTGGCAATCTGTGCTCTGGCAGTCCTCTCGGTTTCATCCGCATTCGCTTTCCAGCTGTCGCAACCGTTTTCTGCGGACTTTTCCACCTCGTCCACCACCGGCAACATCCATGCGACGGGCAAGATCTATGTCGCAATACCCAAAATGCGCATGGAAACAGTCAGCATGGGCAAAGAGCAGGCGGGCCCCTTTGGCGGCAACATGAACATGATCATGGACCTCAACACAAAAACCAGTTATATGCTCATGCCGCAGCAGCATATGTACATGGAAATCCATACAGACAGCGCCGCGTCAAAAAACATGCCCAGTATCCAGGACCTGATTGCGGGCGGCGATCCGTGTGCAGGCCGCGCGGGTGCCACCTGCAAAAAAATAGGACCGGAAACTGTGAATGGCCGGGCCTGCGAGAAATGGGAGATGACAGAGAACGCCAAAAAATCCACCTACTGGTTCGACGTGAAGCTGCGTTTCCCCATCAAGGTGGTAACGGCGGGCGGCATGTCGACCGAATATACCAACATCAAAGAAGGCAGCCAGGACGCGTCCCTGTTCCAGGTGCCCGCAGGCTACACCAAGTTCAACGCGAGCGCCATGGGTCGGCCTCCACGCTAGATCCGTAAATGCAAACCGCAGGAACGAAAGGGCGCCTACACAAATGGGCGCCTTTTGCTTTTGCTGGCAAGACCCGCAGTGGCAAAACGCGCAACACGATGCGTAAGAAAATGGAAAATAGTTTACGTCTGTCATCTTGAGCGGAGCGCCGCTGGGACCCTTCCCAAACCACTCTGACGGGCGCGGAGTCGAAAGATCGCGAGAATGCTTGCAGCATGAATGCGGCATCAAGGCGTTCTCACAAAGCAACATGTTGAGAACACCCTGCTGCTTGCCGCGACTCCTTATCTTCTCCCTTTACTCTGCGATTGATGGTGCTGTTGCTGTTGGTCTGGCATCGGCGCCGGTGTTTGCGTTGGAGTTGGACTCGGTATCGGCGTTGGACTCGGTATTGGAGTCGGACTCGGTGTTGGCGTCGCAATTGGAGTGCTGAACGTTACATTGGAATTCAGCGTGGTCCCTGGGACGCTGACTCGCACTGTACTCGTTCGGGCCGCTGTGATCGTTATCGATGCCACTGCCTGACCATTGGTCGCTGTCAAGATGGTGGTCGAGGCGCCATCGGGAGAAACGTTTCCATTGTTGAATGTAACGCCGCCTGTACTCGTAAAGGTTACCGGGATCTCCGGGAGCTCATTGGCGACTGCCTGCACCGTTACCGTGATCGCTCCCTCTCCTCCAACCACGAGGCTGTCTGAAGACGGCCCCGTGACGATGATCACATCGGGAGGCAGTGCAGGGCCGGTCACTGTTCCTTGTGAACCAATCGCCTCGTTCGAGCTTTGCAGACCCCAGGCTACGGTGCCTGACGGGGCAGAACTCGAGAGGCCGAACCCAGTGATTTGCGTTCCAGGGGCGAAGGAAGCGTCCACAGTGGCCCGGAAAGTAACAAAGTTGCTATCGGACGAATCCACCACCCAGCCGCCATAGACCGGGTCTGATGCCGGACTGGACACAGACGGGTTCTGGACACCGAAAGCTGCAATCGAGAAGGTGTCGCCCGCTTTCACGTCGGTGTCTATGCCGATGAACGGATCGCTGTCAGTGCCGGAACCACCCAGCGCGTTCACGTTCAATGCATAACTCCAGGCGTTACCGTTTGCACTGGCGACTGCGGTAACCGCTTCGGCCGCTAATCCGTTTGGCCCGGGAAACAACTGCGTGACCTGGGTTGTGACCCCGCCGTTGCTGAATTTGATGTCGCCAAAGTTTTTCGGCGCCGGATAGGTGTCCGTGCCGATAATTCTCCACCGATACACACCGCGGACATAAGATCCCGCAGTCTTGTTGATGGTAAGTTTGTTTGTGGCCGGATCATACGAGTAGTCCCAGTCGTTGGCGCCGTTGGGAGGAGGTTCGAAGTTGAACCAGGTCACCTTCGTGAATTGCTTCGGCTTGCCATTGGGCAGTTTCGTAAAATCCTTATTGGGCCTGTTCTTTCCGCCCGGAAATGTGCATGCACCGACCCACACGGCATCCTTATCTTTTGCTCCCGCCGGCTTGTACAGCACCCCAAAATCTGGACCACCGTGGGCGGCATTGGCCTGAAGACACCAGATCTGGATCTTGTTCCCGTTCGCGTCAGATTCCTTGTCCTCAAGCAGCCAGCCCGTCTCGCCGGGTTTGCCCGGCACCGGCACTGGCGCTGGTCTCGGCTTGGGGGGCGGGCAGCTAAGTTGTGCGACGGCGGTTTGGGCGACCGATAGCATCGAGAGCGCTAGAATAGCGACTGTGAATCGCGTACGAACATGCATGGAAGACCTCCTCTTGCGGAAACTGCTGATTGCAGGAACTGCTGAGAAAAACGTGCAGTGCGCAGACTTTAGCGGCCCAATGGACGCTTCGAACGGGAAAGTTTTTTTGTTCGAAAAACCCGAAAAATTCTTGAATCATTTCATAATCCCGATTTGGGCCACCCAACAATGGTCCATCTCCGCTATTCTCTGTGAACTTATCCGCTGAGACCCGCCGCGACTATTTTCCCTCTCCACGGCTATACTGTAACGCTCCTTCATTCCTCAAGAACTGAGACCACAGACATGCACAAGAAGATTATGGCTTTTGTTTTGGCGTTGATTGCAGTCGCAACGTTCACCCAGGCAGCAGCGCAGAAGAACGGCGCGCATGTGCCTACGCCGTCAGAGTTCACTGGGTTTGAAGTGGGCGCGGACCGCAAACTCGCCGACTATCGCCAGATCGCGGCCTACTTCAAGGCGTTGCAGGCGGCGTCTGATCGTGTGCAGGTCCAGGTCCTGGGAAAAACCACTCTGGGGGAAGAGATGATCATGGGTGTAATCTCCACCGCGGAAAACCTGCGCAACCAGGCCAAGTACAAGGAGATTGCACGCAAGCTGGCGGACCCAGGCGGGCTCTCGCAGGAGCAGCTTGACGCGCTGGCCAGTGAAGGCAAAACCATCTTTCTCCTGACGTGCAACATCCACTCCACGGAGATTGGGTCCAGCCAAATGGCCATGGAGTGGGCTTACAAGCTGGCCACCACAAATGATCCGGAGATGCTGCGCCGCCTGAATGACGTGATTGTGCTGCTGGTGCCTTCGCTCAATCCTGACGGCCAGATCATGGTTACGGAGTGGTATCGCAAATATGTGGGCACCAAGTATGAGGGCGGTGCCATGCCGTATCTCTACCATCATTACGTAGGCCACGATAACAATCGCGATTGGTACATGCTCACGCAGATTGAAACCAAAAACGTGAACCAGATGGTCTATCACGAATGGTTTCCCCAGTTCTGGCTCGACGAACACCAGATGGGTTCCTACGGCCCGCGCATCTACATCCCACCCAACGCTGATCCTGTTGCCAAACTGGTTAACCCTCTGGTCCATCGTGGCAACAACCTTATGGGCGCGGCCATGGGCTGGCGTCTGGAAGAAGCAGGCAAGTCCGGCGTGATCTACGGATATTCCTTTGACGCCTACTGGCCCGGCGGAACCCGCAATACCGGATGGTGGAAGAACACCTATGGCGTGCTCACGGAAGTCGCGTCGGCCCGCATCGCCACGCCGATGCAGGTTTCTTCCACAGAACTGCAAGGCGGCACCAAAGGATTGATCCAATACGAACAACAAATCAATTTTCCCAACCCCTGGCCCGGCGGCATCTGGCGCTTGCGTGACATCATGGATTACGAGCTTCTGGTCTCTGACGCCGCGCTGGAAACCATGAGCAAATATCGTCGTGAGTTGCTGCGCGGTGTTTCCACCATGGCGAACCAGGCGGTCCACTCGGCTGATGCCGCTGAGTTCTGGCGCATCCCCGTGGAAGGCCAGCGCGACCCCGTGACCGCAACGCGCCTGGCTGCGCTCATGCTTGAACACGGCGTGGAGGTCCGGCTCTCCAGCGACGAGAAGACGTTCCTGATCCCCACGGCCCAGTCTTACGGCCGCTTTGTCGACGAGATGCTTGGCGTGCAGCGCTACCCTGAAGTCCGCCCCGCGCCCAACAGCGGAATTCTTGAACCCTACGACGTGGCTGCATGGTCTCTACCGCTGATGATGGGAGTCGAAGCGAAAAAGGTAAAGCTTTCTTCTGACGAACAGCAGTCCGCCAAACAAATCAAGACCGTTGTCTGGCCCCCAAGCGGACTCTCCGGCAAGGGCGGCTACTACTCCGTTTCTGACCATCAGAACAACGTCTTTGCTCTGGCCAACGCGATGCAAAAAGCCGGCGCACAGGTGTTCATTGCACACGCAAGCGGCCAAAGCCAAGCCCCAACCATAATTTTTGCGGCACATACACAGTTGGCCGGCAACGCGGAAAAACTTCACATTCACCTGGACGCAGTATCTGATCTCCCCAAAGGCGCAACGCCGCTTAAGCCCGTACGTGTCGCCATCTACAAATCGTACGTGCCCTCGCTCGACGAGGGATGGACGCGCTTCGTGCTCGAGCAATATGGCTTCAACGTAAAGAACATTGAGAACAAACAGGTCAAAGCGGGGAACCTGAACGCTGCGTTCGACGTCATCCTCCTTCCGGATTCCAGCCGTGATGTCATGGTGGAAGGCCGCGCCGGACGTGAAGGCTATTTTGAAGAGCTGCCGCTTGAATACGCGGGCGGCATGGGCAAGGAAGGCGTAAAAGCGCTCAAGGATTTTGTGGACAAGGGCGGCACGCTGATCGCGTTGGCCCGTGCGTCAGAGCTGCTGTTTGGTGACGAATTCAATCTCCCTGTGCGCAACGCTCTTACCAGTGGCGAAGCGAGAAGACCGGTCTCCAATGCTGAGTTCAACGTGCCTGGGTCATTGTTGCGGGTTTACGTTGATCCCAGCCATCCGGTTGGCTTCGGCATGCCCAAGGAAATTGCTGCCTTTGTGGACGCGCCGCTCGCCTTCCAGACATCCTTCCCCAGCCCCGATACCGAGCGCTCCGTCATCGCCTGGTATCCAGACGACGCCAAGGACATCTTGATTTCCGGCTACGCCCACGGCGCGGAGCGGCTTGAACGCAAGGCCGCGGCCGTAAGCTTTACTCGAGGCAAAGGAAAAATTGTTCTGTTCGGATTCCGCGTGCAACACCGCGCCCAGACCGAGGGAACATTTCAAATGCTGTTCAACGCGATTGCCTGGGCGGGCATGGAGTGAGTATCTGAATAACGAAAATTTTGTGGCCTGGCCGCCCTCGGCTGGGTCTTTAACAGCGCTGGAGTGTCTTTACTTCGGCGGCTCTGCCGGCTGCACCTCCTTGACTCCAGGCACAATGCGCACTGAAGTACTGAACTTTTTGTAGTTGGAAAAAGTATCTTCCTGTTCGACAGCTTCGTTCTTCACCAGCAGCAGACGCGCGCTGCCATTGAGGTAAAACCGGCGCATCAACCAGACTTCATTATTCAGATGGGCCTTCTGCAATTCAAACCGCGATCCCGCGTGGATGCGGGCCAGAAATAGCCCGAAGGAAATAGTGTCCAGGGTCTCTGCTTCAACTCGCACCCAGTTGTACTCTTTCTTGTCGATCCACATCTTGCCCTTGACCTTCTTCAATACGTCAGCATGTGGTTGCGTGGGCTTGAAATCTTGGCGCGGCGTGGCCTCAATGACCCAGGTCGCAACCCCTTCCAGCTCTTCCTCGCCTACCAAGCGAAAGTCAAAGGCGTTCACGACATCGCGCAAAAAGGCCCTGCCCTCTTCACGCTCCTTCTTCTCTTTATCCAAATGTTTCTGCCGGTCTTCCTCGCTTTCATTGCGGTGCTTGGCCAGAAACTTTTCCAGCTTCTCTTCTTCCTTCTTTTGCTCTTTCTCGCTCAGCGGCTTGTCGTTGATCTGGGTCAGCCGCGAATATTCGTAGCCGTAGTAGAAGTTGATGTCGAAGGTCTTGATCTCGGTGGATTTGACCTCGTCATTTTTGCCCAGATGCTTGGTCACCTCTCGCTGCTGGCAGGTGTAGCTCCGGGCCATCTCCAGTGCCCGATGGTCCACCTCCACCGAGCGCCGCACAATTTCTTTGGGGTCATTGGTCGGCGGGAATTGTGGAGCGTTGGGCTCTTCGGCAGAAGTGGATTGCTTGACTGTGGATTGCTGGATTGTTGATTGCTGGACGGAAGAAGGTTGCTGGGCCGCCAGGGAACCAATAAGAAAAGCCAAAGCAAGGGTTCCGAAGTATGATCTCTGTCTAATCATCTACAACATGCACCTACGATATGCAGAAAATTGCAGTCAATTCCTCGCTCACTGTCATGCCATTGGAGCTTTGGCTGACTCTTTGGAGCTGCTGGCATACCACCTTCAATAGGTCCCACTTGCCTAATTTTACTCAACGCCAATGGATTCTAATCTTAAGAATAATAAAGTAATTCTTACTTGAGGCCCACCTATAAAAGTGCTAGTCTTCGTCCAAATAAAGTCGCCTGTAGTACTTCCAGAGGATCTGCCATGCTTCAGTACTTGACCTCGTTTGACCTATTATTGAAAGCAATACCTTCATCGATGCCCACGGGGCTGCTGAAGTGGATATCAACAGGTCTGCCAAATTTGTCCTCCCAAGCAAGGGCCATCATTACCGTGATTGGCATTGGAATCGTGACTGTTTCACTCGGAGCCGCCGCAGCATTTACGACTTATGCCTACCCGCCTATGATCGCCTTGGGCGCTTTCTACGGTGTGATTTTGTCGTATCCCGTGACCCGATTCTTGCGGCCTCGGATCCAATCGATCGTGACCGCATTCCTCGGAGGGTTGACCGCGGGAAACATCGGGAGCGAACAGGCAAAATTGAGCTCAGCAATTGTATCTATTAGCAAGTGGGTCAAAGACCAGGTTGTGGCTTTGCATCCTGGGGCATCACCGGAAGCAACGCATTTAAACGGTGCAATCACTTGGGGGATCTGGACGTGCATCCTGATAGCACTTGCAATCCTGGCAGCGAATGCTTACTTTGCGAATCACGACCAAAATGATATTGGAACGCGTGTGGGCGCTGCTGTGGCGACGATGCCGTCCCCTGCGACCACATTGGTTCCTCCTGCCGCCTCGGTGCCAGCTCAGAGTGTAGTGCCACCGGAAAACCAGCAAGCCGTCTGATCCTCTAGCAGAAGTGCTCCAGTCTGCGCGCATTGCCCGTGAATGCTTCCCCGGCTTAGCCCAACTGGTTATCTCATTTATCATCAGTGTGAGTGATTGAACTTCACACACATGTCAAATACGTGAAAGGCGTGGGCCCGCGCGTGGCCGAATGGCTGGAGCAGAAGAACATCATCACCGTGGAAGATCTGCTCTATTACCTGCCTTTCCGCTATGAAGACCGGCTTAACCCGCGCGGCATTGCCGAGTTGCAGCCGGGTGAGATGGCCACGGTGATCGCGGAAGTGCGCAATACCGGGATCTTCCGCACGCGTACCAAAATGCCCATCTTTGAGCTGGTGGCGGGACAGGGCAGGGCCACCCTCAAGTGCATATGGTTCCACGGCGAGTATCTGCGTGACCGTTTTCAGCCCGGACAATTGGTGGCGCTCTACGGCAAGGTGGAAGAAGGTTGGAAAGGACGCGGGCTTCAGATCCACCAGCCGCAATTCGAAATATTGAATGACGCCGAGAGCAGCCCGCCTGATGGCGAGAATGCAGGCGAATACGAGTCGCTCGAGGTCGGGCGGATCGTGCCTATCTACGAATCAGCGGCCAACACCAAGCTGACTCCCCGCTGGTTCCGGCGGATCATCTATGGCGCGCTCCAGAACCTGGCTCCAGAAATACCCGATGGTGTGCCGCCCGCGCTTTGCCGCCGGCTTAAGTTGTTCGACCGTCGCACAGCTTTTGAACAAGTGCACTTCCCTAAGGCCGGAGAAGTCTTCTCCCACTTGCAAAGTTCCAGCACCCCTGCGCACCAGCGGTTGATTTTTGAAGAGCTTTTCTTTCTTGAAGTTGGCCTGGAGCTAAAGCGCCGCCGTTTGCGGCAGCGCGTGGGCATTACGTTTGCCCTGAATGAAAACGTCCGCCAGGCAGTCAAGAAGATTCTCCCGTTCCATCCCACGGCGGCGCAAAAGCGTGTGCTCAAAGAAATTGCGCAGGACATGGAGCAACCTTCTCCCATGCGGCGGCTGTTGCAAGGCGACGTCGGCTCGGGCAAAACGATTGTGGCGTTACAGGCAGCGGTCATCGCCATGGAAAACGGACATCAGGTGGCCTTCATGGCTCCCACGGAGATCCTGGCCACGCAGCACTATCTTTCCGCGCGACGTACGCTCGAAGATGCCGGGTACCGCGTGGTGCTGCTCACTGGATCTCTGGAAGAAGAGCGCAAGCGCAACGCACGCCGGCACATCTCGCAGGGCGACGCGCACCTCGTGATCGGCACGCACGCATTGATCCAGGAAAAAGTGGAGTTCAAAAATCTGGGACTGGTGATTGTGGATGAGCAGCATCGTTTCGGCGTGATGCAGCGCTTCAAGCTCATGAAAAAAGGCGGCGCCGAGCCGGACACGCTAGTCATGACCGCCACGCCCATCCCACGCACGCTGGCTCTCACGCTGTATGGCGACCTTGATACCAGTGTCCTCGACGAGCTTCCGCCCGGACGCACGCCCATCACCACGCGAAAAATTTCCGATGAGCGCGCGCCCGAGGTATGGGATTTTGTCAGGAAACAAGTCAAAGCCGGGCGGCAGGCTTACGTTGTGTATCCGGTGATCGAGGGCGTTCCCGACGATCAGACGGAGATAGAGTTCTCCGAAGAGCCGGCAAGCTCCCGATCGGCAAGTTCACGATCAAAGAGCGGCCTGAAAGCCGCCATGCACATGTTTGAAGAGTTGCGGAGCAAAATCTTGCCTGACCTGCACATCGGGCTCTTGCACGGACGGCTCAGCCCGGAAGAAAAAGAGCTCACCATGCGCAGCTTCAAAAGTGGAGAAATTGACGTGCTGGTGGCGACCACAGTAATTGAAGTCGGCGTGGATGTCCCCAATGCAACGGTAATGGTTGTAGAGCACGCGGAGCGCTTCGGTCTGTCGCAACTGCACCAGCTTCGCGGACGCATCGGACGCGGCGCAGCCAAGTCTTACTGCGTCCTGATGACCGGGGGCAAAGTTTCCCAGGTCGCAGAACGCAGGCTGAACGAGATGGTCCGTACGCAAGACGGATTTGAGATCGCCGAGCTAGATCTGGAACTGCGCGGCCCTGGAGAATTTTTTGGCACCAAGCAGGCCGGGATGCCCGGACTGCGCGTGGCCAACATTCTCCGCGACCGCAAGATGCTGGAACTGGCCAAGAGAGAAGCGGTAAAGATTGTGGAAGAATCCGATCCTGAGATCACAGTTGAAGATCGCCACCGCGTAATGCAGCACCTGCGGCAGCACTGGCAGCGAAGATATGGGCTGGTCGAAGTGGGATAGCCCTTACTCTTCGCTGGGATCTTTAGGTGCCGTAAAATAGACAATTCCTTTCGCCCGGAATGGGCCTCCACCTCCGCCGCTATGTGAGGATTGCGCCGGACCATGGTTAGCGCAGTAGTTACTGCCGCTAGCGGCATCTTGATCACAGGAAGTTCCATTGGCAAAACTGTGTATGCATTTTTTGCCGGGTCCCGCATTCTGCCCTTGAGTTGTCATTTTGATGCTCCTTACAAGTGGAAAGAAATAATCGGACCAATGAGAGCAAATAACAATACAGCGACTGTGAACATGGCAGACGCCAACGTTATTTGACCAAGCAAGAGCCGTTTTGATTTTGCAGCGATCAGTGAGAATTGTTCATTTACGACGTTTTGCCATAACGTGGCCCTGTCCCCCCAATACCCTTCTTCGTAGTCTTCGAGCCTGGAAGTAATTGGCCAAAGATTAGCTTTAAGTTTATTCAGTGCTTGAAACGTTGGCGGCCCTGGAATTGACCGCACCCACAGTACTGAAAGACAAAAACCGATGCAGCAAACAAGCAGGGAAATAGCGGCCCCTAAGAGAAATAGGATGCGAAGGCGGTTGAACGGCCATTGCGAGAGCGTGTCAATTTTTATGAACGCCAGCGCCGCAGCGAGAAATACACCTGCTAGGCCGGCAATCTTTTGGGCTTTGTCCTCGAGAAGGCTATTAATTCTAACGTTTTCCTTGTATCTTTCGCTTCCTGCTTCCACGAGGGACTTCAAGATTTCTAACCGAAAATCACGTTCTACAAATGGCATTCTTTCTTACTTTCAAAAGGCGTTGTGGCAGAGCTTGAGAACTCTGCCACAGTATATACGCGCGTCGGAAACATTTGTCATTCCCAGATCAGCAGTTATGGTCTTATTTCCAGTATTGGTCTCTGAGTTCCGTCTGTTTGTTGACCAGCGGAATTTCCTGGCCTTGAATGAAGACGTGTTTCACATCCGTCTTCACGTCCAGCGGATCACCGTTGGCCACCACCACGTTGCCCATCTTGCCTACGTCGAGCGAGCCCAGGTCTTTGTCCACGCCCCACATCTGCGCGGGATTGATGGTGAGCGCCTTCATCGCCTCTTCCGGCGGCAGGCCAAAACCCACGGCATAGCCCGCGGCGTAAGGCAGGTTGCGGGCCTGGTGCGCGTCATACGAGGCAAACGCGATCTTGATGCCGAGCTTGGCCATCTTGGCCGGCAGGGTGAAGACCGCGTCATACCGCTCTGACTCTTTGGGCTGCTCGTAAATGGGGCCAACGATCACCGGGAACCCAGTGGCCGCGACCTTCTCCAGCAAAGAGGACGAGTGGGCCAGGTGATTCAAGATCACCTTGAGATGAAACTCATTGGCCAGCCCGAGGGCGGTCAGCAAGTCATTGGGCTCTTCCGCCGCCAGCACCACAGGCTTCTCACGATGCAGATAAGGAAGCAGCGCTTCAAGCTTCAGGTCGCGCTTAGGCGGAGTTGCGGGCTTGTCTTTGTCTTTTTCGTCGCCGCTGGTTTTTTTCTTTTCGTACGCCGCCAGTTTCTGGTCGTAATCCTGGGCATCCAGAAAGGCCTGGCGAAGCTGCGCTGCCATGCCCATGCGGGTAAAGGGGAATTTGGCGCTGTCAAAGTTCTGGTTGCGGCGCTGGCGTCCGGTGAAGTTAAGCGGCATGGCGATGTCCCGGACCGTCAGCATCTCGTCGGCCGAGTGGCCGGCAAGCTGGATGAAAGAATCCTGCCCGGGCAGGGTGTCCCCGTTGCCGGGGGCCACGATCGCATTGGTAATGCCGTTGATGCGCGTGACCGGGATCAGCGCCGTTTCCGCATGGAACGCGTCATAGACGTGCATGTGCGGCATGATCTCATCGCTGTTTTCCAGTTCATCATTGGTCATGCGGTCAGCACCGACTTCCGTCAGTCCTAGATGGGTTTCTGAATCGATCAACCCGGGATAGACCGTCATACCGGTTACATCAATTACTTTTGCGCCGCTGGGAATCGCCGTACCCGCTGCGCCGACGGCTGTGATTCTTCCGTTCTGCATCACCACTACACCGTTTTCAATGACGCCATGGGTGATGGTCAGTAGTTTGCCGCCGCGCAGCACGATGGTCTCATTGGTGCTCTGGGTAGCCGCGGGCTTTTTGGCTTGTGCTTGCGCCAGCACGGCTGCTGCAAGGACGAAGAGAACACTCAGTTTCTTAATCATGGTTATTGGCCCTCCTTGGTGTGGGTCAAGCCGAGTCCGGCCAACGAGCGATCAAAGAACACGTCGCCGTCAATCAGTACTTTGTCCACAAGCGCCGCAGATGACAGCGGGTAGCTGTTCCAGATCGTGATGTCAGCGTCTTTGCCCGCGTCGAGCGAGCCCACGCGGTCATCCACGCCAATGATCCACGCCGGATTCAGCGTGATCATCTTCAAGGCATCTTCTTCACTGATGCCGCCGTAGTGAATGATCTTGCCGGCTTCCTGGTTGAGTCGGCGCGTCACGTCTTCGGAGTCGCTCTTGAGCGCCACGCGTGCGCCTTTGTGCAGGGAGATCACGGCGTTCCAGGGAATACCGTCCCAGGCTTCATACTTAAAGCCCCACCAATCCGGCCAGGTGGCAATGGCCACTCCGTTGGCGGCAATCTTGTCCGCTACTTTGTACGCCTCCAGCGCATGATGGAAGGCGCGGATCTTGTAGCCGAACTCCTTGGCCATGGCCATTTCGGTAAGAAATTCGTCGGCGCGATAGCAATGTATCTGCACCAGCAGCTTGCCGCGAAGAATGTCGGCCAGCGCTTCCAGCTTCAGGTCTTTCTTGGGTGGCGTTGGGTCCTTGTCGCCTTTCTTCACCTTGGCGTCATACTCGTCCCACTGCCGCATGTATTCCCGCGCTTCAATGAATGAGGCGCGCATCACTTCAAAGTTGCCCATGCGCGTCGCCGGCAGCTGGTTGCGCGTTCCATACACGCGCTTGGGATTTTCACCGCTGGCAAACTTGATGGACTGCGGCGCGCCGGGAAAGAGCAGTTCATCGCGACCCAGGCCGTATTTGTGCTTGATCACAACCGCCTGTCCGCCGATCATGTTGGCCGATCCGTGCAGCAGCAGTGACGTCGTGACCCCGCCCGCCAGCGCGCGATAAATCATCTTATCGTCGTAATCAAAGGCGTCTTTCATCATCATGTGCGGCGTGATCGGGTTGGTGGGCTCGTTGACATCGTCATCGAGCGCGATGTGCGAGTGCGAATCGATGATGCCGGGCATCACCCATTTGCCGGCAGCGTCAATCACCGTGGCTCCGGCGGGAGCCTGCACGTTCTGGCCAACGGCAACGATCTTGCCGTTGTGTATGTAAATGCTCCCATTTTCGATGCGTCCGTGGGTCACGGTCAGTATGGTTCCGCCACGGATCACCACATCATTGTGGGCCGTGCCGGCAGAGTTGGAAGTGGGCTGCTGTGCATTTGCCTGCTGTTGTGTCATCACAAAACTGCTCAGCAAACAAAACAATGACAGCAGTATCACCCTGTAGAAACAAGAGCGACGCGCCATGTTGAAGCTCCTTGGAAAGAATGAAGAACCCGCGATTTTATGGGTGGAAGAACTCTGAGTCAATTATGCCCCGTCCACGTGAGAACCGTGGTGCAGCAGGTTAGACGTGGCCGGATGCGAATTGGTAGCGCGGACAAGGAGACGGTTTCGACTGCAAAATTGAAACGCGATTCCGAAAAAACGTGCAAGGCGTCGGATTGCCGGCGTTCTGCTCATATACACTGGCCCATCCTGGGCTTTGATCTGGAGGGTTGATATGTTTCGTTGTATCAAGTTCCCTTTGTTTGCGATTGTCTCCGTTCTCGCCGCAGCCGCATTTTGTCAGACCAAAACACCAGACAGCAACAAGCCTGATGTCGCGGTCCTGCTGCAACAGGTCAGAGAAAAATACGCCCTGACGAAGTATTACCAGATTGAAGCGATTGAGGAAGTTGAATCTACCGGCGAACTCGACCGCCAGTGGAGCAAGTCCCTCATCAACGCTGCTGTAGCGGACGGCAACCGTTATCGCTTTGAAGGCCGGACCTCGATGGGCTGGCTGCTCAAGATGAGCGACGGCAAGACCGAGTGGACCTTCGACCGCACCGCGGGCGTGTACACACAAGGCCCTGCTACAGAGGGAGGCCCCGCGCAGAATACTCGGCTTACTATGAGCCAGTTTTCGCTCCACAGCGCACAGAATCTGTTGAGCACACTATCCAAGGAACTGGCCGACGTCGTCAACGCGGCCTACCTTCCGGACGAAACTCTCGTCCTTGAAGAGCAGCAGACGCCTTGCTATGTGATTGACGGGCGCGGCAAAAACAGTGGCGCGCCACGCAGTATTACCAGGCACTACACGTTTTGGATTGACAAGGAAACGCAGGTCGTTCGCAAGGTCCGCGAGCACGCCGAGGGCAATATAGTGCCCATCAAGCCGAATTACCGCATCGTACAGGACCAAACTACGGTCTATCCCAAGGTTAGTCTCGGGGCGTCTTCGCTGCCGGAATCTTTCTTCAAATTCGAGCCGCCCGCAGGAGCTACGCTCGCCGAAGAACTTCCCGATCCCATGAATATGAACATGAACGGGACAAAGCTGGTCGGCAAGATGGCTCCGGAAATAAAGTTGCAGTCAGCCGGCGGCAAGGCCGTCACCCTCAGTGGCCTGCGAGGCAAGCCGGTCTTGTTGGATTTTTGGGCAACGTGGTGTGTGCCGTGTATTGCCTCCCTGCCTTCGCTGGCGCAGCTTGTCAAGGAAGCGTCCGAGAAAGGTTTGGTGACGCTCAGCATCGATGAAGACGAGGATGCGAAGACCGCAACCGAGTTCTGGACCAAACACAAAGAGCCTTGGCCCAACTTCCACGACGCTGATGGGGAGATGCAGCGCGCATTCGGTTCCGGGGGCATCCCGGAGTACGTGGTAATCGATGCTTCCGGAAAGATCACATTTGTTCAAAATGGGTCTGACGAAGCTCCATTGCGTGCTGCCGTGGCGAAACTGGGGCCGGAATTTGCCTCGCTGACGGAAGCGCCCAGGCAATGAAGCGAGGTTGACGCTCGCGTTATGATCACATTGCGATGCGTGCCGTAATCCAGAGAGTCAGCCGATGCCGGGTCTTGGTGGAGGGCCGGGTTGTTGGCGAGATCGGTCCCGGCCTGCTCGTGCTCCTGGGTATCGGCAAGGCCGACACCGAAGCTGCCGCTGATTATCTGGCGGAAAAGATCATTGGCCTGCGAATCTTTGAAGATCCGGAAGAGAAGATGAACCTCTCCGTCCAGGACGCAGGCGGAGCCGTGCTTGTGGTTTCCCAGTTCACTCTGTATGGCGACGTACGCCGGGGCAAACGGCCGTCATTTGACGCCGCCACCCGCCCGGAAGAAGCCCGCCCGCTCTATGAATATTTTGTCGCCAAGATCCGTGACGCCGGCCTGCGCTGCGAAACCGGCCAGTTCCAGGCCATGATGGAAGTTGAGTTGGTGAACTCTGGACCGGTAACGATTCTGTTGGATTCGGAGAAGGCGTTTTGAATCCTCGCACGAAAAATGCGCGGAAAGCAGATTACTAAGCCGGTGTTCCGCCAGCCACCGCCTCTTTCTGTTGGGGTTGTGGCTGCTCATCATCCTCAAATGCTTCGCCGAACAGACTCCAGATAAGATCAACCTGACTGTCTTCTTGAACCGTGCGGACCAGAAGCCGAGTTTCTTCAGGTGTTTGTTGCAACTTTGTAGCAACGTGAGCAAGGACTTTTTCTGCCCAGTCAAGGCCCATCAGACTGCGTTCTTGGACCGTTCCGATCAGAAGCCGGGTCTCCGCGGGTGCTTGTTGCAGCTTGGCGGTAGCGTAAGCAAGGACTTTTTCCGCCCAGTCAGGGTCCACCTGACTGTTCTCTTGAACCGTGCCGATCAGAAGCCGAATCTCTTCAGGTGTTTGTTGCAACCCGGCAGCAGCATGAGCAAGGACTTTTTCTGCCCAGTCTTTGTGAACTCGCGACTGCCGTTCCAAATCATCTCGCAGGATTGCCAGCTCTATTGATCCGCGAATGCCGATCGGGCGAAGCTGTTCGATCTTTGGTCCAACGTAGTTGTAAAGAAGAGACTGGTCGATCAAGTCGACAATCACGACTAATTCTATATTGGTCCTTATCAGCAACTTCACGGGGTCGGTGTAAGCTAAGTGCGCTGTGCTTGTGATGCCCTCCTCTTCAAGTCGCTGAATCACTTCCGTCATTCCCTCCAGATGATGCAGGGTCGGTTTTTCGGCTGGCACGTCGGTTGGAAAATATGAAGCAAACCTTTTCTTGGCGAAATTTCTGGCGAACTCCAGCGAATCACGTAACGGGAAAATACCGATGCCAAAAGCGATGGGAGCGATACCCTTACTGAACAAAGGGGCGATGATGCAGGCGAGTAGCATGTGAAGCCAGCCGAAATGTAGTGAAGCTGGGGACAGGTCTCCCGTTCTATATCGCTTTAATGTATTAAATAAATTGAGGATATATGCGCCGGCGAAGCCAGCGAATATGGTTGCTGGCGCATGAGACTGGATGATCGTTTCGAGACGCCCTGGAAGTCCAAGAGGTATATGGACGCGCGTAAGCGCTGCGGACATGGCCGCGGCAACCACGAGAACATTGAATGTCAGTGCAAGAAAATAAGTTCTCCAATGGTAATGCAAATCAAATAGCTTTTGTACCGGGTCCTTTTGCTTGTCTACATGGCCAAAACGGCTAATGTATTTGTCCACCACGCCATGTCTCGCGATGAGATTTTGAATAGAGAGACGTTTATCAACCAAGATGCGTCGATAAGAAATATATAAGAGAGGGTAAGGCAGGGTCGCCAAAAGCACGAAAGCCCAGTAAAACCAAAACTCTAGCGGTGCTGCTAAGATGCGTGAAAAAATAACACCCACTGGCATAAACCTGCCTTTCCTCCCTAATCGTGGCTCGTAGCTAAGGAAGGGGAGCCCCGAAAAAAACCTTGAGCACCAAACACACGTCAACTTACAACTGGGCCCGTTCTGTCCGGTGGGATCTTTTGCCAAAGCCAATAGGCGGCTATTTTGGCCTATTAGGTTTAATGGGTTTGGCTGTTTTCTTCGCCATCACTCTTCCCTCCAATGGATTTCGGTTTACGGTTACTTTTGCAATCCTGGATCTGTCACCATTAGTTGTACGTTAATCCTGGTTTTTTGGGTTTTGAGAGTGGGCGCTTAGGTTTAGGCATTTTCGATTATCTCCTGCACAAGCTCCGAGTTACTGTCTTAAGAGGCACCAGCTCAGCATGCTACCGACAAACAGCGCCTTGGATTGTTGGCCTAGCTGGGAAGGAAGTCAAGAACAAAAGCGCTCAACAGTTCCACCCGACACATCAGGTGGGGCTTCATTAAGAAACTTTAAAAGTGTTCAGAATTTTCGCGCTCTGTTTTCCCAGGATTGCGGCAGTACGCCAAGCTGTGTACTATTCCCCGCTATGAGACCTTGGTGTCTTCTATTGGCGCTTGTTCCCTGTTTCAGCTTGGCACAATCCTCTTCCACCCCAACTGCTTCCGCGGACGAGACGGTCCAGCTCCTGCAAGCTCTCGCCGACGCTCCCGGCCCTTCGGGATTTGAAGAAGCTGTCCGCAAGATCATGGTGGAGCGCATGCGTCCTCTGGCCGACAAGATCAGCTATGACGGCTTGGGGTCGGTGATTGCCGTGCAGGGCTCAAGCGGGCCCCGCATCATGGTGGACGCGCACATGGACGAACTCGGCGGCATCGTCCGTCGCATCACCCCGGACGGCTACCTGACCATGCAGATGCTGGGCGGCTGGCTCGATCAGGCGCTGGTTGACCAGCGATGGACCATCATCGGCTCCAAAGGGCCGGTGCGCGCGATTACCGGCATTCGTGACATCCACATTGTTCCGCCGGAAGAGCGCACCAGAGTTTATCCGCGCGAGTGGATATTTCTCGACATCGGCGCAAAGTCCGCCGCTGAGGCGCAGCAGATGGGCCTGGAGCCGGGCGATCCCGTCGCTCCAGACGCGCCATTCGCCGTGATGAATGGGACGCAAAACTACCTGGGCAAGGCATGGGACGACCGTGTGGGCTGTGCCGTAATCATTGAAGCCATGCGACGCCTGGCGAAAGTCCCGCACCCAAATCAGATTTTCTACGTGGCCACGGTGCAGGAGGAAATCGGCGTGCGTGGCGCGCATACTTCAAGCGACATTGTGAAGCCGGAAGTTGGCATCGCCCTTGAGGCTGGCGTTACCCGCGATGCGCCCAAAGTCGGTGCGGAAGAAGCCCAGGAAGTGCTCGGCGGCGGGCCGGGAATTTTCCTCTATGACTCCAGCGAACTACCGAATCTGAAATTCGTAGCGTTGGTGAAGCAGACAGCGCGGGAAAAATCCATTCCGCTCCAGACCGACCTGATCCAGGGCTACGGCGACGACTCCTCTGAAATGCAGAAATCCAACGGCGGCGCGCCCACGGTCAATCTTGTTGTGCCGGTGCGCTACACGCACGCGCACAATGGGATCATCAATCGCGGCGACTTTGACAAGATGGTGGACCTGCTGGTGGCGCTGCTCCAGCGCCTGGATGCAAAAACGGTGGCGCGTCTGCGGGATTTCTCGCCGGAGTCGCTCTAAAACCCCGAGCGAAGCGAGGGGTCCCTATGCCCTGTAAGCTTCTATGGCACAACCACCCTTGGTTGATATCGGCAGTATAGCGATTCCTCACTATGTTCGGGATTGTGATTCATCCCCTTGCTGCCGGGCTTTCATGACCCTCCCGAGTGTGGTCCATTTTTCTGTGTCCATCCCATCAGCCGAGAAAATTGAAACTCCGGAAGCTCCTCCCGCGATCGCATTATCTAGAAGAGAAGCCATCGCATTCTCGTCAATGCCGTGTACGAACAATCCGCTGTAAATCGGCTTCTTGGTTGTCTTCACGCCTTCCTGGGTCTGCTGTTTCACCCACTCCGGTTCTGCTTCATAGAAGTTGCTATAAAGCATCGGGAGAAAGGCATCCAGATGCCAGCGTCCCCAATCCTGCCGGACCATCTGGCGGGCCAGGGTTGGGCCGGGGAAGACAGCGGCTGTAATCATTTTCTTGCGCGCATGAGCAGCCGGCACAAGATAGTCATTCACCAACCCTGTCACCATGTCCCAACGGAACTGCATCCACTGTCGGTGATTGGTCGGATCCTTGATTTGAATTGGATCGACGCCATGTTTCTTCTTGAATCGCTTGCGCTCATATTCGCTATAACCATAGTCGTAAGCCGGATAAACCTTGTCCTGAACTATGTTGTACTTGCTCCAAAGGCCGGATGGCAGAATGGCGTCAGGGTGACGAATGTAGTCAAGGTGAACGCCCGTCAGCTCGACAATGCCCGCTAACTCGTTCACCGTACCCTGGACCCACTCGCGCACTTCAGGACGGCCGGGATCCAAAAATTTGTAATAGGGAACATAGGCCGGCTTATCCACGGCCGATTCGCCCATGGCATTCACGTTGTACCAGTCCGGGTGTTTCGTCATGATCTCTTCCACCATGCAGGGCATCGACCACATCCAGGCGTGGACTTCAAGTCCTTCGGCCAGGGCCAGGGGAAGGACCGTGCCTAAAAGATCAATTTTCACCGGAAGCCGCTGGCTGGCGAAGTAAGCGTTGCTTCCGTCATAGATTTCTAGAAGGATGGCGTTCACGCCGGACTCTCTCATCTGGGCAAACATCCGCTTCCAGTCATCCACGGAGCGGTCGGTTTTGATGGGCACCCACACCCAGTTCTTTAGGTTATGGCTTTTCGATTTTGTCGTGAGTTCCTTCGCAGGGGAAGTGTTTCCCCTTAAGGCGGCCAGAGCCGGAAGGCTCATTCCCATGGCCTTGAGAAAGGTTCTTCTATCCATCATTTCAATTCCATCCTGGAAAATTCAGTTGCGGGAAAACTTTAAAGTCCCAAAAACCTCAGGTACGTGAAAATTGGGCCGAGGTGTCTTGGTAGGTTGCCATGCAAAATAGCGCCTGTCAGGATCAGCACCCTCGATGCGGAACAGATTCAATTTCCAGACAGCGTCCGGGTCAAAAGCTTGTGTGATGCACTTGATGGGCAGGGCCATTTCCGTGGTCCACACATGTTTTTCGCCGTCGATGGCCGTATTGGTTTTCACATCGCACATAAGATTGGAGGCGCCCCCAGGAAAGATGTCCAGGTCGAGCCACTCTCCTTTAGGGCTAACCTCAAATTCTTTGTAATGGTCCGGCAATTTGGTGTCCGGCTGAAGAAACACTTCAGCCACATCTCGCTGCCAAAGCCTCTCGCGGCGTCCGTTGGTTTCAGGAAAAACATATAACTCACGGTAATGAGCAAGAAAACGGAGATAAAGAAACTGGCGAGACCACAGGATCTGGACTTCCGTCTCGCCTTGAGGTTCAGGGTCTCCTTTCCAATTCCAACAAAAAGCCGCCGGCTTGGCAACATCCCAGTCAGCGCTCACGGGAAATTTCTGCGCATCGAGTGGATGCCGAATTGGCGCTGCAACAATCTGTCCCGTGTTATGTGCACAAGCCGGAGATGGACGAACCTCAGACTCAGCTTGGCCGGCCTGATTTTCTATTGTGGGAAGGAATAAACTTTCGCCCAGAGCGGCGCTGGCTCCGCACCCAGAAACAACAAGGAACGCGAGGGCGGCAAAAATCTTGCGCGCAAACCTGGTGTTGTTGCTCGTCCTTAACAGGTTCATAATCCAGACACCTCAAGAGATTCAGCCGCCCTAACAACGGCATCCGCCACTCTAACCGCCTCCACTGCCGGCTTCACCTCATGCACGCGCACCATATGGGCTCCTCTAAGCACGGAAGCCGTGATCGCCGCCAAAGAGCCGTAGAGACGCTGGTCCACCGGCGCGTCTTTACCTTCACGCGCCAGCGTCCGCCCGATGAATGATTTACGCGACACGCCCGAAAGCAAGGGAAAACCAAGTTCGTGCAGCTTGTCCAAGCCAGATAATAAAGGATAGTTCTGCTCAAAGTTTTTGCCGAAACCAAAGCCGAGATCGAGCATGATCCGGTCCTTGGCAACTCCCGCCGCGATCGCCGCCTGGGACCACGCGCGCAGATCGGTTTTTACTTCGGCCACAATGTCCGGCGACGCCGGCATGTTGCGCCACTCTTCCGGACGTCCGCGCGTGTGCATGAGAATCGCGCCACAGGCCAGCGCCGACACCGTCGCCGGCATCTGCGAGTCCCAGCGCAGGGCGCTGACGTCATTCACAATCTCTGCTCCGGCGTTGATCGCTGTGTGCGCGACCTCGGCTTTGTAAGTGTCCACGGAAAGCACGGCGTCAGGGCGTTCACGCAGCACGTCTTCAATCACCGGCATGATTCGGCGCAGCTCTTCCGCGGCGGAAATGCCTGCCTGAGCGACCTTTGCTCCAGGCCGTGTGGATTCCCCGCCAATGTCCAGCACGTCCGCGCCTTCTTCCAGCATCTTGATTGCATGGGCCACGGCATGGTCGCGGGCCAGAAATTTTCCGCCGTCAGAAAATGAATCCGGCGTAATGTTCAGGATGCCCATCACCAACGTTCGAGCGCCCAGTTGCAGCTCCCGGTTGCGCAGCCGCCATGTATAAAGAGGTCTTCCCATGGCCGCGATTGTATAATCTCGGCGGTGTCCATGCTGCGCCCAAATCATACCGCTCGTGTATTTTTCGCGCTAACTCTGCTGCTGTCACTCCAGGCCTTCGCGGTCTCCCCGGTCCCAAAGAAGAAAGCTGCGCCGAACAAAGACCTGTCCGCGCAGATCAATGCCATTCTCAGCCAGCCGCAGTTAGCGCGCGCTCATTGGGGCATTCATGTGGTGGAGCTTGGCTCGGGCAAGGTGCTCTACTCGTTGAACCAGGACCAGCTCTTCCTTCCCGCTTCCAACGCCAAGTTGTTCACCACCGCGGCGGCGCTGGCTTTTGCCGGCCCGGATTATCGCTTTCGCACCACCATCGAGGCGAACGGAAAGACCGACCACAACGGCCGCTTGGACGGCGATCTTGTCATTGTGGGCCGGGGCGATCCCAATATTTCTGGCCGCGTCCTTCCTTACCGGCTCAAGACCGAGCGCCTGCCCCCGCACACGCAAGTGCTGGAAGAGCTGGCCGATCAGGTGGCCCACAGCGACACGAAAATCGTAGATGGCGACATCGTCGGCGACGACACGTTTTACTCTCCACAACGTTACCCCGAAGGCTGGGCCCGCGACGATCTACAGTGGATTGACGGCGCTCCCGTCTCCGCGCTCACGTTCAATGACAACGTGGTTTTTTTAAACATACAGCCGGGCGAGCACGCCGGCGACAAAGCGCTGGCCTTATTCGAACCGGACACGCATTATTACGAACTTGATAACCGCATTGTGACCACCGCGCCGGGCATCGCAAGAAAAATCGGCATTCATCGCGAGCTGGGATCAAAGACCATTGTGCTCTGGGGATCGATGCCCGTGGGCGACGCCGGGACGAAAGAGGCGCTTGCCATTGAAGATCCCGCTGAGTTTGTCGCCCAGCTTTTTCGCTCCTTGCTGGAGCAGCGTGGCATCACCGTTACCGGCAAAACGCGCGCCCGCCATGGCGACATAGCGCAGTTCTTTGATCAGCCCGCACCGCAGACGCTTCCGCCCCCCGGCATCGACAACCCGGCGGCGGCTACTCCCGCGCAGCGTGCTCCGCTGGACGATGCTCCTACAAAAGACGCTCCGCAGGTCCCGACTCCGGGTATCCGGGCGGAACACATCTCGCTGCCGTTTCTTGAAGATGTTCGGGTCATCAACAAGACCAGCCAGAACCTGCACGCTGAGCTGGCTTTGCGTCTGATCGGCAAGCTGGCCGGAAGCGGCGGATCGCTTGAGGCTGGTGGCACGCTGGTAAAACAGTTTCTGCTTCAGGCAGGACTAAAAGACGATGAGTTTGTGCTCCTGGATGGCTCCGGACTCTCCCGTCGTGATCTGGTCACGCCGGCCGGCGTCGTGCAGTTGCTGGCGTATGCCGCGCGGCAGCCCTGGGGAGCGGCTTTTGAAGACACGCTGCCCGTAAGCGGAGTGGATGGCTCACTTTCAGAGCGTTTTTTGAATACTCCCGCGGCCGGGCTGATTCACGCCAAGACCGGCACACTCAGCCATGTGAACGCGCTTTCCGGCTACGGCCAGACTAAATCGGGCAAGCGCTTTGTCTTTTCCATCCTCTGCAACAACCACAAACTTACTTCGGCGAAAGTCCTGGCAGCGATGGATTCGGTTGTGCAACTGCTGGTGAGTGCAGGTGAGCCAGTTAAGCGGTAGGAGAACACAGGCGCCTTTTTATATTAGTCGTCTGTTTGAACGATTTCGCCGTCCCTATGTCATGCTGAGCGCCGGTCGAGCTGAGCCACGCGAAGCGAGAGCAAGTCGAAGCATCCCGAGAAATGTTTGTTCGCACGATGAAGCGTCAGGGAGTTCTTACTGCGATCTTCTGATTGCACTTCGATGTACTCGTGAGAACTCCCTGATGCTGCATGGCAGAAGACATATTGTCGGGGCCTTTCGACTCCAGCTTCGCTCAAGGTGACAGACTAGAGACCGTGTAAGCGGTCCTGGCAAGCCCGCAAGCTGGAAACCAACTTACTACTGAATCAGCTCTAACCTTCCGCAGCGCCCGCTTGCTTTAGAATCGTGCGATGCCTCCTCCCCTGCCTCTCGCGGGAATTCGCGTAATCGACTTTGGCCGCTTCATCGCCGGACCATACTGTGCCATGTTGCTCGCGGACATGGGCGCGGATGTGATCCGGGTAGACCGTCGCCAGGGCAGTGAAGACCGTTACATCGGCCCGGTCGCGAAAACGGGAGAAGGCGGATTATTCCTCTCGCTCAACCGCAACAAGCGTAACCTCACGCTGGATACATCCAAGCCCGAATCGGCGGAGATCATCCGCCGACTGGCCCAGAAGGCCGACGTGGTTGTTGCCAACCTTCCTATGAATGTTCTACAGAAGATGGGACTGGACTACGACTCGCTCCGCAGCGTCAAGCCCGACATCATTCTGGCGCAAATCTCCACCTTTGGCCCTGATGGCCCCTATGCCAGCCGCGTGGGCTTTGATACCGTTGCTCAAGCCATGTCCGGGGCCATGAGCCTTACCGGCTTCCCCGGTGCACCGGTCCGCAACGTGGTTCCCTTTGAAGACTACGGTACGGCGTTGCACACGGCCTTCGGGGTGATGGTGGCGCTTTATCATCGCGCACAAACCGGCCACGGCCAGATCGTGGACGGGTCTCTCTTAGCCACTGGCGTCACTTTTGCGCAAAATCTGCTGGCGGAACGCTCGGTGCTGGGCGTGCGGAGGGAACAGTCAGGGAATGCCAGCTTTTACGCCGCGCCCGCGGATGCCTTCCAGACCAAAGACGGTTGGATTGTAGTGTCGGTTATCGGCGAAGAAATGTTTGCCCGCTGGACGCGCCTGGTGGGACGCCAGGACTTCATCGGCGATCCGCGTTTTGCCAGCGATCAGTCTCGGGCAGACAATCGCGAAACCATTACGCAAGCCATGAACACCTGGCTGGCCACGCGCACCACCCAGCAGGCGATAGCCGAGTTGGAAGCAGCACGCATTCCCGCCGGGCCGGTGTTGGAATTGGACGAGGTGCTGGCAGATCCCCAGGTAAAAGCGCGCGAGCTATTGCGCTACGTCGATTACCCCGGCACGCCCAAGCCGGTACCGCTGGCCAACACCGCCGTGCAGTTGTCGTCCACGCCGGGCGGTATTCGCCGGCGAGCACCTACGCTCGGCGAGCACACAGACGAAGTATTGCGCGAGCTTGGCTATGCAGAAGAAGAGATCGCCGCACTGCGCGCTGGTGAAGTGGTGTGAGCCGTAAGCGTTTGCTGCTCAGAGGTGCTGAGTGCTATTGCCTGATTTCATCAGTTGCTACTGAGCATGAAAGTAAGGTGCACCAAGTTCACTTGTTTTCCTGCATCACGCGATATTCAGTAATTATGGTCTGGGCGGAATCACCTAGTTTGTAAAAGGGGCTTCGATGGCTGCCCAAGTCGTCTTCCGTTACGGTCGCTGTAAGCACGCCAGAATCGGTACGCACGTAAAAGGTAACTTGCCCGCGCTGGGGCAATGGATAAGTCGTTGTGGGTTGCATCAAAGATTTCAATTCGCTGGCCATTTCTACAGTCTTCATTGCAGCATTGCGAATTGATTCATGCGACTGGCCACCGCCTAGATACCCGCCGCCACTGCTCAAATAAACGCTGGCAGTTCCGTCGGCATACGCTGCCACAGTAGCCGTCCCTGCGGGAATACCCCAATCCATGAGTACCGCGAATGGCTCACCGGGCTTAGCAGTACTGGCACCTTGAATCTTCGCCGGAGGATTTTGCAATGCCAGATTGCGCAGCCCCAGATACACGGTTGCCCCCGAACGTTCGCTGCCTGCGGGCTGGGATGCCTTGGAGGAATTTCGGTTTTGGCGGGTGCGCAAAGAAAACCACAAGACAATAACCAGTAGAACGAGAACCACCCACCCGATTGGCTTCATTGTGGCAGACATATTAACACGCACGATCCTTGGCGAAATATCGCCATTGCGCTCATTGACCATGTCGCGAGCAAGATCCAGGACCTATCACATCAGACCACGGGTGCTCATTCAACTGTGCTGTTCCTCCGGTCCCTCCGACGCATACTTTGAACCGTTGCTTCTTGCATTATTTTCCGCAGATTCCAGCAACACGAAGCTGATTAACATTTCCAGACTCACGGTTCTCAGTTATAAACATGATTGACCATTGATCATGGACCGGCGACCAGCGTGACAGCATCGGACAAACCGGAAGCCCCTTCACCAACGCAGACAGCCCATGCCGGCGTTGGACGCCACGCACTTCTGGTAGCAGCGGGGATCTTCCTGAGCCGCATTGCCGGGCTGGTGCGGGAACGGGTGATCGCTCACTTTCTGGGAAATTCATTTGCCGCTGACGCCTTGCGCGGCGCTCTGCGCATTCCCAACATCCTGCAAAATCTTTTTGGGGAAGGCGTGCTCTCCGCGTCATTCATTCCGGTATATGCGCGGTTGGTGGCGCAGGGTGAAAAAGAAGAGTCCGGACGCGTTGCCGGCGCGGTATTCTCGCTCTTGTCTCTGGTGGTAGCGGTGCTCGTCCTGGCCGGCGTTCTGGCAACGCCGCTGTTTGTCGGTGCGATTGTGCCCGGCTTCCACGGAGAAACGCGCACCCTGACCATCCAGCTGGTCCGCATTCTCTTTCCCGGCGTGGGCTTGCTGGTCATGTCAGCCTGGTGCCTGGGTATTCTGAACAGCCATCGCAGATTTTTTCTTTCCTATGCCTCCCCCGTAGTCTGGAACGGGGCCATTGTCGCGGCGCTGCTGATTTTTCGCCGCGCCGATATGGCGCACCTCGCCGTTTATGCATCGTGGGGATCGGTGATCGGCAGCGGGTTGCAGATTGCGGTGCAGCTCCCGGTCGTCCTCAAGTTGGCGCCCGCGTTGCGCTTGTTTTTCGGCGCTGGCAACCAGAACGTCCGCACCGTGATCGGAAACTTTGTCCCGGTATTTATCAGCCGGGGCGTATTCCAGTTAAGCGCCTACGTCGACCAGATTCTGGCCAGCTTCCTGCCCACGGGCGCGGTCTCAACCCTGTCGGTTGCTCAGGCGCTCTACATGCTTCCGGTGAGTTTGTTCGGCATGTCTATTTCCGCCGCCGAGCTTCCGGCCATGTCCAGCGCGCTGGGCAGTGACGAGCAGGTGGCGGAAACGCTACGGAAAAGAATCAATGCCAGCACACGGCGCGTCGCGTTTTTTGTGGTGCCTTCGGCGATTGGCTTTCTTGCCCTGGGAGACGTGATTGCCGCAGTCATCTACCAAGGCGGCAAATTTACCCGCGCGGATTCGGTTTGGGCCTGGGGAGCGTTGGCTGGCTCCGCCGTGGGGCTGGTGGCCTCTACCGTTGGCCGGCTCTACTCATCGGCCTACTATGCCCTGCGCGATACGCGCACGCCCGTGCGCTTTGCCATCCTGCGCGTTGGGATGACCACGGTGCTGGGGTATGTCTCCGCGCTGCAATTGCCCAGGCTGTTGCACTTCGATCCCAGATGGGGAGTGGCCGGGCTTACGGCATCAGCAGGTTTTGCTGCCTGGGTAGAATTCCTGTTGCTGCGCCGAGGGATGAACCGCCGCATTGGCCGGATGAAATTTCCGGTAATCTATTTTGCCCAGCTCTGGGTAGCCGCTGTGGCGGCCGCGGGACTGGCCTGGGACATTAAACTTTGGCTGCATCCGCAACGCCCGCTGATAGCTGCCGCCTTGCTTCTGATTCCTTATGGCGCGGCTTATCTTGGATTAGCGACTCTGCTTGGAGTCGACCAGGCGGGCGCACTGGTACGGCGGGTGTTAAGAGTGAAATCTCGAGCGTAGCGAGAGATCTATATGGCAAACACACTGCTGCTGGTCAACCTATAAATTCATCGTTGTCATAGGGCCCGCGCTTACGCTTCGTGCTTTCAGAGCAAAAAAACTAATGACCAACAATCCGCATCTTCGCCCAATCGTATTCAAATTTGTGCCCGCAATCCAGGCAGACCACGTAGTGGTGCGCTGCGGCAGCGGGGGTGTCCCAATCTGAGTTCACGGCGCGGCGGATAGTCACGGGAGACGCAAAGGGCTGGGAGATCTTTTTGTGGGAGCAGCGAATCGATAAAAGTTGCAAAAGCTTGTTTACCATGGACTTCTTTTCAATCTTCACAGTCACCTGCGGGCGCTTTCCTGAGAAAGCACCCGCTCACTGGGAAGAAACTGACTAATTCATGTACCGCCAAACGCCGAAACACTATGCCGTGATCGGGCCTATCCGTGCCGGCTCAGTCACAAGCGTGGGCTCGCTCTTGATCGTGGCCCCGTTCATCTCTTTCGCGTTCGCCTTGCGAATATCAATGCTGCCCTTAAAATAAGCGCCATCCTCAATGCTGATGCGCTGGCAGACAACGTCCCCGCTAAGCGAACCTTCATTGCGGATGTCGACCCGGTCACTTGCCGTCACATTGCCTTTGACTTTACCCAACACCACGACTTCTTTGGCATTAACGTTGGCCTGAACCTGGCCGTTGCGGCCAACGGTGACCCGGTTGCCCGGCAGATTGATGGCGCCTTCAACGCGGCCGTCAATGTAAAGCGATTCGGAGCCGGTAACTTCACCTTTGATGACCAGCGACTTGCCGATCGTGGCTTGCTCCTGGCTGTTAAGGGACGTATTACGAGGCGCGGCCAAAGGCGACGGCTCACTGGGTAAATTAGCGGGTGTGCTCATAACTAGCTTCTCCGGTTCCGGAATTGATTTAGGACTTGTGTTCGATGAATTAGCAGGCTTCCACATGCAAAGTACTTCCTTTCGTTTCTCTTGGCAGTGCCAGTTGGTTTTGCCAGATGGTAGAGCGGTTATCAATATTTGGGATCAGCCCAAGTAAGGCCACGGCACGTTCGTAACCAAACTGCCTGGTGACCAACGAAGAGCATGATCTGCTGGATTACCGCTGCTTTGTGCGATCGCCCAGCCGCAACCGAGGCTGAACGAATCGCCGCTCATGATGTAATTATTCCCCCACGATTGGCATTTCTTATATCGGGTGAGTCCCTTAGATGGAAAATCGATTCGCGCTAGATAGGGTCAGGGAATTAAAGTAGTGAGCTAAGACCTTAATGACCTCCGACAAATAAATGATTACTGACAAAGAGATCCTGCACTACATAGGCAAACAACCCAAACACATCGCCGGGTTCAAGCAGTTCATCCATGACCTGGGGCTCAAGGGCCGGGACCGCCGCCACTTGCAGGAACTGCTCCGGGAGATGACCCGGCGGCGCAAGATCATCGCCATTGGCAAAGAGCGCTGGGGCCTGCCCACCACCGCCTCCAACCAGGACCTGGTGGTAGGCCGGCTGCGCATGCATCGCGACGGCTACGGCTTCGTGGTCCCGGAGACTGATTCGCTCCCGTCCCGCGCGCAAGGCAAACTCCAAGGGGACATCTTTATCCCTCCGCCGGAGGTCGGCAATGCCATGCACGGCGACCAGGTTCTGGTGGAGATGGGCCCGCTCCGGCATGACGGCAAAGCGGAAGGGCGCATCGTCCGCGTGATGGAGCGCGAGCAGGAAACCGTGGTGGGAACATTTCACCGCAGTGGCCGCCATAACTACGTGACGCCCATCGACGAAAAAGTGGCCATGGAGATCATCATCCCGCAAGGGATGGAGTACCCCAGGAAAAGTGACGAAGCCGGCGAGACTTCCGACGACGATCATGGTCCACGAGCGCCGGCGTCCAAGCAGGAACAAAAGCGCGGGCCGCATCGCGTGCTCGGAGTAGAAGTCAAACACAAAGAATGGGACGACATGGAAGGCGTGGTGGTCGAGGTCGAGATCACCCAATGGCCTTCCGCCACCCAGAGCCCGCGCGGACGGGTCATCGACATTATCGGCTATGAAGATGATTTCGGCGTCGACGTCGAGATCATCATTCGCAAGCACCACATACCGCACACATTTTCCGCGGAAGTCCTGGAAGAAGCGCAGGAGATCAGCCCAGTCATTCCGCAGCGTGAGATCGAGCGCCGGCGCGACTACCGCGACCTCCCCATCGTGACCATCGACGGCGAAACCGCCCGCGACTTTGACGACGCCGTGCTGGTGCGCCGTCTGGAAAACGGCAATTATGAACTGCACGTCCACATCGCTGACGTCGCGCACTACGTGGAAGACGGATCGGCCATTGACGAAGAGGCGCGCAAGCGCGGAACGTCCGTCTATTTCCCAGACCGCGCCGTGCCTATGCTTCCCCTGGAGCTTTCCACCGACATTTGTAGCCTGCGTCCGGAGGTCGAACGCCTGGTCCTCTCCTGCGTGATGGAGATCGACCGCCAGGGAGAAGTTGCCGCCTACGAACTGGCGGAAGGCGTGATCCGCTCCGCCCAGCGTATGACCTACACCGGAGTGAACGCCATCATTGAAGGCGATGCAACCATGCGTCGCCAGTACGCGCCGCTGGCGGAAAACTTTGACCTCATGTACGAATTGGCCCAGGTGCTGAACCGTCAGCGCGTCAAGCGCGGCTCCATCGATTTTGATCTGCCCGAACCGGTCATTGAATTTGACCAGTTGGGCATGATGAAGGGCATCTCCTCCTCGGAGCGCAACTGGGCCCATCGTTTGATTGAAGAGTTCATGCTGGCCGCCAATGAGACGGTGGCTTCACACCTGGAGCAGGCCGAAGTGGCCAGCCTGTACCGCATCCATGAAAAGCCGGACGCCAAAAAGATTTACGAGTTTGAGACCATTGCCGCCAGCTTTGGCTACTCCCTGGGCGTGGGCTCGCTGCCGGTCAAGCGCATGCAGATGCGCTCTGACAAGCGCTCGCACTATGGCAGCGGACGCAAGCCTCCGATGGTGGAGCTTCCGGAAGATGTCCACGTAACGCCGCGCATGTACCAGAAGCTGGTGCAGAAAATTTCCGGCAAGCCGGAAGAACGCGTCCTGTCGTACCTGATGCTGCGCTCGCTCAAGCAGGCCCGCTACTCTGAGATCAATGAAGGCCACTTCGCGCTGGCCTCACCCACGTACACGCACTTCACCTCGCCGATACGCCGCTATCCTGACCTGATTGTCCATCGCGTACTGAAAGCCGTGCTGCACGAGCACGGGGACTCATCGCAGGTTGGGTTGCGTTCAAAGCCGAGGCAGGAGAAAAGCGGCGTCCCTGCGCCGTGGTCCAAGCGAGCAGAGAAAGGCTCCGCCGCCAGACGCCGGGCGGCCACCGCAACCGCGGGCTTCATTTCTGAAGGCGAATTGCATGAGATTGCCGAAAGCTCCAGCCACGCCGAGCGGGCCGCTGCCGAAGCCGAGCGCGAACTGGTGGAGTGGAAGAAGCTCAAGTTTATGCAAGACCGCGTCGGAGAAGATTTTGCCGGCTTGATCGTGAACGTGACCAAGTTCGGCTTCTTCGTGGAGCTGAGCGATCTGTTCATCGAAGGCCTGGTCCCGCTCAATTCCCTTACTGACGATCATTACAACTTCCACGAAAACACCCGCCAGATCATCGGCGGACGCAGCAAGAAGACATATTCCATCGGCAACAAGGTGCGCGTGCTGGTAGACCGCATCGATCGTATGCAGCGAAAAATCCAGTTCGCCGTGCTGGAAGAAAAACCGCCCACCAAACCGAAGGGAAAGAAGAAGAGAGGGTGAAGTTCCTCAACGCCTTGAATCTATACCGGTTGCAGATCTGTGTCAGGGGCTGGGTACCCAAGGGTTCGCAGCATCGCGACGACCTGGCCTTTGTGGTGAAATGCGTGCGTGATGACATGCAGCAGGATAAAGGCAGGACTGCGGAGTTCTCCGCCCCAATCCGCGGGACGATTAGCTAACGTCGCGTTAAACTGCTCTTCTGTGAGACCGCTCAAATACGTTCGTGTCGCTTCACGTATTCGGTTTTTGGCGGCCAGTAAGGCTGCCATCGTCGGGCAATCTTCCTCGTCCCAATCGAGAAACGTTTTGTTCTGCAAGTTGTGCACCCAGACTTCCTCACAAGTCAGGATGTGCACAAGCTGCTTCCAAACGGATGAATGGCCGAACCCCGAAATCATCTGGTGATGGAGGCCATCAGGCACGGTTGCGACATGGTGCAGCAAAAGGTCCAACCGCTCGTGCGTTGCGGTATGTAATTCGGTGATACCGGTTTTGGAGAACATGCTTTCACCCTTGCGCACCGTTTTACCGTACCCGAGAACGGTGCCGTCAGCATTCGATTTTGTATACTTTGACGCGAATATGCAAGCCCCGCGGGTGCCTCGAAGGAAAGCGACTCGGGGTGGAACAAGCCTTCACTCCGTTCGGGATTTCGCCCGCGTACTATACTGCACTGTATGAAAATCGGTTCTTTTTTCATTTTCTTATGCGCGATTGCGTCTGGTCTAAGCGGACAAAGCGACCATGCTGTCCAAGGGTTGAAGTACCCTGCCAGTTCCCAGCAGATGCGTCCCACCATGATTCTGTGGAACACTGGGCTTGTGGAGACCATCACGCGAGCTTCGCTCGGAAATCGTAGAACCTGGCGCATCACACACTATCCGCAGGATCCAACAGAAACCAAGATCAACGATTACGACCTGTACGATCTGGATCAAAACACGCTCGCGCCATTGCGCAGCGTTAGGAATACCGAGGAGTACCATCTAGAACTGACCTTTGCCGAAAAAGAGGTCATCTTTAAAAAGTCATCCGAGCAAGAAAACATAACGGAGACAATCCCGCTCTCTACAGTCGTGCAGCCGGAAGGCCCAGGCCACACTATCTTTGTGGCAGGCTTGCCGCTTGCGGTTGGATACAAAACACGATACGCCGTTGTAGACCGCTGGGGAGGCCACGGCAGCACGCGCGTTAAGACGGTTACTCTATCAGTGTCGAAGAGGACCATCGAGAACACACCGTTCGGGAGGCATGGCCTCTACGAGGTGCTGATCAAACCAGATGATGGTTCCTTCCAGATCAGGGAAAAAGTTCTTGTGCAAACGCCACATTTTCCCGTCAGAGTGGAGTATACCCGCGACGGAAACACATATCCCGCGAGTGAGGTTCTTGCTGTAGTAAGTCGAATGTAGTTGGTCGTCCCGCCCGGGCAAGTATGGTCTTGCACCAAGTGCGGGACCGCGATGCTTACGCATCGCCAGGAACAGTTTGTCCTTGACAGGAACTTCGCTCTTATCGAGGGGCACTCTAGGGTGTGGTGCGAGACAAAGAAGAGGGGTCAATTGGGCCACCCGACAGGAACGTGAGGGCGCAGAAAAACTCCCGGACTCGCTACAACCAGCGCCGGAGGCGCGTCGCGAAGTTAGCCCAGCGCGCCAGCGCTGGGAAAAGGTAGGGAGAATCGGAGCGCCGTAGGTGCGGTACGTGTTTCACGGCGACCAAGCCATCACGTCCTGATGCGGAATGAAAGTGACCTACCCGACAATCACCTTGACAAGACCGTACAACAGCGCAAGTTGATCGGGTGTGGCTTTTTCTACGAGTTGGTGGGTCTTTCTAAGCAGGTTGGGGTCTTCTTCTTTGTCCGTAAGAAGAGCGCAAGGTGGGAGTTGCAGGGCCTTGGCAATGCCCAAAATAGACTTCAGGCCGGGCTCGCTTCCTCCGCGTTCAACTGCACCTAAGAAATTTGTGCTGATTCCAGCCCGTTCAGCGACCTTTTCGCGCGAGAGTTTGGCCGCCTTGCGGAGCCGCCGCACGCGCTTTGCGAATAGGGTCTTGGGGTTCGATGCCATCGCCACCACACTACCTATTCCATCGGTAGTTTTAGAAGAACATAAGTTGTATATTTATTTAATATTGGATACAATTTGTTGCATATCCGTGTTATGGATCGCACAGTTTACACGGTGAAATGCCTGCAAATTGACGTCTATATAGCGTTTTTTAGGCAGGGATGGCCCGGCCATGACTGAGTACATTTTCCTCATTTGTTTTATGGACAAACCCGAACCAGCATGAAATCCGTCTTCTACGAACGGCTTTTCCAGTTGAACCGATGCCTGGAGCAGGTTGCGGAGATTCTGGAGCAGTTCCGGCAGGACGAAATCATTCATCCCAACTATGCCAGAGGCCGGGCGCGCGCCGTGGAAGACCTCCGCGCCGACCTGAGCCATGTCCTTGCCGGCATGTTGCATTTGAAAGAACTGGAAGCCTGCGTGCCAGGAGTCTTTCCCAGGCCCGAAGCAAAACCAAGGAACGGCGACCAGCCAAGACATGATCCATAGGCCCGTGACCTGTACCTCAGCGGCTCAATCTCGGGCATTGCCGGAGCAAACAAAAAGTTTTTGCAAAGACAAAAGACAAGAGACAAAAGACAAGAGAAGACCTCAGTCTTGAGGCCTTCTCTTGGGTGGTGCGGCTATCAGCGCTGCCCGATGCTGGTGATCTATCGTCCCTTGGGCGAGAACCCGAAGGTGACGGTCATGGAAACGCTGCGTCCCGGCATGAGTCCCAGCGTATCGTTCGGGCCCGGTGCGAAGACTGTTCCTTTGGTCGATTGCGTCAGGCTCGTGATGTTTTGATTATCCAGCAGGTTGTTGACGCTCAGCCGGAACTTGGTCTGGTCAAACCTTGAGCCGTTCCTGAGCGTGTAGTTAAAGAACACATTCGTGACGTTGAACGGCTGTATGGGAATTACCTGATTGACGGTGGCGCCGTTGGTGCCGGTATTGTCATTCCACATATCGCCCACACGCTTGTGGAAGATACCCGCATCGAAGTACTTCTGCTGGTAGGTCAAACCGATCGCCTGCGTGTTGGCCGGGGTGTTTGCGACCCAAAGACCTTTGTTGGCCAGACCATCGGTTGCATACTTTGCTGTACCCACAGTCCCGTTCAGATACAGGCCCAGACCGTGCGTGAGAGAGACATTCGCTTCTCCTTCAAAGCCCTTCGAAGCTGAATCTCCGGAAGCTGTAAATTGCGTTGCCGTTGGGGTGTTGGGGTCGGGTGAGGCGCTGTATGCGTTCTGGAAGTGGATGTAATAGAAGTCAGCGTTCAAGGTCATGCGTTTGAGCTTCAACACGGTGCCGCCCTGGTACGTCTTGGCGCCGGTTGGTTTCGGCAGCAGTGTGACGTTCGCGTTCTTCACATCAAAGACGCTGCTCGGCGGAACTTTGGTGCCGGTGGCAAATTGGCCGTAAATGGACCAGTGGTTCGTCACGTGGTAGTTGGCATCGAAGGACGGCAGATAAGCGTTGTACCCTGCGGAGTGCGAGATCGACGGCTTCCCGCCCAGGTTGCCTACTGTCTTTCCATCCGCGAACTGCGTCAAGTCCTGGTCATAACGGGCGTACTTGAAGCCGGCGGTGAGGCTGAGTTTTGAAGTCGCGTGGTACTCGTACTCGGCAAATGGCTGATACGAGCTGGTAAAGAAGTTCTCGTGGAAATTGGGTACGGCAATATCAAGGCGCGTGCGCGGGTCAGAGGGCGTCTGGAAGCGGTTTGTGGTGGCCCACTCATACCACATGCCCGTGCGAAATACGCCGTATTTCGAGACCTGCGTGGCAACAAAATTGTCACCGTACTTGCGATAGCTATTGAGCTTGTCCACGGCGCTGGTCGCGTTGATGGTGGTGATGCTGTTGTTAAAGAACTGCTGGTTGTAATAGCTGTAGGTGTACGGCTGGAAGTTGATCGCCCAGCCGCGGCCCGGCGCCGTCTTGAAATCTACATACTCAAAGTCCGTGGGAACGTGGTAGGTGTAAAACTGAAAAAAGAGAGGGCTGGTGGGAACATTGTTCAGCAAGAAGTTGTTGCCGAACTGGGCCACCTGGGCGCGCGTTGGACCTTTGGCGTTCGGCGTGTTGCTGTCCAGCATCACCACGCCGGCGAAGCCTGTCAGGACAGTGGTATCAGAAAATTTGTACTGATATTTGAGCGAGCCGGCATTACGCTGCTGAAAATTGAACGTCTGATACCCGTCCGACGATAGACGGTGAACGTCAGCAATGAGATTGGATTTGCCGAAGTTGCCGGTATCGTAAGCGCCATCGAGCAGAAGCGTGTTGAAGGAGCCATAGGAAACGCTGCCGCGAATTAACGGCTGAGGCCCCATTTCGCGCGACAGCAAATTGACCGAGCCGCCAAAAGGCGTTGGCCCCGTGGTGGAAGCTGATCCCGGACTGCGGTCAAAGTCGACGCTGCCGATCCAGGGGGACGGGAAGAACGCCCACGAGTGGTGCGTTGGATCATTCGTGTCGTAGAAGGGGATGCCGTCAAAATTGATGTCGTAGTTGCCGTCGGAGAAGCCGCGAAAGAACGTTTTGCTGTCTCCCAGGCCCACTCCGTTGGAGTTTACGCTGAAGGTGCCTGGCGCCATCTGAAGCAATTCGCTGAAGTCAGAAACCGGCGAGGCAAAATTCTGGATGAACGCCGCATTGACCTCGGTACGCGCGGAACGCGCTTCCAACAGGCCGTCCATAGGCGCGAGTTGCGCCGCAACGGAGCCGGAAATGTTTGCCTCAACGGTAATTGCCTGGGTCACGGTGCCAAGGCTCAAGGGGATGGAAAGTTCTTCCACGCGGTCTGCGGTAACGTGTACCCCTGGGCGAGAGGCCAAGGCAAAGCCGGGCGCTGATACCTCAATGGTATAACGGCCAGCCGCCAGGCCGGCAAAACTAAACGCACCCTGTGAGTCGGTCGCAGACTTGCTTACCGCACCAGACGATTCGTTTTTTGCCGTAACGGAGGCGCTTACCACGGCCCTTCCCGCCGGGTCCAGGACCGTACCTTTGAGGGTCGCGGTGATGTTTTGTTGTGACTGTAGCAGTGCCTGTCCCATGGTGAAAAATGAAAAGATGCATAAGCAAAGACCGAGTGGGCGCCAACGCACGCCAACAAAAGTATGTGACAAGGTGTTCCTCCTGAAAACCTAGATTGAATGCGTTTATGGGACTGGCAACTTACCCAACTCTTGTAGGCGAGGAAAGTTAACGCGCGGTAACTACCTGGTTAAAATTCAGTGAATTTAGAGCGCGCCCGGGACAAAGTCATTGAAATCCCACCGTTGCGAAGTAAAGCCAAGGACCGGTTTCTTCGCAAAGGATGGGTCCCTTCGATATGGTGTGAGACAGAGAGAAGAAAAGTTGGCCACGCGCCGCCGACTTGCATCATTGAAATTGAAATCTGGCGTCGCGCATTCCAGTCGATCTTAAACTTGCTTTAAGAAAAAACTTCATACGACCATCGAATAGCGCTGGCATTAAGACCTGTTGATCCATCGTCTAAGGCGCATGCCCTAAGAGCTCAGTTATTACTACTCATGGGCCCAGAATTAAATCTATATTGGCGATACCTGGGTTAGAGTAGCTGCCAACAATACCATTCCAGCAAGAGAACGGACTCGAAGGCCAGGGCTTTCGTGTGACGCTGTGCTGCGCACGGCTCCCCACGCGTGCGCCGCCGCAGGGGCTCGTGTGCTTGTTGGTTTTGTAATTGCCGACTTGAGAGGACTCCCCCATGCTTACCCGGAATGCCCAACTGGCCCAGTTCGTGTTTGTTTTTGCCTTCAGTTTTTTCTGTCCAATTTTTGCTAACGCCCAGGCTCCTATCCCACATTCATCTCACGTGGTCTTGATCATGGAGGAGAACACCGGCTACAGCACCACGGTAGCCGAGATGCCCTGGCTGGTCAGCCAAGGGTCGGCCAATGGACACGCTGCAAATTACATCTCAAACACATCAGGTTCGCTGATGGATTATCTCTGGGTGTCTTCCGGGAGCTGTCATGCCAAAGTGAACTGTGTCTTGCCCACGGGAACGCATGATTTTGGCTGCGGCGGGGACGGCTGCATCGCACCCATCACCGACGACAATATTTTCCGCGAGATGAACAACCGGGGAATCTCGTGGAAAGTTTATGCGCAGTCGTATGCGGCGGCGGGAGGAACGGTGACAACGCCAGACGGAGCCAATGGCACGCACTACTATCGCCGACACAATGGTGCAACCTGGTACAGCGATATCCTGAGCAATGTTTCGGGATCGCAGGCCAGGATTGTGGATTTTTCCCAGTTCGCCAAAGATCTGGCCAATAATGCTCTGCCGCAGTTCAGCGTCATCGCTCCCGATGGACTGAACGACGCCCATGACGCCAGTGCTGTCAACGCTGACGCTTTCCTCAAGGCGAACCTGTCGGCATTGCTCGCCAAACCTTTCTTCCAGCCCGGTGGTGATGGATTGCTGATTGTGACCTTCGACAATGGCGACGGCGATGCAGCCGGTCCGGTCTATACCGCCGTGATCGGTCCGAATGTTGCTCCCAATACTGTCTCCCAGACTCCCTACAAGCATGAGAACACTTTAGCGACACTTCTTGACGCCTTAGGAATAACAGCTCATCTTGGGGGATCTGACGGCGCACTGCCGATGAAAGATTTCTTTGCCGGATATGTAACCGTTACGTCGCCGGTACAGAACAATATCATTGGCACACAGGTGTTGGTGAATGCTTTCGCAACTGAATCGGCCACGCAGATTTATCAACTTCAGGTCTGGGACAAGACAACCGGTCAAAAGCTCGCGGAATCCTCTCCCGGTTCCTCCAGCTTTAACCAAACGTTGACGCTTGCGCCTGGGCCGCATCAGATTATTGTGGAAGATATCAGCACGGGCAACTTCCAAGCCTTACATAAAGCGCTGGTGAACGTAACTGTGGTGGCAGATGGTGTCGCTATTGCCTCCCCGCTTTCTAATGCCACCACCGGCACTGCGATGCTGGTCCGTGCGTCCGCGATCGAATCGGGCGCGCAGATTTATCAGCTGCAAGTGTGGGACAACACAACAGGGCAGAAGCTGGGTGAATCCGTTCCCGGTACCTCAACCATTGAACAGGTTTTTTCGCTCGCCCCAGGGCCGCATCAGATCATCGTCGAAGACATCAATGTGGGCGCTTTCCAAACGATGCATAAAGCGCTGGTCAACGTAACTGTGGTGGCGGATGGGGTTACCGTTGCCTCCCCTGCGCCCAATTCAAGCAGCGGGACACAAGTTCTGGTGGATGCTTCTGCCTGGGAACCAGTTGCGCGGATTTACCAGTTGCAAGTGTGGGACAACACAACAGGCCAGAAGCTGGGTGAATCGGCTCCCGGTATTTCAACGATCAAGCAAACTTTTTCGCTCGCGCCGGGGGCGCATCAGATCATTGTTGAAGACATCAGCACGGGAAATTTTCAGGTCCTGCACAAATCCAGCGTCACCGTGAATGTTTTCCCGAGTCCGCCTGGATTATAGATTTCAGGACTCGGCGCTCGCGCCATTTCCTGGAGCGGTGGCGGCGCGGATCTTGTGGCCCAATTCGGCAAGGCTATAGGGTTTCCGGAGAAAGACAGCGTTTCTTTCCAGGGCCCCATCTTCTATGCCGCGGTCGGCATAACCGGACACGTAAATGACGCGCAACTTAGGCCGCATGTCCAAAGCTGCTTTCACCAGCTCCGGGCCGCGAATGCCCGGCATGATAATGTCCGTCAATAAAATGTCAATGGGTTCATCGTGCACGCGGCAGATTTCCAGCGCTTGCATGCCGCTATTCGCCATCAGCACCTGATAGCCGCGGGATTGCAGATATTCGCAAGTAATTTCGCGCAGGGCAGCTTCATCTTCCACCAGGAGAATCGTCTCCGATCCTCCCGGCGCAGAGACGGCGGCCGCGGTTGGCTGCGCGGCTTCTTGGGAAGCTTCAGAGGAGGGGAAGTATATTCTGAAAGTGCTCCCTTCTCCGAGCGCGCTCTCCACGGAGACAAACCCTCCGCTTTCTTTCACGATGCCGTATACCGTTGCCAAGCCCAGTCCAGTTCCTTTGCCGCGCTCCTTGGTGGTGAAAAACGGCTCAAAGATATGAGCTTGGATTTCCGCGTCCATGCCGCTGCCGGTGTCGGAAATAGCCAGCACCACGTAACGGCCTGGCGGCAGCTCAACCCCCCGTTGCTCGATCCGCGGCGCTTCCAGGTGGATGTTGGCGGTTTCAATGGTCAGCTTTCCGCCGTTCGGCATGGCATCGCGGGCGTTCACCGCCAGGTTCAAGATGATCTGCTCTATCTGCGCGCGGTCCGCCGTCACCCGTTCCAGCGCTTGTCCGGGATTGAAGATGATTTGAATGTCTTCTCCCAGCAGCCGAGGCAGCATCTTGCGCAGGTCGCGCAACGCGGAGTTGAAGTCCAGAGCGCTGCGCTCCGGGACCTGTTTCCGGCTGAACATCAAGAGTTGCTGGACGACGGAAGCCGCAATCGAAGTGGCATCATTGATCTGCTTGAGATAGCGGCTGAATTTTTCCGGGTGGCTTTTGTGGTGTTCCAGAAGCTCCGCGCAACCGCGGATGATCATCAGCAGGTTGTTAAAATCATGGGCCACCCCTCCGGCCAGGCGCCCGATCGCTTCCATTTTCTGCGCTTGTTGAAACTGCTGCTCCAGGACGCGCTGTTCGGTGATGTCCTGGGCAAAAACTTCGTGAATTGCCGGAGCGCCGGCTTCGGCCTCAAGGCGTCTTCCCGCCAGCCGTACAATGATGGGACGTCCATCTTTGCACCGCCATGTGACTTCACCATATTGAAATGCATTTGCATCGGGAGTGGCCGAGAGGATTTTTTGCCGCATCCTGGCGTCAGCATAGACATCGGAGGTGATATTCAGCTGGCAAATCTCTGACTCCGACTCGTACCCCAGCATGGCCACCAGCGCCGGATTCGCCATCACGATTTGCCCGTCCGTGGTGGCGCGGTAGATGCCATAAGGCGCACCCTGGACAATGGAAGCGTGTTGCCGTAATGACTGGTCCAGTTCGCGTTCCGCCTGGTCCCGGCTTAGCCGCACGCTCTGTTCGTCCAGAGCGCGGTGGATGGCAAAAGGAAGGCGGTCCAATTTATCTTTAAGTATGTAGTCGGTTGCGCCCTCCTTGATGCATTCAACCGCTAGTTCGTCGCCCAGCGTGCCGGTCACCAAAATGAAAGGAATGAGTGACCCTGACCCGCGCAGCCAGCGCACGGCTTCCAGCCCAGTCCAACTCGGCAGACGATAATCTCCCAGCACAATCTCATAAGCGCCTGTGCCGATTTCGAGTTTGAATTGGTCTGAAGTGCCAACACTCTTGATGGAGAATTCAAGACCGGAAGATTCCAGCTTGCGGCGGCAAAGCTCCGCATCGCTAGGGTTATCTTCCAGCAAAAGGATGCGAATCGTCTGGCCCGTTGATTCGGCCTGGAGCTTCTTTTTAATGCGTGTCATTCAATCTAAAGATGCTAAGAAGAGAAGATGCCAGATGCACAAATAAAAACATGCGGATCCAGCTTCCAATCTTCCAGTCTTTTTAAGATACAACTTTTAAGATACAACGGAATACTACCTCCAACGGCACGGATCAGATGGACAATTTTTACTAAGGTAATATCAACTAGCAAATGTTGGATTGTTTTAAGAGCGAAGCAGATATTATGAGGATAAGAAGATTCTTAGTTGAGTGGCGGTTTGTGCAAGCTTTGTGCCACTTACCTTCATAATAAGTAGCCGATCAGAAGCAGCCAATCGAAAATGCGCTATGTGCTCTGCGCAAAAGGAGATGGAATCAGGCTCCAGTGGAGGCCAACTATAAATTATCTGAGCCGAGCCATTGCCTGATCAAGTTACCAAACAACGCAGCGGTTTTGCGGGGCCATGGGCGCACCGGCCTTGCACGAAAACGCTTTCTGGAATTCCGGCATGTTCACCACTACACCGTTGACCCGGTATTTGGGAGGAGAGTGCGGGTCCGTCTGGGCTTGCAGACGGACCGCTTCTGGGCTGGAGTTTCTGCACCAGCCTTGCGCGTGGCTGATAAAGAAACGTTGCTCCGGTGTAAGGCCTTCGATCTGCGCCGGCTGCTGGCGTTTGTTCGCTTGGCCTTGCATCACGGCCAGGTAGGCAAGCTTCAATCCGCCTAGATCAGCAACATTTTCGCCGAGCGTGAGCTTGCCGTTCACGTGCACATCATCGACGGCCACAAAGCCGTCATATTCGCTCACCATGCATGAAGCCCGCTGCTCGAATTCTTTGTTGTCTTCCGCCGTCCACCAGTCGGTGAGGTTTCCTTTGGCGTCAAACTGGCGGCCTTCATCGTCAAAGCCGTGCGTCAGTTCGTGGCCCACAATGCCGCCGGCGTCGCCATAGTTGACGGCGTCGTCCATGTTGGCGTCATAAAACGGGGGTTGAAGGATGCCTGCGGGGAAATTAATGTCATTGAGCTGGGCGCTGTAGTATGCATCCACGGTTGGCGGGCTCATGCCCCACTCCCCATGGTCCACCGGCTTGCCGATCTTGGCAATCTGCCGCTCTGACTCAAACTCTGCGCCGCGCATCAGGTTGCCGAGCGCGTCCCGTGTTACTTCATATTTGGAGTAATCACGCCACTTGTCGGGATAGCCAATCTTGTTGGCCAGACCGTGCAGTTTCTCCAGAGCGCGCTGCTTGGTGGCATCGGTCATCCAGGTCAGTTGCTTGATGTCCTGCTCCATGGCAGCTTCAATGTCTTTGACCATCTTCAACGTGCGCGCTTTGCCTTCAACGCCAAAGGTGCGCTCCACGTAAGCTTGCCCCAGGGCCTCACCCAGATTCTGGTCCGCCAGTTGGACGCAGCGTTTCCAGCGCGCGCGCAATTCTTTCTGCCCGCGAAGTTTCTTTCCATAAAATTCAAAGCTCTCATTCACAAACGCCTTTGACAGCATGGGCGCCGCGGTACGAGCCAGTTGCCAGCGGAGATATGTCTTGAGCGAGGCAAGGTCCTGCTGTTGCAGAATGGCCTCCAGGCCTTTGAAAAAATCAGGTTCGGTGACGTTCAGTGTTTTTACCGGAGGTGTATGCGTGGCCTGCATGAAACGCGTCCAGGAAAAAGTCGGGGTTGAGGCAGCCAGATCGCTTACCGCCATAATGTGATACACGCTGGCGGGATCGCGCCTCTGCACCACGGTCCGCGAAGCTTTGGCCAGCGCAGTCTCAATCTCCATGACTTTCTGTGCGTTGCCGGCGGCGGTTTCAGGAGAGTCGCCCAGCAGCTTGAACATGTTAGTCACATGCTGCACATAGTCTTTGCGCATTTCCTCTGATTTTGCGTCGGTGCGCGTGTAGTAGTCGCGTTCCGGAAGTCCCAACCCGCCCTGGTCGGCCTCCGCGATCACAGAGGTGGCATCTTTGAAGTCCTGGTCGGATTCATAGCCGAACAGCGCATTCACACCCATCATTTGCAGATGTGCGACAGCATCGGCAAGGTCAGCTTTGGACTTAAGCGCTGCAATACGCTCCAGTTCCGGTTTGAGAGCGGAAGCGCTTTTGCGCTCGATGGCGCTTTCGTCCATGCACGCGGAGTAAAAATCACCAATCTTCTGCTGTACGGCGGTCCGCCCCGTCTGCTGGGCTGCGGCCTTTTCAAGTATGTCCTTCAGCACCAGGCGATTTTGTTCCGCCAACTCCGTCCCCCGGCCATAAGCGGCTTGATCGGCGGGAATCGGGTTCTGTTTGAGCCATCCGCCGCAGGAGTATTGATAGAAATCACTGCATGGGTCCACGCTTTTATCGATCAGCGCCGTATCCAAGCCCTTGAGCTGGACGGTGGAGCCGGCTTGGTTTTGCGTCGATGCAGCCGGGTTCTTTGTGCCGGTCTGGGCCATCATTGCGCTGGACAAAAGGACGAGAATGACGAAACCAATTCGCGGTCGGACGGGGTTTTGCATGGAACTCTCCTGCAAGAGTATTTCTGCGCCGAGAACTTCTAGAAGACGAGTGCCGAAACAACGTATTTAGACTTGCCGACGCGGAAAAAGGTTAACAGGATTTTAAGCCGTGCACAGCCGGTTGCGCCACAGGCTGTTCCGGCAGCACGGCACAAAACCAGAAGCCATCGCCTGCTCGCGCTCGCCTGGGACTACCAGAATCTTCCGGTCAAACATGGTCCGCATGGAACCGCCTCCACTCCTCTACCCCGGAGGTGAGGGTTGACGCTTGTTATCAAAAGCGATTTATGTCCCATTGCTGGAACCGTTGGGCCGAGGCCTTTCGCTTACCTTTCAACGACCCCTCCCCACTGCGTGTTTCCGGCCTCCGTGGTAGATTTAAATGCGTAATGTCTGCCCCAAATTCACGGTTTATCCGGGCCTGCCGCTGTGAGCCTGTCGATGTGACCCCAATCTGGCTGATGCGCCAGGCGGGCCGCTATATGGCCGAATATCGCGCTGTCCGCAAGAGCCATTCCATTTTGGAAATATGCAAAACCCCGGCGCTCGCGGCTGAGGTCACCATCACCGCCGCGGAAAAGCTGGATGTGGACGCGGCCATCATCTTTGCCGACCTGCTCTTGCCCCTGGAAGTGATGGGGCTGCCATTTCGTTTTGAAGCCGGTGAAGGGCCGGTGATCGAGCATCCGGTGCGCTCCAGGAAAGACATTGATGCGCTGCAAACGCATCGCAGCGCCGAGTTGGGCTATGTGTCCGAATCCGTCCGGCGCGTGGTCAAGCATTTTGGCGATAAGCTTCCGGTCATTGGATTTTGCGGAGCGCCGTTTACTCTGGCCAGCTACATGATTGAAGGCGGCAGCTCTCGCAATTACATACATACCAAGAAAATGATGTGGACCGAGCCTTCGGCCTGGGAATCGCTGATGCGCAAGCTGGTGGAAGTGCTCTCCGCCTATGCGGCCGAACAGGTCACCGCCGGTGCTGACGCCCTCCAGATCTTTGACAGCTGGGTGGGCTGCCTGAGCGTGGAAGATTATCGCAAGCACGTTCTGCCGTTCGCCACTGAGTTGGTGCAGCGCTTGAAGAAGACCAACGTTCCGATCATTTACTTCGGCACGGACACCGCAACCTTGTTGCCGGCCATGAAGGAAACCGGAGCGCAAGTGATCGGCGTGGATTGGCGCTTCCCACTCGACCAGGCGTGGAGCAGTTTGAAATTTACCGGCGCGGTGCAAGGCAATCTTGATCCCGTACTTTTGTTTGCCGGCCAGAAAGAGCTGCGCACGCGCACGGACGCAATTTTGCGCCAGGCCGGCGGCCGCCCTGGGCACATCTTTAACCTGGGGCACGGGATTCTGCCCGAGACCCCGGTGGAGAACGTGCGTGCCCTGGTGGATTTTGTAAGAGAATTGAGCGCAAAGTATTCCACAACGGCCGAATCCCCCGCGGCGCGGTGAGAGGAGCAGCGCGATGAGTCAACAAGCAACAGTCCCACAAAGAACAGCCGTACTGCTTCTTGCTCACGGCAGCCCTGAGTCGCCGGCTGACGTTCCAGAGTTCATGCACTACATCACCGGCGGACGGCCGGTGCCGCCCACTGTAATTGCGGAGATAAGCCACAGGTATTCGCTCATCGGCAGGTCTCCTTTGACGGACCTCACCATGGCGCAGGCGGAAGCCGTACGCAGCAAACTGGGGTTGCCGGTATTTGTGGGAATGCGCAATTGGAAGCCGTTCATTGCTGACGCCGTATGCCAGATGCTGAGTTCCGGTGTTGATCAGGTGATTGCCATCTGTCTGGCGCCGCAGAATTCGTCCACCAGTGTTGGTCTGTACCGCAAGGCTTTCTCCGCTGAGATAAGGCCGGAAATTTCCGTTACCTTTGTCGAGTCGTGGCATGATCATCCTTTATTGATCCAGGCTTTTGCGGAAAAGCTGGAACCGGTGTGGCGTCGGGCCAGCGATGAAATCGGCGCGCCGTTGCCTGTGGTCTTTACCGCGCACAGCGTCCCCACACGGACCATCCAGGCCGGTGATCCCTACGAGCAGCAAACCAAAGAAACAGCGCGGCTGGTAGGACGGAAGATCCCGGGGCTTACGCCGGAGCTACAGCGCTTCGCCTTTCAGAGCCAGGGTATGTCCGGCGGGCCGTGGCTGGGGCCGACAGTGGAGAGCGCTATGCTCGGACTCAAAACACAGGGACACAAGGGCGTGGTCATCGCGCCCATCGGTTTTGTGTGCGACCACGTTGAGGTGTTGTATGACGTGGACATTATCTTCAAGGAATTCGCCGCCGAGCAAGGAATGGCGATGTGGCGTCCTGAATCACTGAATGCTTCGCCCACGTTCATCGCAGCGCTGGCCAGTCTGGCAACTTCCCGGATGGGCGTAGCCTCCTGATCTTTTTTTAACATGAAGCGAATTGCTATTATCGGCGGCGGCATTGCCGGGTTGAGCGCGGCCTATTATCTGGAGAAAGCGCGCCGCAACGGGGCTGATCTGGAGTGGACGCTCTTGGAAAAATCAGACCGCCTCGGCGGCGTCATCCAGACGGAGCGCCGCGATGGCTACGTGCTGGAAGCCGGTCCAGACTCGTTCCTGACCGCCAAACCTGACGCCCGGCTGCTCTGCCAGGATTTGGGGATCGCCGATCAACTCATCGGCTCCAATGATTTTCAGCGCAAGACTTATATTCTGGTCAAAGGCCGGCTGGTGCCTATCCCCGACGGCCTGGAATTTATGGTGCCCACGCGTGTTTGGCCCATGGCCACCACGCCGCTATTTTCCTTCTCCACCAAACTGCGGATGGCGGCAGAGCGGTTTTCCTCCAACGGAACCCGTGACCAGAATCGGAATGAAGACGAGTCGGTTGCCGCTTTCGTGCGCCGGCACTTTGGCCAGCAGATGGTGGACCGCGTGGCTGAGCCTTTGCTGGCTGGCGTCTATGGCGGCAATGCGGAGAGCCTGAGCGTTCGCGCTGTGTTGCCTCGTTTTGTTGAGATGGAGCGCGAGAGCGGCAGCCTGGTCCGCGCTACGATGCGAGCGCGCAAAGAGCGGTTGAGATTAAATGCGCAACCTCAGCCGCTGTTTACCTCGCTCAAAAACGGCATGCAGCAGTTGGTGGACGCCTTGCTCACCGAGCTTCCGGCTGCCCGGCTGCATAGGAAGCAGGCTGGGCTGACATTGCGTCGTGTGAATAGTGCCTGGCAGATTGATGGCACCGGTGCTGCTGAGCGATTTGATTCTCTTTTATTGGCCGTCCCCGCGCCCGCCGCCGCCGGGTTGTTGCAGCCAATGCAGCCGCAGCTCTCCGCGATGTTGGAAAAGATGCAGTACACATCGTCTGTCGCGGTTGCGCTGGCGTACGAAAAAGCGGACTTGCCTCCAGGGTTTGGTTTTCTGGTGCCGCGCACGGAGGCACGCAAGATAATGGCTTGCACCTTCGTTCACAAGAAATTTTCCCATCGCGTGACGGAAGGCGCTTTTTTGCTGCGCTGCTTTTTCTCCAGTTCGCGCATGCCTGATCTGCTCAGCTTCAACGATGAAGCCTTGCAGGAGATGGCTCGGAAAGAACTCAAGGAAATCCTTGGGTTGGATTCGCCGCCGTTGTTCGCGCGCACCTTCCGCTGGGATTGTGCCATGCCCCAGTATGAGACCGGACATCTGGAGCGCGTGGCGGAGATGGAAAAAATGCTGGCCGGATTGCCGGGAGTGCAGGTGATCGGAAACTCGTTTTACGGGATCGGGATTCCGGACTGCATCAAGTCGGCCCGTCAGGCCGTGGAAAAAATTACTTCCGCCGTTTCGCTGCCCGTGTCCGTTTAGCGGCGCCAGGTTTCGCCGGAGCTTTTGCGCTCAACTCTGCCTGTTTTTTCTTCGGCAACTTCGCCAACACCAGCCGGTAGGAATTTTGAATCAGCTCTTTGATCTCAGGCTGGCGCAAGGCATCCATTTCGATCATGGCGACCCAATAGTTCCGCGCCATGTACGGCGCTGGAATGATCCCTTCAATCTCTACCAGCTCCGCAAATTTTTCTGGAGTGCACTTAAAAGCGATTTTAGTGGGAACCAACTCTGGTTCCATGTTGGCAACGCAGAACATCTTGCCGGCAATGCGGAATAGAAGATCATGTTCCCACTGGACGTCCTCCGTGGTATGCGGAAGTGTGAGACAAAATGCGCGAACCCAGTCGATGTAAGAAGCCATGGCCGCTTACTATAGCGGATTTTGCGGCGTACGGCCTAGATCGTCAGAAGCCGCCGGGGCCGTCGTCATCGCTAGTCATGCCGGCGAAGGGATCATCATCGTCGGCGCTCCCAGGCTTCTTCGTAGAAGCCTGGCCGTTGCCCGGGCCGCTGGCGCCCTTTTCTTTCTCCTGGTCCTTCTTGTGTTGTTCCCGCAGTTGCTTGAGTTGGTCTTTCTGCTCGGGAGTCAGGATGGCGAACATTTGCTGGTGCGCCTGTTTGCGCACGCCCTGCATCTTTTCTTTTTTCTGGTCGTCGGTGAGCGCGCTGTCCTTGTGGATGGCCATGCCCTGCTGCCGCATCTGCTGGCCGATCTGCTGGAACTGTTGCTTCTGCTCGTCCGTTAGGTTGAGTTTTTGGGCCAGCATCTGCATGTGCTGGTTCTGGCCTCGGCCGCCTCGGCGGGCCCATTGGCCGCGACGCTGGCTGTCATCGACTTGGCCGTTGCTTGGCGGCGGGTTGGTCTGGCCCTGAGCCTCTTGCGCCATCGCGCCGAGCGGCAGAAGTAATGTGAATGCTATTGCTGCAAGCGCAGCCCGATAAAAGAATTTTGACATAGTCTCCCCCTGCTTTGTGCTGATAGTAACCCGGTCTCTTGCGAAAAGTTCTTTCGCCCAAACCGAAAGTAACCGATCCGTAACCGATCCGGCAGTAACTTTTGTTTTGGCCGTGGGTTTGCTAACTTAGGGCTTGCGGCTTTATTAGAAACGCAGGACTTTCTTGGGGGAAGCATGAGGAAATTCTTTCTTTTGATTAGCTTTGGCCTGTTGACCGTGCTGCTTTTCGGGCAAAGCCTTTTTGGGCAAAACCACGAACATCAATCCTCCGCGAGCCAAAGCGACCTCGACGCCACCACAGCGGCCATGGGGCACGGCCATCATCATGATGACCATGACGCCATGGGCGCCCACATGCATATGACGGAGTTGCGCGCCGTTCAGCCGGGCGACCAGGAAAAGGCGCAGAAGATCGTGGAACAGGCGCGGCAGGCGCTGGAAAAATATCGCGACTACAAGGTCGCGCTCAATGACGGCTTCAGGATCTTCCTGCCCAACGTCCCGCAGCCGATGTATCACTTCACCAGCATGAAATTTGCTATCGGTGCGTCGCTCGCTTTTGATGCCGCCCAGCCAACGTCGTTGCTCTATGAAAAAAATGGAGATGGCTACAAGCTGATCGGCGCCATGTACACCGCGCCCGTCCGCTTTAGTGAAGACCAGATCAATGAACGCGTTCCCTTGAGCATGGCGCAATGGCACCAGCATGTAAATCTGTGCCGGCCTCCCAAAGGGCAGGAACAGGAGCAGCTCGCCAAGAACGCCAAGTTTGGGTTGCGCGGCTCCATCGCCACGCAGCAGGAGTGTGAAGCGGCGGGAGGCACATTCATGCCACACGTCTTCGGCTGGATGGTGCATGTGTATCCCTGGGAGAAAACGCCGGACGCAATCTGGTCGGTGGAGCGCCAGCTCAAAGACAAGGCAGGAACGGACCATAATCACGGAGACATGGCGGGAATGGAACACAAGCACTAGACCAGTTCAGAGTAAAATGTAGACGGGCAGGCCGTTGAAAAAAAACCGCTTGCATCTGTCATCCCGAGCGTAGCGCCATCGAAATCTGTTCGACCCCCTGGCCGATGGGCGCGGAGTCGAGGGACCCCGAGAATACGTGCGGCATAGACGCAGCATCAAGGCGTTCACACGAAGCAGTATCGAGAAAATTCCATGGGACGGCATGGCGGATGACACACCGTCGGGATCCTTCGACTCATCCTCATCCCGCGGCTGCGGGACTCGGATTCGCTCAGGATGACAATTTATACAATAACCATAACAGCCCGTCTTACTGCTGGCGCGAATCGAGGGTGAACACGACAAAACCACAATCAACTACACAACCTTCACTTCAATCTTCTGGCCGGAAACCTCTTTCGTCGCCGGATGCCTGAGCGCGGCGACAGAAAAATGTGAGCCAGATTCAACCAGCGCTGGCTCCAGCTTGTAACCTTCGTCCGCGACGCTCAGTCGCGCCTTGATGCCAAAATACTCTGGGAACTCAACGCTCTCGCTCGCACCGCAGCAGATGTAAAGAGAGAGCAGATCGCAGAATTGCAGTACGTCGGTCAGCAGCTCCAGCTCTTCCGCGCTCCGTGTCTGGCTGGCCGCCAGTTTTTTCTGCCGATGAGCTTCATGTTCAAGAAAGTCCTGGGCTTTCTTTTTGGTTTGCTGGTCATGCTCCGTGGTGCTGAGTCCCTGCTCCGCCAACCTTTGAAAATGCCGTCTGACGATATATCCGCCGGCAGCGCACACGGATTCCGCGACAACAATCGATTTGTCCCACGCCGCCAGAAACTCCGCTACGCCGGTAGCAAGGAACGACGCAGGCCTTTGCTGATGCGAAGAGCGGCTCTGCGTGATGGCTTGCGCGTCCAAAAGGCCCCAGCCGGCATCGTGCAGCGCGATGGCTTGAATCAATTCCGCATCCAGCTTAGGGACATTTGGCGCAATCAGCTTGCCCGCGATCTCACCCGCAAGAGCGGCGTGAGAAGGCTGCGTAATCAGCCAGCAACTTGTGTATTTTTCTTGCTGGGTGCACTCTACCACCGGCCATGCGGGAACGAATTTATCTTTATTCAGCGGGCGATCCAGATTCAGCGGGCGATCCAGTGGGGCAACAGGTTCGAGCGGACGGAGGATCATCGCCTATCGGCCCGGACGCCGCTTGGCGATCCGCCCGGATGCCGCCGCGGCCCTGGCTGGTCCCGTGCTGGAAGGCGGCTTTCTCATTCCTTCCAGGACTTCTTTTAGCGCGACGGCGTTGTTATGCTCGGTATCTTTTGACGCATAGACCAAAGTCGCGCGGCCGTGTTCGCTCATAAGCTGGTACAGCGTGTGCAGAGCTTCTGAGGCCTCCGGCGTGCACAGTTCTTTGAAATAGCGTTTCTTGAAGACCACCCAGTTGGCGCTGGAGTGGAACCACTTGCGCAAAGTATCAGACGGCGCAAGGTCCTTCAGCCAGTGGTCAATCTTGGCATCAGTTTTTTTGAGGCCTCGCGGCCAGAGACGGTCCACCAGCACGCGCGGGCCGTCAGCGGCCTCCGGCTTCTCGTACGCGCGTTTGATCTCAACTGGCATGGAAAAGCGCGCGGACTTTGCAAAACACCGCGCTACAGACATAATAGTCAATTGAGCCGAATAGCGTCCATTCTTCTAAGCATTGTCTTGGCGGGGGTGTTGGCCGGTTGCGGCAAAGACCCGGCCCAGATGACCGACGCGGAGCTGGGCCTGAACGCGCAGCAGTCGCGCGGGCGTCGCGTGTACGCCATCTATTGCATCAACTGCCATCCTGCGTATTCTTCACACGGCAACAAAGGCCCCGGCATGAAGGCGCTTTTCAAGAACGAATACCTGCCCAGCGGGCTGACACCCACGGAGGAGCATGTGGAGCAGACCATTATTCGCGGCCGCAACATGATGCCCCGGTTTGGCGACCAACTCAACCAGCAGGAGATACAGGACGTGATTGCCTACCTGCATACACTGTAAGGCGCTTTCAGCGTTCGATCCATAAAGATCTGCGTCGACGCTCTTTCTCTATTTCATGCGCTTCTAGCAGGTTCGTCTCAAACTCTTCCGCCTCTTTGCCCCATCGGAAAGTGTTCCACATCCTCACGCCAGAGGGATTGTGGAACGAGGAGTAGTCGATCGTTTCTCTTGGGAGATATCCGCTGGGGATGGGTAAGAACCAGAAATCTCCATGCGTGCGAGCGGTAGCCTTCATCATCCAGGCAATTGCGAGGCTGAAGCCGAGAAGAATCGGCAGGACCAGCCGCCAAAAGATTTTTGCCAGGAACTGCAAAGTCGCGCTCCCTACGCCAATGCTAGTACTCAGAGCGAAATGGTACAAGGGTAGTTACGGATGAGTAAACGGGTGGTTCTCAAAAACCGGCGCTGGCATCGTACAATACTAGTGTTCACTCAAAAAGCAGATGGCCAGTCCCGTAGAGCTTGTCCAAATCGACCTTGCGCCCCGGCGTCCGCAGTCCAAGCCTGCATGGCTGAAGGCGCGCGCTCCGCTGGGCGACAATTACCATGACCTGAAGAAATTGGCGCGCACACTGGACCTGCACACCGTGTGCGAGTCAGCGCAGTGCCCCAACATCGGCGAATGCTGGAACCACAAAACCGCGACCTTCATGCTGCTGGGTAACCTGTGTACGCGTCGCTGCGGTTTCTGCGCCGTACCCAAAGGCAAGCCCGAGCCGTTGGATTGGGACGAGCCTCGCCGGGTGGCGGAGGCCGTGGCCACGCTGGGTCTGAAACATGCCGTTGTCACCAGCGTGAATCGCGATGACGACAACATGGGCGGCGCCAATATCTTTGCCGAGACCATCCGCGAGATCCGCCGGCAGGCTCCCGGATGCCAGGTAGAGGTGCTGATCCCGGATTTTCAGGGCAGAGAGGATTGCCTCCAGGTAGTGATTGACGCCAAGCCTGAAGTCCTGAATCACAATACGGAGACAGTGCCGCGTTTGTATCGTGTGGCGCGTTCCGGTGCACGTTATGAGCGCACGCTTGCGCTGCTGGCCAACGTGAAGCGGTTTGCTCCGGGAATGGTTTCAAAGACCGGAGTGATGGCGGGCCTGGGAGAGACGACCGAAGAGCTTCTGGAAGTTTTCCGCGACCTGGCCGCGCGCAAAGTGGACATTCTGACCGTCGGGCAGTACCTGCGGCCTTCGCGCGACCATCTGCCCATTGCCCGTTACTACACGCCTGACGAATTTGCCTTCATCAAGCACGAAGCGCTGAAGATGGGCTTCCGGCACGTGGAATCCGGCCCGCTGGTGCGGTCTTCTTACCACGCGCATGAACAAGCTGAATCAACTGGATTGGTAAATATCCCCTTGGGTACTGCCACGCAATGACTCCGGACATGGAACGGATATGAAAGCTGTATTCGCCGGTTGTGTCTTATTGTTGCTTTCCGCCTGTGCTCCAGCAGAGAGCAGTTCCCGCGCCAGGGAGAACGCTCCGGTTGAGCCATTTCGAATCATCGGCAATATTTATTACGTTGGCGCCGCGGACGTAACTTCTTTTCTCATCACCACGCCCCAGGGACATGTGCTGATTGACGGTGGCTTTGTTGAAACTGCGCCACTGATCCGCAACAACATTGAGAAGCTCGGCTTTCAGATGAAAGATGTGCGCGTGCTCCTGAACAGCCATGCTCATTTTGACCACGCCGGCGGACTCGCCCTGTTGAAACAATGGAGCGGCGGGCGGCTCGTGGTCAGCGAACGCGATGCTCCCTTGTTTGGAAACCTCAGCGATGATGACACTACCGTTGGGGCCAAACCTCTGTTTCCGCCCGCCCATGTTGACCGTCGAATTAAGGATGGTGATAGCGTTGAAGTTGGATCTACGACCTTGCGCGCCGTCCTGACTCCCGGCCATACGCCCGGCTGCACCACTTGGACGATGCAGGTCCATGATGAAGGCAGGACCTACCAAGTTGTATTTTTTTGCAGCGCCACCGTTTTGGCCCACTCCCAGCTCGTGAACAACAAGGCGTACCCGGGAATCGCAAACGACTACAAGAAAACTTTCGCCAAACTGCGCGCCCTGCCCTGTGATGTCTTTCTGGCGCCGCACGGCTCGTTCTTTGACCTGGAGCGCAAAGCCGCCGAACTGAAACGAGGCGAGAGGCCTAATCCATTCATTGACCCGGATGGATACAGGCGGCTTCTGGACTGGAGTGAGAAAGATTTTCAGGACAGACTGGAAGCAGAGACCAGGAACGCGGCCGCCAGCGGCGCGCATTATTGAACCATACCTAAGACCCAGCCGAGGGCGGCTGGGCCACACAATTCTCTTAGTCTATATGATGCTTGGAGTTCCGAAACACGTGTGGCACCGCCGCCCCCGGCGGTGTTGCTTCTTGGATACAGTAATCGGGAATTGCTTCACCTAAGTAACTTACCAGACATGGCAGGCGTTGGCGCGCACCATCGGCTGGCCGGCTTTGCAGCCCCATGCCTTCTGGAATTCCGGCATGTTTTGCACCACACCGTTCACGCGGAAGTTGCCGGGAGCATGCTCATTGTTCAGGGCCAGCAGGCGGGCCATCTGGTCTGTCTGGTTCTGGCACCAGATCTGGCCCCAGCCTAGGAACATCCTCTGGTCTGGGGTAAAGCCGTCAACTTTTTCCGGTTGCTTGCCCGACTGGGCAAGCGAAGCCATGAGCGCCATATAAGCGATGCGCAGACCGCCGTTGTCCGCTGTGTTTTCTCCCAGCGTGAGCTCGCCGCGCACGTGAACGTCGTCTACCGCGACAAAGCTGTTGTACTCGTCGACAATGCACTGTGCGCGCTCTTTGAAGGCCTTGCCGTCTGCCTCGGTCCACCAGTCATGCAGGTTGCCTTCGGCATCAAACTGGCGGCCCTGATCGTCAAAGCCGTGCGTAAGCTCATGGCCGATGACGGCGCCCATGCCGCCAAAATTCAGGGCATCATCCGCCTTGAAGTCAAAGAAGGGCGGCTGCAAAATGCCGGCGGGAAAGTTAATGTCATTTTCACTGGGATCGTAATACGCGTTCACCGTGGGCGGGGTCATTTGCCATTCGCGTTTGTCCAGCGGCGTGCCGATCTTGTTGAGCTGGCGACGAATCTCAAATTCATTGGCGCGCAGTGAATTCCCCAGAGCATCACCACGGACGATCTTGAGCGCGCTGTAATCCCGCCACGGGTTGGGATAGCCAATCTTGTTCTGGATGGCGTCCAGTTTGATGAGCGCCTGCTTCTTGGTGGCTTCCGTCATCCAGGGAAGATCAGAGATGTCCTGCTTCAACGCGGCTTCCAATTGGCCTACCATCTTCAAGGTCCGCGCTTTGGCCTCGGGCGGATAATATTTGTCGACAAAGGCCTGCCCCAGAGCTTCGCCCAGGTCGCCGTCGGTGGAATTCACGCAGCGCTTCCAGCGGGCGCGCAGTTCTTTGGCGCCGGTCAGCGTCTTGTTGTAAAAATTAAAGTTCTCGTCAACCAGCGGTTTGGGCAGTGACTGCACCTGAGCGTGGACCAGATGCCAGCGCAGATAAGTCTTCAGGTCATCCAGGGTGACGCTCTTGAGTTCCGCATCAAGCGCCTTGAAGAAATCCGGATTGGCCACATTCAAGCTGGCCACAGCCGGGGTGCGCAGGTCCGTGAGGTAAGTGGACACGGAAAATGAAGGCGTGAGCGCCTGCCATTCCTGCTGCGACAGTTTGTGGTAAATCTTTTCCGGATCGCGGCGTTCCACCCGGTCCATGGAGCCTTTGGCCAGCGCGGTTTCAATGGCCATGACAGCTTTGGCCTCGGTAGCGGCCTTGTCCGGCGCGTCTCCCAGCAGCTTGAACATGTTGGTGACGTGCTCAACGTAGCCTTTGCGCGTCTCCACGGACTTGGCATCATCCTTGAGGTAATAATCGCGATCAGGCAGGGAGAGGCCGGCCTGGTCGGCCTGGGCGATGACTTCCTTGGCGTTCTTGAAATCTGATCCCGAACTGAAACCAAAGAGCCCATCAATCCCTTGACCATGCATGTGGGCCAGTAAGGCGGGAAGTCCAGCTTTATCTTTGAGCGCGTTGATCCGGTCAAACTCCGGCTTCAGGGCGGCGGAGCCTTTCTTGTTGATGGCATCTTCGTCCATGCAACTTGCGTAGTAATCGCCGATCTTCTGCTCGTTGGCGGTGCGCTTCTCCGCCTTGGCCGCGTCTTCCAGAATGCCATGCAGTACCTTGAGGTTCCGTTCCGCCAGCTCGCCAAAGCGGCTCCAGATGGGCTGGTCAGAAGGAATGGGATTGTTCTTGACCCAGCCACCGCAAGCGAACTGGTAGAAATCCACGCAGGGGTCAGCCGTTCTGTCCAGCGCGGCGGAGGTTGCATCGGGGGCCTGTCCTTGCTTGGAACCGCCGGCTTGCGCAGCACCCAGAGAAGTGAGTAGCAGCGCGGCGACGATGACTTGAAACATACGCATGGTGATTTGCCTCAAAACGAAAATTTCCGATTTTTTAAAATGGCCGGTGTAAAAAATGCACAAAACAATATTAGACCGAGCTATTTGCGCTTCGATAGCAGCCTCCGTGGCTTGGGGCGTGGGTAAGTTTCATCTACGTTGGCCGTGTGGCATAGCTCCCTATAGGTAGAGACGAGGCATGCCTCGTCTCACGATGTACCGATGAGGCTGCCACACGATTTTTGGAGCATGTCGACAACGCTAGAATACCTTGAAGTGTATCGTGAGATATTTCTTGGGGTTTTCACGAATCGCTTTGACCAAGTTCCTGGTTTCGATCAGCATCTGGTCGGTATTGTTGTAGATTGACGGATCTTTCAGGAGACGTCCGGCAGTGCCTTCGCCGGCATCCAGGCGGTCGGCAATGGCGGAAAGTTTGCTGATAGTGTTCTTCAGCTTGGCGGCAAACTCTTCATCCTTCAGCAGCTTGCCCGCGGGGCCTTTGCCGGCGTTCAGATCATCCACGAGCTTGTTGGCTTTGGCGATGGTCTGGTTGGCGTTGTTGTAGAGCGAATCGTCTTTTACCAGTTTTCCCAGATTGCCTTTGCCTTGGTTGACCTCATCAATCATGTGGTCCAGCTTGTCAACAGCGTCATTCGCTTTGCGATACAACGAGTCATCGGCAAAAAGTTTGCCCACCGTGCCTTTGCCGGCATTCACGTCATTCAGCAGACCCTGGACCTGGTTAAGGATGGTGGTCGCGCGGTTGAAGAAGGAGGGATCATTGATAAACTCACCCAAGGTGCCTTTGCCGGATTCCACCGCTGCCAGAATGCGGTCCAGGCGCTTTACCAGGATGTCTACGTTTTGCAGTGTTCCCTGGCTGGCGCGAACAACATCATCCAATCCGGGGGCGTTGGTGGACCGTAGCTCGTCGCCATTTTTTACCGGTCCAAGCTTGGCTTGCCTGCTGTCGATGTCAACGAAAGATTCTCCCAGTACCCCGGCGGTCTTGATGGTGGCGGTGGAATCCTGATGGATAAATTCCTGATATTGTTTGCTGATCCGCAGGGTAACCTGCACAGGGGCAAGCGGGCGGCCAGGGACCAAACTCACACTCTTCACATTGCCGATCGGCGTTCCTTGTAGTTCAACCGGTTGTCCAGCGCGCATTCCTTCGGCGTTGTCAAAATAGGTCACTAAGGTGATTTTTGTAGTGAACAAGCCATTGGAGCCGCTCATGAGGAATACAAGAAAGGCCAGGGTAACCGAGGCGATGACTACGGTTATCCCGACCCTGAGTTCAGACCACCTAAGTTGCTTTTGACTCGGCAAGTTTGACTCTAGTCCTGACCAAAAAATATAACAGAAACGGGCGCTAAGTCCTACAAGCCGTTAGTTCTAAGCGTTCAATTGGCGGCCTTTCCAGGTATTTGAGCACAATGCGGCCAGAATATAAGCCACTGCGGCGCAAGCCAGGGTGATAGACAGGCCAAAATGAATGGCGATGACCATGGCCATCACCGAGCCCATTACGCTGGCGGCTGCATTCAGCGCCCACGCCCACTCCACGGTCTCGACCAGGCGCAGCCCGGTGGGGAACGGCATGCCCATCAGGAACCCCACTGGCGCCAGCACGCAGCCGCTGATCAGTAACTTCACGGCGAAAGGCAGGCCCACGGCGGCAGAGAGCAGCCCAGGCAGCAAGAGCACATGCAGCGCGATCAGAATGGCGATCAAGCCCAGGAGTTGCTGAATCTTCATGCTATTGGAGATCCATCGACGCGCCGCCACGCTGCCCGCGCCGCTGGAGAGCAAAAGCAGAAACACCACCACGGTCAGCGCGTAGGTGGGATGGCCAAGAAAGAGTACGAACCGCTGAATCAGCGAAATTTCCACCAGGATGTAGCCAAACCCCACGGCGATAAAGTAGAGCAGCGCCATCAGCTTGGTCTTTGGTCCTGCCCCGGAGCCGCGCCGGTGGAGTGCTAGTGGAAGCACCAGGAAAGCCAGGACCGCGATCGCCGAGATAATCAGCAACATCCCCAACACTACCACGCCCAGGTTGATGCGCCAGTCCATGCCGCGGCCGGTTCCGGCCATGATGTTCCGGATGACATATCCGGTCTTCAGGGTAAAAAAGAAGAAAGGCGCGCTATCACTGACCGGGGCCACGTTGTATGTGTAGTCGCGGGCAAACTGCCGGGGATCATTGGAGTCAATCAGCCGGCGGAAGGCGTCCGCGGCGGGAGGAAGGTCCCGCACGGGTGAACTCCCCTGCCTGTCTCGCGCCTGCTTGCTGGTGAAATAGGTGAAATTGCTGGGAGGATTCAGCCACACCAGATTATGGTTGGACCTTTCATGGGCCGCGACCAGCGCGTATTCAGCCTGCGTGAAGGGAGACTTCTTCGCCAGCACCAATACCGGCCGGCCGTCTTCATCAAGGTTGCCGTCGGCGACGATTATAAAGTGCTCCCGTGGATCAGCCACGCCGATCTTGTGCAATGCTTCCATGGCCTGTGAAACCACGCGCAGAGCCTCGCGCGGCTCGTGGAACTCCCAGCGGGTAATGGCAATCATGCCGTCGGGCTTCAGGTGGTCAAAGTATTCGTCGAATGCCTCCACCGTGTACAGATTGTTTTCACTCAGAGCAAAAGCGCCCGCGGCGGTGGAAGCCCATGTATCCACCAGCGTCATTTGCACAACGTCATATTTCGCGGTGGAGCTGCGGATGTAAGAGCGCCCGTCCTGGACGTGAATTTCCACTTGCGGTCGGTCGTACAGATGATAGGAGTAGTCAGCGTACTGGCCGCGCATCACGTCACGAATAATTGTCGGGTTGATCTCAATGCCCGTGACGCTGGGACTGCCGTTGGCCACGGCGCGCATCACGTCCACGCCGCCGCCTGGGCCGATGATGGCAAACGCTCCCTGCGGTCGCAGCACGTTGGCCACAGACGGCGCCGCCGACATCAAGCTCTTCTTCCAGTTGAAGCCCGGCACGGCCGGCAGTCCGGTATGGACGGGCGTGGGGTTTCCCGGTTGCTCGCGGTCCCATGCGGCGGGGTCGGCATTCATGATGGCCGTTGTGGCGTCAGCGTCAATCACAATGTAACGCGCGCCGTTCTGGTTGTTAACTTCAATGCGGGAGATCGCATTCCAGCGGGCAAACTCCACCCACTTGGGATCGCGCAAAACGCCCTTGGCATAGATGACATCTACAAGGCGGCCGGAATGGTTCGCGACCATCAACGCCGCAAAGATCGCGGCCAGCGCATAAGCCACTGGGCGAAGCTTGATCTTGGGCGCCCAGAGCGCAGCTGCCACCGCCATGGTTGCAGACGCAAGTAACAAGGCGTTGGGTGCGCCGATCCAGTTCAGCAGCGGCACCACCGCCAGGCATGCTGATGCTCCACCGGCCAGGTCGGCGCCGTAAAGATGGGAGATGGCATCGGTGGAGCGGGCAAACAGCACGGAGAAAAGCAGCCCGGTAAAAAAGAACGGAACCGCGGCCACCACATAGATGACGCTGAGCTTGCCAAAGTTCGCGCCGGTAACTTCGAGCGAAACCGGAGTATGCAGAACGACTTCCACCGCGGCCAATATGAAAATTGAGTTAAAAATGCAAAGCCAGGCCCCGAGCGGACGAATATCAAACCGCTGCAACCATTCCCTGCGAATGTGGGCAAAGACGCCGCCGGAGCCAAGTCCCAGGAGCGCCACGGAGATGGCGAAGAAAGCAAAGTGATAGAAGAGCACCACGCTGAACAGGCGCGTCAAAGCCAGTTCCAGCAACAGGCTGGCAAAGCTCACCAGCGCCACCGCCAGCATCACGGCGCGCGGAGCCATAGGTGCGCGAACAGGCTGCGGCTCGGGAATAAGTGCTGCTTGGGTCATTTAATCTGGGATTTCCTTTTTAGGATTCCAATATTACAAAAGCGATCGCTTGTTCGGCGGTGTGGGATAGAGACAAGTGGGCCCGTTCGCATCCTAGCTGGGCGGCGATCTCGGCTGCTTTGCCACTGAACCGCAGCATAGGGCGACCACCTGGTCGGCGTAAAACTTCCACGTCCTGCCACGTTACTCCGTTGCGCAATCCGGTGCCGATTGCTTTCATCCCGGCTTCTTTCGCGGCAAACCGTGCAGCCAAACGTTCGGCTGGATTCGCCTTGGCAAGGCAGTACCGGACTTCCTCTGGAGTGAAGACACGTTTCAAAAAACGGTTCCCAAAGCGATCCACAGCGGCCTTGATCCGGGCCACATCGGTAACGTCAACTCCTGTGCCTACAATCATTTGGATGAACTGTTAAGTTATCATAAGCGCATTGCCAACAATTCTAAGATTAAACTTATTTAGTAGATGCAAGTTCGGGATTCTCAAGGTTATAATGTCGCTGCGTTGTTTCAAAGGCGTTTGTACAGCAGCGCTGCACCCTCAGCAAACCTGCCTGCACTACCTCAGAAAGGCGCAAATTTCAGAAACAAGGAATG
>Ga0137407_10000042_pt1 | contig 113979 bp, 115 predicted proteins | sample CZOMad2_2_16fung_FD_108410 | JGI IMG/M metagenome (GOLD analysis project Ga0137407, IMG submission 108410) | Vadose zone soil fungal communities from Angelo Coast Range Reserve, California, USA - CZOMad2_2_16fungal (Illumina Assembly) | ecosystem: Environmental > Terrestrial > Soil > Vadose... | reverse complement strand
TGGAAAGGGCGCGGCGCCAAAGCCGCGCCCTTTTTTGTCGAGTTACGCGGGACACAAACTGTTTCAGCTCTCTCACTTTGCACTAGGTTGGAACAGATTCTCACGCAGTGAGACAGTTTCCAGAATTGAAACATTTGTAACTCATTGAGATTTCAGACGTTCACACCTGTCCTTTTCGGCAGTGCGGATGGTACTTCTCATGCTTTGTTACAGGAGGAGTGCGTGTTTGAGACGAAAGGTTGACCTGAGCCAGACGGGCCAACATGAGGAAATTCCGATGAAAGCAGCCGCGCGCCAGCAACTGGACCCCACCATACGCAGCAACGACACGCGTGATTTTGAGACCTGCCTGCGCTCGAAGATCGTAGGGCAAGAGGAAGGGGTGCAGGCGCTGGTGGACCTGTACCAGGTGTTCTGTGCCGGGCTCAATTCGCCCGGGCGGCCGGTAGGGAATCTGCTGTTTCTCGGGCCGACGGGGTCCGGCAAGACGCGCATCGTGGAAGCGGCAGCGGAGATTTTGTTTGGGGACCCGCGCGCGGTAATCAAGGTGGACTGCGCGGAGTTCCAGCATTCGCATGAGATAGCGAAATTGATTGGCTCGCCGCCAGGATATTTGGGGCACAGAGAGACACACCCGTTGATTACACAGGAAGCTTTGGCGGCGAATCACACGGATAAGTTGAAGCTAAGCTTTTTGCTCTTTGACGAAATTGAGAAGGCGAGTGACGCCTTGTGGCAGTTGCTGTTGGGGATGTTGGACAAAGCGACCTTGACGCTGGGAGACAACCGGCGGGTGGACTTGTCCCAGACCGTGATTTTCATGACGTCGAACCTGGGCGGCGGAGAGATCACGGAGCTGATGACGGGCGGAATGGGATTCATTCAGCCAAAAGATAAGCCCGTGACGGGATTGGATGAAAAGGTAGAGCGGACGGCTGTGGAAGCGGCTCGCCGCAAGTTCTCTCCGGAGTTCATGAACCGGTTGGACAAAGTGGTGGTATTCCATTCGCTACAAAGGACCCAGCTGGAAGAAGTCCTGGAAATTGAGTTGGGGCAAGTACAGCAGCGGGTGCTTGAAACGGCGCGTGGACAGTTTCTTTTTCGTGTGACGAGCGCCGCGCGCGACTTCCTGCTTCAGGAAGGCACGGATCAGCGGTATGGAGCGCGCCACCTGAAGCGGGCGATTGAGCGGCACATCGTGTATCCGCTGGCGAATCTGCTCGCGACCGAGCAAGTTCACCTCGGCGACTTGATCTGCATCGATTACAACAAAAAGCAGGAATGTCTGACGTTCACTCGCGAAGGGGAAAACCTTTCGATGCCAGTGCGCAAGCTTGAGCCGGTTGTTCCGGTGAAAGTAGCACAGGCGAAGAGCGGCAAGACGGTGGATGAGTCCTCGCCCACGCGCGTTCCTGAGCCCGCGCCTCGCATGGCTCGCTAGTTCGCTGACAAAACGCAGAATTCGTCCGGCCCGGGCAAGACTGTCCGGGCCTTTTTCTTTTTGGTGCCAGCGCGGTAGAGTAAGAAAAGCCCCTCGGGAGGCCCCATGTTTACCCAGGTGAGAAATCCTTCATCCACGGCTTGGCGAGCCGTCGTTTGTTTGTTTGCCTTTGCGTTGCTTTTGAGCGCCCCCCGAGTATTTGCGCAGCGGACTCAATTGAAGCCTGGTTGGAACCTGTTTTCGGTGCAGCAGGACATTGTCGTTGGCAAACAGAATGCCATCGGGGCAGAGAAACAACTGCCGATGTGCAATTCGCCAAAGGTGGATGCCTATCTCACACAATTGGGGATGAAATTGGTGGCGCACCTGGACACGCATGGAGCGCAGTATCCGTGGGAGTTTCACTGCGTCAACGATCGGGCGATCAACGCATTTGCACTACCCGGCGGGTACGTGTTCGTCAATCGTGGAGCGATTGAAGCCGCGGACAATGAAGCGCAGCTTGCTGGCGTGATGGCGCACGAGATATCGCATGTGGCGCTGCGGCACGGCACGAATCAAGCGAGCAAAGCTCAGGCGACGCAAGGGATTCTCGGGATAGCGGGCGGTTTGTTTGGCGGAGGCGTGAGCGGAGCGATGCTATCGCAGCTCGGCTCATTTGCTGCTGGCGGCGTGCTGCTCCGGTATTCGCGTACGGCGGAAACGCAGGCGGACATCAGCGGCACCCAGGTCTTATATGACTCCGGTTATGATCCACGGGCCATGGCGCAATTTTTCGAAAAACTGGAAGCAGAGACGAAAGGGAAAAATCCTCCCGAGTTCTTTTCAGACCACCCAAGTCCGGATCGCCGCGTCGAGCGCGTGGATGATGAGATTCAAAGACTTGGCGGCACACCGCCGAATGCGCGGAAGGACTCGCAGGAATTTGAAGCGGCAAAACGCGAGGTCATGAGCCTGCCGATTGTGAAGAAAGCGACGCCAGGCGCTGGTGGCGCGACGGGAATTTCAAAACCGGCGCCGCCGTCGGGAAACTACTCGATGTATCAGGCAGCCGGGTACACGCTGAAGTACCCTGACAATTGGAAGAAATACGGGGATCAAGACAACATCGCCTTTGCGCCGGATGGAGGCGTAGGAAATGATGCGAGCGGGCACGGCGCGCTGGCTTATGGGATAACGGTGGGAACCTCGCAAGTGCAGAATCCGGATGCGGCCAATGCGCTCGATACGGCCACGCAGCAATTGATTTCCGGTCTCCAGCAATCGAATCCGAACATGAAAGTGACGCGACAGTCGTCGCGCGTACGCTTGAACAACCTTCCGGCGCTTTCTACTTATCTAACAAATGATTCGCCTGCCGGAGGACAAGAAACGGATTGGATAATCACTGTGATTCGTCCGGAAGGCTTGGTCTATTTCGTGTGCACAGCCCCACAGGCGGAATATTCCAATTACGATCGAACCTTTGGGAATATTCTGGATAGCGTGCGATTTAAGTAGAACCTCAGGAGGGGAGGTTATATGAAGCGTGCCATCTATTTTTGTCTCTTGCTGTTGTCTTGGGCTCCCCATGCTCGCGGGGTGCAGACCAATCCGGGAAACCGGACTGGCAGGCTGCGCGTGCTGCAAGGCATTGTGTTGGATGTCCAGAATTCCCCTGTCGCCGATACCGTTGTGCGCTTGTGGAACGATCCGGAACGGAAACAAATGATCCTTGAAGGCAGGACGGACGGGGAAGGGCGCTTTCGCTTATCAGACGTCAAACGCGGCACTTACTTTATTGAGTTTCTTACACCGGGTTTTCACTCTTATGTGACGGAGATTCAGGTGTCCAATGTGACTTCTGCGACGGGATTGGTGATTTCACCATTGGAGCGCGGCGCGGGTCCGGCTGCCTATCCGCCGCCACCGACAGCTAACGCCTGCAAGACAAGCTAAAGGCTCAATGCAGAGAAAAAGGGCGGCCGCTAGTGCAGCGCCCTTTTGTTTTCAACTGAGGTGTTAACAGGTCTAGAGGCCGTCTCATTCTCCATCTGTAAACAGAGACGGCAGAATGGGAGTGCCCTCCAGCCGGACGGCATCGAGGGCATTCGGATTCAGTCCGAGGACTTTGAGGATCGTGGGAGCCACCTGAGCAGTTTCCACAAAGCTGTTGACGGTGTGCGCCTTAATGTCGGGATTCGATACCAGCAGCATCACGTTGGTATCGTCGTGCGCGAAGCCGCCATGTTCGGATTGCTTCTTCAGGTTTCCGGTGTACACCACACCGACATTTGGAATCACAACGATGTCCGGAGTGCGGGGATCGCCGCCTTCACGAAGCTTGCAGCAAGGGCCGGGGTTTTCAGGCACGCCCGGTGGATTAAAGAGCGTGTTCAGTGAGGCGCCGTAGTAGATCTGGCCCAGTCCGATCGCTGTTGAGGCATTCTCCAGAGCCGTTACTGCGTCGCCGGTGCGGCTTGAATCTGCCAACCAGATCTGGGAAATGTCGTCTTCGGCGAGTCCGAGGCCGTTATTGGGGTCGCTGTAAACGGCTGGGAGAAAAGATCCGATAATCCCAGATGGCGGCGTGCCGTTGTTGCCGGAATTGCCGGGAATGGGGAAGAAGCGGTTCGGGTCGATCGGCGACTGGCCGTGTTTTGCGGTGATGATAACGGTAGTCGAATCCAGAAGACCTTCATGGTTGAGCGCGTCGACCATCTGTCCGATCGCCGCATCCACGTACTGAATCTCGGCCAGCATTTTGGGTCTTGGTGTCCCCGCAGCATCTTCGTAGCCGCCAGTGTTTGCATCGGTTCTGGTAGCGGATTTGGGTGAAATCAGTTTCTGCCCAACGCTGACCGCCTGGAAGTTCATGCCGAAGATTACGGGGACGGGGGCCTTGCTTGTGCCGAGGTGCATCCTGCCGTGGATTTGATTGAGCACGGCGTTGACCTTCAGTTGGTCGTTGCACTTGATGGCATCGAAGCCCGTGGTCCAGTCATCGCCATTGGGAACTAGCGTCCCGCAATCAAAAACGCCTTGAGGCGTGAGTCCTGCCGTCTTCAGTCCGGGCAGGACAATCTGCAGCGAGTTGACCTCAGGGGAATAGTAATCATCCACGTTGCTGGGTTGATCGGTTCCAGTGGGGCCGGAAACTGAGGCGTAACCGGCGTGCTTGTCTGACCAGGCTGTGTAGCCGCCCGCGGCGTGAATCACGCCAAAGATGGTGTTCGTGCGAACGAAGTTCCAGGAGTAAACGGGTTTGCAGTTGTTAAACGGATCGCGTACCAGCTTGTTGGGATCAATAGATTTTACGCCGCCGTCGATAGTGGAGTACCCGGGAAACCCGCCGTTGAGCTTCGACTGATCGAATTCGTTGCCTTCCTCATATTCGGTCTGGGTTCCATTAATGACGCCCAAATTGCAGGCTCCGCCCGGCAGTCCGTTGCCCGTAGCGATTTTGGGCGGTGCTAGAACGCGATCGTAAGCCACGTCGTAGAACGCGCCTACCGTTCGCGGGCTTCCACCGCTCACGATTGCCATCAGGCCGGGAAAGGAGTCGGACGGCCTGGATGTGGTCGTGCGCGTGTAGTTCACTCCGGTCCTGCCTAGAGCGGCCAGATGTGGACAAGTCTTCGATGCCACGCAATTTTCATAATCAACCGCATGCATGCCGTCGATGCTGAGCAGCAAGACGCGCTTGATTTTGTGACCCTGGCCGGGATCGTCGTTGGCGCGGGTAGAGACGGGATGAAGCTCGCCGAGCAAAGCAAGACTCAGCGCAAAAACAGCCAAACGAAGTTTCAAAGTGATTCTCCTTTGTGGACACGTCTGCCTGGAAGCGCCAACACGGAGAACTAACCTAGGCGGCGCATGTTACGGAGAAAAGAATGGAACGTGGGCAGGCGATGAATGGAGGCTGAAGAAATTTTAAGAGTAGAGAAAAGTCATGCGCGCCAACGAGCGTCGGAAGCGTATTGGGATGCATAGAGTTCGTTCGAACGGCGAATCGCGTCGGTAATGCTGGGAACTATGTTTTCCTCACCAACATGGCGTTCGAACTCGGCTTGATGCATGAGCTGGGACGGCTGCTCGCGCGCCCCGCAAAGGAGCAGAGTGCGCCCGGTGGAATGGACTTCATCGGCGAGGTCACGGATGGCTCCGAGACCGGTGGCGTCAATGGCGGTCATATTGCGAAGCCGGAGAATCACGATGGGCGGCAGATTATTGATGCCCCGGAGAATCTCGTCGAACTTGTCCGTGGTACCAAAAAGAAATGGACCGTGGACGCGAAAGACCGCCGCGTAAGGCGGAATGTCCTTTCCCTGAAGGACGTGGACGCGGCTGTCTTCCACGTAATCGCGCGTCACGCGAGTAACGGTTGTAGTGCGGGAAACCTTGCGAATGAAAGTTAGCGCAGCGAGCACCATACCGACTTCGACGGCGAAGGTGAGATCCGTGACGACGGTCAGCGTTAGCGTTAGGAGCCAGACTGCGATATCCGCAGCGCTGAGTTTTAGAATTTCGGGGATTTCTTCCCAGTCACCCATGTTGTAAGCGACCATCACAAGAATGGCAGCGAGAGCGGAGAGTGGAACATTTTTGACGAGCGGTGCTGCGAACATGATCACAGCAAGAAGAGTAAGCGCGTGAATCATGCCAGCGACGGGAGTCTTTGCTCCAGCGCGAACATTGGTGGCAGTACGGGCGATGGCGCCCGTAGCAGGAAGGCCGCCAAAGAGCGGCGAGAAAATGTTGGCGACGCCTTGTGCCATCAGTTCAACGTTGGGGTTGTGTTTATCGCCGGACATTTTGTCGGATACCACCGCGGACATGAGCGATTCGATGGCGCCGAGCATAGCTACTGTAAAAGCCGCGGAAAAGAGTTGGCGCATGGTGTCGTAATGAAGAGAGGGAAACGAGATGTGCGGTAGACCGCTCGGAATTCCGCCAAAACGGGAGCCAATGCTCTCGACAGGCAAATGAAAAGCGGCGACGGCCGCCGTGGCTCCGAAACAGACAACGATGGCGCCGGGAATCTTGCGCGCAAACTTGAGGCAAAGAATCATGACGGCAAGCGACAGACACGCGAGAAGCGTCGCTTGCCAGCTGAGAGTGGGGAACGCACGGCCAAGCGCGGCCATGCGATGAAAGAAATCGCCTGGGACAGAATCGAGATGCAGGCCAAAGAAATCGCGGATTTGCGTGCTGGCGATTAAGATGGCGATGCCGTTTGTGAAGCCAACGACAACGGGGCGAGGGAAGTATTTGACGGCGGTGCCCATTCCGGTCGCGCCCAGCAACAGGAGCAGCACACCGGCCATCATGGTGCAAACGAAAAGGCCGCCGACGCCATACTTGGCGATGATTCCGGCTACGACGACGACGAATGCACCAGTGGGGCCGCCAATTTGCGTTTTCGAGCCGCCAAGCGCGGAAATCAAGAATCCCGTGACGATGGCACAGTAGAGTCCGGCTTGAGGCGACAAACCCGAAGAAATGGCAAACGCCATGGCGAGGGGAAGCGCAACGAGTCCAACTGTGACTCCAGCGATAAGATCAGACAAGAATTTGTGGCGGTCGTAATTGCGAAGGAGGATTACGGATTTCGGCAGCCAGGCGTCGAGGGCAGCGTTCATCGGACTGAGGGCGGATCTCTCGAAAAGCTTTTTCTATTTTAGCAGCGCGGTGGCACAGGACCGGGCTTATTGCTGAGCGAAGTGTCCTTTTGGAAATGAGCGCCTCGGGCGCGGCAGATGCGAGAGCTTATCCAGCTGCTTTGGTGGCGCTCGATTGAGTCCAGCGAAGAATCGGCTTGCGCGCAGCGCCGACTTCGTCAAGGCGCCGGACTCGCGTCGTGTGCGGCGCATTTTTCACAACTTCAGGCGTTTGCGCGGCTTCCTGGGCGATGGACTTCATCGCTTCGATGAACAGGTCGCACTCTTCCTTCGATTCGGATTCTGTAGGCTCGATCATCAGCGCGCCCGGGACGATGAGCGGGAACGCGGTCGTGTAGGGATGAAAGCCATAATCGATGAGGCGCTTGGCAATGTCCATGGTGTTCACGCCGTTGCGTTTTTGAATGGCATCGCTGAAGACAACTTCATGAAGCGAGGGCAGGGAATACGGCAGATCGTAAACGCCTTCGAGACCTTTGCGAATATAGTTTGCGTTGAGCACCGCATCTTCGGTTGCCTGACGCACGCCCGGGCCGTAGGCAAGGATGTACGCGAGCGCGCGAACGAGGACGCCGAAATTTCCAGTAAAGGCGCGAACCTTACCGATGGAGTCCTTCCGTTGTGAATCGAGAGCCAGCTTGCCGTCCGCCCTTTCGACAAGCACGGGAACCGGCTTGAACGGCTCCAGAATTTTCTTCATCGCAACAGGCCCAGCTCCAGGGCCCCCACCCCCGTGGGGCGTGGAAAACGTCTTGTGAAGATTGAGGTGCATGACGTCCACGCCGAGGTCGCCTGGACGCGTGATGCCCGTGAGCGCGTTCATATTTGCGCCATCCATATAGAGCAACGCGCCTTTCGCGTGGAGAATCTCCGCGATTTCGGGAATGCGCTCCTCGAAAATGCCCAGTGTAGAAGGATTGGTGATCATCAGCGCGGCGACATCTTCGGTGACCAGTTCGCGGAGCTTTTCGACGTCGATCTGGCCGTGCGATTCGCTCTTGATGTTTTCGACCTGGTAGCCGGCAATCACTGCGGTAGCGGGATTCGTGCCGTGGGCCGAATCTGGAATCAAAACCTTTTTGCGCGGATTGCCCTGGCGTTCGAGATAAGCGCGGATCAGAAGCAGGCCAGTGAGTTCACCTTGCGCACCCGCTGCAGGCTGAAGCGTGATGGCATCCATGCCGGTGATTTCGAGCAAGCACTTTTCGAGAAGCTGCAGAATTTTCAGGCAGCCTTGTGAGAGTTCATCAGGCTGATAGGGATGTTCGGAAGCGATGCCGTCGAGCCGTGCGACGAATTCGTTGACACGCGGATTGTATTTCATGGTGCAGGAACCGAGCGGGTACATGCCGAGGTCAATCGCGTAATTCCAGGTGGAAAGTCGCGTGAAGTGACGGACGACTTCGATTTCGCTGACTTCGGGAAATCCCGTGACGCCTTCCTGCCGATGATGTTTGCCGAGTTCGACTGCGGCGTTTGCGGCAGGCACGTCGAGCGGCGGGAGTTCGAACGCACGCTTACCGGGCGAGGATTTTTCGAAGATCAGGCCTTCGTTTTGCGAAGTGTGACGCGTCGCTTTGTTGATTTTGCCGTTCATAGAGGCTTTTCCAGTGCGCGGCGCAGTGCAGCGGCGAAGCGCTCGATTTCCGCGCGCGCCGTTGTTTCTGTCACGCAGACCAGCGCGGTTTTTGTGAGTTCCGGATACAGCGAGCCGAGCGAAAGCGGCCCGACGATTTTTTCCTTGAGCAACTCGGCGTTCACTATTCGAGCGGAGCGGGGAAGCTCGATCGTGAACTCATTGAAGAACGGAGCGTCGAATTTACGCTTCACGCCCGGGATTCTTTCAAGCTCGCTAAGAGCAAAGCGCGCCTTGGACAGATTTTGATGCGCCATCTCGCGCAAGCCTTCTTTGCCAAGAAGCGTGAGATGCACCGTGGCTGCCAGAGCGCAGAGCGCCTGGTTCGTGCAAATGTTCGAAGTGGCTTTCTCGCGACGAATGTGTTGTTCGCGTGTCGCCAGCGTGAGCACAAATCCGCGGCGGCCTTCGGTGTCCGTGGTTTGTCCGGCCAGCCGGCCGGGCATTTGACGGACAAATTTGTCTCGCGAAGCTACTACGCCGACGAACGGGCCGCCGTAACTCGGCGCAAGGCCGAAGCTCTGGCCCTCCATTGCTACAATGTCGCCCTCGGCGGGCGGCCTCAGTGCGCCAAGCGAAACGCCCTCGGCAATCGCAACAACGAGAAGCGCGCCAGCGGCATGAACAGCATCTGCATCGGCTGCTACATCTTCAATAACGCCAAAAAAATTCGGCGACTGGATAACCACCGCAGCTACATCGTTCTTGAGCGTAGAGTGAAGGAACTTGCTGTCGACAGTGCCATTCGCGCCATATGGAATCTCTTCGACAACCAGTCCTGAATTCTTGGCGTACGTTTTCAAAACATCGCGATATTCGGGGTGCAGCGACTTCGCGACAAGCACGCGCCGTCGCCCGGTGAGGCGTTCCGCCATGAGCACAGCTTCGGTAGTCGCGGTTGAGCCGTCGTACATCGAGGCGTTTGCAACTTCCTGCCCGGTGAGCTGGCACATCAGCGTTTGAAACTCGAAAATCGCCTGCAGCGTGCCCTGCGTAATTTCCGCCTGATAGGGCGTATAGGACGTAAGAAATTCACCGCGCAGCAAGATCGTATCGGTAATCACCGAACGCAGGTGATTGTAAACACCGGCGCCAAGAAAGCTGGTGTATCCGAACGAATTTTCTTTAGCGCGATCCTGAAAATAAGAGATGACTTCCGCCTCGGACAGTGGGCCAGGAAGCTTCAACGCTTCGCGCAAGCGATAGCGCTCCGGAATACATTCGAAGAGTTCATTGATGGACTTTGCCCCGAGGGCCGAGAGCATCTCCTGCCGCTCGGCGGGGCTCTTCGGAAGATAGCGCATCAGGCCGAGGCTTCCTTGCCCTTCTGCGCGATGTACGCTTCGTAGGCGGCAGCGTCCATCAAACCGTTTACTTCCGCGGCGTTCGCAAGCTTCACTTTGATCAGCCAGCCGGCGCCATGCGGATCAGAGTTCAGCAGCTCCGGTTTGTTCGCGAGTTCAGAATTCCCCTCGGTCACTTCGCCGGCCGCAGGCGCGTAAATTTCGCTCACCGCTTTCACCGATTCCACATTGCCAAACGATTTCCCGGTCTCGAGTTTTGCGCCGACCTTGGGCAGTTCGACGAACACAACATCGCCCAGTTCGCCTTGCGCGTAATCGGTGATGCCAATTGTGGCAACTCCACCTTCGACCTTTACCCACTCATGCTCTTTGGTGTACCGGAAATTTGCTGGATATGCCATCAGACCACTCCATCGTTTTCCGACTAGGAATTTTTAGGTAGTGCCCACTGCTTGCGGTGCGGCTTTCTTCGCGCGTTTGTAAAACGGTGTCCGCACCACTTGTGCTTTGATTCTTTGCGAACGCACTTCGACCCTGAGAAAAGTTCCTTCCGCGGCAAATGCGGGCGGAACATATGCCAAAGCGATATTTTTGCAGAGCGTCGGGGAAGGGCACCCGCTGGTTATAACCCCAATCTCTTCTCCGGCGTTGTCGAAGACGCGATAGCCGTCGCGGCCGATTCCGCGGTCCACCATCTCAAGTCCGACCAATGTGCGCTTCAAACCGGCAGAACTCGCCTTTGCTAGAGCGGCACGGCCAATAAAGTCGCCCTTCTCCATTTTGCAATAGCGGTCAAGCCCGGCTTCCCAAACGTTGATCGAATCGCTGATTTCGTGTTCGTAGAGAGCCATCTTAGCTTCGAGGCGCAGCGTGTTTCGCGCTCCAAGCCCGCAAGGAACGATGCCGAACTCGCGGCCGGCTTCCATAACCGCGTTCCACACCGACTCGCTCGTCGCGACATCGCCCGGCATGTAAATCTCAAAACCGTCTTCGCCGGTGTAGCCCGTGCGGGCGATCAGACGGTTCGGCAGGCCGCATACCGTTCCATGCGTGAACCAGTAGTTCTTGATTGTGGACAGATTGGCGTCCGTCAATTTCTGCAAGACATCCGTAGCACGCGGGCCTTGAATCGCAAGCTGTGTATAGGCGTCGCTCAAATCCTCGACAACACAATCGAATCCGGAAGTGTTTTGCCGCACCCACAGAATATCTTTCTCCCGTGTTCCGGCGTTAATCACGAGCAGAAAATCATCTTCGCCCAGGCGATGCACAATCACGTCATCCACAAATGTGCCTTGCGGATAAAGCATCGCCGAGTAATGTGCCTGGCCAATTGCCAACTTCGATGCGTCGTTCATGCAGATGTGCTGAACGGCCGCCAGCGCGCCTCCGGGTGTCTTGCCCGTGTGAATTCGAATATCGCCCATGTGGCTGACGTCAAACAATCCAACGCCACCGCGCACAGCTTTGTGTTCGGCCATCAATCCGCCGCTCGATGGATATTCGACGGGCATATCCCAGCCGCCAAAATTGACCATTTTCGCGCCCAGCCTCTTGTGCAGCGCGTTCAGCGGCGTCTTGCGAAGCTCAGTTTTGACAGAAGGGTTTACGGAGTCCATTCCGCGTGCTCGGGCAGAAACTCATGGTAGCATGCGCTAGAAAGTGCGTCAAAGAAGCTCACCGCACGTCCGCGCTATACTTTCCGGACTGTGCCAGCGATCGTATCACTGCTTCGCGCGGTCAATGTCGGCGGCCACGCTTCCATCAAAATGGCGGACCTTCGCGCGCTCTATGAATCGCTGAGATTCAAGGATGTGCAGACTTACGTGCAGAGCGGGAACGTCGTCTTTCGAACGGACGAAAAAGATCTGCCGAAGCTGGCCAAACGAATCCAGACGGCCATTGAGAAGCGCTTCAGCGTAAAGCCCGGTGTGATGCTGCGCACGGCGGAAGAAATGCGCGACGTTGTTGCGCGAAACCCATTTGCAAAACGTCGCGGAATTGAGCCCGCCAAATTGCTTGCCTATTTCCTCGAGGACAAACTGAGCGCAGAAGCATCTGCTCAATTGCGCGAGCTACCGCTGTCTTCGGAAGAATTGACCCCGAGCGGCAAGGAATTGTTCATCTATTTTTCCAATGGTATGGGGAAATCGAAGTTGCCGTGGGGCAAACTTGAAAAAATCTGCACCAGGCCGGGCACCGGCCGCAATTGGAATAGCGTAACCAAGCTGCTGGCAATGGCGGAAGCGCTCGACTCAAGAAAATGACTGTCGCAGCAAGGTGAGCGACTCGCGTCGTGCTTCCGAACCGCTCCTTGCCCCTCTGCCAGCCGCTCAGGTACAGTTTTTGTGGAGGCATTCATGGTCCGCGGTCCAATCGCTTGCCAGCAATGCGATAAGACGGAAACCTTCTGCACCTGCGAAAAGTATTGCACGATTTGCAAGGGGCAGGAGCAAGTCCACTTGTGCGTGGATGGCCTCTACTACTGCCCGGATTGCCGGGAAGCCTGCGACATTGCTCTCGCCGATTCTCGTGTCCACTGATTCCAAGCACATTGAGATCAGGTTGGACGCGGACGCGCGCTTTGCTGCTGCGGCCGCAGGCGGGGCGCGCTATCTGGGCGAGGCGGGCGGCCTGACCCCCGATGCGGCGGGGAAATTCCAAATTGCAATCTTGTTCGCTTGCGAAGAGACGTTCGGAAACTTGGATATACGACACCCGCAGGTGGAAGTCACACTGAACCAATTCCCGGATCGCATCGAAGTGACGATCGTGCACCATGCGGATGGGCCGTCGGTGGGATTGCATACATTATTGCGTGCTGGCGCAAATCCGATGGAAGGCGTGGACAGGGTGCAGTATGAGAAGAAAGCCGACTCCAGCATCACGCGGCTTACAAAATTCCTCGGCCCGCACGCGTAATTCTCTCGCAGAAAGGTAAAGGACGAGCGTAGTGCCCGTCCTTCTCCATTTCAAAAGTAGTGCTCGACAGTCGCGTTACATCTTCAGCGCGAACGTATTTTTCTTGATGAGCGCCGCCATCTGATCGTCGCTCAGCGACATCCGCAATGTCACTCGATCTCCGCCGGGGGTAACCTGTGCTTGCCCCAAAAGCTGAGCCAGATCCGGATTCTGCTGCTTCGCCTGATATTGCTGATAGACGAAAGCCAGTTGCAGTAACTGCGCGAGCGTGTTCGCGTCGTCGGATGATCCGCAAACGGCCTGAAATTTTCCGTCGATGCCGCTGCTTGCTTGAACGTTAATCATGAGATTCTGCATGCGCGTGACGAGCTTTACGGCTTCAGGGAATTGCTGAACCTGCGGCGCAAGTTGCCGCATCGCCAGGCGCGTGTACGCAGGATTCAATACCGCCCAGACAACACCAGTGCCGTTGGTTTCATTAATCAGCGGGAAGAGATTGTCGTTGCGCATCAAGCCTTCTTCGCCGCCGTAGCGCACGCTTAACATTTTCTCCAATTCCGTGCGGTGACCGAACGCCGCCGTGTTGGAGTCTATGAAGAGAAAGAAGAGGTCGTTCGGGCCCGAGCCGCTGCCGAACGCGAACATCGTGAATCCGTGCGATTTAAACGTGGGCAGCTTCTGCTGCTTGAAAAAGGCTTCCGTGGAGTCCGGATTGTAGCTGCCGAGAGCCACGCCAACGATTTGTTCACCGGTCGGCACGGCAGTGGAGCCCGCGCCTTCCGTTTTGGATGTGACCCCTTCCGGAATCAAGCCCCACGCAACCTCTTCCACCTGCGAATTTGGGTCAACGCCGGCGGATGCCAGGAATCTTTCAAATTGGCGGAAGCGCTCCGGCAGCATCTGCTCCTGCAATTGCGGAAACCATTTTTGCGAGCGCGCTTGCTTTAAATTTGCGTAGGCAAACTCACCGATGTTTTTCGGAAAAAGTGCAATCGTATCGTTGCCCAGCCGCTGCGCTTGCGCTGTTCCGGGTACGAAAAAAGCTCCAGCGGCCAACACAATGCCCGCCGCCATTCGACCGAGGTGTGAAATGCGATTCATGTCTTGCTCCTTCCGTTCAGGGCCTGTAAGAAAACTAGAGTCCACTGCTCTGGGCCAGCGGTGTTTCCACCAGCTTGCCACGCAGCGTTGCAACTTTTGCTCGCGTCGCTGACACATACCCGGCGTCTTTCAAGCCGTCCAGATTGATTTCGACGTTTGCCAGCGCCCCTTGCGCTCCCGCCACTGCCATCAACCGGGCTACTTGTAAGTCTGACTTCATGGATGCGGCGGCGATACCCTCAAGTTGTTTCAACCGTTCGAAGAGTGCAACTGCCCGCTCAGCCACTCCTAGCGGGACTTCTGCGGCCCCCCGCGTGGCCTTTTGAATGGCATCCTCGCGCTGTTGCGTTTCTGCTGCGTCGCCTTGCGGCAGCTTGAATGCCGCCATTACGGCGTCGTAGGAAGCCGCATCGCGGTCAATTGCTTGCGCGAGCGCGTCGGTTTCCTTGCGAAGCGCGTCGAGATGCTCGGAAAGCTTGTCCACATGCACGGCTTGTGATTTCTTCTTGCGGGAAAGTCCTGCGACCATATGTCCAAGGGAAGCGGCAAGCGCCGCGGCAAACGCGGAGACGCTCCCGCCACCTGGTGTCGCCGTCGGCTCAGCCACTGCATCCAGAAACGGATGCGCCAGTTTAGCCAGATTGCCTTCCTGCGGCGCTTGTAATGGCGTGCCAGAAAGCGCTGCCTCAAGCTTGTTTTCAAACACTTGCGCCGGAGAAAAGTTCTCAAACTGCAAGAAATAATCTGCAGCCATCTCGATGGCTTTCTTCGGGACCAACCCCACAATTTCGCTACCCACGGGCATCGCCCCATAGCGCTCAGCTTCGCGCTTCACCATTTCATAAACGCGATGCATCGGCGTCTGCTCGTAGTCCGTCAAATTAATGGAGACTTGCGCGAGGTTTCGCGCTTTCAATTCCACTCCCATGCTTTTGACGTAGCGCAATCCGCCGCTCGAAAAGCGAATCGCCTTTGCAATCTTGTTGGCGATGGAAATGTCGGACGTGTTTAAGTTCACATTGTATGCGATCAAGAATTTGCGCGCGCCCACAACCGTCACACCGGCAGTCGGATGAACTTTGGGTTCGCCGATATCCGGGTGGCGATCGTGATTTTTCTTCAACTCTTCGCGCAAGCCCTCGAATTGCCCGCGGCGGACATTTTCAAGGTTGACGCGGTCCGGCCGTGTAGCCGCTGCTTCGTAAAAGAAAATGGGGATGCGGTAGCGCTTCCAGATTTCGTTGCCAACACGTTTGGCAAGCGCAACACAGTCCTCGATGCTCATGCCATCCACTGGTATGAACGGAACGACGTCCGTCGCTCCCACACGCGGGTGCGCGCCCGAGTGCGTGGTCATGTCAATCAGTTCCAATGCCTTGCCGGCCCCAAGAATCGCAGCCTCTCCTACAGCGTCTGGTTCTCCGGCAAGGGTAATCACGCAGCGATTGTGGTCCGCATCCATTTCGCGGTCGAGGACATACACGCCGGGCACGCTGCTCATCACGTTGACAAGCGTTTCCACCTTTGCCGCGTCGCGCCCCTCGGAGAAATTCGGCACACACTCGATCAGTCGTTTCATCGCTGCGGCTTCCTATCCCGGAGTGGAGGAAAATAGCTCGGCGGAAATTTTTTCTTACCGTCTGGACCCACCGGAACGGGGGGTCGCTTCGCTGGCCTGATCGGTTTCAGATCTGAGTTTGGCGCTGGTGGCGGAGCTGGTTCGTTTTTGAACCTGGTATACTGCCGAACTTGCCACGCCACGGCGGTCGCCGCGGTAAAGAGCAGCCCGATCAGCATACCGCGATAAAACCCCATGCCAGCCGCATCGAAGAGCAGCGTCACACAAAGGAATTCCAGAGCAAGAATGCCGTAATAATATTCCTCGAAAAAACTCTTCCGGCGTTTCTTGCTCGGCGGAATCGTCGTCACTCGGACGCCATTCTTCAATCCGAATTGTGGTTTAGGCTGCGGCATAAATCACCTGTCCGCGCTTTATGGTTAGCCAGCAAGTGTTCACTCCAAAATAGTAGGGAATTTCCCGATAGTCTTCCACTTCGAACACCGCGATGTCCGCTTGTTTGCCAACCTCCAGCGAACCGATACGGTTGTGGCGGCCGAGCGAGTATGCGGCGTTGATTGTGGCAGCGGCGACGGCTTCGGCGGGCGTCATGCGCAGTTGCGTGCACGCCAACGAAAGAATCATGGGTATGCTCATCGTAGGGCTCGTTCCGGGATTGTAGTCAGTCGCGAGCGCGACGATCGCGCCCGCTTCGATGAGCTTTCGCGCCGGAGCATACTGTTTCAGGCCAAGGTGGAAATCGCAGCCGGGCAAGAGTGTCGCCACGGTCTTCGATTTTGCCAGAACGCGAATGTCGCTGGTGTTGATATGCTCCAGGTGATCGCAGCTCGCAGCGCCGAGTTCAACGGCGAGTTGCGTCGCGCCCGTCCGCGTAAGCTGCTCTGCGTGCAGCCGTGGAATAAGCTTGTGCTTCGCGCCGGCGGCCAGAACTTGTTTTGATTGCGCGCGAGAAAAAGCCCCTCGATCGCAAAAGACATCGCAATACTCTGCCAATCCATTTGACGTGACTTCGGGAATCAGCCAGTCGGTCAGGAGTTTCACGTACTCGTCGGCCCCGCCCGGTCTGCCTCGAAATTCCGATGGCACGACGTGAGCCCCAAGAAACGTTGAGGCAATTTCGATGGGTTGCTCGGCACTAAGTTCCTTGTGCAGGGAAAGAATCTTCAGCTCGCTCGCCACGTCGAGCCCGTACCCACTTTTTGCTTCAATCGTCGTGGTGCCGTGTGCGGCAAAAACTTCCAAAGCCATGCGCGCCCTTCGCTTGAGTTCTTGGCCGGTCGCCGCTCGCAGCTTTTCGGCTGAATTCCGTATTCCGCCACCTTTGCGAGCGATTTCCTCGTAGCTGGCTCCCTGAGTTTTCAGTTCGTATTCTTCGGCGCGACTCGCGGCGTGAACCAAATGCGTGTGGGAATCCACGAAGCCAGGCAGAACAACGCGTCCGGCAACGTCCACCCTTTCCGCCTTTCGCGCAGGCGCAAGTTTCTCGATCCTTGCCGTAGGCCCAACCGCCGCGATGAGACCATCGCGAACTAAAACCGCTCCATCTTTTATGATTCCGAGTTGCGAAAGGGAATTGCCCCGTCGCGGACCTCGTCCGCGCAGCGTCAGAAGCTGCGAAGCGCCTGTGATGAGGAGGGAATCGCTCAAGCCCTCTAATTATGACCAACCTGAGCGCATTTTGCCTATCTGCGAAAGACTATCTTATGCGTTGGCAGCCTTTGCGTTGTATGCCGGCGCGAACACTTCTTTCGCAAATGTCTCGAGTGTCGTGGGCGTGGTGTTCTTTTCGGAGCGCGCTTCGAGCGGCCTCAGCAGTCCGTCGTTGGCGGCGTCATTCATCTCGCTCATCAGCGCCGCGGTCTTCGCCGGCAGGCCGATTTGTTTGAGGGCCTGTTCAACCAGGAACGAAGGGAACTGTTGATACGACAACTTAGGCTTGCCGATTTCCGCTCCAAGTATCCGTGCCGCTTCCTCGTGGGAGTATTCGCGAGGGCCGAGTAATTCGCGAGCTTGTACCCCGGAGAAATCTCGCGCCACAAGAAATTCAGCTGCTTTCCGGCCAATGTCTCCGGCCGCGATCATAGGCGCCTTCAAAGCACCTTTGACCCCATTTCCGATAAAGCCCATTGAGTGAATCAAGCCAATGGCCATCAGGAAATTCTCCATAAAAGACACCGGGCGGAGGAGCGCCGCATTCAAGCCCGGAACTGCGCCCAGTTTCTTTTCGAACCGGTGCAGGCCAACGATCGGCCCAGTCTTCGCTTCGTGCTGCGCGCCGACGCTACTCAGCAGAACAACATGCGAAATCGCCGACGCTCTCACTGCCTCCGTGATTGCGTCGCTGATCTTGTCGCCTGCTTCCAAAAAATCCAGAGCCGATATCTGCGGTGGAATCATCACATACGCAGCCGTCGCGCCCGTGAAAGCTTTCGTCAGCGCTGCGGCATCATTCGCGTCCGCAGCAAACGCTTCGACACTTGAGCCCAGTTTTTGCGCGATTTTGGACGCATCGCGCGCGACCGCTCGCACTTTCTCGCCCTTTGCAAGAAGGGCTTCTACAGCTGCTTTTCCAGTATTTCCCGTGGCACCTAAAATCACATACATACGTTGTCTCTCCTGAGGATCTATTGCTTCAATGGACACTTCTGCGTGGCCTGACAAATGCAACGCATTTCGTTTACAGCCATCGTCCGGCTAAAGCATCGGAATTCTGACATTGTTCTTCTTGGCGAACGCAACCGCTTCGGGATACCCGGCATCCACGTGCCGCGCAACTCCCATTCCCGGGTCGTTCGTCAGCACGCGCTCGATACGCGTGGCCATATCCTTTGTGCCATCGGCCACTGTCACTTGCCCGGCGTGCTGCGAATAGCCAATCCCCACACCGCCGCCGTTGTGAATGGAAACCCAGGAAGCGCCGCTTGCTGTATTCACAAGCGCGTTCAGCAGTGGCCAGTCTGCAATCGCGTCCGAATGATCCAGCATCGCCTCCGTTTCACGATACGGCGAAGCTACGGATCCGCAATCCAAATGATCGCGCCCAATCACAATCGGCGCCTTCAGCTCGCCCTTCGCAACCAAATCGTTCAGCGCCAGACCAAACTTGTCGCGCTCCCCATAGCCCAGCCAGCAAATACGCGACGGCAGCCCCTGAAATTTCACTCGCTTCTGCGCCAGCGTAATCCAACGTCGCAAATGCTCGTGCTTCGGAAACATTTCCAAGACAAGCCGGTCCGTGCGGGCAATGTCTGATGGCTCGCCCGAAAGAGCGGCCCAGCGGAACGGCCCTTTACCCTCGCAAAAAAGCGGCCGAATATATGCGGGCACAAATCCGGGAAAGTTGTAAGCGTCCGCTACACCCTGCTGAAACGCAAATGTGCGGATGTTGTTGCCGTAGTCGAACGTCACTGCACCGAGCTTCTGCAGCGCCAGCATCCCGCGCACATGCTCGGCCATCGCCGCCAGCGAGCGCTTCTTGTACTCCACTGCATCTTTCTTTCGCAGCTCCAGCGCCGCCTGAAGCGACATTCCATTCGGAACATATCCGCCAATGGGATCGTGTGCGCTCGTCTGATCCGTCAGCAAATCCGGCACTACGCCACGCTTCGCCAACTCCGGAATCAAATCCGCGCAATTTCCGACCAGCCCGACCGAAGTTGCTTCGCCCTTGCGCACCGCGTTTTTCAAAATGCGCAGCGCTTCGTCGAGCGACGTCACCATCACGTCGCAATAGCCGGTCTTCAGCCTCTTCTTGATTCGCTCCGGGTCAACGTCAATTCCTAAGAACGCCGCGCCGTTCATCGTTGCCGCCAGTGGCTGCGCGCCGCCCATTCCGCCCATACCACCCGTCACAACAAGTCTTCCCGCAAGTGTTCCGCCAAAATGTTGTTGCGCTGCCGCCGCAAATGTCTCGTAAGTTCCTTGCAGGATTCCTTGCGTTCCGATGTAAATCCAACTCCCCGCCGTCATCTGGCCGTACATCATCAAGCCGGCTCGATCGAACTCATGAAACTGCTCCCAATTGTTCCAATGCCCAACCAGATTCGAATTGCAGAGCAGCACGCGCGGCGCGTATTCGTGCGTACGAAACACCGCAACCGGCTTCCCCGATTGCACCAGCAGCGTTTCGTCATTCGCCAGCTCGCGCAGCGATTTCACAATCGCGTGAAAACTTTCCCAATTCCGCGCGGCCTTGCCTGTCCCGCCATAAACAACCAATTCCTCCGGTTTTTCCGCAACCTCCGGGTCCAGGTTGTTCATCAACATGCGCAGCGCTGCTTCCTGCTGCCAGCCTTTACACGAAATCTGCGTGCCTCGCGGAGCGCGAAATGGCCCTTTCGACAATGCCGCGCCACTCAAGATGTCCGGCGTTGCGCTCATTCTGTCTCCGTCGCCATCTTAGCCTACGCACGCTTCGTTTGCACGAACGCCCGAACATACCGCTCCACTCACGATTGCGCGCCTTATTTCGCTAAGGTAGAGTGACGTGGTCACTCATGAGCACAGGCACCCTTCCCTCCAATTTGCTCCACGCCATCAACACTTGGCCCAACCCCCGCGCGCAGATGTTTCGCACAGCCGCCGGTTGGCAGGAAATTTCCTCCGCAGAATTTCTTCGCCGAATTGCGGGGCTTTCGCAGGCGTTCTTCGAGCTGGGCGTCAAACCAGGCGACCGCGTGGGCCTCTTCGCGGCAAATCGCCCCGAATGGCACACCGCCGACCTCGCCATCACCGGTGCGGGCGGCGTAACGGTTCCCATCTATTTCAATGAATCGCTCGACCGGATGGTCTACATTCTGAATCACGCCGAGGCGAAAATCCTCTTCGTTGCCGGCTCCGCGCAGCTCGCCAAGTTGCTCGAGGTTCGTGGCTCGCTTCAGCACCTGGAGCACGTCGTCGTCGCAGACGGCGGCAGTAATGTCCCCACGGAATTTTTGGCCTACGAAGCGCTCATCACCTCCGCCGGCGGGGCCGAAATTGCCGCTTACCGCCTCCGCGCCTCGCAAGTGCTTGCCGGCCAACTCGCTTCCATCATTTACACTTCCGGAACAACCGGCGAGCCGAAAGGCGTCATGCTGACGCACACCAATTTCTGCTCAAACGCCAGCGACGTCGGCTCGGACTTTGCCCTGCATTCGAAGGAAGACGTCGCCATTTCCTTTCTACCGCTCGCCCATGTCTATGGCCGCACACTCGATTACCTCTATCTGTTCCAGGCCGTTCCGATTGCCTACCTCGAAAACGTGGAGCAATTGGCGCAAGCGCTCAAAGAAATTCGCCCGACGGTTATGGCCGCCGTGCCGCGCGTTTTCGAAAAAATCTACGCGAAGCTCATGGAAAAGGGCAGCCAGGAAACCGGCCTGAAGCGCAAAATTTTCGATTGGTCCATCCGCACTGCGGAAAAAACTGCTTCGTGGAAGTGTGGAGAGTCCGCCGTCGGCCCCTTTCTCAAATTGCAGTGGTATCTCGCTGACAAACTCGTCTATTCCAAGATTCGCGAAGGCACGGGCGGCCGTTTGCGCATCGTTGCTTCCGGCGGGGCGCCGCTTTCGAAAGCCCTTGCCGAATTTTTCTGGGCCGTCGGCGTGCCGATCTATCAGGGTTACGGCCTTACGGAAACTTCTCCCATCGTTTCAAGCAACTATCCGGTCAATCGCGTTGGCAGCTCCGGAAAGCCGATCCCTCACTGCGACGTGCGCATCGCAAGCGATGGCGAGGTCCAGGTTCGCGGGCCCATGGTGATGCAGGGCTACTACAAGCGCCCTGAAGCCACGCGCGAAGTTCTGGACGACGACGGTTGGTTTTCCACCGGTGACATCGGTTATCTCGACAAAGACAACTATCTTTTCATCACCGATCGCAAAAAGGATTTGCTCAAAACTGCCGGAGGCAAGTTCGTCGCACCCCAGCCCATCGAAAACGCCTTAAAGACCAGCCCCTACATCCTCAACGCCATGGTCATTGGCGATAAACGCAAATTTATCGTTGCCCTTGTGGTTCCGAATCCCACCACGGTTGCCGCAAGAATAGCGGAGCAGGGAATTTCATTCAAAAATAACGCCGAAATGGCCGCGCATCCCGCCGTACGAGCTCTCCTGCAGGCCGAAATCGAGCGCTTGACGATTCATCTCGCCCAATACGAAACCATCAAGCGCTTCGCGATTCTTCCGGAAGATTTCACTTTCGACAACGGCGCGCTCACATTCACCATGAAACTAAAGCGGCGCGTCGTCGAAGAACAATGCCGCGACATCATTGAATCGCTCTACGCGGACGTCGCCGAGCCCCGCCCCGTCATCCAAGCCCAGAGCTAAGGCGACAGCTCAAGTGTTCTCTTCGGCCGTCCGTGGCTCTACTGGACTGGCTTACCTTGAGCGTCGAGCAAATGAAGCTCGCCCAGGTTCACTTCGCGCACGCCTGCCTCAATCTTCGCACGGTCGCCCACGATGACCCACGTCAGTTGGTCTGGATGCACAACCGAATGCGCTGCGTCAGCGAGATCGCTTGTCTTGAGCGCCCGAACTTTACCCGCGTACGTCTCGTAATAGTCGTCCGGCAATCCAAATTGCACGAGGTCCACGATGGAGTTTCCGACCGCGTTCTGCGTCTCGCGCGAACCCGGCAAGCTCAGCGTCTCGTTCGCCTGGATTTTCTCGAGTTCTTCCTGGCTCAACGGCCTGCTGCCGACCACGTCGTGAAACTCCTTCGTCATTTCCATCAACGATTCTTTGGTCTTGTCGGTTTGCACGGGCACGACCGCAAGGTAGGGCCGCTGCCCCCGCGCGTCCCAGAAGCGCATGCTCGCGCCATAGGACCAATGCTTGTCCTCGCGCAGATTCATATTCAGGCGTGCACCGAAGTTGCCGCCGAGGCCGTCGTTCATTGCTTCGATGGCAATCTCTTTCGGATTGTTTTCCGGAGGCGCCACGATTCCCGCCACGATCACCGACTGCAACGCACCCGGCTTGTCTATCAAATAGACCACGCTCTTCGCCGGCAAGTTCACCGTCTTTACGGTCTTCTTTGGAACGCTGCCCGATTTCCATCCGGAGAGCAGTTTCTCCAGTTTTGGTGTCACTTCGCTGAGCGTCGTATCGCCCACGATGATCAGCGTCGCATTGTTCGGCTTGAACCAGCTGTCATGGAATTTCACGAGGTCGTCGCGCGTCATTTTGGAAACGCTCGCCATCGTTCCTGTGCCTGTCAGCGGATTGCCGTAGGCGTGATCCGCTCCGTACAAAAGCCCCGGCATCAACCGCAGCGCTGCGGCGACGGGCGCATTTTCCTCGCGCTTGATTCCCGCCAGAGTCTGCTTTTGCTGCCGGTCGAAATCGCTCAGTGGAAACGACGGATTCAGGATTACGTCGGCGTATAGCGCCAGCGAGTCATCCAACTTCGACTTCAGGGAAGAGAGATGAACGGTGGAAAGGTCCAGATTCGAACCCGCGCTGATCTGCGCGCCCAACAGCTCTTGCCGGTCGCTGATCTGCAGCGCATTCATGGTCTTCGTACCGCCTGTGAGCTGCGACATCGTCATGCTGGATGTCCCCGGTGATGCGAGCTGGTCCGCCGCATATCCCGCGTCGAACACCAGCGTGAAATTCACCAGCGGAACTTCATGCCGCTCGGCCAAAATAACTTTCAGCCCGTTGGAAAGCGTGCCGCGTTGCAACTTCGGTAGCTTTAATTCTGGAGGCGTTCCCGGCACGGGTGGTTTCGAACGATCCGCTCCCGCCGCATCGGCCTTGTAGTCCGGAAACGGCGAAACTTCCAGAATGTACACTCCGTCCGAGAGCCATTTGTTTGCGACAGCTTTCAAATCCTCCGCCGTCGCATCGTGCACGCGCTTCAGCGAAGTCTTGTAAGCATCGGGGCTGCCTAAATAAACCTGGCTCTGCGCCAGCCGGTCAGACTTGCCGCCAAATCCGCCAATTCGCTCAACGCCACGAATAAAATTCGCTTCGTATTGCGACTTCACGCGAGCGAGTTCTTCCGCCGTCGGTCCGTCCTTCAGAAAACGCGCAAGCTCTTCATCCAATTCCTTTTCGACTTGTCTTAGATCCTGTCCGGGCCGTGCCGTTGCTTGCACACGGAACTGGCCGCCAATTTCTGCCAGGCTTACAAACGCATTCGCATCCGTCGCAATCTGGTCGTCATAGACCAGCCGCTTGTAGAACCGCGACGACTTCCCGCTGCTCAATACGTCGCTGACCAAATCCAAGTAATCTGCTTCGGCGCTTCCGTACTGTGGCATGTTCCAGATTTTGTAAATGCGCGCCTGTGGAACCCGATCCTGTACTTTTTGCCGGTGCGTGCCGCTCATTTTTGCAATCCACACTTCGTGATGGGCCACCGGCGGCCCGGGCGGGATGTCGCCATAATATTTCTGTACTTTTTCCCTCGCCGTCTTCAAATCAATGTCCCCGGCTAGCACTAGCACCACGTTCGATGGTCCGTAGTAGGTTCGGAACCACTCCTTCACGTCGTTCATCGAAGCCGCGTCTAGGTCCGCCATTTCGCCAATCGTCGTCCACGAATAGGGATGCCCCGCCGGATACGTATTCTGCGTAATCAGTTGCCGCGTTACGCCGTACGGCTGATTTTCTCCCTGCCGCTTTTCGTTTTGCACCACGCCGCGCTGCAGCGTCAGCGTCTTCTCATCAAACGACCCAAGCAGGTGCCCCATGCGATCCGATTCGAGCCACAACGTCAGGTCCAGCGCCGACGTCGGCACATTTTCAAAATAGTTCGTGCGGTCGCTGTTTGTAGTCCCGTTTAGGTCCGTCGCGCCGATTCGCTCCATCGTGTCAATGTAGCGCCCTTGTGAGTGCTCGCTTCCGCCGAACATCAAGTGCTCGAACAAATGCGCAAAGCCCGTCTTCCCGGGCTTCTCATTTTTTGAGCCGACGTGATACCACGTGTTCACGGCCACGATTGGCGCCTTGTGATCTTCGTGCACGATCACTGTCAGCCCGTTATCCAGCACAAATTTTTGATACGGAATCTCCACTTCCTGCGCACGCGCCGCAATCGCCGTGAACACAAGAAACGCAGCCAGCATCAACCTTACTTTCATGGAAAGCCTCCACACCCTTTGCTGATATCGGAATTTGAAAGAAGAAGCGCTTAAACCACCGCCGTCTGCAAATGAGACGTGTCCAGCCGTAATCGGTTACAGCACGAGCTCGCCAACTTCTTCATCGCATGAGACCCGCGGCCCAAAAGTGTACACCGCTGCCCTCCGCGTTCTACAATCTTCTTTTACGGAGTCGATTCTCGTGTCCGATCAACTCGTTATCGCAGGCCGCGCTTTCAGTTCGCGTCTCATCGTGGGAACAGGGAAGTACCGCGGCTTTCAGGAAATGGCTCGCGCGCACGCGGCCAGCGGCGCGGAAATGGTAACCGTCGCCGTCCGCCGGGTAAACCTTACTGACAAATCCAAGGAATCTTTGCTCGATTACATCCCTCGCGACAAAATGTTCATCCTGCCCAACACCGCGGCCTGCTACACCGCCGACGAAGCGATTCGAACCGCGCGCCTCGCCCGCGAAGTCGGCCTTTCGAATTGGGTCAAGCTCGAAGTTATCGGCGACCAGCAGACGCTCTTTCCCGACACAGAACAGCTCATCGAAGCCACGCGCATTTTGGTCAAGGAGGGTTTCGTCGTTCTTCCTTATACCAACGACGATCTGATCGCCGCCCGCAAATTAATCGACGCAGGCGCCGCGGCCGTCATGCCTCTCGCCGCCCCAATCGGTTCCGGCCTCGGCATACAAAATCCTGCCAGTTTGCGCATCTTGCGCGAACGCATCACCGAAGTCCCCATGATTGTGGACGCCGGTGTGGGCACCGCGAGCGACGCCGCCGTCGCCATGGAACTCGGCGCGGACGGCATCCTCATGAACACCGCCATCGCCGAAGCTGCGGACGCCGTCCTCATGGCCGAAGCCATGCGCGATGCCACCATCGCCGGCCGCAAAGCCTTCCTTGCCGGCCGCATGCCCAAGCGCCTCTACGCCTCCGCTTCTTCGCCGCTCACAGGTGTCGTGCGCTAGGAAGATTTGAGCCTTATCTTAATTCTTGCTCGGTTTTTGCGTTGTTTTGGAGTGCGGATCGGATTCCTTCAGCATCGCAATGACCTCTTCTTGCACCCTCTCCTGCATTGCCGCCATCTGTTTTTGCAGCAGCGGCATCATTGATTGCATCGATTCGCTCAGCATCTGCGGCATTTCTTTCAGGAGCTTTTGCCCTGTCGGCGCCGAATAGAATGCAACGATCGCGTCAATGTCGCCCTTCGTGAAGTGTTTTTGATAAATGGGAATCATCGATTGCAACATTTCATCCCACGGAAACGACTTCATGTATTCATCCAATAGTTTGTTCATGCGGGGTTCAAAATCGGCCGGCAATTTATCCTTGTCCTTCATGTATTGCTCGTGAAGCATCTGGTGCATTGGCTTGATCATCGCATCCACCACCTGCGTCATCATTTCGCGCGAATGCATCACTTCCAGATAGCGCTGCACATCTTCCTTTGAAGCCGGTGCATCTTTTGGGTCTTGTTGAGCAAACGCGGTTGCGCAGGCGAGCAGACAAACTGCTATTGCGGCAGAGATTCGTTTCATGGGCGGCCTCCGGTAACTATCTGGAAAGATAGCCTACCTCCATCGCGGAGTCATTATTGATTAAGTTCGAGTTGCGCTATGAGTGCCGAAGAATTGAGCCGCGACCCCTTATCGCTTTTTTGGAGCAGGCTTAAACCCTTTGCACTTGCAACCCGGGAAGTTGCAACTCTGTGACAGTTTCGTGTTTTCGTACATCGGCCCGTACATCCGCACGTGAATGCTCTTTGCATGTCCGCAAGTGCATCGTTGGATTCGTGTGTTGTGCATCGGTGATTCGCCTCGCTGTCACCTTCTATCGCAACAACTACGGGGCCCGGCTATCCAAACAACCGCTCACATCACGTCGCTGCATCCGATTATATACTCGCCAGTATATCTAAATCTCTCGTACTCTTTCCACCTCTGCGAGGCAAGCTCTTCCTACTTCCAGCTCATGATCCAGAACCCTACCGCCGTGCTGATGAACCACGCCACCAAAGTTAACTTGAACGATTTCGAAAACGCTCGTAAGTTATCCATTTTCACTTTGGCAATCTGTGCCAGTTCGAAGATCTGGTCGGTCACGTTGCGCAGGATAGCCTCCGGCTCTGCTCGCGCTACCGCCTCATAGTATTGTTCGTTCGTTTCGAATCGCGCCACGTGTCCGAAGTACAGCAAGTCCGCTCCCGGTTTCGGCTCTTTCTTGTGCTTGGCAACTCGCGGCGTCATCACATGTGAAATCAAATACATGGACCACACGAAACCGATCACCGAAAGTACGTAACTCGCCGAATATATTCCGCTCGCGAATTCGCCTGCCCCGCTCCAGCGCAATTTCGGCAGCACTTCGCGCCCCAAGGGAATCGTGCTCGCCCCAAAGAACAGCAAAAACGTCACGAGATATCCAGCTTTCAGATCAGCCGCGCGGATAATCGCCTGCTGGTCTTCAAAATTCTTCCACGCGAAATGCAGCCGTTCTTCGCTGGCGTCAGCCAATGCCTCAGCCTCCCGCCGCCGCTTTCTTTGCCAGAGCGCTGTCGTAACTCTCGCCGTAAATCGCCGGCACCTTCGAACCCATTGCCCGCAAGTATGACGACAACTGTCCGCGGTGATGAATCGAGTGATTCGAAGCGAACTGTAAATACATCACGGCAGGAAGTTGAAACAGCCCGCGAAAATCCACGATCTTCGTCAGCTGTTCCGGCGTGAGCCTGCTCAGTTTGTCCAGCGTTTCCGTCGTGCTTTGTTCGTACCACGCCGCAATTTCGGCTGGAGTTTTTACGCTTTCCGGCAGTGGCGACGGTGCTTTTGGATCAAACGCTCCATCGATTGGAATCGAAAGCAACCTGCGCTCCGCCGCCGCGATATGCCGCGCGAGTTCTAGCGAACATTTGGAGCATTCGTCCGGTTTGTATTCGCCTTTGTTGGCAGGTATTGCCGCAATTACATTTCTCGTCGCGACGCTCTCCAGCTTAATGGTGTCAGCAAAAATACCCAGCAGAAACCTGGCCTGATCCCCTGTTATTTCGGACATGGTTTGATTACCTCCATTCTTTTTCCGTAGCCGAGGCGGGGATTATACTCCTTGCCCGCCTAAACGGTTCGAAACAAAAAGTGCCACAAGACGTCCACCGCCGCGTGCACCAGCGCCGATGCAAAAATGGACCCCGTCCGCCGCCACGTCCATCCATAAAAAAATCCCGCAATCGAAGCCAGAATCACGTACCGCCAATTCGGAAACCCGCCGTTCGTGATGTGCGAAAATCCAAACAGCACCGACGCTCCGATCCATCCCGCCCAATCATTCTTCGTCGCGCGCTCCAGGCAATTCTGCAGCAGCCCGCGAAATAGCAACTCCTCCGGCCACGCCGTAAAAAACAAAATTCCAAGCCCCAACGCTGGCTCCGTCTTCCAATGCTGCCACTGCGGTCCGAACGCGATGAAGTGCATCTTGATGCCCAGCGGAATCGCGATGCACGCAAACGCCAGCAAGCTCGCCAGCGCAGAAAACGCCCACCCGCTGCCCCAGCCGATGCTGTACCCAACCCCCTTCATCCTCCGCAGCAGCAAAAATCCCGCAATCGCCAAATTCACCGCGACCAGGATGGACAGAATGTAGGAAAGTCTTCCCCCGGGATACGGCCAGATCGTTCGCGACGGCCCAAATTTGACAGCCACCCAAATGCCCGCAATCACAAAAAGATCCTGCCAGGCTCCCGCAGCCGCTCCACCTGCGCTCGCAAGCACCGCCAGCGGCAAGAATAGAAACAGCGCCATTTCTCCGAGCCGCGCCATCGAAACCGTGCCCGTTCCAAGCGCATACATCAAATAAACGAAAAGAATCGCGATCCCAACCAGCCATCCGGCTCCCGGGCCAGCCGCCGCAGCACGTTCAGCCACGCCGCGCGCCGCAAACACCAGCGCCCCGCCAAACAAAATCGCAAACGCCGCAAACGACGCCACCAGCGCTCGCCCGCCAAAGCCATACGTATTTCCCGTCAGCGAGGCGAACAAAATCATCGCGACGCACAGCACTCCCCATAGCCCCAGCATGGGCATCGGTCCGATTTGGCGCGTCGCAGGCAAGGCGGTATTGTATCGTAACGTTTCGCGATGACTTCTCCAGTAAAACGCTTAGCCTACATCGACTGGATGCGCGGCCTCGCCTGCATCCTCATGTTCCAGACGCATTGCTACGACTCCTGGCTCAGTCCGGAGGCACGCAAATCGCCCGTTCTCATTTGGTCGCAGCTCGGCGGCACACTTCCCGGGCCGCTTTTTATTTTTCTCGCCGGAATTTCCTTTGCACTCGTCACCGGACGTCTGCGCGAAAAGGGAACGGACCGCCGCGTCATCGCCAAACAAACCATTTTTCGCGGCGCGGAAGTCTTCGGCCTCGGCCTGCTCTTCCGCATTCAGGAATACACGCTCGCCTTTGGTTACGCGCCTTGGACCGACCTCTTCCGCGTGGACGTCCTCAACATCCTCGGCCTCTCCATGATGCTCATGGGCGTCCTCTGCTATTTCACATCCGCAGAATCGCTCGCTGTTTCGCGCAATCGCGCCCTCGTCGCAAGTCTTGGCGTCGCCACGCTTATCGCCATGCTCACTCCGCTCCTCTGGACCACTTTCCGCCCAAGTTTCTTGCCTTGGCCCATTGAGTCCTATATCAATGGCGTCCACATCTTCAACGAACCGCAGCCCTGGCTCTTTCCAGTCTTTCCCTGGACCGCCTTCGCTTTCGCCGGCCTCGCCGTCGGATTTTTTCTCTACACAAATTTCGCCGAGCGCCGCGAAACCCTCGCCTTCACCCTCCTCGGGCTTTCCGGCATCGCCGCCAGCGCCCTCTCGCAACTCTTCGATAAGTCCCCGATCCATCTCTATGCCGTTTACGACTACTGGCATTCGAATCCCGATTTTTTCCTCATGCGCTGCGGGATTCTTCTCGTCATTCTATTTTTCGCCTCCGCCTGGTGCCGCTGGGGCTTTGCTCAAACCGGTTTCAGCCCCGTCATCCAACTCGGCAAAACCTCTTTGCTCGTTTACTGGGTCCACATCGAATTTGTTTACGGCGGCTTTTCCATCTTGCCGAGGCGCAGTTGCACCGTCGCCAAAGCCACCCTCGGCCTGCTCACAATTTTCCTGGCAATGCTCGCTCTGTCGCTTGTAAGAACAAACTGGAAGAAATGGCGCACCCAGAAACAAGTCACACAAAGCGTTGCTTAACGCATCCCCTCACATCGTAGTTTTGCGATTTGTCTTGGTGGTTGTAGGGTCCGCTTTCCGAAGCGGTCCTTCTTTGTGGCACAGCCATTCCTGTTCACCCTGGAAGGGGCTGTGCTCTTACCAGCCTAAGGTTTTCCTGATGTATTCTTTTCGTTCTGCTGCTGCGATTGTGGAATCTTAATAATCACTTCCCCCGGCTTCGCCAATCCCAATCCATCCCTCGCAATCGCTTCAATCTTGTTGGGATCCGTCCGCAGCGCTTGCACCTCTTCCGCAAGCTCTGCATTCTCTTTATTCAGCCGCGCAATATCCTTCTGCACTTTTTCAATTTCCTGCTTCGTCCGTCGCAGCGCAAGATACCCATGCGTTCCAAACACGTCATGCACCACCAGCGCCGCAATGCATAGCGCCAGCACAATCCGCCCATAGCTGTGCCACAACGCCTGCAAATTCACCGGCTCGCTCTTACGCTTCATCCCTTCAAAATCCATTCCGTGGCTTCTTTCACCAATTTCGCCGAAGCCGCCGCGCTCTCCGCTTCCACGTACAGCCGCAGCAGCGGTTCCGTCCCACTCAGCCGCAGCAGCATCCACGTTCCGTCCTCAAACGTAAACTTCGCCCCGTCCGTCCGGTCCACCGACTTTACTTTTCTCCCCAGCAGCGTCACAGCATCGCTCTTCGATTTCTCAATCGCGCTCGCTTTCTGCTCTTCCGTCAAATGCAAGTTCTCCCGTACCGGCCAGTACTCGCGCCCCAATTTCTTGAACAGCGCCATCACCTGCTCGTGAATGGACGTTCCCCGCGCCGCCGTCATCTCCGCAACCAGCAAAGACGCAAGAATCCCATCCTTCTCCGGCACATGCCCGCGAATCGTCAGCCCGGAACTCTCTTCGCCCCCCAGCGCAATCTTGTCTTCGCGAATCAACTGCCCGATGTACTTGAATCCCACCGGCGTCTGATACGTCTTCTGTCCGCGCGCCTTCGCTGCCGCATCCACCAGTTCCGACGTCGCCACGCTCCTCGCCGCCGGCAAGTTCCATCCGCGCGTCTCCACAAGATAGTCGTATACCAGCGCCAAAACATGATTCGGTGCCACCCACGTCCCGTCGCGGTCCACAATTCCGAACCGGTCCGCGTCTCCATCCGTCGCCAATCCCGCCGCCGCTTTCGAATCCACGACCTTCTTTCGAAGCGGCGCCAAATTCTGCTCGCTCACGTCGGGCCCAGTGCCATCGAACAAAACATCGCGGTCCGTCCGCAGCGCCTCCACCGCAACTCCGTGATCCGCCAAAACCTTATCTAAATATCCCGCGCCGCATCCATGCAGCGCGTCCACCACGAATTTCACCTTGCCCTTCTTCAGCACATCAAACCGCACTAGCTCTTCAATCCTCTTCAAATACGCCGCGCGCAGATTCACCATCTCTGGCTTTGCTTTTTCGTGATGCCCCAGCGGCCCAACACCGCCCGCCGCATACAGCCGCGCCGCCCGCGCTTCAATATCCTTCGTCACTTCCGGCAGCGCCGGGCCCGCGTCCGCCGAAGAGAATTTCAGCCCGTGATACTGCGCCGGATTATGGCTCGCCGTAAAATTCACTGCGCCATCCAGCTTGCTTCGCTGAATTTCATACGCAACAGCCGGCGTCGGTGTAAACGTTTCGCAAAGCAAAGCGCGCACGCCGTGATGCTGCAGAATTTCCACCGCCAGTTGCGAAAACTCTTCCGAATAAAATCTCGTGTCATATCCCACGAGTATTCTTGGTTGTTTTGTTTTAGACTTAACGTGTTCGGCAATCGCGGTCAGTGCCAGCCGCACGTTCGCATAAGTGAAGTCGTCGGCGATCAGTCCTCGCCATCCGGATGTGCCAAACTTTACGGGTGACCGCTCATCTGCCGCCGCTTTGGTTGGAGTCGCCATCAGGCGGTATTCTAGACCCAGGCCCGCCTCAGCGAAAGCCTTTTGCTGACTTCTGTAGTGAGTTCGTTGAATCTTCTCGTTCGTGACTCAACGAGTCGAAAACTCAAGTTGACTCACTGCAGCTAACTTTGTACCCAGTTTCATACGTTCACGGAGGAGCGCATGCCCCGCACAAAAAATTCGCGCATCGTTCTGGTCACTTGCGGCAACATCATCGAAGCGCGTCGCATCGCCGGCAAAGTCGTCCGCAAACACCTTGCCGCATGCGCGACCATCATTCTTGGACCCGTGCAATCCGTCTATCGCTGGAAAGGGAAGGTGCAGACAGCGCGCGAGCAGTTACTCTTCATCAAAACCGTCGAAAAGCAATTGAGCGCGCTCGAAGCCGAAATTAAGCGCCTTCACAGTTACGACGTCCCCGAAATCATCGCCCTACCCCTCGACTGGGGCTCCGCCGACTATCTCCGATGGCTCGAAGAAAACTCCACATCCCCCAAATAACCGAGTTGTTGTAGGGGCCGCTTTCCCAAGCGGGCCGTTTTTCGTTCCGTAGTGGCAATCCGTCACACGTACAGCAACGCCTGATCCAGATCCGCCAAAATATCTTCCACGTCCTCAATCCCAACCGAAATCCTCACCAGTCCTTCCGTAATCCCAATTCGCTCCTGCACTTCCTTCGGCATAGACGCATGCGTCATCACCGCCGGCAACGAAATCAGCGTCTCCACGCCGCCCAGGCTTTCCGCCAGCGAACAAATCTTCACTTGATTCAAAAACCGCTTTGCAGCGTCTCCCGTTCCCACATCGAACGAAATCATCGCTCCCGGCCCGCGCTGCTGCTTGCGCGCAATTTCGTGCTGCGGATGCGTCGGCAATCCCGGGTAATACACCTTCCGCACCTTCGGATGCGCATCCAGGTGCCGCGCCACCGCAATTCCGTTCGCATTGTGCTGCAACATGCGAATCGCCAACGTCTTGATCCCACGCGAAACAAGGAAACAATCCATCGGCGCAAGCCCTGCCCCCGCAGACCGTTGAATGAAATAAATCCTCTCCGAATCCTCCGGACGAGTCAGCACCACCGCTCCACCCGTCGAATCGCTGTGCCCGTTCAAATACTTCGTCATCGAATGCACCACGATGTGCGCGCCCAGCTCAATCGGACGCTGCAGATACGGGCTCAAAAACGTGTTGTCCACTACCAGCGTCACGTTGCGATCGTTCACCACTTTCGCCATCGCTGCAATGTCCGTCACGCGCATCGTCGGATTCGTCGGCGTCTCCACGTACACCATCTTCGTGTTCGGCCGCATCGCCGCTCTCACCAAATCCGGCAGGGAAGTGTCCACAAAACTGAACTCCAACCCAAAATGCACCAGCAATTGCGTGGACAGCCGGTATACGCCCCCGTACACCGCCTCCGACAAAATCACGTGATCCCCGGGCCGCAGCAACCGGAACACGGAATCAATCGCTGCCATCCCCGACGTGAACACATACGCGCTGTGCCCGCCCTCCAGCTTCGCCAGCGTCCGCTCCAGCGCCTTCCGGTTCGGATGATTCGTCCGCGCGTAGTCATACCCTTGCCGGTATTTCCCGAACTCCTCCTGCACGTACGTGGACGTCTGGTAGATCGGCGCTACAATCGCGCCCGTTGCGGGATCGGGCTCCTGCCCGACGTGAATTGCATTTGTCGCAAAGCCCATGTCGTTCTCCTCGCAGCTCGTGGACACACACCGTCCAGCGGTTCTTCCACGCGCCTTTCAAACTTTTATAGGACCCGGATTTCGGAACGTGTCCGACTCCCCTCGACTTCGGCCTGACTCTCTTATCGCGGATTTCATCCGAACGGGTGCTCTACACGTTACAAGACGCCCCGTGAGCCGTCAATTGTGAGCTATCGCTTTGCTTCGTACCGTCCAAGCAGCGCCACTACGCAGAATCGCATCCAACTCTCCAAGATGGCTGCTTGACCTACCCAGGGGCTTGCATGGATTATATTTCTTATAAACTCATGAATCCCAAACGCTTTGCTCTGCTCGCTCTTTCTCTCTTCTTGTCCAGCTGTCTTGCGACCACAGCCCAAGGCCAGAATAATCCTTCCGGCGATTCCAGCGCCGCGCCCAAAGCCTCGCAATCCAATCGCCTTCGCATCGAAGTGGTCGGCGGCGATTCCGACGCGCCCGTGGAAAACGCCAGTGTCTATTTGAAGTACGTCGAAGAACGCAAATTGCGCAAAGACAAGAAATTTGAACTCAACGTGAAGACCAACCGTGAAGGCGTCGCTCATATTCCCGACGCGCCGCTCGGAAAAGTTCTGGTTCAAGTCATTGCCGAAGGTTGGAAAACCTACGGCAAGTGGATTGAAATCACCGATCCCAAACAAATCATCAAAGTAAAACTAGAAAAGCCTCCACGCTGGTATTAAACGCGCGCCCGCGCTCGCCAAACTCTCATTTTGAAACAATTATTCGCGCCGAAAAGAAATCTCGACGCAGTTTTTTTCCGATTTTTTAGTTCGTTCGTGCCAAACACGCCACTTCCGTTACCCTTTCTCGTTTGTTCTTCGGGATTTTTTTCGAATGTTCGATTCGTTGCACAAAAATTGTGCAAACCGCATTAGACTGTTGAAGAACGACAAGTTACGTTCTCCCGGAAGCCCTTTTTCACAAAGTTTTCAACACCTGTGTTGAAAACTTTACAGCCCAGAAATATTTCCCGCGCACTTCGGCAGAATTCTTGCTCACAAGTGCCTGCAAATTTTCCCATTCGCTTTTGACCCGCACAAAATACAGGTGATAAAGTCCTTACAGACGAAATCTCCATGAGCGACGCGAACGACCCACAATTTTCTCCGCTTCGCATGATTGCCGGGAACCTCACCGCGCGTCCACTCCGCGCTGTCCTCAGCATTCTCGCGATCTCCATCCAGGTCATTCTTGTTCTGATGATTGTTGGACTCACCACCGGTGTCGTCAACGAATGGAGCAAGCGCGTCGAAGGAGTCGGCGCCGATATTCTCGTTCAATCGCCTAACGCTTCTATTTTCTTTGCGTTCTCCAGCGCCGTCATGCAGGAATCCTTTGGCGATCAAATTGCCGCTCTTCCCGGCGTGGACGAGGTTGCTCCCACGCTCAGCTTGATGGACCAAAAAAACTTTATCGTCATCTACGGTATTGACTACAAGCGGTTTAACGCTCTCAGCAAAGGATTTCTATTCGGCTCAGGCGGCCCATTCCAAGCGCCCGATGAAGCTATCGCCGACGACGTCGTCGCGCAATCCCGCCATTTGAAGGTCGGAGACACGGTGACTTTGCTCGGTCATCCTTTCACGATTTGCGGTATCGTCGCGCACGGCAAAGGCGCTCGCTTCTTTATCCCGCTCAAGACTGCTCAGGAAATTTCCGGCGCGGACAAACGCGTCTCTGTTTTTTACGTGCGCAGCAAAGGCGACACGGAAACAACCCGCGCCGAAATCTTGAAGCTTGAACCCAGCAATCGCGTCCGCTCCATTGCCGAATACATGACCCTCATGAACTCTTCTAACTTGCCGGAACTAAAGCCCTTTATCAAAGCCATGGTCGGCATCGGCATTGTCATCAGCTTCCTCGTCGTTTTTCTGAACATGCACACGCTTGTTCTCGAACGCACGCGCGAGATCGGCATCCTGAAAGCCCTCGGCTTTTCACGCTCCGGCATCGCCAGACTCTTGCTCGGCGAAACGCTCGCTCTCACGATTGCGGGAAGCATCGTCGGTATTTGTCTTACATTTCTTACCAAAGCCGTCCTGACGCAAACCGTTCCGACGCTTCAAATTCAAATCACCAATCAATGGCTTGCAGGCTCGGTTCTCCTCGCCATCGTGGGAGCCACAGCCGGCGCAATCTATCCCACCCTGCGCGCCGCCAGCTACGATCCCGTCGTCGCCCTCGCCTACGAATAACTCATTCAGTCGCCTTCTTCGTCCCAGACTGGAACACCCTCCGAGAAATATTGCCTCCTGCAACAGAAACTGCTAAAAACTTGCCAAGTAAATCGTGTTGCTGAACGCCACTCTCCCAAGCGCACGCAACTGGCAAATCAAGCCAAAGGAGCAGAGCATGAAGCGTACGTTCGTCGGACTGCTGGTCCTGAGTGTCTGCAGTGTTCTATCGTCGGCTGCGAGCGCGCAGTTTGGCGCAAATATTTTCAAGAAGCCGAATATTTCGGACATTTTCCATCCGGTCGTGGGGCAAGGCGCCTTGTACGAAGAACAGCGCAAGGACGGCACGAAGACTTCGCTCGAGATGTCAGTCATCGGCAAGGAAACTGTGGATGGGCAGGAAGCCTTTTGGTTTGAGGTCGGTCACTCGGAGAAGGGTTCGGATGCTCTCTCCTATTCGAAAGTGCTCGTGACTAAAGATCCATTCGAAATCCACAGGATGATTTTCATCATGCCGGGCTCGGCGCAACCGGTGGAATATCCTGTGAACCAGAACATGAAAACGAAGCAAAAGATGGAAGAAAATATGGAGAAGTGGCATAAGGTGGGAACGGAAACGATCACCGTTCCCGCAGGAACCTTCCTTTGCGGCCACTGGGCGAAAGACGACGGGACGGAAAGCGTTTGGGCCAGTTCGAAGGTAAGTCCCATGGGCCTGGTCAAGAGCGAGCGCCCCAACTCCACCATGACCCTCGTGAAAACTCTTTCAAACGCCCAGGATCACGTCACCGGAACGCCGCAGAAATTCGATCCCCAAGCCATGCGCCAGCAAATGATGCAGCAGATGCAAAAGCCGAAGCAGTAAGGAACGATCGGCGCAATCTAAAGCAAAATAATATCGCGGGCGGAATTTTCAGCGGTTCCGCCTGTTTTCTTTTTCGTGTAACTTCATGTCATGACCATTTTCGCGAAGGACAGGAGATGACGGAACCGCAAAGCAATGTACCCCGCGAAAAGCATTACATTGCAAGAGTTCTTGGGCGGAAGGATTTGAGCGAGGACTTGTGGCTTATCCGCGTTGATCCCGGCGGCCCCTTCAGCTTCAAAGCGGGGCAGTATGCGACGCTCGGCGTTGATCACGACGGGAAAAGAATTGAGCGAGCTTATTCGATTGTTTCGTCGCCGTACGAAGAGGGCCTCGAATTCTTTCTCGAACTTGTGCCGCAGGGAGAATTGACGCCGCATCTTTACAAATTGCATCCCGGCGACACGATGACCTGCCGGAAAATCGCAAAAGGGCGCTTCACGCTTGATCTTAGGAGCGGAAGAACGAATCATCTGCTTCTCGCCACCGTCACTGGCCTTGCGCCGTTTGTGAGCTATGTCCGCACGCTTTATAAAGATTGGAAAGCGGGAAATTCGTCGATGCCGGGCGAGCACAAACTTTATTGCATTCAAGGCGGAAGCCGCAGTTGGGAATTCGGTTACCGCGAAGAGATGGAAAAATACGCGGCGGAAGTGCCGTGGTTCAAGTACATTTCGACGATCAGCCGGCCGTGGGAAGATCCGGATTGGAAAGGCGAAACGGGGCGAGTGGACGATTTGGTTTGTAAATACGTCGCAGACTGGGGACTGAAACCGGAGGAGACGACGGGATATTTGTGCGGGCACCCGAACATGGTAGAAAACTGCCGCGAGATTTTGCAGCGCGCGGGCTGGCCAAACGGAAGCATGTTCGAGGAAGTGTACTTTCAACCGGCGAAAGAAGACTGAAAAGATTCTTTCGCGAGAAATTTATTCTTATATGAGCAGCGGGCGCCACAAGGGCGCCCGTTTTTGTTTTGGCCACTGAATTAGCGGGCCGCGAAATTATTGGGCTTTGCCCCTGTCGGCGCGGTCGCCGATATTTTCGATGATGTCCTGAATCGTGGAAACGGGTACGGCAACGTGAACGTCATCGCCGTGATCTTGAACGTCCACGTAGACTTTTCCGTTGTGGACGGAGACTTTCACGTGCTCGTCTTCGCCGTCGACTTGCACGAAATCCGCATTGGGATAGTTTTCGAGTTCAGCCGCGACGATTTTGACGATGGGCAAAGCTTCGCGCGCGTGGCAGGCCGCTTCCAGGAGCTTATCGTCCGGGACAAAGTGCATGGCAGCGGGAACGAGCGCGGCGGGCACCCAGACGTGCACGTGGGAGCCGCCCGGGCGGTGTTCGTCCACGTCCACGCGGATGGTGCCTTCGCGGAAGGTGTAAACGGTTGCGAAAGCGAGAGTTCCGACGGCGCCGAGGGCTAGTTTTGCGAGAATCATTTCCAACTCCTCATTCCTAAAGACGTATCCAAAGCGCGTTGGTTAGACATATCAAAACTAGTCAGCCGTATTCTTGGAATCGAGCCAGACGCGGACGGTGTTTTCCTCATCCTTGACGGAGACGAGTTCGGTGTCGCCGTGAGCGGAGAGCGCGCGGAGAGCGGCGAGGACGTCGAGTTCATCTTTGCCGGCGGAGAAGAGCGCTTCGACGACCTTCATCGGGACTTTCACTTCGACGCGGGATTTCTCAGTGGCTTTTGCGTCTTTAAGTTCTTTGCCGTCTTTACCTTCGGCGTAGCGCTTTTCGGTGACGTGGATGAGCATGTAGCCGCCTTGCTTGGCGACTTTCACGTCGGAATCGTGCGCCTGAACGGTGACGAACTCGCCGTCTTTGGTGTTTTTGATGGCATCGAGGAGGGCGCGGCAGTCCACGCCATCCATTTCGGCGGCGTGGTCTATGCGGACTTTGCCGTTGTGCAGGCGATCCTTGTTGATGGCAGGGAGAACTTTTTCGGCGAGGTCGAGCGGAACGTTGACGCGAACGGTTTCGCCCTTGTCGTTCGCGCTGATGACGCGGACGTGGAGCCAGCGGTCATTGCTTGAGGAACTGGTGGCAGTTTGAGCGGTGGCCGCGATGGGGGTCAAGAGCATGGCAGCGGCGGCTGTAATGGAAAAAGACCGAAGGTACTTGCGGAAGTGACTGGTCATTGAGAAAGCCTCCCTAAACTTGTGCCCGCGCATGGTCGAAGGACCGGGCAGTTGTAGAGAAGTACGGGTATGGGTGGGAAAAAGTTCCCAACTACGCTGAAGCTTCGGTTGGCAGGTCCGCCTACGCTTGAGGATTTTTTGGTCAGCGACAGACATGCCACCCCCCGCGTTTTCGGCAAGTGTGCGCAAGCGCATGAAAAGGGAAGAGTTAGGGTGATTCTTGGAGAGGCGGTTTGTGAAAAGTGTTCCGAAGCGATTGAAAAGACGTCGCTTGCTGAATCGCAGTTTGTGAAAAGAGTTTGTGACCCCTCGCGCAAAACTTTCGGGGCAATGGGTAGGATACCCCCACCCCCACGCAATTCGGATGATTATCAAAAGAGAGGAGTTGCGGGAGGGGCAATTTGCACGATTGTCAAAACAAAGGGGATGTGAAATTAGGGCGGAGGCAGGCAATTCGAGTTGGGGCGAGGCAAACACAAGGAACGGTAGCACAGGATGTTTATAAAGTAAATAACATAATTGTGCGGTAATTTGAATGAGTTGCAGCGAATGGTGCAAAGATGAAGCGCTGAGACCATTTTGGTGCCGCACCCTTTGCTTTCTAAGGGTGCGGGTTTTGACTTTGCCTTTTTCTGCGGGGTGCTGCTGAGGCGCAAAAGCTGGAAAGTAGGAAGGAAACTCTCTTTTCAGGGGTCCGCGCCCTCACTTTACGGGCGGTAGCCAGATGTCCTGATCCACGTAGGCGGTCAAAGGCGTTCCCGCGGGAATTTCAACGTTCTTGCCGTGCTTGATCAGTCCGATGGGGCCGAAAAGTACGGTCAGAGCGACTGTTGCGCCCGTTTTGCTTTCTCCCTCGCGGCCCTTTGTGCCGCGCAGATGAATGTGATTGGCGCCGTCAACCAGATATTGAAGCTGTATGCTGAGCTCGCCGGGCTTGCCCAGCATCCCTGCCTTTTTGGCGGCTGAGACTGTTGCAACCGCGTGGGCGCCCTTGGCTGCGACTACCATGTCTCCGACCTTAACTTCCTCATCCAGCAAAAGCTCCACTGGATCACCCTCGTGAGCGGTCTTGGAAGTCAGATCTGCGGCGAATTTCAACGCCACTTGCGTGCTGTCGCGTAGCAGGCATCCGCCGCTCGGCGTGCATGCAGGCTTGGAAGGATCGGTTGCTCCGCCTTCGCCTGGCGGCATGGCTCCATGGGCCGGTTCGATTGCCGCGGAAGGTTTTGCTCCGTGTGCGGTGAGCATCGCCTCCATCACGGATTGGTCTATACCCGCCGTCTTTAAATCGATCAGCGCTTGAGCGGATACGTCAAAGTCCGTGGCGCCGGATTGAATCGCTTTCACGATTAGCGCCGGAGCAAAGCCGTTCTTGGTCATCGTGACCACATCGGCGTTGGTCAGCGCCTTCTGTGTTTGCGCTAATGTGGCCACCGCGGCAAGCAGCCACATCGCAGTCAGTGCCGTCCGAATGATCTTTTTCATAGAGCCCACCTTGTGCTTGCCAAAGAAATATAGCTGGAGAATTCCACGTAATGGGAATTGTCATAGAGGAAAGTATGCTATTCGTCACCTGGGACGGATGGCTCAGAGACTAAGCGCTGACACAATTTTGGGTGCCGGTGGCCAAACCGACTTATCCCGGTAAGCCGAACTCACCAGGACTTACTGTAAGTCCATGATATAAACTTTCGGTCCGATTCTGTGAATCTGCGATTTTGCAAATTATCATGCGTCCAGTCATTCAAGTGTCTGGAGTCCGCAAGACCTACGGCCCAACGGTAGCTGTCGACGAGGTCTCGTTCGAGGTCAACGACGGCGAGATATTTGGTTTGATCGGACCAAACGGCGCGGGAAAAACGACCACGATGGAGTGCATCGAAGGTCTGCGCACGCCCGACCGGGGCAGCATCGCGGTTCTGGGTCTTGATCCCTTTCGACAGGTCTACAAGCTGCAGGATCGTATCGGGGTTCAGCTCCAGCAGGCACAGTTGCAGAAGCGAATCAAAGTATGGGAGGCGGTGGACCTCTGGGCTTCGCTTTACCAGAAGAAAGCGATAGACGGCGAACAGCTACTCGAGCAGCTCGGCCTCACTGATAAACGGAACGCATGGTTTATGAACCTCTCCGGAGGCCAGAAGCAGCGGCTGTTTATTGCCCTCGCGCTCATGAACGATCCGGAGGTGGTTTTTCTCGACGAGCTGACCACCGGGCTGGACCCGCAGTCGCGGCGGGCCATCTGGGATCTAGTGCGCGGCATCCGCGAGCGCGGCAAGACGGTTTTTTTGACCACCCATCTGATGGAGGAAGCCGAACGGTTGTGCGACCGTGTAGCAATCATCGAGCATGGACGGATCATAGACATCGATAGGCCGGATAAGCTCGTCGACCGGCACTGCCCTGAGCGAACCGTCGTCCTCACCACGAACGACCCCGTCGCTGAAGATCGTTTTCGGGCGATCCCCGGAGTTGAAACGGTGAACTGCGCTGACTCTCGATTCACTATTCACGGCCGGGGCGACGACCTGGTGACCGACGTGATTCATTGTTTGTCCGAGAATAGTATCCGGGTCACGGATTTCCGCACGATTCTTCCCAACCTTGAGGACGTCTTTCTCAAGCTGACTGGTCACTCGATTCGCGAGTAGGCGCTAACATGATGCTCTGTGGGCTATGGAAACTGACTTGGATTGAGATCAAGATATTCCTTCGCGAGCCGCTTGGAGCGTTCGGAACGATCGGTTTCCCGGTTCTAGTTTTTATCGTGTTAGGCCGAGTGGCTGGCCGCAGACTCGAACCGGCCTCACTCGCAGCCAGCAGTTTCATCCGCGTGGGCCTGCCGGTTCTCGCTTCAGTTTTGATCGCCATCAGTGCAGTGCTTTCGCTGATCACGATTATCTCCATCTACCGCGAGGGTGGCATCCTCAAACGACTCCGCGCCACGCCGCTGCGCCCGCAGACCATCCTTACCGCCCACGTGATCGTCAAGCTGTTACTCACCGCGGCCACGCTGGCCTTGATGGTCCTGGCAGGCAAACGCTATTACCCGATCGGCGTTCATGTTCCATTGTTCTCGTTCACGATTGCGCTGCTCATAAGCACCTGGAGCATCCTGTCGATTGGCTTTCTCATTGCCAGCATCGTCCCGACGGCGCGCTTTGCGCAGCCGATTGGGGCCGTCATTATGTACCCTATGATTGCTGTCTCGGGACTCTTCGTGCCTATTGAATCGCTGCCGCCAGTGCTTCATGCGGTGGCGAGAGTGCTGCCGCTGGGCTACGCTGTACCTCTACTCCAGGGAATCTGGAATGGCGACGCGTGGTCGGCGCACGTTGGCGACGTAGCGGCACTGGCAGTAGTTTTTGTCGTTTGCACGGCGCTTTCTGCGAAGGTATTTCGTTGGGAGTAGTTTTCTACGCCAGAAAAGCAAAAAGAACCAAACCGATTTGGAGCAAACCGGCCGCGGAAATAGGCTCCGGTCAGTACGCAACCTGGGTCTACTCGACGGGTTGGATTGTTGAGGGCTCTAGCTTTCTGATTTCTCTGCAAATGAAATCTTCGATCTCGATGTCCGAGAGGTGATCGAACCAAACCCCTCTCAGATATCCAACAACCGACGCATGATCTTGCAATGTGATTTGGCCTTTTTCGTAGAACTTCCTGATATCGATTCTGGCTCGTGCTTCGAGTCTTTCTTGTCTTTCGTCCGCCATAGAACTTCCTTTTGAGCGACTGATTGCCCGCCGTAGTACCAACCTACGCCCTTCGACTAACAGGAAGCAAGTTAGTTATGGCCACTTATGGAGGGTGGCCCGGCAGGCGCGGCGGGGAAACCTGGCACGGCCGACAGCCGCGTTAGGCTCTAGGCCACGCTTGGACGCTCACCCTCTTGCAGCAAATCCGGCCTATGGTTCGCCGGTCGCGCCCTGCGTAGTAATCTCCTTCCAGACAGCCGCAGTTGGAGATTCTCAACATAGCTGTGCCATAGTGCATGTGCATTGATTTCATCGCATTTGCCAGTGGCTGATTCTGATATTGATAAATCAACGAAGCGCCTTCCGGATCGTCTACTTGAATCACTGCTACGCAACTGCGTGACATAGACACGGCCGTGGTGAGATACACGACGATTTGCGTCCAACTCTGGAAGATGTGGATCATCAGCTCGTGCTGCTTCGCATGACCGTCAAAAGAAGTGATGAGGTAACCGCGCCAATCTCCCGTGAGGTCCGGGATTCGCACCAATCCCAATTTCCGCACAAAGCTATTTCGCCAAAGATATTTATCGAAAACGGCGTAGAGAGTGCCGTAGAAAGCTATGCTGGAGGGAGCATCCGCCCACCAGGGGACCGCGAGGTGGGCGGTAGCGAGAGATTTCGAGGTCACCCACGCCAAAGCAATCGCCAGCAATGCCAGCAGAAGAGGAACGATCCTCCTTTCATTAGAGTCTGTGCTGTAGCCGTGCATACTTCACCTGCTCGGCCATGCAAAGCCGAACAGGCCTTTTGGCCTGCTTGAAATGCGCCTTCCACGCCCAATTGCTGCTGGGAAGCGTCGGGGAAAGGAAATGGCCCTATTGGTAGAGTGGCTTCCTGAAGAGTGGCCCGATGGTGTTCCGTTTAAAGCAACTGCTAGTGGTAGCGCTCCCTCTGATTTCTATACTACTCCTCATCACGGCTAAATTAACACTCTTTGTCCGTCGAAAGGATGGGCCACCCAGGAGGTTTTGGAGGCCGCGCCACGCGGCCAGCAGAATCTTTTGGATACAGGCCTGTCAGGTTCGACTTTGGAGCGAACAATTCTCCCCCTCACAATGAGTCACGGCACAAGCCGTTGGAGGCGAGGGATGTATAGAGTTTTGTTGTTGAGCCTGAGCGTACTGTTCTTTACAAATCCGGGGCAAGCCTTGGGGCAAACTCAGGGGCAAACGCCGGGGCAAACGCCGGGACCTGCAAAGAAAATCATGGAAGATGAGATAAAGAGCTTTATCAACGGGCCGTCTGATGAAGCCGAATGCGAGGGTCTGGGCCAGATCCATTTGAGTCATCTCGAATACTACGATTTCTTAGGGGATGGCGAGCAGGAATCCGTGGTTGTCGCCTCGACCTGCATGACAGGAACTGCGGGGCCGGACATTCATGCCGTGTACAAGCGGGGAGCCGACGGAAAACTTGTCGAGCTGCCATTTGTCAACAAACGGGGCGATCCTGCCCTTACCGACGAGATGTCTTCCGCTCGAAAAGAAGAGAGAACGCCTGTTTTTGGCAATGCGAACTATGGACTTTCGGTTGAAGACGGCAAGTTGGTCGTCCGGTGGGGTGATTCCTCAGACCGCGAGAATCCTGTGGTGATTTGGTACAAATGGAATGGCACAAAATTCGTCGTAGATCACAAGAAAGTCGAAGGGCCGTTTGCGACCAGCTATGACTGCGCGAAAGCTACGAAGGAAATGGATCGCGCGATTTGTTATTCGCCGAGCGTGGCGGCGTTGGATGTTCAGCTGGGACAAGTTTACCACGCCGCGCTGCAAAGACTCCCCGTGGAGAAGAAGCAGGAACTGCAAAAAGAACAGCGGGAATGGCTGGCGCGTCGCGAGAAGGAATGCTCAATCTACAAGTGGTGGGTGGACTGCCTGAAGGACCTCTACACTGAACGTATCGCCGAGCTGAAGCGGCGGTAACTTCGACTTGACGCCAGAATCCAGCGACCTGGTCAGGAAAATACCCTAATCTTCAGCGTATCAAACGACAACCCCGCGACCCCTTATTGATGATTGGAAGTAAGTCAGAAAGGGGCGAGAGTCAACTCACAGCGCGTGAACAAGAACTTGCTAGTCTCACGCTAGACTTTTGTGAAACCTGTGCGGCTTCGCAAGTGCGAATTCTCAGCGTCCCTCGCGACAGCCGCGAAAATAAACCGCCAGCAAAGACGTGGCTGCCCTCCCCTCCCGGAACCACAGTTATTCGCTCTACGTTTTCAAGTAGGGCCACAAATTCAATCACCCAGCCAATAGGTAGGTAAAGTGAAAGTGCGCGAACCAAATGTTCTGCTGATCCTGTGTTCCACGTTGCTCTTCGCTACGATATCCGGAGCCGGTTGCGGGGGCGGGACATCGAGCGCAGGTTGCGCCGGCCAATGCGCGCCGCCGACAGTTCCGGACCCGCCCAGTACCGTAGTGAACAACGCAGCGTTGGATGGCAACTATGCATTTACTTTCAGCGGGCTCACCGGGAATGGAGGCATCTCCTCTGCTTTTGCCGCCGTGGGCAGATTCACGGCGGACGGAGCCGGTAATCTCACCAACGGCGAACTGGACACCAACGCCGTGGGTGGCGCAGGAGCCGCGCAAACTTTCACCGGAACGTATTCGATTGGCGCCGACAAACGCGGAGTGATGACTCTGAATTTTTCCGGCAGTTCTGCGAAGCTGGCCTTCGCTATGCTGGCTGACGGCAACGCCCAGTTCATCAAGTTCGACGCTTCCGGCGGATCCGGAACCATCGCTTCGGGAACCATGGAAAAAACGGACACTACAGCTTTCAGCACCGCCCGCATAATCGGAGACTACGCGTTTGGCGCCGCCGGTTTCGATAACACAAACAATCGCGCCAGCATCGAAGGCCGATTCACATCGAACGGGACAGGCGCGCTCACCAGCACTGCCGGAGACGTCAACGGGTACGGCACGGACTATCCGATGACCTTCACCGCTGCGAATTACACGGTTTCCAATACCGCCACCGGCCGCGGCACCATGAATTTCACCTTCACGTTCGGCGGAACAACCGACATCATGAATTTCGTTTTCTACGTCATCAATTCTGGAAAACTATTTGTGATGGAGAGTGACACGGTCACACCGGCGACGCCGTTGCTCAACGGCGTTGTGGTGCAGCAGGAAGTTCCCGCGGGTGGTTTCAGCGACGCTTCATTGAATGGCAACCTGGTGATTTCCCTCACTGGACACTCCGCGTGTGGCACTGTCTCGGGAGTTCCCAAAGCGTTCGTGGGGTTGCTTACGATCAACGGCAGCGGCGCCCTTTCCGTGACTTACGACGAAAACTTCTGTAGTGCTCCCAATTCCGTAACCGATGCACCGGGCTCATACAGCATAGCCAGCAATGGGCGCGCATCCATCACCATCGGGGGTTACAGCCTGGTGGGCTATGTGGTGAATTCCCGTCAAGTTTTTCTTTCCGTCTTCGATACCAATGTTTTGTTCGGAGTGGCCGAACAGCAAACCGCAATGTCATTCACGAATGCATCGCTAAATGGTTCGTACGCGGGCTATGCCACGAATCCGGTGGGCTTTGGAGTGACGGTTTTCTCCGGGGAGTTTTCGGCGAACGGCGTTAGCCCAACGGGCACCATGACCGGCACCGAAGATATCGGCACTCCAAGCGGCCCGAATCCCGGTGTTGCTTTCAACGCAACCTACTCGATATCCCCGTCGCCCACCAATGGCCGAGGAATGATGACGGTCACTTCGGGCACCGGAGGCAACGTTGTCATTTACATGATCTCTCCTTCGAAATTCGTGGCCATCTCGCAGAGCGATCCCAATCCGGCAATTTTGACCTTCGAAATTGCCAAGAACTAGAGTCGAATCAGAGGAACAAGAGCAGTAGAACAGGATAGTAGCCGAGGATGCGCCGATAGCTCATTTGGATAGAGCGTGCGGCTTCTAAAAAAGCCAAACGAAATTCATGAGTGTTTTGTTGAGCGGCACTTCAAGAGTGGCGTCTTCTCCACGGTGCTCGCAGAGGAAAAATTCAAGTGAAGATTTAGACGTGCCACGCGCCAACTTTGGTGAAGGACACGGCTGGCGGGATTGGGACCAGGTTTTTGGGTTAGGTGTTTTGCTGCACCGGGAATGGGGTCTTTCCCTGATTGAGGCGGCGGGGCGTGTAGGACAGGATGCGGATGTAGGATTGGTGATGTAGGGTCGGACTTGGTTAATGCAGGCTCGATTGTTTGAGTTCCCCCAACGCCCAGCACTGGGGCAAGGAGGCGTCCGCGTTTAGGCTTCGTCACCGCTCATTCTCAGAATCAGTTCCGGAGCGTGGATCGAATCAACCATAACGCGGCCGAACGGTCCCATGGTTGACTCCAAGCAACGCTCTTCTCCCGACGATACCCCCGACAAACAACAGGCTGAAAAACGGCCAGACCGCGGCGATTCCCTGAGCCGAAGTTCGGTCGGTTTCGATGAAGCCGAGCATCAGAAACTGCTAAAGATGGGGCTGTCCTTCCGCATGCTCGTGGAAAAGACGAACGAGCACGCCATCTTTGCGCTTGATCGCGAAGGACATGTTGCCAGCTGGAATGACGGCGCGGAGAAGATTAAGGGGTATACAGCAAAAGAGATTATCGGCCAGCACATATCGCGCTTTTACACGGCCGAGGATATTAAACGTGGCCACCCGGCAGATTTATTGAAGATCGCGGAAGCGCAGGGGCAAGTGACAGACGAGGGTTGGCGCGTGCGCAAGGACGGCACGGTTTTCTGGGCGGACATCAGCATCACGGCATTGCGGGACAAAAAAGGAGTGCTGAGAGGATTCGGCAAGGTTACGCGCGATGCGACGAGGCGCAAGCGAGCGGAAGAGGCCCTCGGCGAACTCTCCTCGCGCCTGCTGGAAGCTCAGGACAGGGAGCGACGGCGGATTGCGGTTGAGTTGAACGATAGGACGAGTCCCAGCTTTTCGTCGTTGCTCTCAAAACTATATCAATTGCAGAAACGAGCTGAAGAATCAGGCGACGGTGCGTTACAGATGGCGAGGGACAGTATTTCTCTGGCCGAATCCTTGTCCAAGGAAATCACGATCGTTTCTCAATTTTTGAACCCGCCCTTGCTTGATAAAGAAGGCTTGCTCGCAAGTTTGCGCTGGCACATCGAACGGTTCGTCAAGCAGACGGAAATCTCCGTGAACATGGACTTTCCCGAAAAACTGGACAGGTTCCTAGAGTCCGCTGAACGCGCGTTGTATCGGATCACGCAGGAATGCCTTACGGATATATTTGGACGCTCGGGAACCTCGCGCGTTAACGTGCGGCTTTTCATTGATCAAGAATATCTGACACTTGAAATGCGCGACGAAGGCCGTGGGCTACCTCCAGCTCTGCTGGAGTCGTTGAGGAAAGGGACCGGCGAATTGAGGGTAAGCCTAGCGGGCATGCGGGAACTGATGAAGCAATTCGGCGGCCTTCTCAATGTCACGCCATCGGAATCGAGCACGTCGGTCACAGCAATTTTGCCGGTCCGGAAAAATGCAAGAGTGCCCGCTGGCAGAATCGTACATGATGACCGATCGAGCGGGCGAGTCGGCAAAGAAATGCCGGTAGCGCTTGGCCGATCGGAGCAACCCGAGCCCAGCGAGAAGGCTCGATCTCAAAACGTTAGTTCCAATGGAATGCGTGTGACAACGGAAGCTGCGTGGCGCCCGGGTGAGCAAGCGCTGGTAAGCACAAAAGGGGGCGCGTGGACGGAGGCAAGAATTGTCTATTGCGAGTACCTGGGATCTGAGAAGTTCGCCGTCGGTTTGGAATTGGTAAAGCCCGCAGGAAGCTGGGCAAGTCCTAACTAATTTCAGGGCGTTCGGAAAGGGCAAAGAACAGAATTCGCGGAGCAATTTTGTTCTAGGATGACAATTGCTTTAACCAACTCGCGAATCGCGCGTGGTCTTCTTGTTGCATCGCAACGAACTTCACACCCACACCTTTCATGGGTTCGCTCCATTGCACGACGGCGCGAGCCCTTACTTCGCCTGCAGGCACGTTAAGCAGTAATTGGATGACCGCTCCTGTGGGAGGTGGCTCGGTTGTGCGGATATATAACCCGCCGAGTGAAAGATTGCCAATACGCGAAACCTGTCGTGCGAAGCCGCTCCGCCAGGCCAGAATCGTTCCTTTTGGAGCGGAAATGCGAGGATGGCGACGAAATTCGTTCGTTGTCGCCACGGGAACACCAACCCTCTCAAAAATCGCGTTTAAAGATATTCCGGCTAGCGCCAGTAATCGGCGGTAATCTCTGCGCCACACGCCAGCTTTGCAAGGCGAGCAATCGTTGAGCGACATAGTTGTGCCTAAGGGGGGCGAGGGCTGATTCAGCATTTGGCCCAATTGCAGGCGTGCGTTTTCCGGGGCGCCCGCATCGTTTTTCCAATTGGTCAACTCTTGGCAAGCGGCAAGTAATCTGGGCCACATTAAACGGTAGCCAACGCGGAATTTCCTGGCAATCGGGTCTTACCCTAAGTTTTGCAGCGGAGATTACCGAGTGGCCTGACAGATGAAGCAAACAGGCTGAACAATCTGACGCCATGGGTTTCCGTCAAGATAGTGGGCCTCGAAGCAAAATGACGATACGGGCCCCGCCGTGGCCGAGGAAAGAAAGCTCCAAATCTCCCGAGTTTTCGACCTCGCCGCGAAACTCACCAAACTGGTTCGTCGCTGTGTTAACGACATTTCCGCGGAGATTCGAGAGCATGACCGGAACGTTAAGGCATGCTATCTCCGGATGGCTAACGTCCAGCAACTGTCCGGCGACGAGGAGGTGGTTGTGCTCCCGGTCCGCTTCGAGCTGAAGATCAATTTGAAAAGGGTCTGCCCGATAGAGCATTTGTCTTTGACCCATGGCGCCCGAGCGAATGCCCGAGTAGGCCGGCTGACAAAAGCTGTCAAATAGCAGCTCGACTGACGCGCCTGACTCCGGATGTACAGTGCCCACGTCAACCATCGGGAGCGTCTGCCGGATTTCAGCAAAAGAGTGACTCACGTTCATTCCTCCTGGTCCCTTGGGCCTCGAATCGAATCGCCATGAACCATCGCGCTTGGCGACGTTGGGTTGCCGAGGTCATTCTGATGCCCCACCGTATCGCTGGAGGACGGACCAGCTGATCGCGCTGTCCTGGAAATTCACTCCGAAGGCGTGGCGGCCGTCGGCCAGTCGCTGACAATAAACGACCTTGCCGCGCACGCAGTCGTACTTTAGCGGAGCGACGTTGACCATTTCCCCGGGTTCCCAATGGAATCGAGATATGACGCGGGCGCCATGGAGACTAATGTTATCCGTGTACGTCTTTTCGCTTTGGTCTGGGTCAGTATCTTGACGTGGTGCGCGCGCCAGACGGACTACGATGATGATGGGGAGCCGCCGTTCCATTCTGCCCTCGAGACTAAGGTCCACAGACACGGGTTGGTCCCTGGGAGACGCGTGGTCTGTCTGCTCGCTGGCGCGGGATCGATCAGGGGAGCTTGAACTGTTGAATGTGTTCTCGGGCACAGCCAAGTCGTCTCACATGCTCACACATGACTATGTATTCTTTGCCGGATGGGACCCAATCGAGTAAATACCCGAAGACTTGGTCAGGGAAATGCCCTAGCACTTAAGCTGTTTTGGATGCCTGCAGAAGAGAGCATTCGAGACGCAAAGGAATCGAACACCTGGCCAGGGGTAACCCAAACTCAAACCCGAGAGCTAAAACCAAGCCGAGATCGTGCCGCCCCTACGGGGATTGAGTTGGAAGAGAAGTTGAGCCAGCGCTGACCCTCGCATAAGGCGCTCAGGGTAAACGCGCTGGGCTAAGTTATGCCGCGCCGCCGGCGCTCCTGAGGGAAGAGCCCAAACGCGCTTTAGTAATCTGCCTCATGGGTTTTCGTCAGGGCCGTCGATAGCAGGGACGCACTTGAATCCAGCGGCCAGAGAACAATAGAAGCGATGCGCACCATGAATCAGCTTATAGCGATACGGGTGTCCAGGTTGAGCCTCGACGATTTCCACGGGCGGGATGGCGTCATCAAAGCGGAAGCCGCGCAAAATGCGGACGACGCGGTCGCGGGCTGAACCCTCCGCTTTACTGTCGTTAAAAATGCCAACGCCTGGGTTAGGACTGACGGGGCCGATATCCTGGATAGGGATTTCTTGGGCATTCCGAAAGAGCATTTGATTCACGCGATAAGCTGTGAAGGTGGGTACGAAGCCGCGCATGCCTGCTTCGGTCCACCAGTCGTCCGGAATTTCAATTTGTAAACCGTGGTGCGTGAATTTCATCCGCCAAAAGTATGCCCGAAATTCCGCGAGCTCGAAACACGGGGTTGGGTAATGCGGGACTTAATCTTGACGGGTTCTGCCGGTTTGAAACACCTGTCCATTCGTACAGGTGCAAGGCGTAATCGGGGTGATATGCTGTGCTCAATCCGAGGTGGATCATGGGCATTGCGGCTGACATTCTCGCTTTACGAGACCACCATTTCAGCAGTGTGGCTGAACTTCTTTCCGCGCTCGAGCAGGTCTGTGACGCGCCTGTGGACAAAATAGCATCGCGAGTTTTCCTGGCTGGCGTAGCTGCCGATCTAGTTCTGACCAATGTGGCGGCTCATGCAGCCGAAGCGCTGAGCGGAGAACCCACGAACCGTAGAACCCGGCAAGCGGCTTCGTCGTCCCGGCGCAAGAACCGCCGCCCGGTCAAAGGCCTACCGCCGCGTCAGCGTATTTTGCTCGCGTAAGCTGACAGATTCCTCCAATCAGCCATATGAGGAGAGAGGCGCTCGGCAACGTCACAAGCGCCTCCCCTACTACGTCAACGTAAACCGTACCTCACTGAATCACCTCCTTCTCGGAGCGCCGATGTCGACAAGATTTCGAGTGATGCGAGTATGGCGAGGGATCTGGGAGATAGAACGGCAAACCCAAAACCAAGCGAAGATGAATCGCGCGACTCGCGACGATATACGCGACCGAGGCAATGAAGTAGACTGCGACCAACTTGTGACGGAAAGGTCGTAACGGAATGCGAAAGTCGCGCGGTAATTTTTCAATTCGGTTGATCTTGTGTCTGCTTGGAGCCACGCTTTTCGCTGGGATAGGAGATGCACAGAACCTAAAAGTGACGCTGTTGGGCACCGGATCTCCGCAGCCGCGAATGGACCGGTTTGGCCCGAGCATTCTCGTAGAGGCGGGCGGGGAGAAACTGGTTTTCGATTGTGGTCGAGGCGCCACGCAGCGCCTGGAACAGATCAAGATTCACATTAGCGAGATTACGGGGCTTTTCCTGACGCACCTACATTCGGATCATGTGGTGGGAATTCCAGACCTGTGGCTGACCGGCTGGTTAACCGGACGCAAGGTTCCACTGCGAGTCTGGGGACCGAGGGGAACGAAGAACATGATGACGCATCTACAGGAGGCGTTTGAATTCGATATCCACATTCGACGGGACGTGGATGAAAAACTGGCGGGAGAAGGAGCGCTGGCCGAAGCGAAGGATGTTGAAGAAGGGGTTGTCTATGAGCACGCCGGGCTGAAAGTAACGGCATTTTTTGTGGACCACGGACTTGTGACACCAGCGATGGGCTATCGTGTGGATTTCGAAGGTCATTCAGTGGTGCTGTCCGGGGATACGCGGCCGTCAGAAAATTTGGTTCACTGGGCGAAGGGAACCGATCTGTTGATCCATGAGGTGATCGATCCCGAAGCATTCATCCAGGAGCGAGGAAAGTTGTTCAAGCCTGAGATGGTGCGGCAAATTCTTGGACATCACACGACGCCGGAACAGGCTGGGACGATATTTGAAACGGTGAAGCCGAAGCTCGCCGTTTATTCGCACGTGATACCCGGAAACGGGCAGAACTTTGTAGTGTTGACGCGCCAGACTTACGCGGGACCGCTTGAGGTCGGCGAAGATTTGATGAGCATGGACGTCGGGGAAAAAGTGGTAGTACAACGGCCGGTGAAGTGAGCGGATTTCAGTTTTGCCCAAATTTCGCGTCGGGGTGACGTGGGGTCCAGTCTTTTGGCGGGAAGGCCACGCCCCAAAATCTCGAATTAGGCAGTAGGAACTCCACTCCCACGTTAATTTCGCCGCTCGAGGAGCGATCCACGTGAACCACAACACATTCCAGCGACGCTTTCGCCTGCGTGTTCGACAGAGTGAACCGCTGGCCGCGGTAAACCGGCGAGGTGACAACAATTAATGCTCCATGAGCGCTGATTGCGAGAGTGTGAGTCTCTTCTTCAAAGAGCGAAGAGTCGCCGGCGGCCTGCCCCGAGATTCGTACCGGGATATTCATCAAGACGCGCTGGCTCCTACGGCGATTGGCCGCGAGCCATGAGCTCTCGCGGGACTCAGCAATCCACATATTCAGAGTTTGAACGTGCTCGGACTCCACGGCAGTAAACATCAACCCCATGCCCTTGCCCGGTTGGTTGTAGACGACTCTTGCGCGGGCTGCGAACGATGTTGCGCCCTTGGTGATGAGAACATCCGTGGCTGTTCCTAAAGCGAGTGGGCTGTCCGTGTCCACGTAGCAGCCTTGCTGGCTCAAATCGCGCACGCGGGTCCGAATTTCCGCGCCGGGCTCGGCTGCGATGACCTCAACGGCAGCGGTGAATGCGTAGCGAGGATAAGAGCGCCGATCGGCCCCGGCTGGCGCTGCGGAATCCGAGGCAGGCTCTTCCGCATCAGCGGACAGCACGACAGGACTGATCGAACTCTCGGTTTGATCGCGAAACTCGACGGGACTCGCAGCGTCTTCGATTTCAACTTCGATCTCGATTGGAGTCGCAGGCTGCTCAGTCTTAGGCTGGACTATGACCTGCTTCGGTGGATTCGAGCCCTGCGCGGGTTTCGGTTTTCGCTTGCGACGCTTCGTAGCCATAAGACTAGTTTGCTTGCTCCATTATCGAGATGTTTGGCTAGCGAGTTAATCAGGTATTCCGTGTATCAGTTCGCGATGCGTCCTATTCGTTACGGTTATGCGAGCAAGGTGCAGTTTGATTTCTCATTTAAATTGAAAGAATGACGCGGTTTTTCCGCTCTGCCGTCGGATCTCACCAAACTTTTGGCCAGTTTTTTTCGTCTCTATTGGAAACAAAGCGACCGTTCGCGAGGCCATAGCGAGTAGGCGGCCTGGGAGAAGAACAACCCCGGGGAACGGACTGTGGTGAAAACAAGTCCGTCCGGGAGGCTCCAGTGCTGCAGGCACGCGGGAGATTTGCTGTAGTGTTTTTTGTTTTCGGGTTTTTGCTTAATTCCGGCAAGGTTGCGTATTCCCAAGACCAATCCATCACTTCTTCCACGTCAATTCCAATTTCCATGGATCATCCAACGGCGATTCCACGGCTGTGCGGAGAACGCTGGCCGGTTCCGTATATTCAACGAGCGAGGCTCTCGACGGTCGAGGCGGAGCATTGGGAGAAACTTTGCGCGGAGTTGAGATTTGATGGCAACGCCATCGCGTCACGGTGGCATGCAGACGTCCGGGAGAAACAGGTCGAGGACCCTGTTGCGGAGGAATTGAAAGCGATGGGCGAGCGGGGAATGATCATCCTGCACGCGCGTGAAGAGGTTGTCGAAATTCTGCAGGGCCAAAACCGGTGCTCGGCCTGGTTCGGACAAGCCGAATCCGATCGTGTGAGGAAATTCGAATCGCTGCGCTACGCAATTGACGAAACCGGTCCGCAATACATTTTGAAAATACAGAGCGCTGACGGAGGCTGGCACTACGAGCAGCCCTATATAGCCGGCTCGATGGAAAATGCAACCGCCGGCTCAACGATCACCATCAACGGCAGAGGAGCTTTCTTTCAGCTCAATTCAGGCGTGCGCATTGTTCCGATAAATGGGGGACCGGGAGGGCTCAGCACTTCCCAGTTGCTGCACATTGACGTCTATGTGGGAGGCACGCTTCGAGCACAAGTGGTTGCGTTGCTGCACGAGTATTCGCACGCGGTGGGCTTACTTCCAGTAGACGGAGGGAGTTTCGCCGGCCTGGAACTTTCCACGCAAAATACGCAGACTGTGCTGCGACATTGCCGCGCACAAGTGGAAGCAGTTGGGAAACACAAGGGCATTGTCTTGCATCCTGGCGTGCAGTGAGAAGGCGCGACAGAGTCCGGGTGAGTCACCTTACCGGATAGGTTGGCTTGACAAGGCGTGTGCGCTGCGGGCTTGGGTGACGACGTCGCGAATCGCGGAGATGATTGCGTCATTGGGAATGCTGCCGTGGTTGCTGTGGTCGAAGACGATTTGGCGGCCTCGCGTGGAGAGCTGGGCGAGTTTGGCTTGCATTTCGTGGATCCAGACCTGTTGGTAGGCGGCGGCCTGTTGATTCATAGTTGGATCGCCAAAATCGAATGACTGTCCGGCGGTGAGAACAATGAGCGGGCGATCCCCGAGGCCAGCCGCGGCTCGCGCTTCTTCGTAGCTTTCCGGGATGACGATTCCCGTCATGGCATTGTTTGCGACCGATTTGGGTTGACGGCGGAGGGCGGCAATGATTTCGTCCGGAGTTAATGGCGAGCCCGGATTTGACTGCGGAGGCGATGTCTGGAAGAGACGGATGAGTCCGACATTCGCGGCCGTTTGGAAAGCGATGGAAGCGGGATGCCAGAGCCAACGCGGCAAAGTGCGGGCAAGATAGAATTTCGGCGCGCGAATCGGCTCATCTTCGTGCGCAGAATCAATCAGGACCATACTTGCGACTTCTTGCGGATAGAGGCCGTTGTAGACGCGCGAATTTAGGCCGCCGAAGGATGCTCCAGCGAGGACGTAAGGCGGAGGAACACCGGCGCGTTTGAGAAGTTCGTGAAGGTCGCGGCCGATTGCGGCGCTCGTGCGAGGATACGGACCCGGATCGCTCCAGCCAATGCCAGCGCGGTCGTACCAGCATGCTTGGGTGAACGCCGCGACTTGCGACTGGATTGATTGCCATACAAGGCCCGGGCCGTCACCGCCCGACTCGAAGACTACGGTTGGTCCGCCGGTTCCCGAGCAGAAGATGTTGAGCGAGCGGCCGCCGATGTCCACCGATTTGCCGATTTGCGGAAGTCGAGCTCTGTCTTGGTGGCGGCCGACTTGTTCGTAGATCGCGCCCAAACCGAGAAGCGCAGCAATTACGACCAAAGTGATTTTCGAACGTTTTTTCAGCATAGAGTTTCCTGCCTTGCGTGCGGACGTCGCTTAGAACGCGGAACGAACGGCGCGCCAGATTTCTTCCCAAGGAATGAAGCTGCCGAATCCGGCGATCAAGGAAAAGATTCCGCCGAGAACTGCGACGAAGCCTTTCCAGGGTTCGGAGCGAAGAAGCCATTGGCGGAGGAGGGAAGCGAAGGCGTCGAGAAGGAGAGAGGTCTGACTCCGCGGGCCCTGAGACTCGTCAAAAATCCAAAGCATTTCCTCCGCAAAGCGGTCGCGGAACATTGTTGGGTGCGATGCGAGGAGGCAACGATAGATCGGGCGCATCATCACGTTCTTTCCGTACGGGGCTTGAGGTGAATTCTGGCGGCGCGCAAGGCGCTTTCCAGACGATCCACTTCGGTTGAGAGAAGGCGGCGGCCGAATGGGGTCAGGCGATAGTAGCGGCGGCGGGAATCAGTGGAAGAGGAGCGCGGAGCAGTTTCGCGAACGATGCCTTGTTCGAGGAGTCTTTGGAGGTTGTCGTAGAGCGTGCCGGGGCCGAGTTTGTATTTTCCTTCGGATTGGCGAAGGACCTCCTGCATGATTCCGTAACCGTGGCGGTCTTCGCCGGAAAGAGCGAGAAGGATATGCAGGACGGCGGGGGAAAGAGGGAGCAGTTTTTGCAACGGGTCTCTCATAGTCGGCGTCCGTTATATCGGAATCCGAGTGAGTTGTCAAATGGAATTGTTCAAGGACAAGAAGCGCCCGCCATGAGGCAAACCCCGACAGGTCGAGGAAGGCGTCAAGCACACAGAAGGATCAAAAGATAACGCAGAGACGCAGGAGTGCACGGAGGATGCGCGGAGAGGAAACCTGTGTGAAGGCAACGGAAGCGCCAATCTAAAGATTGGCCACTACAACGATGAGAATCGTTTAATTGGCGCGGGGGGCGGGAGAATCGGGGGAGAGAAAGAAAGTTGAGGGACGTTTCGGCTGGTGGTTGGGCTTGGGGACTTTCGCGGCCAAGACGTCGCGCAACTGTTGCAGAAGAACTTCGCGGGAAAAGGGCTTTTGCACGAAGGTTGCGTCTGGCGGGAGACCAGCGGAACCGTGCAGTTCTTCCGAGTAGCCCGAAATGAAGACCACTTTCAGATTTGGCAGGAGAGAACGCAGACGTTCGGCGAGCTCCGGGCCGCGCATGCGGGGCATGACCACGTCAGTCAGGAGAAGCTGGATAGAACTGCCGAGGCGTTGGGCTACTTCGAGGGCTTCGACGCCGTCGGCGGCGGTGAGGACGTTGTAGCCGGCGGATTGAAGGAATTCGCAGGTGAGCGTGCGGACGGCTTCTTCGTCTTCGGCGAGGAGAACGGTTTCGCCGTGGGGCGACTGGGCAGCGTGGAGCGCGGAGGGGGAGACGGCGGGCGCCGCCTGTTGGGTCAGGGGCAGATAGATTTCAAAGCGAGTTCCAGCACCAAGTGCAGAGTCCACGTGGATGTAACCGGAACTTTGATTGACGATGCCGTAGACGGTGGCGAGGCCGAGGCCGGTGCCTTTGCCGGGTTCCTTTGTGGTGAAAAAAGGTTCGAAGATACGGGCTTTGGTTTCGGCGGTCATGCCCGTGCCGTTGTCCGTGACGGCTAACATGACGTATTGCCCGGGCGTCACGAACGGACGAATGCGAGAGTATTTCTTGTCCACTTCGACGTTGTGGGTCTCGATCATCAGCGTTCCGCCCGCGGGCATGGCGTCGGCAGCATTGACCGTGAGATTCAGAAGGACTTGCTCGATCTGGCCCGGGTCGGCGAGGACGCGGCCGAGAGATTCACCGAGGATCACGTTGAATTCGATGTCCTCGCGCAGCAGCCGCTTGAGCAGGCGTGTGTCTTCCATGATTAGGTCGTTGAGGTCGAGGACTTTGGGCTGGAGCATCTGGCGGCGGCTGAAGGCCAGAAGTTGGCGTGTGAGAGAAGAGGCGCGGTCGGCGACCTTGCTGATTTGCCGGCAATGGCCATGGACGGGATCCGAAGCGGGAATGCGGTCCAGGGCGATGTCCGCGTTGCCTTTGATGACGGTGAGGAGGTTGTTGAAGTCGTGCGCGACGCCACCGGCGAGCCGGCCGAGTGCGTCCATTTTTTGAGACTGGCGCAAATCATCTTCGAGTTGCTTGCGTTGGGCTTCGTTGCTCTGAAGAGTGCCACGCATGCTGTCGAAGGCGCGAGTGACCCTTGCGAGTTCACCAGCGCCGACGGGGGAAAGAGGGTAGGAGTAATCGCCCTGCTCAAGAGCGCGAACGCCTTTGAGGAGGGAGCCAAGAGGTTTTGTGAAGTTGCTGGAGATGAAGTAGACGAGCATGCCGCCGAGGATAACTGCAGCGAGACCGAGAAGAACGAGGAATAGATTCAGAGGGCCGATGGAAGCGAGGGCCGCGTCGTCGGACTTGAGAACGAGAAGATTGAGATCTCCGGGTGCTTCGGAGGAAAGTTTGAGCGAACTCGCGAAATAGCGCCGATGGCCCAGCCATAGCTGAGCACGATCTTCCGGAGAGTCGGGGAGAGCAGAAAGCTGCTGCTCCTCAACGGCGGAAAGCGAGCTTGCGAGGATGTGTTTGCCTTGCCGGAAAACCAAGTCGCTCGAGAGGATTCGCGCAAACTCCCTGGCCCGCGTGGAATCCATTTCGTGACCGACGATGACCCCTCCAGAGGAGGGACGATTGGTGCGTGGATCCTGGTCGAATGGCCTGACAACGATTTGATAAAGATGTGTGTCGTTGACCCACCAGTCCAAGGCAGGTTTTTGAGAGTGATGGCTGGAATTCGAAGAGCGTAGCAGGTTGCCGATGGCCTTGTGAGCGGAGGAAATGGGAGCTTCCGAGTTTCTGGTCTGAACGGCAGTGACTTTGCCCTTGCCGTCCGTCAGAGCGAAGAGGTCGCAGTCCTCGGATTGCCAGGGGTCTTTGCTGGCGTCTTGAATGGCGGTCGCGTCGCCGTCCCGGAGGAAAGCCAGAGTGGCGAGAAGCTCGGCTTTGCGATTGAGGGACATGTGCTGCTGGTGGGACATGACCTGGAAGGTAAGCAGTGAGTTTTGAGCGTCTTGGGCGATTTGGCGCTCGGCGCGGACTTCAATTAACTGGCGCACGGCGAGGAGGGTGCAGAAGGTCATCGCCAAGATAACTAAAACCAAGGAAAATAAGAACTTAACGCGCAGGCTGAGGCGGTCTACGAAAGACCGGATCGGGTCGAGGACGGTCTGAAGCAGCTCAGGCATAGATGGCTGCGATACTGCGCGCGCGCCCGGGATTCGACTCTTTGCGCCTGATTCGGCGGTCGCGTAGGTCGACTTTCCACAGGGTGCGTGAGCGTAGTAATGCGCGTGAGATAGGGTGCTCGCCGGGACGGGAGAGCGGGAATAGCACGGCGGTACCATCGAGAGAGTACATTTGGGAAAGAGAAGGACAGGTACAGAGGGAATAATTCCATGAGCAGTTACTGAGCATTGGTGAGATGGTACGCTGCTGGATTTAAGAAAGTGGGAGGATGCGAACGATGAGCCAGAGACTCTGGACGAAGGTGAGTGATTATTTTGCAGGAATGATTGGGGAGGACAAGGCGCTCAAGGCCGCGTTGAAGGATTGCAAGGCCGCGAAATTGCCGCCAATTGGGGTTGCCGCAAATGAAGGCAAGCTGCTGATGCTGGTGGCGCAGATGATTGGGGCGCGGAAGATTTTGGAAGTGGGGACGCTGGGAGGATACAGCACGATTTGGCTGGCGCGTGGGCTGGGCGAAGGCGGAAGGTTGATCACGCTGGAGTATGAGAAAAAACACGCGGACGTGGCTAGGAAAAATATTGCGAGGGCGGGGCTGGATGGCGTCGTGGAAATTCGAGTGGGCGATGCGAAGGAGACGATGCCGCAATTGGTGAATGAGAATGCGGGACCGTTCGACGTGATTTTTCTGGATGCGGATAAAGAGGGCTACCCGACGTATTTCGAATGGTCGCTGAAGCTTTCGCGGAAGGGGACGGCGATTATTGCGGACAACGTGGTGCGGGATGGGGGCGTGATTAACGCCAAGAGCAAGGATGTGAGCATTCAGGGCGTGAGGAAGTTCAACAAGATTGTGGCGGCGGATAAACGCGTGAGCGCGACGGCGATTCAGACGGTGGGAACAAAGGGGTATGACGGGTTTGCAATGATGTTGGTTCGCTGAGGGATAAGGACGCCGATTGGGAAATCGGCGTTCCCAGGAGCGCTACTTTTTGCGAGGAGGAGTGTCGGGCTGGGGATCCGAGGGGCCAGGGAGATCCACGTTCCAGATGTTCTTGCCGGAATTTAGTGCGAAGAGGCCAACCTGATTCGATTCCGCGGTGCCAATCTGACCGACCCAAACGACGCGAAAATTTGCTTTGCGCCAGAGGCGGCGGACTTCTACGGTTTGCCCGGAAGAGGTGAGGAGGCCGACGCCGTCCAAGCGAGCGCCATCCTGGCTGAGATTCACGGTGTAAGCCGATTGGGTAAATGAGCGGCCTTCGGGATCCTTGCCTTTCACGGTGACGCGCATGGATTTGGGGACGCGCGGCTTTTTGCGTGCGCGACGCCAAAAATTGGAGAGAGGTTCCTTGAAGGCCAGACCGACGCGGGATTCGCGCTCGGTGTAGCGGTCGAGATAGGCCACACGGACTTGCTGTTCGACGCCGGTGATTCTGTCAAGGAGAAAGACGGTATCACCGACCGAAAGCTTCGCTTTCAACAGGACAAGTGCGCCTCCGTTGTTGACGAGGACAGTTTCGGTTTCTTCCTTGAAGGCGCCGCTGGACGAGCCGAAGCCATAAATGACAACGGGAACATGGATGGCCGTGCGGGCGCTGGCGCGTGAGGCTTTTTTCGAAGGGGCAACCGCTGCTGAGACGGCATAAGCGGGTTGTTCCTGTTTCATTTGCAGAGGATCGTCGATAGGAGCTACTTCGAGCAGTTCGACGGGAAGGCCGCTCTGGGAACCGTGCTCGCGGCACTTAAAGTCCCACGACTGGCGAAGAATCTGTTCGAACGATTCTTCGCGATTGGAAAGCGTAAGCCAACTGTTCGCGTCGCAGTGCGGACACATAAGCCGGGCTGCGAAGGTTCTAGCCATGGCGAACTCCCACGTACTTTCATCTTAGCTGCTCGCGTCGCCGGTGCCCCCATTGCCCAAGAGAAAGTGCTTTGAAAAGCACCCGTCCCAATGGGCAGGGATGGCGAATGGGAAGGGTAGGAAGGGTAAACAAAGCCGGTCTGACAGTTCAAAAAAACTTGATGAGCCGAATTCGGCCGTTCATGAATCCAAAATAGAGCACTGGCCCAGGTGACGTGACATGAGGACACGGGCATCCGGGGAACCAGAAAGACAGGAGGCAGTATGTCTGAGATGCAGCGGATACCCACCCTACCCACGCAGCCGTTTCGACTCGACGTACCACTTCATAAATTGTTGCAGCAAGAAGCACCTGAGCCGCTAGAGCAAAATAGCGAAGGGCGAGAATTAAAGGCGCTTCCAACTCCTGTATTCCCACAACACCCCGAGCTTTATCACGAGCTGGATGCGGAGGACATTGCGGCGCATGACCGCGTGTTACAAACAGGCAAACGTCACTGGCCAGCGGATCGCATATTCAAGACGATGAAGGGCTGGATGTTTCCGTACTTTAAGTCACGGCTGTTGCCGGGAGAATTTCAGCCGATCATCGCCTACCTGTTTACGGAGTGGAAGTGCAATCTGGATTGCCATTATTGCTGGTCGTACGACAACCGCGTGAAGGGCATGACAGAGGACACAGCGCGGCGTGCGATTGACTGGCTGTATTCGACGCCCTGCCGAGTGCTAGCGCCGACGGGCGGAGAACCGTTGCTAAGGCCGGACTTCGTGCACAAGGTGATTTACTACGCGGCGAAGAAAGATTTTTGGGTGTACCTCGCTACGAATGCGCGGTTGTTGCGTCCTGAGGTGACAGACCGGCTTGCCGATGCAGGGATAGCGACGATTAATTTTGCATGCGACGCAATCAAGGAAAAGCCCGGACTACCGAAGGCTTTTGAACACGTGCAGAAGAACTTCGATTACCTTGTGCGGCGCCAATACCGCTATGGGTACACGATGTTTTTCAATACGAATATTTGCCGGACGAACAATTGAGGACGTGAAAGAGCTGGCGAGAATCGCACACGAAAACGGCATTTCGATCACGTTTCATATCAACGAAGCGCCCATGATGGAGCAGGGCCACTTCAAGCATCTGCATGAGAACGACACGTACGTCCGGCCGAATGATTTCGCGATGGTAGACGATTTGCTTGACTGGCTGATTGACAAGCAGCGGCAGGGTTGGAAGATGGTGGACTCGATTCCGCGGCTGCAAAATATGAAGGGATTCATGCGCGGAAAAGGCGAACACTGGGGATGCCGGGCCGGACAGAACTGGCTGATCATTCGAACGAACGGCACGCTTGCGCCATGCTTCCCGATGTACAACGCGAAATACGATTCGGGAACCGTAGAGAGTCAAAAATTTGATGTGAAGCAGCTGGCGGAGATGAAAAAGGGTTGCGAGCCGGAGTGCTTTTCGACGCTGGGATACAACGTGGCGTACTGCTACAGCGCGGCGCGCGTGATGAAGTGGCTCTTCAAACAGGCGATGCATGGATTCCAGGGAGTGACAGGAAGTTTTGACTAAGGATACCGCTCGCCGCCCCTAAGGGGCGAGCCAGCGGAAATTCCCCACTGCATGCAAAATGGAGGCGAAAGAAGGGATGGCGGACAAGTGTGGATGGGCGTATGATTCGCCAACCTAGAAGCGGAATAGCAGCCAAGGAGAAACAGGAATGACCAATGAACCGACGACCGATGAACCGACGAACAATGAACCGACGCCGGGAAGCGAAACCCTGATGAACATAGGGGAGACAGTGGGAACCGCGGTTGGGAAGGCTGTAGCGACAGCGAAAACTACGGCGGAGACCGTGCGCAAGGAAGAGAAGATTGTGCGGCGCAAGGCGTTGCGGACAGCGAAGAAGGCGAAAAAGGCGTTCAAGAAAGCGAGCAAGGCGGCGAAAAAGACCGTCGCAAAAGGGAAGAAGCGCGCGGCGAAGTTGCTGAAGAAGGCGAAGAGGAAATTGCGTAGATAAGAAAGCAAGAATACAGAAACACTGGAATGCCCGGTTTCGCATAGCGAGGCCGGGCATTTCTGTGTTTTGCGGAAAAATTTGCAGGCGTTCAAGAAATGCGAGAACCTACGGAACCTTTCTGAAACTGATTCGTCTCTAAGAGTGGATTTGTGTGGCTGAAACTGGATCGCTGGAGGAAACCGTGAAGAACCATGTACGGAAGATCGCGGGTTTGCTGGCAATTGTGATGGCCGCTTGTTTCTGCAATGCGGCACTTGGGCAGGGCGCGAAAGGCGACCAAAAGGCGACGGACGGCGTAAAAGCGCGACAGGAAAGAGTGGAAAACGGAATTGAGCCCGTCGAGCTCGGAAAAGGCCAGGCGCCGGTCAAACTGAGTCTGACTGAATTGATGAAAGCCTACAAAGACCCGGGGCTGACGGTGACGGTGATTGACGGATACAAGATCGCATGGGTAAAGGCGTACGGGACTACGGAATTGGGAGGAAGTTCGCCGGTCACGCCGAGGACCTTGTTTCAGGCGGGATCCATCAGCAAGCCGGTTGCAGCGACGGGAATGCTGGCGGTGGTGCAGCAGGGAAAGCTTTCGCTGGATGAAGACGTAAACCTGAAATTGAAAACGTGGAAGGTGCCGGAAAACGAATTTACGAAAGAGCAGAAAGTGACGCTGCGGCGGCTGGCAAGCCACACGGCGGGGCTGACCGTGCATGGATTTCCGGGATATGACGTTAACGAGAAAATTCCGTCGCTTGTGCAGATTCTGAATGGAGAAAAGCCTCCGGCAAACACTCCCGAAATTCGAGTAGATTTTGTGCCTGGGACGAAATGGCGGTACTCCGGCGGAGGCATAACGATTGAACAATTGTTGATGATGGATGTGAGCGGGAAACCATTTCCCGCGTTGATGAAGGAATTGGTGCTGGACAAGGCGGGGATGACGGACAGTTCGTACGAGCAGCCGTTGCCGGCGGCTTGGCAATCGCGTACGGCGACGGGAACTTACCGCGACGGAAAATCTGTACACGGGAAGTGGCACATTTATCCGGAGATGGCCGCAGCTGGTTTGTGGACGACGCCGACGGACTTGGCGAAATTTGCGATTGAGATTGCGCTCGAAAAACAGGGAAGGTCCGGCAAGGTCCTCTCGCAGAAAATGATCGAGGAAATGTTCACGCGACCGCCGGCATCCCCCGACATGGGAATTGGATTTGCGCTGCCCGCAAATAGTCCCGGTGAGTTTGGCCACAACGGGGCGGATGAGGGATTTCAAGCAAAGTTAGTCATGAATGCGGACACGGGGCAGGGCGTGGCGATCATGGCCAATTCGGACAACGGGATTCTTGTTGCAGACGAGTATATTCGCAGTCTGGCGAAGGAGTATGGATGGAAAAACAAGCCGGAGGCGCGTTCGATCTCTGGACAAATGATGTTGATTGGAGCGCTGAAGGGCGCGGACGCGGTGCTTTCAAGCTACGAAGAGCTTGAACATTCCGGCGGGAAGAAACCCGAGGAATTCATTTTGAACATGATGGGATACCAGATGCTCAGCCGGGGGGATACAGGTGGAGCGATCAAACTGTTTTTGAAGAATGTGCACACGTATCCGGGGTCGTCCAACGTGTATGACAGTTTGGGAGAGGCTTATGCGGCGGCTGGGAAAAAGGAATTGGCAATTGAGAATTATGAAAAGTCGTTGAAGATGGACCCGAAGAATAAGAATGCGGAAGAATGGCTGAAGAAACTAAAAGAGCAAAAATGAGGGGATGAATCCTCCAGCGAGACGGGCGCTTGCAATGCGCAAAGCGCGGATGTATAAAGCGCACAAGAGCATTGCGCAAGCGCTCGAATTCCTACCGAATGGTGTTCCCACCTGCGCAACGTCCGGGCTCCGGTCCCGCCGTTGAACTGGCAGTCCGCATTCGTCCGAAGGAGGCACCCCCATGTCAGACGCAAACAAGCGAGTTGTCCGTAGATTGATCGAAGAGCTCTGGAACCAAAGCAATCCATCGGTGGCGGAAGAGCTTTTTACGCCAAATTACACGCATCATGACCCGTCAACCTCCGATTTCGGGCGAGGGCCGGAGAGCGAAGTCAAGAGAATGAATCTGTATCGCGGGGCATTTCCCGACCTTCGCATCACGATAGAAAACATTATCTCCGAGAGCGATACGGTGATGGCTCGATGGTCATGCCACGCGACGCACAAGGGTGAGCTTAACGGGATTGCACCGACGGGGAAAACGATCGACATCACCGGAATAAGCGTCGTGCGGCTGTCGGGCGGAAAAGTAGCAGAAGGATGGGTGCAGTGGGACACACTTGGAATGCTGCAACAGCTTGGCGTCGTTCCGAAGCAGGTGCGGGCAAAGGCCGCGGGAAGCTGATGCTCGCTGTTACGCCTTCTGCAGTTTGAAGATGAGCGCGGCGAGCGGGGGAAGAGTCAAGAGAAGAGAGTGAGGACGATCCTGCGCAGGAGTTGGCTCGGAATGGACGCCGCCGAGATTGCCAACGCCGGAACCGCCGTAATTTGTGGAATCGGTGTTAAGAATCTCCTTGTAGAAGCCGCCGACAGGAACGCCGACGCGATAGTTGCCGCGAACGACGGGAGTGGCATTCAGAATCACGACGAGAAAATCTTCGCGATCGCGGGCGCGGCGGATGAACGAAAGGACGCTGTTGTCGGCGTCGTTGCAATCAATCCATTCGAAGCCAGTCCATTCGAAATCCACCTCGTGAAGGGGCGGTTCCGCGGCGTGCAGATGATTTAGATCCGCAACGAGTTGTTTGACGCCTTGATGCGACGCGTAGTGCAAGAGGTGCCAATCGAGACTGTGCTCTTCCGACCATTCGCTGCGCTGGGCGAATTCCTGCCCCATGAAAAGAAGTTTCTTGCCGGGATGGGCATGCTGATAGGCGAGTAGCAGGCGGAGATTTGCATATTGCTGCCACATGTCGCCGGGCATCTTGTGGAGAAGGGAACTTTTTCCGTGGACGACTTCGTCGTGCGAGAAAGGCAGCATGAAATTTTCGGTGAAAGCGTAAATGAGTGAAAAAGTGAGCTTGTTTTGCTCGTATTTGCGGTAGATGGGATTGGATGAAAAATATTTTAGGGTGTCGTTCATCCAGCCCATGTTCCATTTGAGGCTGAAACCGAGGCCACCGAGATAAACGGGACGTGAGACGCTGGGCCAGGCTGTGGATTCTTCGGCGATGGTGAGAATGCCAGGAAAACGGCCGTGCGCGACCTCGTTCATGCGCTTGAGGAAATCGATAGCGTGAAGGTTTTCGCGCCCGCCATAGCGGTTGGGCACCCATTCGCCGGGCTGACGCGAGTAGTCGAGATAGAGCATGGAAGCGACGGCGTCCACGCGCAGGCCGTCAATGTGATATTTGTCGAGCCAGAAGAGCGCGTTCGAAATCAAATAGTTCACGACTTCGTTGCGGCCGTAGTTGTAAACGAGCGTGCCCCAGTCGGGATGGGCCCCCTGGCGCGGGTCGGCGTGCTCGTACAAATGGGTGCCATCGAATTGTGCGAGGCCGTGGGTATCGCGAGGGAAATGCGCGGGCGTCCAATCGAGGATGACGCCGATGCCTGCCTGGTGGCAGCGATCAACAAAGTACATAAAATCTGTGGGCGACCCGAAGCGGCTGGTTGCTGAAAAATAGCCGAGTGTTTGGTAGCCCCAGGAACCGTCGAAGGGGTGCTCCATGATGGGGAGCAGTTCGATGTGCGTGTAGCCCATCTCCTTGACGTACGGAACGAGTTGGTCGGCGAGTTCGCGGTAGGTGAGCCAGCGATCCCTGTCTTCGGGAACGCGGCGCCAGGAGCCGAGATGAACCTCGTAAACGGAGATTGGTGAGTTGAGCCAGTTCTTTTTTTCGCGCGCTGCGAGCCAGCTTCTGTCGCTCCATTGATAGTTTGTGAGGTCCACAACGACAGAGCCGGTGTTGGGGCGCAGTTCTGAGCGGAAGGCGTAAGGATCGGATTTGAGCGGAAGCAGACTTCCTGCTGGGCCGGTGATCTCGTATTTGTAGATGGTGCCTTCGCCGATGCCAGGAATGAAAAGTTCCCAAATGCCGGAAGAGCCACGCGGACGCATGGGATGCATGCGGCCGTCCCAGGCGTTGAAGTCGGTGACGAGGCTGACGCGTCGCGCCGACGGAGCCCAGACGGCGAAATTCACGCCGGCAATTCCGTTGACGGCTTTGAGATGGGCGCCGAGTTTTTCGTAGGTGTCGTAGTGGCGGCCCTCGGCCATCAAATGCAAATCAAAATCGCTGAGCTGGTAGGGGAAAGAATAGGGATCGTAGATTTCGAACGGAACGCCTTCATGAGTGCGGCCCTGAATTTTGTAGCTGCCGGGCTCGGGAGCAGTGTTTTGGCTGGAGGGCCAGGTCGCTTCGAAGAAGCCTTCGCGGCGCAGCTTGACCGCGTCGGTAACTTTGGCGGAGTTCTGGAAGGCGAGATTTGCCTGATCGGCCCAGGGAATAAAAAAGCGGACGGCCCAGCCGCCTTTCACCGGATGCGGACCGAGAAGAGAAAAAGGATCGGCAAGGCGCGCGCCGAGCAAGGCGTCAATGCGCGCGTTTAATTCAGTGTCGCCAGGAGCTTGCGGCTCGAAGCTTTTTGGCTGGACGGACGAAATCGGCTTTTCGGGCATCGCGGTTTAGAAGGGCGCTTCTGTATTATGCCTGCGTCGGGCAAGGAATAACGAGGCGATTCTAGGGCGAGTCTCAGAAAAAAGCCAATCGAAGAAGGGGATTGTGCTTCAATTGTCGCGTTCATTGTTGGAGGAGAAGCCGGATGAAGAGGGAACTCGTGATTGGTTGCGGATTGGCGCTGGCGTTGTCGCCCGCGTGCATGGCGCAGGCGCTTGGACGAGGGCAAGCGCGATCCATGGTGATTTCGCGGGGCGGGATTGTTGCGTCAGAATCGCCGCTGGCATCGCAAGCAGGCGTGCACATTTTGGAAAAAGGCGGGAACGCGGTGGATGCGGCGATCGCAACGAACGCGATGATGGGTGTGGTTGAGCCCATGATGAATGGAATTGGTGGCGATTTGTTTGTGATCGTTTACGACGCGAAAGCGAACAAGCTGTACGGATTGAATGCCAGCGGGTGGGCGCCCAAAGGTTTGACGATTGAGTTTTTGCAGAAGCAGGGCTTGCAGGAGATGCCGAAGTCCGGCGTCAACACGATTGATGTGCCGGGCGCGGTGGACGGTTGGCAGAAGTTAGCGGACAAATTCGGGCGCAAGAAACTTTCAGAGGATTTGGCGCAGGCGATTCGAACGGCGCGGGAAGGCTTCCCGGTGCCGGAACTCACAGCGGCCTATTGGAACGAAGCCGCGGACAAGCTGCGCGAAAACGAAGAGGCGGCACGGGTTTATCTGCCGAGGGATCATGCGCCAAAAACAGGAGAGGTTTTTGCGAATCCGGATTTGGCGGCTTCGCTGGAGGCGATTGCGGCGGGAGGCCGCGATGCATTTTACAAAGGAGAAATTGCGAAAAAACTGCTCGCCGGAATGAAGAGGCACGGCGGAACGATGGTCGAAGAGGACTTGGCGAAATTTTCCAGCGAATGGGTTGAGCCGATTTCGACGACGTATCGCGATTGGACGGTGTACGAACTTCCGCCGAACGGGCAAGGGCTGGCCGCACTGGAAATGCTGAACATCATGGAGACATTTCCGCTCGGGCAAAAAGGATATGAATTTGGCACGGCGAAAGCGCTGCAGATAGAAATTGAGGCGAAGAAGCTGGCGTATCTGGATTTGCAGAAATATATTGGCGATCCGCGCGGGCAGAAACTGCCGGTGGAACGATTGCTTTCGAAAGAATGGGCCGCGGCGCGCGCAAAGTTAATTGATCCGGATCACGCGAACTGCAACCCGACCGCCGGAGAGATGCAAGGCGGCAGCGATACCACATATTTGAGCGTGGTAGACCGAGAAGGAAACATGGTTTCGCTCATCCAGAGCAATTTCTCTTCATTCGGTTCGGGAATTGTCGCGCCCGGAACAGGATTTGTACTGCACAATCGCGGCGCGTTGTTTGTGATGGATCCGGCCTCACCGAACGCGCTCGCCGGGCACAAGCGGCCCTTGCACACGATCATTCCCGGTTTCGCGCAGAAGGGCGATGTGCGCATGGCGTTTGGAATCATGGGCGGATGGAATCAGTCGCAAGCGCACGCGCAGTTCATCGCGAATCTTGCGGACTTCAAAATGAATATCCAATCGGCGGTGGAAGCGCCGCGGTTTGTAAAATACACGTTCAAGGGATGTGACGTGTTGATGGAGAACCGCTTCTCGCAAAAGACGCGCGACGAGCTGACCGCGAAAGGACATCAGGTTGAAGTGCAGCCTCCGTTTGCCGACGCAGTGGGCGGAGGACAGGCGGTGCTGCGGGATTTCGCGGCCGGCGTGAACTACGGAGCGTCCGATCCTCGTAAGGATGGGGAGGCTATTCCGGAGCTGACGCCGAACTGACCGGAAGCTGTTTCGCGAGTACTGGCGATTCGTTCTAGAACTTCTTGAAGCTAAGTTATAGAAAGTGCAGGAGTTTGCCCATTTTGTGTGCAAAAAGGGCAGACAGATTCCCTTGCCCCGGCGCGCGACGACAGAGGTTGTTAGTAACTCCTTTAAATACAATCGGTTACGATTTCAAACGGTGGCAGCGGAGTTGCACCTGTACCAAAGGACAGGGGTAGCCCGCAGCAACGCCCTTGTGTTTGGAGACAGGCTGTGGCCTCTGGCAAAACGAGTTTGCGGATCGTTCTCACGTTGGCCGCAAGTTTGGCCTTTTCCTTTTTTGCGCCGAGTTCCAAAGCACAAAGCGCGGGCATTGCGGGCAAGTACCAATGCGCGCAAGTGAAGGTTCACGGCAAAGTGAAGCCCTGCGATTCAGCTCACCTGACGCTGAAAACCGACGGGCATTTTGAATTGCGGGGATGGGAGGGCGACTACGTGGTCAGCGGTAACTACGTCGAGCTCTCCGACAAACTCGTAAAGTCCAAAGCCAAGCTGGAGCCCGGCTACAAATTGGTGTTCCGTTACCACGGCAAAGACGGAATTGTGGAAGTAACTTACGAACGCCGACAGAGCGCGGCAAACAATGAGACCCTCAGCTAGAAGGCACAGAATCGCGATTAAAATTCGGCGTCGTACGCTGCGGCCGCAATCTCTCCAAGAGCTTGTCCGCCCACTCGTTGAGGCGCGTCCGGATCAGCCGGAAGTGAAACGTGATTTAAGTACGCGGCAAACGCCAGTTTGCGGCCCGACTTCGTGATTACGTAACCAGCCAGGCCCTTTCCGTTCAGCATCAGCTTTCCGTTCAGTTTATCTTCGGAGTCGTACGTGCCGGTTTTGGCAAAGACGTGGCCCGCGCCAGGATTTTCTTTTTGAATTTTCGCGAGCGTGCCGTCCTTGCCGAGAACGGGCAGCGCGCGGAAAAGAACGCCGAAGTCCGGCCGCGTGGACCAATAGGCGAGATAGCTGCACATAAATTCCGGCGAGAAAAGGTCCGACCAGTCGCCGCCCGCGCCGTCGCCTTGCGAAATGCCGGAGAGATCGAGTTTTGCCTCCTCCAAAAATGCGCGTTCGATTTCAAAACCCTTATTGAGAGGATTTTTTGTTTCTTTTCCGGCAATCGCGCCGAGAAGGTAAGGGCTCATTCCTGCATGGAGATTTTGGCTGACTTTAAGGGTGACTTTAATTTCTTCGGCGAGAGGAAGCGAGACATGATCGACTAGTTCGTTTTCGGCAACGTAGAATTTGCGGAGTGACGTGAAATCGGTCTGTGCAGTGGAGGCTGAGGGCTTGCTGGAAATTCCTTCCGCCAGAAGAGCTTCGCGCAGAACGGTTTCGGCAAATTGAGTCGGCGACGGAACGGCAATGCTGGCGACCTGCGGTTCTTTGCCCAAAGGAATCGAACCGCTCAGCGTGACGGCGACAGAGCCGTCCGCATTCGTGGCGAAAACAGGATCGTCAAAGGATAGCTTGCTGTCTGCCGCGCCGGTGATGACTTGATTTACAAATCGAATGTAACCGGTTTGGGGCGTGGATTCGACCCGCACGGCCTCACCGGCTTTTGCGGAGGGAGTTGCGACGATGTCGATGAGGTTGTCGTTGACCATGATGGAAGACATGACGACGCCAGTGCCGCCTTCGCGCGAGCCGTCGGCGACGAGAGAAGTGTCAACGAGGATGTGGCCATCAATGCGCTTTACTCCTTTTGCTGCGACGGCTTTCGCGAGTTCCTTGATGACCGCCAGTGGATCACCGGAAACGGCCGGGCCGCCATAGGAATGGTCTTCGTCTACAAAGGCCAGCGTGCCGTCAGGGCGGATACGGTTGGAGAGATTAGGATCGCCGCTCGCGACGAGAACAAGATCGCCTTTGAGTTTGCCTTTCTTGTCGAGCGGGCCGGTGCGATAGATTTTTGTGTGAAAGCGGTAGTCGGCGCCGAGTTTTGCGAGAAGCGTTCCTTCCGACAAAAGCTTTGTCGTGGAAGCTGGGACGAAGAGTTTTTTTGCGTTGTGCTCGTAGGCGATTTTGCCGGTGTCCAGCGCGTAGAACTCAATGCCGAAATTCGCGCGGGCGAATTCGGGCCGGTCCATCACTTTTTGAATGCGCGCAGCGAGGGTGTCCTGTGCGGCTACAGGGAAACTACACGCCAGTGCGGCAAGAAGGGCAAGGCTTGCGATCAGCAAATTATTCTTCATGGACATTTTGAGATTCATGGTCATTTCGCCGGGCTCCCGATGCCAAGTTTTTCAAACGGAACGTTCAGAATGCCGTACTCGCGCCAATCTTTGTAATCGAAATGCCACCATTCGGATTCGTAGACGCTGAAGCCTTCGGACTCCATTGCGCGACGAAGCAAATCGCGGTGCCAGCGTTGCAGCGAAGTGCCGCCGGGATAGCTGGGGAATGAGCGAGGCGACATTTCGTCATAGCCGCCGGTCATTTCGACGGGCTGGCCAGTTTTGAGATCGTAGAGAGTAAGGTCAACAGCGCAGCCGCGATTGTGGCGCGAGCCCTGCGCGGGATCGGCGACGAAGATTTTTCCTTCGGGCGGCGTAGCGTCCCAGAAGATTTTGGTGACGTACCACGGGCGGTAACCGTCGTGAATCAAGAGGCCGTAGTCAAGTGGCTTCAGTTTCCGGAGTACGCGAAGCAGGGCTTCGGCAGCGGGGCGCTGGAGAAAAGCGCGCGCTTGTGTGTAAACGGGCACGCCGAGAAAGTCGTTTGCGGTGGCATAGCGAATGTCGAGACGAATGGCGGGATCAAGGGGACCTAGTTCGACAAGATCAGGTTTGTGAAAGGGACCTTTTTCTTGCGGTGGAGTCGCCGTGAGGGCGGCGCGACGTAGTTGTTCGACGGGCGTGAGGGGAGTGACGTTGTACGAACGCGACGGATCGGCGCCGGGATCAACGCGGACGAAGAATTCTGCCAAGTACGACAACGCCGTCACAACTCCTTGTGAGTTGCGTTGCTCTGTATAGCCGTAAGAGCGTCCATCTCCGTTATCGATCCAGGCTACCCCGTCGGCATCCCTGATCTCCTGTCTCTCCATCGGAGCGCCTTGTGGCTGTAGAAACAACCGTTGCCCTTCCTCCAGAATAATCATTCGCACTTTCGGGCTTTGGTAACCGGAATAGTCGTAGATACCGACAAGTGCTTTCCACGTGGCTGGTGCATCCTGTGGCTTCAGACCGGGTGCGAGAGAATCGCTCGATTGGGCTGGGGAGAGGGGAGCCGAAAGCAGCAGGCAAAGAAGGACAGTAAAGTCTCTGGGAAATCGTCTGTAGCTACCGCGCGCGCCAGGTTTCTTTTTCGACGGTCCAACGCTCGATGAGGTCACGGCGGACATGATAGCCGAGACCGGGAGTATCGGGAACGCGGATTGTGCCCTGTTGTGAAACTTCCACTTCGGGTTCAATTACATCTTCGATCCAGTAGCGTTTGCTGGCGGAGACATCGCCGGGAAGCGAATAGCCGGGAAGAGAAGAGACAGCGATGTTGTGCGCGCGGCCGATCCCACATTCGAGCATTCCTCCGCACCAAACGGGGATATTTTTCGCCAGACAGTAAGCCTGAATTTCGCGGGCGCTGGAGTGGCCTCCGACGCGGCCGACTTTGATGTTGATGATTCGCGCGGCCCCTAGCTCGATAGCGGTTTGCGCATCTCGCAAATGACGAATCGATTCATCAAGGCAGAGCGCCGTTTGCAACTGCTTTTGCAGTTTCGAATGAGCGTAGATGTCGTCCCACCAGAGTGGCTGTTCCATCATCAATAATTTGAACTCGTCAAAGCGCTCTAGGTGCTCGACGTCGTCCAGCGTGTAGGCAGAATTGGCGTCCATGGAAAGAAGTATGTCGGGGAATGCTTTGCGGATCGCGCGGACATATTCCAAATCTTTGCCAGGTTTGATTTTCAGTTTGATTCGTTGATAGCCAGCGGCAACTTCGACGGCGACTTTTTCCAAAAGGACTTCAGGAGTTGCCTGCAACCCAATCGAAACCCCGCACGGAATTTCCTGGCGCGTGCCACCGAGCAGTTCTCTTAGAGGCAATTTTTTCTGTTGCGCTTCAATGTCCCAGAAGGCATTTTCTAGTCCGGCGCGCGCCATTTCGTGGCCGCGGACATGGGCGAAAGCCAGGGGAATTTGCGCAGCGGATTCGAATTTCTTGCCGAGAATAGCTGGTGCGAGCGCATCGCGAATGATCAGAGCGGCGGTGCCGACCGTCTCCGAATTAAAGACCGGCGCTTCCATTGCGGTGATTTCGGACCAGCCGGTCAATCCATCCGCGTGCATCTCGACCAAGAGCAGGGTGCGGTTGTAGGTCGTGCCGAAGCTGGTTTCAAACGGCGCTTTCAGGCGCATTTGCAGCTTGCGAAGAGTGACCGCGTCTATACGCATCGGGGATGCCCTTTCCGGCGCCGCATCCCGAGGGGAAGAGCAGACGGAAGCCGCGTGAAATCACAGATTGAAAAGCCTGCAGCAAGGGCCGGAGTGCAGGCCCATGGGAGAGAGCCAGAGTATGTAACAAACGTTTCAGAAAGGGAAGAAAAACCTCAAACGTTTCAGTGGTGAAACCAGCGGGAGCCCCGGCGCTGCTCTTCGGAAATTTCCTTGACGGTGCGGAGTGTCTGCGCCTGGCGGTGCTGTCCGATTGCGCCGAGGAATGCATTTAGGAGCGCCATGGGGGCGGCGTAGGAGGCCCCGTACGAGTTGGACTCGATTGCCGCAAGAAAAGTTTCATGACAGATCTGGGTGAGCGGAGAGAGGTAAGTATCAGTTACCGCGATGCAGTGAGAGCCCCGCTGGCGCGCCATTTCGGCGCCTTCCACCGTTTGCCGCAGTCCGCGGCGAAACGAAATGGCCACGACCACATCACGATTCGACAAAGTGCGCGTGAGATGCACGATTTTCCCGCTCGAAGTGGCGGAAAAAGCGTTCAGCCCAAGCAGAACCAGATGATATTCCAAGTAATCGGCGAGCACGGAAGCCAGGTCGCCCGCGATGATAACGATCCGGCGCGCAGAATGAAATTGCTTCGCCGCAGCCGCGATGCGTTTCCGGTCCAGAGTATTTTTCAATGCCTGCAAATTCTTAAGGTCAACGTCAATGGAGTCGGAGACATGGCCGGGAATGCCGGTTCCGCGCGGAATCCGCTTCATGGTGTCCGCGGACGTGGCGTAGGCCAAGGAAAGCTCATGAAGATAATGCTGAAATTCGCGGAAACCCGGGAAGCCGAGCCTCTGCACAATGCGGACGACGGTAGCGGGGTCAGAATTGAGACGCTTCGCCATGTCGCGCACGCTCGAAAGCACAAACGCGCGCGGATGCTCAAAGATGGGGCGAATAATCTCCTGCCGCCTTGCGCTCAACCGGCCAAATTTGTCCGTGATGTGTTTGGAATGGGTGGTATTGGGTACCGCGTCCCTTTTCATGGAGTGAACAAAGCTCCCGAAGCGATGGGAAGGATAGTCTTCCGGCGCAAGAGTTCACAAACCCTCGCCCGGAAGACGCCACATTGTAACAGTGGAACTACTTTTCGGAAGTTGCCGTTTTTGCGGTGAGCCCCGGAGCCACGACGGGTTGAAGGAAGGGCATCATCGCGCGCAGGCCTGGACCAAGTTGCTCGATCGGATGTTGCTGCTCGGTTTTGCGCTTGGCCAGAAAATTGGGGCAGCCTTTTTCATTTTCTTCAATCCATTTCTTGGCAAAGCTGCCGTCGCGAATTTCGGCGAGGAGTTTCTTCATTTCGTCGCGCGTTTGCTGAGTAACGATGCGCGGGCCGGCGGCGTAATCTCCCTGCTCGGCGGTGTCACTGATGGAATAGCGCATATAGCTGAGGCCGCCGCGGTAAATCAGATCGACGATGAGTTTCAGTTCGTGCAGACATTCGAAATAGGCGACTTCGGGCTGATAGCCGGCGCTCGTGAGCGTTTCGAAGCCGGCTTTGATGAGCTCGCTGACGCCGCCGCAGAGAACGGCCTGCTCGCCGAAGAGGTCGGTTTCTGTTTCCTCGGTGAAGGTGGTCTCAAGCACGCCGGCGCGGGTGCAGCCGATGCCACGGGCATAGGAAAGAGCGAGTTCTTTCGCTTTGCCGGAGGCGTTCTGTTCGACGGCGAGAAGTCCGGGCGTGCCGCCACCTTCGGTGAACACTTCGCGTACACGATGGCCGGGAGCTTTGGGAGCGACCATTGAGACGTCAACATCCTTGGGCGGCTTGATCGCGCCAAAGCGAATATTGAATCCGTGGGCGAACATCAGCGTCTTTCCCGCTTTCAAATTTGGCGCGATGGCTTCGTCGTAAAGCTTTTTCTGCCTTGTGTCCGGCACAAGGATCATAATGACGTCGCCCCACGCTGCGGCTTCGGCCGGCGTGTTGACGACGAGGCCGTCTTTTTGCGCCTTCGCTCGGGAGGCGCTGCCTTCGGGCAGGCCGACACGAACGTTGCCGCCGCTGTCGCGCAGATTCAGCGCGTGCGCGTGCCCCTGTGAGCCGTAACCGATAATTGCAACCTTCTTGGATTGGATCAGAGAAAGATCCGCGTCCTTGTCGTAGTAGAGCTTTGCCATTTGCGTGTTCTCCTGAGAATTCGAAACTAGCTTTTTGCCGCTGCCTCTGGTTCGACGGCGTCATTGGGTGGTTGCAGCAAATCTCCCCCGCGGGTCATTGCAATGCGGCCGGTGCGCGCCATTTCCAGCACGCCATAGGGGCGTAGAACTTCGAGCAGGCCGTCAATCTTGTCCACCGTCCCCGAAACTTCCACGATGAGCGAATCCGGCGCGACGTCCACGACGCGCCCGCGAAAAACTTTGAGCAAATCCATCAGGTGCGGCCGCGATTGCTGGTCTGCGGCCACTTTGATGAGTGCAAGGTCGCGCTCGAGCAGAGAACGGTCCGAGATATTTTCGGCGAGAAGGACGTCAACGAGCTTTTCGAGGCTCGCTTCCAGCCGATGTGCGCCTTTCGCATCTGTATGCGCGACGATGGTCATGCGCGCGATCTCTTCGTTTTCCGTCGGGCCGACGGTGAGCGAATCAATGTTGATGGCAAGGCGCCGCGCGAGGGAAGAGACGCGATTCAGCACGCCAGGTTTATTTTCCACGTAAGCGACAAGTGTTTGCATAATTTTCCCCTATCTCCTTCGCTCTACGGCTCCGCCGATGTTTCGACAAGCGGATTGTTCGGCCGGCGAATCATCTCGTGCAGCGAAGCGCCCGCAGGCACCATCGGGTAAACGGAATCTTCTTGCTCGACGCGGAAATCGATCAGCACAGATTCCTTGCACTCACGTGCGGAGCGAATCGTTGGCACCACATCGGCGCGCGCCGTGATACGTTCCCCGCGAATTCCGAAAGCGTTCGCGAGCGCAGCAAAATCAGGCGCGACGAGCGGCGTAGCGACGTAGCGCTTGTCGTAGAAAAACTCCTGCCACTGCCGGACCATGCCGAGATAGCCGTTATTGATGATGGCGATGTTGATTTTAATTTTTTCTTGAACGATGGTGGCCAGTTCGCTCATCGTCATCTGGAAGCCGCCATCGCCCACGACAACCCAAACGTCGGCGTCGGGCTTGGCAAACTTCGCGCCAATCGCCGCAGGTAGGGCGAATCCCATCGTGCCGAGGCCGCCGGAAGTAATCAGCGTGCGCGGCTTATTGTGGTGGTAGTACTGCGCTTCCCACATCTGGTGCTGGCCAACGTCGGTAACGACGATGGCGTCACCATTCGTTTCTTTCCACAAATCGTTGATGACATGCGCCGCGTAGAGATGACCAGTGTCAGGCAGGCTCTGAATATCGCGCACCGCGGAGTCGCCCTGCATTTCCTTAATCCGTGCATGCCAGTCGGGACGCGCCGTCTTCTCCATGTGCGGTTCTAATGCCTCAAGCACTTCGCGCGCGTCGCCGACGAGCGCTGCGTCCACTTTCACGTTTTTGTTGATCTCTGCGCGGTCAATCTCGATGTGAATTTTCTTTGCGCTCTTCGCGTACGTGCGCAAATCGCCGGTCACACGATCGTCAAAGCGCATTCCGACGGCGATGAGCAAGTCCGCTTCCTGAATCGCGTGGTTCACCCACGCTTCACCGTGCATGCCCATCATGCCGAGGTTCAGGGGGTCGTTTGCCGGGAACGCTCCGATGCCAAGCAATGTCATGGCGACAGGGAAGTGGCCCGCGTGAACAAAATCAGCGAAGGCTTTCATCGCGCCGGAAATCATAATGCCGTGTCCGGCGAGAATCAGGGGACGCTTGGAGGAGTTGAGCAGTTCAATGGCGCGATCGAATTCTGCTTTGTCGTAACTTGCGCGTCTGCGTTTCGGTGGAAGTTTCGGCGTGCACTTGTCCCAATCGAATTCTGCCGAAGCCTGCTGGGCGTCTTTGGTAATGTCCACCAAAACGGGCCCCGGCCTGCCGGACTTTGCGATCACAAAAGCTTCACGCACAGTCCTCGCAATATCTTCAGCGCGGGACACCACGACGTTGTGCTTTGTAATCGGCATGGTGATGCCGGTGATATCAATTTCCTGAAACGCATCGGAGCCGAGCAACTTGCTGCCGACTTGGCCCGTTATGCAAACCACTGGCGAAGAATCGAGCATTGCGGTGGCGATTCCCGTGACCATGTTTGTCGCGCCCGGGCCGGAGGTCGCCATAGCAACGCCGACGCCCCCGCTGGCGCGGGCGTATCCGTCCGCCATGTGCGTTGCGCCCTGTTCGTGCCGCACAAGAATGTGATGCAGCTTCGATTTGCCCAGCGCATCATAGACGGGGAGAATCGCGCCGCCCGGATAACCAAAGATTTCTTTTACGCCGAGATGCTCCAGCGTTTCGCAAAGTATTTCCGCACCGGTGAGCTTCATAGTGTCCTTCCTGGCTGAACTGTTGGCGCTCCGCCCGTGGGCACAACCGTCACGGCGCCGAGCGACGAAGAGGAAACGAGCAGCGCATATTTCGCCATCACCCCGTTTGTGAAACGCGGCGCGGGCGGCTTCCAAGCAGAGAGGCGTTGTTGCATTTCGTCGGCGCTGATTTCCACGTTGAGCTCGCGTTTGGGGATATCGAAGACGATCGTGTCGCCATCGTTGAGCGCTGCAATCGGCCCGCGATGCGCCGCTTCGGGAGCGACGTGGCCCGCCATCAGGCCGTGCGTTGCACCGGAGAATCTTCCGTCAGTAAGCAACGCAACGGAATCGCCTAATCCTTGGCCCACCAGCGCGGCCGTTACAGCGAGCATTTCGCGCATGCCGGGGCCGCCTTTTGGTCCTTCATAACGAATCACGACTACGTCCCCCGTTTTAATCTGATTCTTTTCTATCGCGGCAAAAGCAGCTTCTTCGCTCTCGAAAACGCGCGCCGGCCCGCGGAAATTCAGCGTATTGTGACCCGCGACTTTTATTACGCAGCCCTCCGGTGCGAGATTGCCTTTCAGAATCACCAGTCCACCGGTTGGTTTGAGGGGATTTTCTTTTTCGCGCACAACTTCCTGGCCTGGGGTTTCCTTGGCGGCAGCCGCTTCTTCTCCCAGCGTTTTGCCGGAGACCGTGAGCGCTTCACCCTTGAGCAAGCCTGCTTCAATCATGCGCTTCGCGATGAGTGCGGTCCCGCCCGCGGCATACAAGTCCGTCGCGACGAAGCGGCCTCCCGGTTTCAGGTCCGCAAGAATTGGCGTCTTCGCGCTGACGCGGTCAAAATCATCAATCGAAAGCGGAACTTTCGCTTCGTTTGCGATCGCGAGCAAATGCAGCACTGCATTTGTCGAGCCGCCGGTGGCCGCGACTCCTGCAATCGCATTTTCAATCGCCGTTTTCGTGAGAATTTTCAACGGTGTGACATCTTTGCGCAGCAGATCCATCACGAGTTCGCCCGCGCGTTCGCCTGCGGCCGCCTTTCCGCTGTTTGTTGCGGGCACGCTCGAAAGCCCCATCGGCGCAATCCCCAAGAACTCGCAGACCAGCGCCATGGTGTTCGCTGTGAACTGTCCGCCGCACGCACCTGCCCCCGGGCACGCAGCCGTTTCGAGCGAATACAGACGCGCGTCATCCATGGAACCGCGCGCATGCGCTCCAATCGCTTCGTAAACATCCTGGATCGTCACCGGATGCCCTTCAAATTTTCCCGGCGCGATGGAGCCGCCGTACAAAACGAGTCCGGGAATATTCAGCCGGGCCAGCGACATCACGCCGCCGGGAATCGTTTTATCGCATCCGACCAAAACCACGAGCGCGTCGAAAAGATTTCCGCGCGCAACAAGTTCGATGGAGTCGGTGATCACCTCGCGGCTGATCAGCGAAGCGCGCATTCCTTCCGTTCCCATCGTGATGCCGTCGGAAATGGAAACGGTGTTGAACTCGAGCGGTGTTCCGCCCGCTTTGCGAATGCCGGCCTTCACGTGTTCCGCGAGTTCGCGCAGGTGATAGTTGCATGGGCCTATCTCAATCCAGGTATTTGCCACACCGATGAGCGGTTTCTTGAAATCGTCATCTTGCAAACCGCAAGCGCGCAACATGGCGCGAGCTCCGGCGCGGTTCGGCCCGTCAATCAGCGCGGCGCTTCGCCGCTTTGGAAGTGGATTGCTCACGATGCTTGTCTCCCGGCCGGCATCCCTATCCTCATGAAAACACTAGGATGAACGGTTGAGCTAAATGAGTCCAATTAATAGTTATGCATCATAAAATAAGAATCGCTTATTCACAACTCGGCAGCCAATCTGCGGTGCTACGGCGGGCAAGCGCGGCCATCTAGGCGGGAATTTGACGCATTCGCTCGCGTCGTCTATAGTAACAGTGCGGGGTGGAGCAGCCTGGTAGCTCGTCGGGCTCATAACCCGAAGGTCGTCAGTTCAAATCTGACCCCCGCAACCAATTCAAGTAGTAGAAAAATCAAAGGCTTCCGGTGCTCCAGCCGGAAGCCTTTTTTCTTTGAAATGCCCGGATTGTCCGTGTTTTGTCCGAGTCAGGTTTGACACACACAATTTAGCGGCTAAGTTTATTTTCGCATAGCGAGTAAGTTAGATTCCTGCGCCGCATTCGCTTGTGCCGTCGCAACGTATTTATCCGCCTGTTCCATTGCTGCTCTGACTTCTTCATTCAGATCAATCGAATAGCGTTTCAGCATGGCTTCGCTTTCCCAACCTCCTGCACGCATTAACAACGCCGCGGGGATCCCGGCGTCGCGACCGTTTTTCACGAAACTACGTCTCAGGTCGTGATAGAGAGTTGCCGTCACTTCCGCCTTTGTACACGCGGTTTTCCAGCTCTTCTTAAAATCGCCGATACGCCTGCCATCACCGCGGTGAAAAATAAATTCCGTCATTCGGACACTACCATCCTTCGTCTTAATTTCTCGCTTCGCTTGGCGGCGCTCGATGATGGCGCGGAGTGCCGCTGTCAGTGGCGACGTCCGGTCAATGCGATTCTTGCATTGGTCTCCGGGAATACGGAGCACGCCGTCCTTGCTGTCGAACATAGCCCAGGTCATTGCAGCCGTTTCGTTTTTTCGCTGTCCCGTTTTGTAGCCCCACTCTACAAAATCGCGGAGTCCATCATTCGGAATATGCTTGAGCAATTTTTCAAATTGCTCTGGTTTGAGAAAACCCTTCCGTTCGTTGCCCTTTTCGTCCAAGTGAGTGATGGATGGAATGTTGAATTCGGAAAAATGCTTTTGAACGACGCCGTGCCTGTAGGCTTGGAGAAGCATTCCGGTCACGCGATTGACCGTCGCCTTTGCGTCCCCGTCCTGCTTTCGCCGGTCGATGTAGTCGTCGATTTCGTCAGCGGTCAGTTCCAATGCGCGATAGTGGCCGAAGTCCTTTTCTGCCCGGTTTAGGTGACTGAGATTCTGCGGAGTCGCCTTTTCGTTGAGTTCGTATTTCCTGCGAAGCGCTTCGCAGAGCTGGCGGACAGTGATTCTCTTCGCCTTGGGGGTGACAAAGGTTCGAGCGCCTTTCCGCGCTGCCCCGCGTTCGTCTAGACGGTCACTCAGGACCTTTTCAGCTTTCTTCTCATCTGTGCATTTCGTGCTCTCGCGGTATTCCCGTCCGTTTAAGTAGTACGCCATCCAAAAAATATCTCCGCGCTTAAAGAGCCGTCCTTGTCCGCGCATGTCAGTCCCCTCCTTTTTTGTTCCACCGCTTCGCCGCGCCAAGTTTGCCGATTTTCGAGAGTTCCTTTTTGCTGAGAGTCTTGCCGCGGGCTCGGCCGCCAAGCCGCGCCATTTCCGTGATCGTGAGTTCTTGCTTTTTTTTCTTCATGGTCGCCCCTTAATGCATTTCCACGCGGACACGCGCGAAATGCCGAGCCGCCCCATGATCGAGCGGTAGTCGCATCCGTACGTACGCAAGAAACGTGCCCGGTAGCGAAGTGTGGTTGTTAATTTTGTAGGTGATTTTCGATAGCCGAGAATCGGTTTTCCTTGCATTTGTTTCTTCCTTTGCCTATCCCTACAGGCAGGCATTAGGATACTACCTACAGGCAGGCATTGCAAGCAAAAGAAAATAGGGCGAGCCCGCCCCGTTCCGCTGTGCCTGCAACGCCCGGGCCGTCCAGTTCAAGCCTCGCCGAGATACGCCATGACTGGCCGCGCCTGCCTAGCGGAAACTCTTTGTATCAGGACAATCCCTTCGCCTTCATGTACGTTGACACTAAATCGTTCCACGTCGCGGCTGGAAAAACCGCAATGGCAATTTCTTCGCCGTCGGGGATGGGCTCATGCGGTATATGAACTGTGAACGGACGCTCACCCGGCCCAAGACTTTTCTCTAGTAATTCGAAAATGTGCTGTTTCATGGAATCAGTCATCGGTTTGCCTTTTTCAAATATGAATCGAGTCCGTTCGAACTGAAAAGCAACTTGCGGCCGATCCGCCGTGCGAATGGCAGCCGGCGAGAATGCCGATACAAATAATCTTTCGAGAGATTGAGTCGCGCCGCTGCTTGCTCGACGGTCAGGAGCTCATCCGGCTGCGACACCGCGGGAGTGGAGAGGCGGGCGACCGCGGTCGCTTCGATTTCGCGGATCTCGCCCAGGAGCCGCGGTAGGTCCGCCGAAGGTAAGTCCTTCGCGAGCATGAGCAAGACTTCCAGTTCTTTTCGCATTAGGAGGGGCCTAAGCATGTCAAGTCAATGTGTGGCCCGGCCAGCCTTTCACGATTTCCCGAATGCTCATGAGTTCCGCCTGCTCGACCATTACGGCGCGGTCCCACAGTTCGGCATCCAGCTTTTCCCGAACGGCTCCTTCGATGCGCCGTCGCAGCTCGGTCGGCGGCAGCGCGTCGAGTTCCACGGATTTGTTCGCATAACGTCGGAGAAAACCGGCTGCTCTCGAGTCCGATTCCTTTACGCGCAAAGGGGGCAGCTTGAATTTCGCAATGTCCGCGGCATGAATCGCGAGCCGCGTGATTGTGAATTTCGAGCCGTAGCCGCGGATGCGTTCGGCCATATCCGCTTCGATTTGACGGCCGCTCGGGTCGTGATCGCCGAGATAAAAAAGTGTCATGGGTTTTTCACTGCTTTTAATCACTTCGGCCAAGTCATGCGCCTTCGTGGTCGACAAAAAGCCGCGCGACACGCGAACGATGACGCCCAGTTTGTTGGTCAGCTCTTCGATGGAACCGATGACGCTATCTTTTTCGCACCAAAGTTCGACTCGTTCGGGTTGCAGCCGCCAATAGTCTTTCCGATATGCGTTTTTCACCACATCCGCATATTGAGCGGCATCCTCAAACACGTTGGGCATGTACTCCGGACGGCTGCGGTCAACAATCGAATCGAAACCAACGCGGCCATCATTTCGAGCTTTCGTCATGATCGTGCTCACTCGTTGATAATCCTTCCGAGTGTTCGCGATCGCGGCGACGCTCACCAGGCGGTAAAATAATTGCCGAATGGTCATCGGTGACTCTGCCGCGAGGATGCCGGCGGCCTGCCCAATTAATCGTTTAGTGCTCTCCCACTCGCCTTGCGCCATCTTTTCTAAATCCTGTCTAGTCTGAATTTAGTCGTCGTCCCCCGGCAAGTCGCGTCGTGCTGCATACCACCCCAAAACAAAAAGGGCGCGCCGTCTCAAGATTCTGAGAAAGCGCGCCCTTTTGCATCGTTCTAGGTCGCGGTTCTACGCGGAGTTATATCTCGCGTGTTTTTTTTCCACTGGCCCAAAGAAACTTGTTGCTTGTGGTGCAGTTCGAAGGTACCAATAGGAAAGCCGGTTGTCAACTGAAAGATAACAGTTATTATAAGTTAGCCGTCAAGTTTTGGAGACAAAGAACATGGAAAACAACAACATCGCAAAGCCCAAGCGCCGCAATCGCGGAACGCGGGTCGAGTTTTGGTTGCTGCCGCACCTGGCCGATCCGATGCGAGAACGCGCCGGGTCCGAAGGCTTGAAACTGTCCACCTGGGTTCGCGCCACGGCAATTAGAGAAATGAAGCGAACGGCAAGAACGGTCGGACAGCATCGCACACGACGCGGAAGCCGATAAAAAGGAAGGGCCGCTCGGATCATCACTCCGGAGCGGCCGCGAAGAAAAGGTAAGTATTGGGATGGCGAAAATAACACAGGGCAAAATTCTCCGTCAAGCGAAACCCGAGTTTATCGTACGGGAAACGCCTGCGTGGCTGGACCAGCGACAAGATTGGATCTCGGACGGCGCTCGCAAACTCTACAAAACTCTCCGAACCCTTGCGGATGCCAAGAGCGGTCGTTTGTTCATCCCGCGGCGCGGATGGATACGCTTGAGTACCGTCGAAAAAAAGGCTGGCATGAGCCATAACACACGCAAAAAATTCATGCGCGAACTCGTCGCGCTGGGCGGCATCGCTATCCGAAGGGACTATGTAACTCGTTCAATCAACGGAAGATTTCGAAAAGTTCTAGGCCAGGCGCAAATCACCGTTTTGCCATTGCATCCACAAAAGCCGCGTAAACAAAGCCCATCTGCCTCTACTACCGACCAACCATATGACCAATCACTGCATAAACACAGCGTTTCTACTACAGACCAATCTACTGCCAACCAGGGCGAGAAGCCTCTACTACCGACCAATTCTTGTACGGTACAAGAATTGGTCGATCAAGTCTTGTCAAAGAACACCAATATGGGGTCGCGTGTTGATTTGCCAGAAGGCTTACGCTCTAAAAAGATTTCATACCAGGGCAGTTTCGAACCCCGTCAAACCCCACCTCAAAATTCGGAAAGGGATTGGGAAAAAATCCCCGGCTTTTCCCTAATAGAGTTAAACCCAACCGAAAAAAACGACCTGGCCCAGGACGCTGTGCTCGTCACCACCTGGCTGGAAGTCGTTACGAAATTCGAAAGCGTCGGAATTCAAATCGATGGCTTTAGCCTTCCCAATCTATTTGAAAACACCTATCAGCGATTGACGAAAGCTGGGCACAAAGTTTCTGCGTTGTTCGTCGAAGGGAAAATTCGCGCAAAAGCAAAGAAAGCTCGCCTGGTCAAAGCCGCTGAATCCCGCCGCGCATTCGAAATGCAAATGGCGTTGAATGAGCAATCCAGACGCGAAGAGCGCGACCAGTGGCACCGTCAGTACGAACTCACCATCAAACTCGCAGACGAACGCAATAGAGCATGGTGGGCGGAGCAGCGCGCAAAACATCCACCTCCGTCCGATGCCGAGGTTGAAAAAACCATGAAAATAATCGAACGACTCCGCGATGGCCAGGATTGGCGTCACTAAAAAATCGCCCTCTCGCCCCGCGCTCGGGACCGGCACGCCCCGGGCCGCCGACCCAAAGATATTTTCTTGCCGCAAATGTGCCAGTCTGCGCGTAGCGAAGCGACTCATAGCGCCGTGGCACGTTGGTTCGCCAACCCGATGTGCCGTGCCAACACTAGGAGAATGCAAGCACTTAGAGAACGCTGTCCGCGAACTGTCCGCGTGAATCGTTCCTCATAACTTTTGCTAGCGAACCTGGCCGGACATCGGTCAGATGTATCTGGTTTTTCTGGGACGTCCCGCCAAAGATGCGGCGCGAACTGCTTGGAACGAAGTGGGACGATTTTTCGAGTTAGGACGTTGCTGCGCGCGGGCTACAGCGTCGATTGCTGCGAAGGACTGGCTTCAAATCAGTTGGGAATATTTTCTTGGCTATCCCCACACGCGGAATCGGGATGGACGGGCTCTACGGGCTTCGTATCGATCAGCTTCGGTGGGCGCGGCGGGACTGCTGCTTCGAACTCGACGAAAACTTCGATTGTCGGGATTTCGCTTTTGGAGCCACGGAGCCGGTCCTCGACGGGCGGTTCGCCTTTGTGAAAGTGCGTTGTGCCATCCGGCATTACGACGCTCATGTTGAAATGGGGCGGGCAGCGCAATTCTTTGGCGGCCAGGGCCACTGTCCGGACGCGACAACGTGCGACGTGTCTGTGGAGAGAGCTTTTTGATATTCCCGTTGCCTGTGCGATGCGTTGGTACGAGTGCCGCAATGAGACTTCCCTTTCGACGTACGCCACAGTCTCCGCGCCGCGGTCGCAAACTAGGCATTTGAAGTGGTGTTGATTGCTCACGGCCCGACCATACCACTTTTTCCCGCCACGTTCTTCTTTCCGCGGCGAGGATTGGTCGCGCGTAATGCCGAGTTTTTTCTAACGTAACCGGCTTAGATGTCGGCGAGTTTTCCTTCTGTTTCCTGTTTTGCTTCTTGTTCCTGTTCGTCGATGGCTTTCTTGACAGCCTTAGCGACCAGTGCCTCTGCTTCCTTGAGCGTCAGGGTTTTCTTTTCCAGCGCTTCGTCGCGCACTTCTTGGGGGATAGCCGGCGCGGAGAGGAGGTAGAGGGCTTTGGCGTCAATGGAAATGTCTTCCAAATGCCGACCAGGTCGGTTTTTGCCAAAGACGGTACCGATTCGCATATACTTCTGAGCAGTGTCTTCCCTCCACCCGAAATTCTCTTTCAGCCACGAGAGCCAGTCGCCATGCTCACATTCTTCTTTCGCGGCGAAGTCTTTCTGCACTGAACTTCCCAATTTTATTGGGAAGTGCTTTGTCTTTTTTCCCTTGCGCTGAAACCGGCACTTTCTGCCGTTTTCGCGGCTTCTTTTTTCGTTCTCGAACCAGGCTCTCTCAAGCCCGTCATACAAATGCTGCAGTAATCAAAAAAAGTTCACTTTTCCCCCTTCCATGTGAGCACTTTTTCTGGGCGTAATGACGCTTGTCGGTTCAAAAGCGAACCGGCCAGGCAGCGATCCATAGCGGAGGGCCGGCAGTGCGGGCTGGTCCTCCGCGAAAAAGGAAGACGATGATGTGGCCGTTCACAGAATCAACAACGATTCCCGAGCCGCTAGCAGAGCTTGAACCCGTGCCGGTGCCGCCCGTTGACCCGCGCGCCGTCCTGTTAGCTGAATTTCGCTGCGTCGAACGGGAGCTAGCTAAACTTAGCCGTGAATTTCTTGACCTGCACAAGAAATATTTCCGTACGAACGAGCGCGCCTCGTTCGTTGTCGCGAAAACTTTTTCCGAACGCGACAATATCCTTGCTCAGGAAAAAAGAATTTTCGACAGGCGCGACCAACTCGTGCCTGCTCGAAATCGGATTTTGCGGGAACTCGCGAGGCTCAAACTGGCCAGCGAGGGAAGAGTTCTGGAGGTGCTGCTGTGAGTGAGATTTTACCGCAAGTATTCATTTCGCCGTCCGATACCTGGGAGCAGCAGGAAGCGCAAATTTTCGTTGCGACCGGCAAGCGCATGTACGACGAAGAGCCAGTGTCGGATGCGCCAGACCCGGGCACGGTCTATTTCGACAAATTCTTTGAGACCTGCTCCATCGCGGGATCACTCCAAAAAGACCGAATGGCCCCGGGCATGGGTTTCGCAATTGTCGAACGATTTGAGGAAGCGTGCGCGCCAATCGACGAGCGCGCCACTGCCGCTTTCCGAAAACTCGACAGCGACCTAAAAGCGGCGGAGGCGCGGGAAGGAAACTTCCTGCGAAAAACCCCGGTAGATGCTTCGCTTGCGAAGCGCGGGATCGCTGACCGCGTCGAAGTTTCGAAAACGGCCGACGGCCGCAAAGTTGAGAGGCATTTTTCTTCAGATGGTACTTCTTGCGTCGTCGCTGAATTCAACGAGGACGGCACCGTCCGAAAAACCTATATCGAGGAAACATGAACCATTTTTGACTTCTGAGGAGAACAAATCGTGAGAGAACACTTGCATAAACTGTTCGTCCGCCAAGCGGAACACCACGCGACAACGGCGACGCACCACATCTCGCTTAGCAAACATCATCGCTCATTGGCCGACATTCACAAGGCCGATGATGGCGATGGCGCCGGCGACCTTCACGCGCATATCGCTGACGCACACGAAGCAATGGCCACTGAACACGCGAGTATGGGCGCGGCGACCCTCGCGTGCGCGAAGGCGTTGCAGCACACCGCAAAAGCGTTCGGCATGAACGACGACGCACTAGAACCATCGCCGATTTCGCGCGTCGTTCCAGATGCTCCCTCAACTCTGCGGGCAATCCCACGGCATGGCGCGCCAGACATTTCGAAACTGAGCCTCGACCCGACCTTGGAAAAAATGTTCAGAATCGACGGAGAGAACGCATGAGCCAGGCAATTTCCGGTCATCGAGTCGGTAACGGCTTTACGATCCTATTTGGTAACTATGACCCAAACAACACGCCCGCGGGCGCGGATGCTCTCACTGGTTACCTGGATTGGGTTTATTTCCGCCTGGGCAGCGGCTCGGCGGCCACTTGGCTTTATCGCTGCGACACTTCCGTAGTGCTTGGGGCCGCGGGCGCGATTTTGCAGCCAGCGCATTGGACGGCGAAATGAAAATGGGCCCAAATTCGTTCGTCCGCCTCTCATTTTTGTTGCGTCGTGCATTTTTGAAAGATTTCATGCGATGGACCGCTGGCGCGAACCCGGAAATGACTGCGGGTGAACTGGTCGAGGGGGAACTCGCGGAATTGCGGCTGAAAAAAATCGTGGCAACCCAGAGCGACGCACTGTTTCGCGTGCCCGGGGAGAAAATCCGCCGCCGCGGGCAAAGCCGCCGCGAGAAGAAACTGACGCCCGCACAGACGCAACGCCTCCTGTTTCTCTCGCGGTCACTGAGCAACGCAGAATTGGCCAAACGATTTTCTGTGAGCGCGACGACGGTCCAGCGAATCCTGCAAACACGGTCGGAGATCCGCGTGCCGGTGTCGCGGCCGTCGCGCAAATCGAAGCCAGAGTCGTCATTGTTTTGATTTTTCTCTTCCATGCGGTGCCTTGTTTGATTAAGGTGAATTTGCGCGTGGACGCGCCTCTCGGCGCGATTCATTGCGCTTGTAAATATCCCGAGGCGGTCAGGAAGCTCCCACATTGAGCGATGTACCTGGCCGCTTCGTTTTAATTTGGGGGCAAAGCCCAATGACGGCAACCGCGCTGCAAGTCGTAGAGAAAATTATCAAATCGGGCTTTCATGGAAGCATTCCTTCGGCCCGATTCGATGTTGCATTCGCAACTGTTTGCATCTTGTTTTTTGCCCAGGGCGCAAATGTTCTCGTTCAGGAACAATTTGCTTTTGAGATTTTGGCGGCGTTGCACGTTTTGCGCGCCATAAAATTCCAGCGAGTGAACTGATGAGCACTTGGCCGTACCGGTCCGGACAAACGCCGCGGCCAGTTGCTGACCACCCGCTGCGACCAGAATCAGCGGCGCACACATCCTGCCCGCGGTGCAATTCCACGAATTTGCGTCCGAACGGATCTCACCTAAGCCGGCTCGGCGCGAGGCAACAGGCGGTCGAGTGCCGAAATTGTTCACGCGGATTTTATTTGCCGTTTGGCGTCCGCCTTCCGCGAGTGGAGCGTCCGCGCAAGCAAGAAGTTCTCATCCTTGCCAATGATGACCGGCCAGTCTGCCCGTTTTGTGGCGGCCACGAAGTCAACCGCCGCGGACTGATTCGCCTGAAAACAGGCGGAACCACGCAGCGCTGGCGGTGCCGGCCATGTGGTCGCAGGTTTGTGTCGCGCGGGCATCGTGTCGCTGTCCTCGATCGCCGGAAAGTTTCACACTTCGACTTAATCACTCCGCGATGCGAAGCACTCTTTCTCTTCCACTATGCGAAGCGTAACGGCGACTTCGATGCTGTGCGGCAACTGATTGCGGTTGGAGAAAGGGAAAAAACCGGTCTCGAATTTCTCATCGCCGGCGGCGCACTGAATCGCGCCGACGTGGATGCGGCCGTGAATTTTCGCGGCAAAGTTTTGGAATTGTTCGACAGCCTGGTCGAAAGGGGATAAGCCGGCGCGGAGAGTTAATCGAAGCGCTTCACCGGGAATGCTCAAATCCGACAAATTGTCGTATTTCCCAAACGCCTGGGCTACAGAAATATATCTCTGAGCAGTGTCTTCCGACCACCCGCGAGTTTGCTGGGGTCCCCAAAAAAGAATTGTCGTCACAAACGACATTTCTAATCCAGTAGTCAAGAAGTGCAGCATCTAAAATGGGTACCGCCGCGCTCGCTCGGCCAGCATTGATTTTTGTGATGACGAAAAACCGACCGGGCGGGTAGAATTGTAGTGGGGCCGGATTACTACCACCAGTTCCACTAAGGAACCATTCCCTACTCGGGAAGCTCGACAACGGCAGATTGGCCATCCGTGAGCGCAACGGATGTTCGGTCCGGTCCCACTTCCTGAAATTGTCCGTCTTTTGTCCGTGAGTGGGGTACAAACGTGGCCAAAATGAACCAAAAGGGAAGTGCAAAGTTCCTTTGTTTTGTTGGGTTTCGTTGTGCCGTTTAGTACCGCGTGTAGGCCGGATTTGCGCTCATAACCCGAAGGTCGTCAGTTCAAATCTGACCCCCGCAACCATGGGCGCTTACGAGGCGAATCCTCTAAGCGCCCTTCTTATTTATGGTTACGAGCTTCGGCGGATTTCGGTATATGTATTACTACATTGAGCGCGATGGGCAGATTTTTCTGTTGATGGTGTTTAACAAGAATGAGCAGGACAACCTGACCAAAAAACAGAAAAAGACACTATCTAATCTCATTCGTGAACTGAGGGAGGAGGGGCAATGAACAACAACCTATTCAACGAAATGATCTCCGGGTTTGTTGAGGCTAAGAAGTATCGTGCAGGGAAAAAAGCGAAAATGCGCGTATCGCGTGTGGCTTTTGAGCCCGTCTCAATGAAACCTGCTGAAATTCGTCGCGTCAGAACTCGTCTGAGATTTAGCCAGCCGGAATTTGCGGAATTCCTTTGTATACGCGTCGGAACTCTCCGAAGTTGGGAACAAGGCTCCCGCAAACCACAAAGTTCGGCACTCCGACTATTAGCTATTGCGAAAGAAAAACCGGCGTTACTCCTACAAAGACGCGCCTAATAACGGAACTGTCGAGCTCATAAGGCAGGAATCCAGGATTCCGGCCTTTCTCCTGTACGAGTTGTGAGACCTCGGTTGTCGATTGGTTGGCGCAACTGGGGGATGCCTGCGCAGAGGCGAAGATTGCCGTCACCAAGGCTATTGGGCTGAGACTCACAGTCGAAGCCGCTCAATAAGTGAATAGGAAGGTGGCACGGCAGTGGGGATTGCATCCATTCCATTGGGCCTTTTGGAACCGAGCTGAACACGCACCCTGGCGCTCTTGACTGGAGATAGCCTGTGAGCTATATTCCTTCTATGGAATGGGGGGTCGAAATTCACCAGCGAGTTTGAAGATTGGTGGAACAACCTCTCCGAAGACGAACAAGCCGATGTGAACGCGAAAGTGATCCTACTGCAGAAACTCGGACCAAGCCTTCCGCGGCCGCACGCCGATCTGATTCATTCTTCGCGGCACGCGAACATGAAGGAACTTCGGATTCAGCATTCTGGCAGGCCCTATCGCGTGCTCTTTGCGTTCGACCCGCGCCGCTGCGCCATTCTGCTGATTGGTGGCGACAAGACGGGCAATCATCGCTGGTATGAAGAATTCGTTCCGGTCGCGGACGGACTCTACGACCGGCATCTTGAGGCACTGAAAAAGAAACAGGAGAAAAAGTGACCATGGCCAAAAATTTCAAAGAACTTCAGGAGAAGATGCCGCGCGAAGCGCGTCTCCGCAGCGAAGCATCTGCCGAGAAGATGATTTCGGAAATGGGTCTTGCGGAACTCCGTGCCGCCATGGACATGACGCAGGAATCGCTTGCGAATGCGCTCCATGTCAAACAGGCGTCGATTTCCAAGATGGAGCGTCGTTCGGATATGTATATCAGCACGCTCAGCAAGATCATTGAAGCCATGGGCGGCGAGTTGCAAATCGTTGCAAAGATGCCGAATGGAAACGTGAAAATCCGCCAATTCACCCAGATACGGCAAGACGAATCTGAGACTGCCTCTACCCTCGGCTAAAAGCCAGAACGGATAGCTGGGCTGCCTTGGAATGGGCTTCATGTACTCGCGGATGATGTGGAAGTCTCCACTCTGCCAATCGCTGAGTTCAGCTCCAACGGCGAACATATCGCAGGCATAGCGGACGCAAAAGCTCGTCTGGTCCGCGAAACGGACGGTGAAATACAGCGTGCCATCGTCGATGGTGTGAGTGATGAAGTCCACCACCTTGCCGTGGACTTCAGGATATTTCCCACGCAGCCGCCCCTCCCGCTGCTTACTGCGTCTTTTCATTTCTCGGCGTTCCTTCGGAGTTATCGGTGCCATGGTTGCCCACCGTTACTTCCGATGCTTTCTGGGGTGTTTCTTCTTCCGCTCCTGCTCTGCTTCCCAACGTTCTTCCGCCTGGGCCACTGCAGAGTGCGGGAGAATGCTGCCAATGATGCGGGACGGCAATCCTAGTTTCTTGCGTTCTTCCTCGCGACGTTCGACCTCGATGTACACATCGTCGGGGTCTCGCCACTTCTTCTCAAACGCTCGACGCTGCTTCCAGAAGTGTCCTTCGTCGAAGCGTTCGCTGTCGGCCAGGTGCTCGGTGAAATCCGCATTCACGTCGCAGCGGACTTCCTCGATCTCGACAATCGCGCACTGCATTGAATCCTTGTCGACAAACGGGAATTTCCCCATGTCCCGCAGGAGCGCGACGACGTGGTCGATTCCCGCGTTCAACACGAAAAGACTCTCATAAATCCGTAGCTTCGGGGAACGTTCGGAAGGTTGCTTGAGAAACGGAGAACTTATACCTTCATTGCTAGCCATCGTTGCCTCCAATCAGGTGATGATGGTCAGGGGCACATCCGTGTTCAAGCACGGGTGCGCCCCGCTATCTTTGAGATCTAAGCACTAACGCTACTCCACTCTTGCGTATGCTCATAGCGCTATGTGCATATGGATTATGGCAGAGCGCAGCCATGCTGTCAACCTCCACAATTGGTAGTAGAAGTTCATCCGTCATAAAATAAGGCCATGCGACGCGACCTTGTTTCCGAAGTGATGCGTGAGATGGGTAGAAAGGGCGGCAAAGCCGCCAAAGGGAAGGGTGTGAAGGCGCGGATGGCGACCCTTAGCCCGGAGGAGAGAAAGGCACTTGCGAGTAAGGCAGCGAAGGCTCGATGGGCCAAAACCAAAAAGAAATACAAAAAGCCTTAATGTTCGGGGAATAAGTGAAAGCGATTTCTCGGATTTGCCCTACCTTCTCGGAGGCTCCGTTCCTTCGCTTAGGACATAGCTGCCTAGCCTTGAGCTTTTCTGGTCGGGCACGGTCGTAATCAAGCTCCCTTTAATAAGCCGACTTGTTGTTAAAACATAATCGGCCTCCCTTTAATAGTGATTCTAGTGATTCTAGCGATGAGGTGGGTCCCGCCTGAACAGAGTTTCGTCACGATTCTTATGAATGATAAAGGACGTTATCATTCACGATGGAGGAGTTCTATGACTACGAGGGAATCCACCCGCGAAAAGGTTCGGAATTCCGACGCACTTGGGAGACGAACAACTACTTCGCATTTCTGCGCCTGTCTTGGGCATGTGAAGTCCCGTTAACACGGGGCCGGAATTGCTTCTGGCCGACCAACCGGACACAATCTGATCAGAAAATAAGAGCAAAAGCGCCGGAGACGCTCGGCTCCAGTCGTTCGCCGAGCGGAGACCTTGCGGAAACTATTCACAAGGAAGAATCTTTCGCACCCCGTGAGCCATTCGAGCGAAGACTCCCAGATACTCTGGAGCTGACACGACTTCCGTTTTGTCCGTGGGGGCGACCACTCCCAGTGGTGTCGTGTCGGGAAGAGCGCTTTTTCTGTACAGGTCTAAGAAGAGCTCGCGAAACCCATTCTTGCCTTCGTAATCGCCAATTGTCTGCGCCCACGTATTCGCAGCGAAGTCCGCCAACTGAACTGGCCATTGAGTTTTCGAATCCTCAAAAAGGATTTTGTGTCTCAACATCTTGTTCAGGTCGATCGTCCACCGCTCGGATTTTCGCTCACCGTACTTGGGTAGAAACGGATGAGACTCATCCAGACTCGTTGGTATCCTAAGGGGCACCGTGCGCGACCAGTGGGTAATCCAACCGAAAAGCGAGTCTTCGAGTAGAAGCTCTTCGCGATTCCTGTGCCTCCAGTTCGGTCAAAAGTCAACGTGATCGGATCGTAGTCTGGATGAAATTGTTCGCAGTAATATCGGCAGGCAATAGATTCGATGGCCTTGAGAACTGCAATTCCATAGGAAACGACACGAACCATGACGGGAGCGCTTAAACGGCCAAACCGTTTTGCTAAAACAGCTCTTTCCGCGACCGTCATAAAGGGCGATTCCGTTTGGAGGTTCTTTTCGATCAGTGAACGGATTCTAGCTGGCGCAGTCTCAAAGAACGACGGATCATCAAATCCGAGATTCACTGAAAGCGGAATCAACATCACGTCGCTATGGGCTTTCAGGATTTCGAGAAGCACTCGACGATGAGCCAACGATAGCAAATCCCCTTTGGGTTCCCCTTGGCGAAATTCATTGCTGCTTAACCGCCCTAGGAACCAATCGAAGTCGCCCTTCAGTCGCTGCAATGCTCTGTCGGGCAGTATGATTCCCACAACAAAAGCAAACTTGTAATCAGCCTTATGCGCGGTATTGAAGTCGCCGGATTCGTCGAAAATAGATTTGCACTTGTTTGTCGGTCGCCGTAGAACTTGGCCACAATTTTAGGCGAGCGTTGTTGATCTTCGAAAGTTCGCGTCCTTCTGGCGAAGTTGAGACCTTCGACGGTACTGGGCCATTCTGAACGGATGTCGGGCAACACGGCTCCGGTCCTTATTCTTAGCCGGTGCTGATACTTTCGATGCTAGAAGAATCGCGGCTTATCGTCGTGGTGCTAAACCAGGACCGTACCGCCATCAACCACAACGGTCTGCCCGGTAGCGAATCCTTCCTGCATCAAGAACAGATAGGCTTGCGCGATCTCGGAAGCTTCGCCGACTCGGCCAACAGGGAGACTGTTGCCCACGCTCTCATAGAGACGTTCCCGCTCCGATACACTCATGGTCTGCCAGAGGTTCGTGCGAACGACACCGGGAGATACTGCGTTAACCCGTATTGGTGCCAACTCGACCGCTAGAGCACGTGTTAGTGCTTCGATAGTTCCGCAGACACTTGCCGCAATGACCCATCCTTTTTGCGGGCGCTGGCCGGCGATTCCGGTTGTGAGCACGATAGAACCCTCCTTGCGGATATGTGGGCTTCCGTACTTGACTGCTGCGAGCGCGGCCCAATAGCGCAACTCAAAGGCGCGTCGGGCCTGTTGGAGATCCGTCGCAGCAAGGTCGCGCAAATGGAGGCTATCGCCGGCGGTGAATACCAAATGATCGAAACTGCCAAGTTTCGCAAAGAAGGCTGCAATGGCTCCTTCGTCCGAGACGTTGACCGCCTGCCCCTGTGCTTCGCCACTGATACACTCAACGGCCTTCTGAACTCGTTCCGCATTGCTGGAGACGATAACGACCTTGGCTCCTTGCGAGGCCGCCTGTTGGGCCACTGCCAAACCAATCCCCGACGACCCACCGATTACGACTACCCGCTTCTGTTGAAAATCGTTTCCCCGTTGCATTGAATTCTCCTTGTGCACTCTTCTGACTTACACAGTCACAGATGACCAGACAACAGCATGCGGTTCATGCATAATAGTCATGACCGCCATGCGTTTAGAGAAATTACGACAAGTCGACTTAAACCTCTTGATTACATTTGCCGCCATTGCGGAGGAGAAGAGCGTCACGGCAGCAGCATCCCGGCTGCTGCTGAGCCAGCCTGCGGTGAGCCGCGCGTTGCAGCGCGCCCGGGCCATGTTTCAAGATGACCTTCTGCTCCGGTCGCCGCAGGGCTTCGAACTCACGATGCGGGGCCGCAAGATTCTCCAAGAGCTCGAGGGATTACTACCCAGGATGGAGAATCTCGTTACGCCGAGCCCGTTCGATCCGATGCGCGAGAAAAGCCACTTCCGCATTTCAGGCCCTGACAACGTCTGCACGGTTGTGCTCCCCCGCTTGTGCCGGCAGTATGCAAACGGACGCTACCAAGTGCAGTTTGAATTCCTTCCCTGGCAGAGCGGCATCGCGGAATTAGTGGAGCACGGGCAAGTCGATCTTGTTCTACACATAGATGACGGACTCCTGCCGTCACACTTTCACTCAGAGAGACTTTATCGGGAGGATTGGATTTGCGCCGTCGCGCGCGGAAGCCGCTTTGGCGACCGGCTCTCGCTTAAACAGTATCTGGCGTCGAGCCACATCGTTGTAGCTACCTATGCCGGTGTGCAGACGATTCCGGACAAGCAGTTAGCGGCTGTCGGCGCCAAACGCACTTCGTGTATTCGAGTGCCTTACTTCGGCGTGGCCCTGCAATGCCTTCCCGGCACAGAACTTGTGCTTACGGTAACCAGTGGCATGAGTTCAGTTGTCACAGGGAACCGGGCATTACGCATTGTGAAAGCACCGCACGAATTGCATTCGTTTCATTTCCTGATGGCTTGGCATCCGAGACTCAACAGCGATCCGCGTCACGTGTGGCTGCGCGAAGCGATGCGATCAACAACTGCAACTCTCAATGAGTAACCCACTGGGGTCGAAGATTTCCTTCAGATCGAAAGGCTTCTATTCGGTCGGTCCTTCCTAAACGTGCGCGCAAACCCAGCTTGAACAAGAAGTTGAGAGCAGCTAGACTCGCTGCAGGTTCGCGAGGTCTTGCTTCCCTCTAGCGGGAAGCAGCCGACGGCGACGTTATCGTGCCCGGCCGTGCCTACATCGCTCCCGACAATCGGCACACGCTCGTTCATCGCACAGGTTCAACATACTCTCTCGAAGTTCGCGGCGGAGCGCTCGTTTCGCGCCACCGTCCGAGTGTCGACGTGCTGTTCCGTTCAGTCGCCCACGCTGCCGCAGGGCAAGCGATCGGAGTCTTGATGACTGGCATGGGGGAAGATGGCGCCGACGGACTTCTGGAGATGAAGCGATCCCGCGCGTTTACCATCGCTCAAGATGAATCAACTTCCGTGGTTTTCGGCATGCCTCGCGCCGCCATCTTGCGCGGGCCGTGGACGAAGTTCAACCTCTCCAGCGCATTGCCTCGACAGTGTTGCGTTACGTTGGCTCCGTCAAAAGTTAATCGCGAAAGCGGCTTTCTGGCGGTATTCCGGGCAAGCTACCACGTGTTGTACGCGGTGCCTTCGAATTTGGAAACTGTCGGGGAAGCCGAATGTACGTCCGTTATTCCCGATCCGTTCTGATCCGGCGTCAGCACTGAATTTCCGAACTCCGGCACCCAGTCTTTTTGCTGGGTCATCGGATCGGTGGGAACTTCCCGCAAATATCCCGCACTCTTCAAATCATCCAGCGATTCCGGCGGCGATAGGCGGTCAAGCGTGAAGTTATCAATCGCTTCCCGCATCACTTTTAGATCCGTATGTAAGGCAGCTTCTCTCGCGCGCTGCACGGCGTTGCGATAGTTGCCAACGGCCATCCCCATCAAAATAAAAATGATCGACATCACGATCATCAGCTCGAGCAGGGTAAACCCTGTCTCATTACGCCGCGTCCCCTTCGCATTCTTGAAATTAATGTTCATGTTGCCTCACCACTCGGAGTATGGCCGCCCGTCTGTACCCGTATCGTGCGAATTGGAATACACGTCGAACACATTCTTCCCGCACCAACTGTGCGAATCCGGATCGTCCGAAACGCACCGGAATCCCCAGTCTTTCCGCTTCGTCATCGGGTCCACGGGAATTTCTCTCATGAAGCGTACCTTCTTGTCCTGTACGTTTACGCCGTTGACCAGCGTCTCCAAATCCGGCGGATAATTCTCGTTGCCGACTTCCGTGCGAATCTGATTCTTGTCTGCGGCGTCCTTGTAGCGATCAATGCAGTCGCGCATATATTGCAGATCGCGCCGCAGTTCGGCTTCTCGCTGGTATTTGATGGAACGCCGCGCGATCGGCAATGCCGCGCCCGCGAGAATCACTAAAATCCCGCACGCAATCACCAGTTCGATGAGCGTCATCCCGCGTTCGCTCTTGCGTCCGCACCGGGTTTTGTTCTGTGTTTCCATGCTCGAGCCGCGCAGGGCTCTCTTCATTTGGACTACGGTTGAACTTGCACTGTTGCCTCGCCCGTCACCAGTGGAATCACCTTGTGCTGCGAGTCGATCGCATTGACCTGCACGATCGAGAGCTTTGCGTTTCCGGGCGCTTTCGCCTTTACTACTAACCCCAGCAGCGTCCCGCTGCCGCTCACGCCCGGTGTATTCGGTTGCCGCGTCGCAGAAATAATTGCCTGTCCATGCTCCGCGTCCACGCGCTGTACGATCGCAATATCTTGATTCCCGCCGGAGAGGAACGCCCCGTGCTGCACTTCTTCCACGCTGATCACTGCGGGGTCATATTGCACCATCATCGGAATTGCAAAGAGGTCCGTCACGTTGTCAACGGCAATTCCCGCCACGGCCGTTTGTCCCACCTTCAAATTTAGGACGCCAGGTTCGAATCGCACGCGCGCAGCCGTCGCATCCGGCGTTACGGCTGGATTCGTGGCTCCCGACGGGGCAGGAGTCATCGCGGCATTCGGATTCGGCGCGGGGGCCGCTTTCGCCGGTTCAGGCGCAGTTGCAGTTGGCGTTCGAATCTCGCTCTCCTTCTTCACTTGCACGTTCGTTTCGGAGCCCGCATAAATTGAACGCAGATTCGCCTTCGTCCAATCCGGCAAACGCACGATGCGCGGCGTCAGGACAATCAGCACATCGCTTTCCTGGTGATCCTTCTTTTTATCCGAAACCAAATACTGCATCAACGGAATCTGGCTCAGTCCGGGAATTCCGTTCAGCGTATTCGAATCAATTTGCTGGAATAACCCGCCCAGAACGCTCGTCTCCCCCTCTCGCAACCGAATGTCGTGCTCAATCTTGTTCGAACCGATCACCGGCTGCTGAATTCCGCCGATTGTTGCCTGGCTGATCTCCTGCGAAACTTCAATCGCCACTCTCATGCTTACTTCGTGATTCGGATGTACGTGCGGCGTAATGTCCACGTTCACGCCAACATCCAAATACGTAAATTGCGTATTCACCAACGGGTTCACTGCGTTTGTTCCCACACCCACGCCCGCTTGGAAGCTGCCCGTCGCAATCGGAACGCGGCTGCCGATTCTCAACCTCGCTTGCTGCCCGTCCACGGAGCGAATTTCCGGATTTTGAATAATCCTTGTTGCTGTGTCCGTCAAAATGAAATTCGCCGTCGCCCCAGGCAGTGTCACACTGTAGTCTGCCGTCGAAAAATGAAAACCTTTCAGCGACAGGGGGTTGCTCGTCGGAGTCGTCCCCGTCCCGTTGTTGTTGTTATTGTTCGTGGTAGTCGTTGGCGGATTGAACTGCAGCGAAGCCGATTGCCCCGTCAAAACTCCCAAATCTCTCAGCCGGTCGGTGCTTGCGGAGAGCACTTCCACCTGCACGATGACTTCTGGTCTCGCCTTGTCAATGTCGTTGATCAACTTCTCCGCGATAGCAATTTTGTCTGGCGTATCGCGCACGATAATCGCGTTCTGCGAATTCAGCTGCTGGATCTTGCTAATCTCCGCGACCTGTCGCAAACCATTCGCAATATCCGTCAAATCCTGCGGTTGCGTGACATTCGATAGATAGAACGTCCTTACCACCTTCTCGTCGTAATCGCGGTGTTTTTGCGCCGTGTCCTGAATGATGAAAATCACGTTCTCGGTTACCGGCTTCCACCACGCCTTGCTCTGGATACACGCAATCTCCAGCGCTTGTTCCATCGTTACATTGTTGAAATCCACACTAATGCGCCGCGCCACAAAGTCGGAATCAAAAATCACGTCCACGCCCGCCAGCTTTCCAATCGTGTTGAAAATCACTTTTGCGTCATCCGACGCCTTCAGATTGATCGGCGCACGCGAAAGAGGTTTCAACTCCGGCGGCGCCGCTGCGTATATCGAACCCGTATCTTCCTGCTCCGGGTTCGCCTGCGCGTCCGTTTGCCGGTTCTTTTCCGCGATCATTTGCAGCGTTCTGCTCAACTCCTGGTTCGCCGCGTCATTCGAAGGATCAATTGTCGCTGCGCGCTGAAATTCTCCAACCGCTGCCTGCAGATCGCCCTTTTCGCGCAGTTTTTGCCCCTGCTTGATGTGGAATGAGCCCGCGTCAAATCGAATCTGGTTCAGCTTGATGCGGTAAGACGCGTTTCGCGGGTCGGAATTGTAGGCTTTTTGGTAGTACTGCAGCGCAGTGTCGAGGTCCTGGAGGTCTTCCGCCTTGCGTGCCTTCCCATACTCGCCGCCGCCCTTTGGGCAGCCGGCTGCTCCCAGCGCGATTCCCACACATAGAACTACTTTCCCCCAACGGCGCATCTTTTCTCCGTGGCCTCAACTCAGGACTGGAACGAGTCTAGCATTGGCTTAGAGGTCGAACAACAATCGAAGGGTTGGCCGTCTTGCATCCGACAACATTCGGTCGCTATAGTGGAGGGCTGTGGCCAAACCCGCGAAAAAGACTGAGAAACCTAAAGAACAAATTGTCGCGCAGAATCGCGCCGCAGGCTACAACTATCATCTTTTGGAGCGTTTGGAAGCAGGTCTTGTCCTGCATGGCACTGAGGTAAAAGCCCTTCGCGAAGGAAAAGCGAACATCCGCGACGCCTACGTAGACTTCAAATCCGATGGCGCCTGGCTCATAAACGCTCACATCGCTCAATATATGCCCGGTGGCCCCTGGAACCATGAACCGCTCGGCAACCGCAAGTTACTCCTGCATAAAAACGAGCTTTACAAACTGGCAGGCAAGACCCAGTCCAAGGGCCTAACCGTCATCCCCATAAAGATTTACTTCCGCGATGGCATCGCCAAATGCGAAATCGCTCTGGCGCAAGGCAAGAAGCAGTGGGATCGCCGCCAGGACGAACGCACCAAGGAAGCCCGCAGGGAAGCCGATCAAGCTATGTATCGCAACCGGAGGCGATAACTTCATCATGCAAATCACGTTCGAAACCAAGCCCTACCCGACTCTCGAAACGGAAGCGCTGGTGACCTATGTTTTTGAAGCGGACGAACCCATTCAAGGCCGCGTCGCCGATCTCGATAGGGCCGCGGGCGGACTGCTCAAGAAAATCGCCACGAGCGGCGAACTCACCGGCAAATCTCTCGAATTCACCCTGCTCCACGCGCCCGCTGGCCTCAAAGCTGCGCGCCTTCTCCTCATCGGAGCAGGGAAGCGCGATCAATTTAACGCCGCCACCCTCCGCAAAATTGCCGGTGCCGCCCTCCGCTCGCTCAAAGCAAAATCCGTCAAGAATTTCGCCTTCCTCCCCAACGAAGGACTCTCCGCCGAAGACGCCGCGCAAGCCATCGCCGAAGGTCTCATTACCGGCGATTTCGAAACCGACAAATACAAGACTGACAAGAAGGACAAAAAAATTGACTCCGTCTCTCTCGTTGGTTTTTCCGATTCCGAAAAGCCCGCTGCAGAAAAAGGTTTAGCCCGTGGAACCGTCATCGCCGAATCGCAAAACTTCACCCGCGACCTCGTCAACGAGCCTTCGAACAAACTCACGCCGCGCATTCTCGCCGAAAAAGCGGAAGCCATGGCAAAGGAATCCGGCCTGGCCGTGGAGGTTTTCGACGAAAAGAAAATCGCCGCTCTCAAAATGGGCGCTCTGCTCAGCGTCGCACAGGGCAGTGCCGAACCACCTCGCTTCATCGTCGTCACTTACACTCCCGCCAACACCAAACCTGGCGCCCCTGTCATCGGCCTCGTCGGCAAAGCGGTCACCTTCGACACCGGCGGCGTCTCCATTAAGCCCGCCGACGGCATGGAAAAAATGAAGTACGACATGGCGGGCGGCGCAACCATGCTCGGCGTTATGCGCGCTCTCGCCGCGCTCAAGCCCAGCGTCAAAGTCATTGCCGTAGTTCCCGCCACTGAAAACATGGTCGGCGGCAAAGCGCAAAAGCCCGGCGACATTCAAACCGCCATGTCCGGCAAAACGATTGAAGTTCTGAACACAGACGCCGAGGGCCGCCTCATCCTCGCCGATGCCGTCCACTACGCGAAGCAGCTCGGCGCAACGCATCTCGTTGACGCCGCCACACTCACCGGCGCCATCGTCGTCGCCCTCGCCAACATCAACGTCGGCGTCTTCGGTTCCGATCAAGCCTGGACCGACAAACTTCTCACTTCCGCCAAAGCCACCGGCGAGAAAATGTGGCAGCTCCCGATGGACGACGAGTACCGCGAATTTATCAAGGGAAGTTTTGCTGACATTCAAAATATCGGCAGCGGCAAAGGCGGCGGCTCCATCACCGGCGCATGGTTCATCCGCGAATTTGCGGGTGACACTCCGTGGATTCACCTCGACATTGCCGGCACCGCCTGGAACGACGACGCCAAACCCTGGCTCGCCAAAGGCCCCACCGGCGTCGCCCTCCGCACCCTCGTCCACTTGGTGCTGAACGCCAGCTAGGCTCATCTCAACGTTTTAATTCATCGAGCCGCTAAATCGCACCACTCGTAGGGGCACGATATATCGTGCCCTTCGATCCGACTCGGCAGGATCTCCCGCCCCTACATCTTTTCCGGCGCTTCAATCCCCAACAAATCCAGCACCCGCACCAGCTGCGCCTCCACCAACCCGCACAACGCCAGGAAAAACGCGCGCTTCTGCGCATCCTCTTCCGACAAAATATGGTGCTTGTGATAGAAATTGTTGAACGCCTGCGCCAACTGAAACGCGTACTTCGCGACAAACGCCGGCTCCTGCGCACCAATCGCCGCGTCCACCGCGTAATCGAGCGCGCCCGCGTGCAAAATCAATTCCCACAACGCATTTCCGTCGGCGCCGCTCAACATCCCCGCGACGGTCGCGTCCGCTAACGCTGCATTTTCTACGCCCGCTTCCGCGCCTTTCCGCCGGATCCCGCGAATCCGCACCACCGCATACTGGCAATATGGCCCCGTCTCGCCCTCAAAACTCAGCGCATCCTTAAAATCAAACGCTATCAGCGAATTTCGCGTGAACTTCAGCAGAAAAAATCGCAGTGCGCCGACAGCAATCTTGTGCGCCGTTTCTTTCTGCCATCCTTCGCCCATATCCGCATGTCGCTCATGCACTTCCGCCAGAGCTGCCTCCTCCAGTTTGGCAATCAAATCGTCGGCCTTAACTCCAAACCCCTTCCGTCCGCTCATATCGATGAACGGGCGCTTGGCATCTTCGGCAGAAAGTTCGTACCCCATTTCAGCGGCACAGCGCGGAGTCAGCACAACAAAGGCGTAAGACAGGTGGATGGATTTTTCCGCTTGCTCTTTGTGCCCCAGCGCCGCAAGCCCCGCCGCCACCACGTCCTGCAAATACGATTGCCGCGCATCAATCACGTTGTAAACAGCCTGCGCCGCCTCGCCAAAATGGGGCGCGCCCGGATCCGCTTCTCCCGACGTCGTATACCAAACCGTTTCGCCCTCCGGCGTATCCTTCCACTTCGCGTACTTGAAATCTTTTCCCAGCAATCCAAACTTCCATAGCTGATAAGCAATATCTTTCCCGACGTACGTCACCGTTCCATTCGACCGCACAATAATCTTGTCCTGCTCGTGCTCTTTATCCTCTCCCTTCTCTGTGTCCTCTGTGTTCTCGGCGCTCTCTGCGTTAATTCCTGGGTTGTCCTCCGACGGCATCACCCAACAGCCCGCCATCTTTCCCGTCGTGACAAACTGAATCGCTCCCGATTTCTTCAACATCTCAAACGCCGCATCCCAAAAATGCAGATGCAAAATCTCGCTCTCCCGCGCCAGCAACTCATAGGAAATTCCCAGCCGCGCCATCGTTCGCAAATGGCAGCTCACAATCGCGTTGCCAACCACCTGCCCGACTTCCGCTTCCTCGCCCTTATTCTCTTCAATCGCACGCAGCGTCTCCCCGCGAAATTTCGCCGCTCGCGCTTTGTCCTCTTCAAAAAATTGCGTCGCCTTCGCGTACAAATCCCAGCAGTAGTAGTCGAACCTCGGCTCCATCGCTAGCATCTTTACGCTCACCGGCGTCCGCTTCTCCATATGCAGAAACCCAATCACGACGTCCGCGACCTGCACTCCCGTGTTGTCAATGTAGTTCTGCACCTGGACCCGATTCCCGGAAAACTTCAAAATTCGCGCAAACGTATCCCCCAGCACAGCGTTCCGCACATGCCCGATGTGCGCTGCCTTGTTTGGATTGATGCTCGTGTGCTCGACAATAATTTTCTGTTTCTTCTCTGTGCCCTCTGCGTTCTCTGTGTTAGAGCTTTTCTCTCGATTTGTCTTTGTCCAGAACGCTCCCCGATCAAAATACGCATTCAAATATCCCGCGCCCGCCACTTCCAGCCGCGCAATTCCTTCCACCGCTCCCAGTCCTGCCGCAATCTCCTGCGCAATCTGCCGCGGCGCGCGCTTCAGCCGCTTCGCCAATTCGAAGGCCACCGGCGACGCCGCTTCCCCCATCTCAATCTTCGGCGGCCGCTCCAGCACGATGTTCGGCGCTGCGCCGCCGAGCGCCGCGCTATATTTCTCTTGAATGTGCGCAGCCAGCGCCTCGCGCAATCGTTTGGTCAGTGTGATATACACAGTGCCTCTTCGCCTCGCAATGCAGAACAGCGAGTATAAAGGCCGCGCACAGGCGGGTCAAAACAACGGAGTGCCCATGCTTCGCGTTCGCGGAATTCCAATCGCGCTCGGATTTATCTTCGTGATATTTGCCGCGGCGCCGTATCCCGTCTCTGCCCAAAAATCCACCGCCACGCAGCTCATCGAGTTCGCCAAGTCGCCTGGCCCCGCGCTCCGCGACGCCATCACCGCAACGTTCGACGAAAAAGACCTGAAAGAGGGAACCGCCTGGGCCGGCCACGCTTCGGATTTCTTCTTCGCCACGCGCGCCTCCGCCTATCCGCTCCTCATGATTGATGACCAACCCGGTCCCGAAATGCATCCACTCTCCGGCACGGGTCTCTGGTACGCCTCCGCGACCATCGACCATCTCGGCAAACTCCACTCTTTCTACTACACCATCAACGGCGCAAAGGTCGGCGGCAAGCTCGACGTTCCCGCATTCGGCTCGGTCTCTTACGCACACCCAGACGTCCCTTCCGGCACCCTCTCCGAGAAAATCACCCACGGCAGCAAAATTTACGAAGGCATGAAAAGCGAATATTGGATTTACGTTCCCGCGCAGTACAAAGCCGACACGCCGGCAGCCGTCATGATTTTCAACGACGGCGGTGGCTACATAAATCGTGACGGCAACAATCCCGCCCTCAACGTGATTGACAACCTCATCGCGCAAGGGAAAATCCCCGTGATGATCTGCATCTTCATCAATCCGGGCGATATCGCCGATTCACCGGACACGCCAACTTACAATTTCGTCAAAGCTTACGGCGAAAAATGGAACCGCACTCTCAAAGACTCCATGCGCAGCACGCTCTATGACACTGTCAGCGATCGCTATCCGCGTTTTCTGCGTGACGAAATTCTCGCTGAAGTCGCGGCGAAATATAATTTGCGCAAAGACGGCTACAGCCGCGCTATCACCGGACTCTCTTCCGGCGGAATCGCTGCTTTCAACGCGGCTTGGCAAATGCCGGATCAATTCGCTCGCGTCATTTCCTGGATTGGCAGCTTTTCCGCGATTCAGTGGAAGGAAGATCCCGCCGTTCCCGACGGCGGCCAGGACTATCCCGACAAAATCCTCCGCGAGCCGCACCGCAACATCCGCGCATGGCTTCAGGACGGTTCAAACGATTTGGATCTTCGCTACGGCAATTGGCCGCTCGCCAATCTCCGCATGGCCAACGCGCTCAAGGCCAGGGACTACGATTTCCGTTTCAGCTTTGGAAAAGGAACTCACAACTCCGCGCACGGCGCCGCCGAATTTCCCGCCGAAATGATCTGGCTCTGGCACGACTACGACCCTGCCAGAACTTCGCAAACGTTCGAAATCGATCCCGCGGAAAAAGCCAAACCCGTTTTTCGCGTCGCCGTCACCAACCGCGACGCCGAATAATTCGGAGCAAACTCAAGTGGACCCACAACCTCCGGCTTTCTTGTCCGTCGCGCCGCTGATTCCAACCGGTGGCCCGATCTCTGATTCCATAAGGTTTTTCACGCAACACCTGGGCTTCGCCGTGCTCTGGCAGCGTGGCAACATGGCCGGCATTCGGCGTGGAGAAATCACATTTCTGCTCGTGGAAAACAGCAACCGCGAGTGGGCCGATAATGCCAGCTTCAGCATCGGCGTTTCTGATCTTGATGCGCTCTATGCCGAGTACAAAAACATTCCGGCAAATGTCGGCCCGCGCGAACTGAAAGTTTGGGGTCGCCGCGAATTCCACGTGGCGGTTCCTTCCGGCGTCTGCTTCCAGTTCTTTCAGTACGAAAAACAGTCATGAATTCTTCTGTACTCTTTCGCGTGACGGGAGTAATTTGCACCCATGAGAAAGAGAACATTCATAAAACTCTGCTCCGCCGCTATGACAATGCCGCTTGAATCCTGGGCTTCTCCCGAAAAGCTCACTAACTGGGCCGGCAACATCGAATACAGCACGGGAAACGTCCACGGCGCGACTTCGGTGGAAGATGTCCAGCGCTTCGTGCGCGCGCACAACAAATTCAAAACGCTCGGCACGCGCCACTGCTTCAACCGTATCGCGGACAGCGCGACGCAATTACTCACGACTCCGTTTGCCTCGGGCGATCCCGTGTTAGATGAGAACGCTCGCACCATTTCTGTCGGCCCCGGCGTGCGCTACGGCACAATCGCTCCCATCCTCGAAAGCAAAGGTTTCGCGCTCCACAATCTCGCATCCCTCCCGCACATCTCCGTCGCTGGTGCTTGCGCCACGGCCACTCATGGCTCCGGCGTGAACAACGGCAATCTCGCCACCGCCGTCGCCGCTCTGGAATTCGTCAACGCCGCCGGTGACGTTGTTACGCTTTCGCGCAAAGCCAATCCGGATATCTTTCCGGGGGCAGTAGTTAACCTTGGCGCGCTCGGCGTGATCACCAAAATCGCGCTCAATATCCAGCCGACTTATCAGGTTGCCCAAACGGTTTACGAGAATCTCTCATTCAGCTCACTCAAGCAGCACTTCGACGAAATTCTCTCAGCCGCCTACAGCGTCAGCCTCTTTACAGATTGGCGCAAACAGAACATCAACGAAGTCTGGCTGAAGTCGCTCTACGATCCGGCGGCGCCCCCTGCCCATCGGATGCCCGATTTTTTCGGTGCCATACGAGCCAGAAAAAATCTTCACCCCATCGCGGAACTCTCCGCGGAAAATTGCACAGAACAAATGGGTGTCCCGGGGCCGTGGTATGACCGCTTGCCGCACTTCAAAATGGGTTTCACGCCGAGCGCCGGAAAAGAATTGCAGTCTGAATACTTTGTCCCGCACAAAAATGCGGTGGATGCCATTCTCGCTGTCGAGAAATTACACGAGCAGGTCAGCCCACATCTAATGATCACGGAAATTCGCGCCATCGCCACCGACGACCTCTGGATGAGCCCCGCCTACAAACAGGATTCCGTCGCCATCCACTTCACCTGGAAACCCGACTGGCCCGCGGTCAGCAAACTCCTCCCGCTCATCGAAAGGCAACTAGCTCCGTTCAAGCCGCGCCCGCACTGGGGAAAACTCTTCACCATGCCACCCGCACAATTGCAATCGCGCTACGAAAAGCTTCCCGACTTTATCGCCCTCGCAAAAAACTTTGACCCCCAAGGCAAATTCCGCAACGATTTTCTGAACGAAAACATCTTCGGCGCCCCCTCGTGAGTCTCCAGCGCCTCCGTGTTCTCCGGGCGCCCGGCTCTGAGCCCTCTGCGTTAAGCATTTCTCTTTCTTCTTACGCCTAGGTTTGACTCTTCTAGAGAGCGCCGATAGTATCAACACATCGGCGAATTTCTATGAAACTCGCGTATTTTGATTGCTTTAGCGGGATCAGCGGCGATATGACTCTCGGCGCTTTGGTGGATGCCGGCGTGTCGCTGGATCACCTTCGCGAACAGCTGCGCGGCCTCGAAGTTCCCGGCTGGGAACTTTCTTCCGAAAAGGTTTGGAAGAACGGCATGTCCTCCACCTACGTTCACGTCAAAACTGAAGATCAAAGCAAGCATCGTTCGCTCAGCGCGATTCTCGAGATTTTGCAGAAATCCAAACTTTCTGCGCGTGTCCGTGAACAAGCGTCTGCCATTTTTCGCAAGCTTGGTGAAGCGGAAGCCTCCGTCCACGACGTGCCCATCGAGAAAATTCATTTTCACGAAGTCGGCGCCGTAGACGCCATCGTGGACATTGTCGGCGCCTGCGTCGGTTTCGAATCGCTCGGCATTGATCAATTTGCCTGCTCACCGCTGAACGTCGGCGGCGGCACCGCAAAAATGGCACACGGCGTTTTGCCTGTGCCAGCTCCTGCAACCGCAAAATTGTTGCAAGGTAAGCCGACGTATTCGAACGGCGTACAAAAGGAACTAGTCACGCCCACCGGGGCTGCGATCGTCGCAACGCTCTGCACTAGTTTCGGCCCGCAACCGGCGATGACGGTTTCCGCCATCGGCTACGGCGCTGGCACCGTCGATCTCGAAGGTCAGCCGAACGTCCTGCGCATTATGGTTGGCGAAGCCGCGGAAAAAACCGTCGCCGGGCTAGACGAAGAAATCTCCGTTATCGAAGTGAATCTTGACGACATGAATCCGCAAATCTATGGCTATTTTCAGGAAAAAGCTTTGGCCGCCGGTGCGCTCGACGTTTACACCACACCAGTACAAATGAAAAAGAATCGCCCGGGCATGTTGCTGACACTTCTTTGCCGCCCGCACGATACGACAGCGTTGATGGATTTGGTTTTTGCAGAGACAACGACCTTCGGCGCTAGAACGTATCGCGCGCAGCGCCGCGCGCTGCCCCGGGAATCAGTAAATGTCCACACGCAATTTGGCGACGTGCGCGTGAAAATTTCGCGAGTAAACGGCCACATCCGCCATGCCGCTCCCGAATTTGAAGACTGCAAGAAACTTGCGGAAGAAAAACACGTTCCGCTGCACCAGGTGATGGACGAAGCAAAACGCAATTTCGAAGCTGGGGAAAAATAAGCACACGCACCGTTTCGCCGCGTTTTTGCTGCACAATTCGTGGAAAGCTCCTTTCCATTCCACGTTTTTGCTTAAAACTGATAACTTATTACTGACAACTTTCTCATGGCGAATGAAAAACCAAAATTTTATCTGACCACGCCGATCTATTACACGAACGGTCTGCCCCATATCGGCCACACCTACACGACCATCGTCGCCGACGCGATTCGCCGCTACAAACGCATGCGCGGCTACGAAGTGGTGATGACCACGGGAACCGACGAGCACGGCGTGAACGTCGAACGCGCCGCCCAAAAGGCGGGGATCCCCGAATCCGAATACGTAGCAAGAATGGCCGTAGCTTGGAAGGCTTTGTGGGATGAACTCGGAATTCCCGCCGATGAATTTATTCGCACCACCGATATTCGGCACGTTCGCACCGTGCAATGGCTCTTCAAATTGTGTAAGGGAAACGGTTACGTCTATAAAGGAAACTACACCGGCCAGTACTGCATTTACGACAACGCATTTGTGACTGACGCGAAGCCCGGAGACAACTGTCCGGATTGCGGTCGTCCGACCGAAACGGTCACAGAAGAAAATTACTATTTCAAGTTGTCCGCGTTCCAAAAACCGCTCCTGGATTTCTACAAAAAGAATCCAAATTTCATTCAGCCCGAAACCCGCAAAAACGAAATCATCAGTTTCGTCGAAGGCGGCCTGAAAGATTTGAGCATCACGCGCACGACGGTTCGCTGGGGCATTCCCGTTCCCGGCGAAGAGCCGCACGTTTTTTACGTTTGGTTCGATGCGCTCACCGCATATCTAAGCGCTGTTGGCGGTCCCGAATACGAAAAGCGCGGCATGTGGCCCTGCGATCTGCACTTGGTTGGCAAAGACATCATTCGTTTTCATGCCGTCTACTGGCCGGCGTTCCTGATGGCGTCAATGCTGCCGGTGCCGAAACAAGTTTGGGCTCACGGCTGGTTCCTGATGGACGCGAGCAAGATGAGCAAGTCCAAAGGCAACGTGGTGCTGCCGCGTCCGATTGCGAACATGCTGGGCACGGACGCCATGCGTTATTTCCTCCTGCGCGAAGTAGTCTTTGGCCAGGACGGAAATTTCAGTTACGACGCGCTGGTCACGCGGTACAACAGCGATCTCGCGAACGGACTCGGAAATCTTGCGAGCCGCACCGCCGCGATGATCGAAAAAAACTTTGGCGGAAAAATTCCGAAACCAGGTCCGCGTTTGCCGCAGGACGATGCACTGGCAAAAGTTGCGAGTGAAGCAATCGGGGAGGCGCTCGAACGGTTTGAGCATTTCGAGTTCGCTCGTTCGCTCGAAGCAATCTGGGGCGCGATTGCGGCGGCGGACAAATACTTGACCTCGGAACAACCGTGGGCGAAGGGCGATTCCGAAGCGGATACGCAGCGCAAAGCGACTATTCTATGGACGACCGCGGAATTGCTGCGCATCGTGACGGTGCTCGCGCATCCGGTTTTGCCGGACAGCACGACTAAAGTGTGGACGTTGCTGGGGCAGCCTGGCAGAGTCTCCGCAATAGAGTTGGATGGATTGCGCTGGGGACAGCTTGTATCCGGCGTGCAGCTGGGAAAAGCGCAAGCGCTCTTCCCGCGCGTAGAAAAACAAGAAGCGATAGAGAGGATTGAAGCGATGGCAAATGAAGAACTGAATCCGACACCAGCACCGGCGGCCACTCCCGCTGCCGCAGCTACGCCGAGCGGTGCAGCGGCTGCTCCCGCGGCCGACAAAATCGGTATCGAGGATTTTGCCAAAGTCGAAATGCGCGTTGGACAAATCAAAACTGCCGAGCGCATTGTCGGCGCGGACAAATTATTGAAGCTTACCGTGGACATTGGTACAGAGATTCGCCAGATTTGCGCCGGCATCGCGCAGTATTATGAACCGGAAAAACTGATCGGCCGAAAAGTTGCCGTCGTCGTGAACCTTGCGCCGCGAAAATTGCGCGGTGTGGAATCGAACGGAATGATTGTTGCCGCATCGGTTGGCCCGGAAGGCCGCCCCGTCCTCGCCGGATTCCCCGATGAAGACGTGGAAATCGGCGCGAGACTGAAGTAATTCGGAGGCCGCACAGCGGCAACCAAAGCTCTTCCAATGGACTTGATCGACTCGCACGCACATATTGATGCCGAGCAATTTGCGGAAGACCGCGACGCGATGCTGGAGCGCGCGCGGGCGGCGGGAGTAACCACACTGGTCGCGATTGGGACAGGGCCCGGGCCGGAAACGCTGGATGCGGCGCTTCCGTTTGCAGAGCAGCACGACTGGATTTATACGACGGTTGGAATTCATCCGCACGAAGCGAAGGAAGTGACGCCAGCGCATCTGGATGAGCTTGCGCGGCTGGCACAGCATCCGAAAGTGATCGCGTGGGGTGAAATCGGCCTGGATTATTTCTACGATCATTCGCCGCGTGACGTGCAGGCGAAGGTTTTTCGGCAGCAAATGGAGCTGGCCAAGGCGGCGAAGAAACCGATCGTGATTCACTGCCGCGACGCGTGGGACGATTGCATGAAAATTCTCGAAGAAGAGTGGGCGCCGAGTGGGCTCGGAGGAATTCTTCATTGCTTTTCGAGCACGCTCGAAGACGCAAAGCGAGGCGTGGATATCGGCTTCCAGATTTCCTTTGCGGGAAATTCGACTTTTCCGAAAGCCCAGAATTTGCGCGACATTGCGAAAGTTTTGCCGCTTGAGAATATTTTGATTGAAACGGACGCTCCGTATCTCGCGCCAGTGCCTTACCGCGGCAAGAGAAGCGAACCTGCTTACGTCGCGGAAGTGGCCAAGATGCTGGGCAGTGTGAGAAACTTGAGCACCGAAGAAGCGGCAGCCAGGACTGCGGAGAATTTTCGGCGCTTCTTTGGTCTTGCCCGGCCGCATGTGACCACGGCCGCGGAGTCCCACTGAGATGACACCGGAATCCAGGAGAAAAGAGATCGCCCTTCTGACGGCAAAAGAGATTTTTGAGCTGGTACGCGAAGACCTGCTGCTGGTGGAGCAGGAGCTTTCGCGGCAAAGCGCGACGGCGTTTGAGCCGGTGTCGGAAATTACGGGATATTTGCTGGGCGGCGGGGGAAAGCGCATGCGCCCCGCATTGCTGCTGCTGGCAAATCGTTATGCGGGACGGCGCAGAGAAGGAACAATCCGACTTGCGGCAGTTGTCGAATTGCTGCACAGCGCCACGCTGATTCACGACGACGTGATTGACAGCGCGGACACGCGGCGCGGGCGGCCTTCGGCAAATTCGCGCTGGGGAAATCATCGCAGTGTGCTCGCGGGCGACTGGTTGTACATGCAGTCGTTTCAAATGGCGCTGGAAGAGCGCAACTTCCGAATCCTCGATGTCTTGATTGATCTCACGCAAAAGATGGTCGAAGGCGAACTTATTCAGCTTGCGAAAATCGGGCGGATTGATGTGACGGAAGAGGATGCGCTGAAGCTCGCGACACACAAAACGGCCTGTTTGTTCAGCGGATGCGCGCGGCTCGGCGCCGTGCTTGGCGGGCTTGAAGGGGAAGAGGAAGAGGCGCTGGCAGATTATGGAAAGTATGCCGGGCTGGCGTTTCAGCTCGTGGACGATTTGCTGGATTTTACGGCCTCGGCGCAGCAGCTGGGCAAGCCGGTGCTGAGCGATTTGAAAGAAGGAAAAGTCACGCTGCCGCTGATTTATGCGATGGAGAATGGTCACCGTGAGGCGCGGGAACTTGTGGCGCGCGTTTTGGAAGAGAAAGAGTTTGTAAGCGTAAAGCCGGAGCGGCTGGTGGCGCTGGTGCACGAATCGGGCGCGCTGCAAAAAACGCGAATTCTTGCGCACGAATATGCCGCGCGAGCGAAGGCCTGCATCAACGGGCAAAGAGATTCGGAGTACGCGCGAGCGTTGTTGACCTTGCCGGATTTTATTCTCGAGCGCGAGAACTAAGTCCACCGCTTTGTCATGTTGCCCTTCAAAGTTGTTTATCACCCCAACTATGATTTGAACCTTGGTCCGCACGTTTTTCCTTCGCAGAAATTCCGATTGATTCAACTGCAACTTTTGCGGGAAGAGATCGCCGCGCCGGAAGATTTCGTTTTGCCGGAGGAAGCTACGGACGCGGATTTGTTGCGCGTGCACACGGGGGAGTGGATCGGAAAATTGAAGAACGGAACGCTGACGGCGAGCGAAATTATGAAATTGGAGGTGCCGTATTCGCCGGAACTGGCGCGGGCCGTGTGGCTGGCGGCGGGCGGATCGATTCTGGCGGGCCAGCTTGCGCTGCGCGACGGATTTGGATGCAATCTGGGCGGCGGATTTCACCACGCATTTGCGAACCATGGAGAGGGATTCTGCGCGATTCATGACGTGGCGGTGGCTATCCGGCGATTGCAAGCGGATGAAGTGATTCACAAAGCGATGGTCGTGGACACGGACGTGCATCACGGAAACGGCACGGCGCACATTTTTCGCGACGACGCGACGGTTTTTACAATTTCGATTCATCAGCTGAACAACTATCCGGCGCACAAGCCGCCGTCGAATGTGGACTTGAATATGGATGACCGCGTCGAGGACGACGAATATCTGGAGACACTGCTGCCTGTGGTGACAGAGTCGCTCGAAGAGTTCCGGCCGGACGTTGTTTTTTACGTGGGCGGCGCGGATCCCTATTGCGAGGATCAGTTGGGTGGCTTGATGCTGACGAAGAACGGTTTGAAGGCGCGAGACAAGCGCGTGTTTGAAGAGGCGAGGAAGAGGGGAGTGCCAGTGGCCACGACGCTGGCGGGCGGGTACGCGAGACGAGTTGAAGATACCGTACGGATTCATGTGAATACGATTGTGGCGGCAAGGGAAGTTGCAAAGAGCATGGCTAGTTAACCGTAATCGCCACCCCCACCCCTGAATTTTGTAGGTGTTGAAAACAAAGGACATTAACTGGCTCTGTTGACATGCTGGTCACAGATAGCGAGTAGGAGTGTGGAGGAGATAGGGGGGAGGGTGTTTTCTGAGGAGGCAGGAGGGGAAGATGGC
>Ga0137407_10000041_pt1 | contig 114040 bp, 130 predicted proteins | sample CZOMad2_2_16fung_FD_108410 | JGI IMG/M metagenome (GOLD analysis project Ga0137407, IMG submission 108410) | Vadose zone soil fungal communities from Angelo Coast Range Reserve, California, USA - CZOMad2_2_16fungal (Illumina Assembly) | ecosystem: Environmental > Terrestrial > Soil > Vadose... | reverse complement strand
GGAATCATCGTTGGGCGACATCGAACGGCGCTCCGTTGGTTAGTGCCTGAAGGACGCTTGGAGATTCAGGAACACGCCTAGCTGTTCGAGAAGAATTGGCACCGCGACGTAGCAGTGAAACGAGAAAATCTTTCCATCCTTCAGGCGAAATACATCGCAGGTAGGCGCACGCATCACCTTGCCGGTGGGCGGTATCGTTCCCGCCGGGATTACTAGGTCGCCTTTGTGGGTGCCGTTGAGAGACAACTCTACGAAGACGTGATCGCCGAAGCTGCGGAGAGCGTAGATTTCCCTGTGCATGTCCGGAAATGCGGCCGCGTACTGATCGACCGTCACGCCGATGTCGCGGCCGAAATATTTTTTGTTCGCGGCTACGTCATAAAAGTACCCGTCGTCGGTGAAGATAGACACGAACTTGGATGTATCTTTCGCGTTGCCCTCAGCAAGCGCATAGGCCGAGCGGATAACCTGTTCGTTGCTCACTTCTTCGGCGGTCTTTTCGCTCATGAGATAACCTCCGTTGAGTTAGGGTGTTACGGCTTGGGAGCTTGTAAAAGTTGAGTCTCCCAAGCGAAGGCGACGCCACTTCCCCCACCGTGCTCGGTTATGATCTTGAGGGAATCTGCAAGCGTAGATTCGCGCGCCCAATCGCGTTGCCATTCGCCGCTCAGAGCGATCCAGGTGATGGGGACGGCCCCTGCTTGCACCATGCGCCGAACCGCCATGTCGTGCGCTTCCACGGATACGCCGCCTGAAGCGTCCGTGACGACGTACACCTCGTAGCCTTCACCGAGGGCGTGGATCGCGGGCATCGCCAGGCACATCTCGGTCCAAAGGGCGGCCAGGACCAGCTTCCTGCGGCCGGTTGCTTTCACGGCGTCCACGACCCGTTGGTCCTGCCATGCATTGATGTAGCTCCGGTCGATCGGCTTCTGATCCGGAAATACGTCTTGAAGGCCCTTGATGATTCTTCCTCCGCGAGCCTCGAGGACCGTGGTCAGGATGACCGGCACCTTGAAGGCCTTGGCGAACTTCGCGAGCCCGATCACGTTGTTCACGATCATCGTCGGCTCATGACTGTGAAGATTCGCGAACTGAAACGGCTGGTGATCGATGAGGGCGACGACGCATTCCTCCGGGGCCAGCAAAGCCGAAAGCCCGGTCAGGCCTGATTTCGACGACCGCCGTTCAGCGGCGCTCGCTTGTGCTGGCGCCTGTTTTCCGCGCGAGGGATCACCCTGCGCAAGCACGAGGCCGCTGGTAGCGGGGACCGCGATCGCGCCAGCGGCGAGTCCCATGAAGTTACGACGTTGGTTTGACATCGCTGCGCTCCTTAACAAGTACAAGTGTCCAAGACCCGTTCCGCTTACCGGCCACGGGCCGCTTTCCTGCCTGCCCTGATTGCGATACCAACGTAGGCGAGGAGATCTTCTGCGCCGATCGGCTTTGCGAGATAGCAAAGCGCGCCGGCCTCCAGTGCGCGATTGCGCTCAGCCTCGTCGGGGTAGGCCGCGACGAGAATGGTGGGAATGGGGCGTCCCGACGTGACCAGGTGAAGATGCAATGCGAGTCCGTCCGTCCCCGGCATGCGCATATCCGCAATTAAGGCCGAAGCGCTCGCGGACTGCGGGGACTTTAAAAACGCTTCAGCGGAAGCAAACGTCGCTATGCGGAAACCGGCTGAGGTAAGCAGATCCTTAGTGGTGTCGCGAATCGATTCGTCGTCGTCCACGACCGCGACGAGAGATTTTGTCGGCTGCCGCTTCGGCTTCCCCATGGCTGGGCGCCAGCCTAGGTCAATCGAAGGCGCGAAACTATTGAACCATGGTAGCTTGACCTACGACTTTGGTTTACCTAGCGCGTCGCCCATGCGCACAAGTTCCGGTAGTGACTTCGCCTGCATCTTGTGCATGATCTGCCCCCGGTGAACCTTGACGGTCGCCTCGGCTACGCTGAGCTCAGCGGCGATGCGCTTGTTTGCCTGGCCGGCGACGACTAAGGGCATGATTTCGCGTTCGCGGTCGGTGAGCGTGGCGAAGCGTCGCTCCAACTCTGCGACCGCCGCCGCCGCGCGGCGTTGGGCGCGATCGCGGTTGATGCCTGCATGGATGGCGTCGAGCAGATCCTGATCGCGGAACGGCTTGCTGAGAAAATCGACCGCTCCCGCCTTGATCGCGCGCACTGACATGGGAATGTCGCCGTGGCCGGTAATGAAGATGACCGGAAGGTGCACGCCCGCCTTGGCCAACTCCGATTGGAACGCGAGTCCGCTCGATCCCGGCAGTCTGACGTCGAGCACAAGGCAACTTGGGGCGTCGGCGCGCCTCGCCTGCAGGAACTCCTGCGGCGTAGCGAATGCGCGCGGCTCGAGGCCGACGGAGGCGACAAGATCCTGGAGCGCGTGGCGCATCGACGGATCATCGTCGACGACGAAGACGACTGGTCGTTCTATCGCCATTTACGACGCCTCCGCGTCCACCGGCATCGAGAAATAGAAGGCGACCCCTTGGGGCGGATTCGCGGTCATCCACAGTCGTCCACCGTGGGCCTCGATAATGTCACGGCTGATGGACAGCCCCATACCCGTGCCTTCCGCCTTGGTCGTATAGAACGCCTCGAAGATCTGATCCGCATGGTTCGGGTCGACGCCCGGTCCAGAGTCGCGCACCTCAACCCGGACGGCCTTTGCATCCTCCCTTGTGGAGCCGACGGCAAGCCGGCGGGGGCGATCGTTGACTGCGCTCATGGCTTCGACCGCATTCACGATGAGGTTGAGGATGATCTGCTGGATCTGGACGCGGTCGCATTCGACCATCGGCAGATCTACGTCGAGCGAAGTCTCCACCAAAATATTGTTGCGGCGCAACTCGTCGTCCGTGAGCATGAGCACCTCGCGGATCGCCGCGTTAAGGTCGCAGCGCTCCTTGCGCCGCACCTGGCGTTTTACGAGCGCTCGGAGCCGACCAATGACCGCACTTGCCCGCCTAGCGTCGTTGGCGATCCGCTCAAGAGAGCGCTGCGCCTTGTCCAGATCGGGCGGCTCCGCCGAGAGCCACCGCGAGCAGGCAGCGGCACTCGTGGCTATGGCCCCGAGCGGCTGATTCACCTCATGAGCGATCGAAGTGCCGACCAACCCCAAAGTCGTCGCCCGGTTGACGCGCGCTAGCGCCGCCTGTGCCTTACGCAAAGCTTCTGCCGCCAACATGTGCTCTGTCAGGTTTCGCACAATCATGAGCGCAGCCTCCACGCGGCCCGAATCGCCCCTCAGTGGTGAATGAGACACCGAGACGTAAATGTGGCCGGTCGGAATCGTAATCCACTGCGTGAAATGGACGTGCTCCCCGGCAAAGCAGCGGTCGAGATTCGGCTTGACCGTCTGCTCGAAGAATTCCTCACCTACCAAATCCGCATGGCGCTTGCCGACGATTTGGTGCGCCGGCATCTTCCAGTTGCTCTCGTAGACCGGATTGACCCTCTGAAAACGGTAATCCGGACCGAGCACCACCATGGCCTCTTGCGTGCTCTCGAACATCTGATTCGTCATGTATTCTGCTCGCTTGCGCTCGGTCTCGAGCTTAGTGCTTTCATCGATATCCAAGCAGACGCCCAGAAAGTGGATCAAGCGACCCTCGTGGTCACGGAATGGGACCGCGTGCGTCAGGAACCACCGATATTCGCCGTCCGCGCGACGGAGTCGCTGCTTGACGCAAAGGGAGCTTCCGCTCTGGACCGCGTGCGACCAACTCCTCAGTGTCTCCTCACGGTCTTCTGGATGGATCAGATCTAGCCAGCCAAGACGCAGGACCTCGCTCATCGAGCGCCCGGTGTACTCGCTACACCTCTGGTTCAGATACCACGGCACGCCGTCCTGTGTCGTAGCCCACATGAGGATTGGAAAGGCCTCGAGCAAGTTGCCGACGAGCACCTCGCTCATCGGCATTGCCGCCGCCACTTCCTCGGCGCGGCCGGCGATCGCAGCATGGAGCCGACTCAGGCTCTCAGTGGCCTCAGGTTTCATGTCAGTCACGAGTCGTCTCCACAGAAGACAAAAGGTTAGTAGCCACAAGCCACTTCCTCGTAAGGACGGTGCACCTCACGGGGCCGGGCCTAAGCACTAGTGTGCCCCCTGAATCCTAGCTTTTGTCATAGCCCCTCGGCATTCCTCCTTCGCGGCCCGCGATCCTCCTTCCCTCCGCCTTGGGAAAACCCACCGCTTGGGTAAGGACATCGGCGACGACAGCCGACGGGGCTAGTACGTCCGCGCGCTCCAGCAGACCTCGATCGCGAGCAATGTCAACGGCGATCTGACGCCGCCGGGCTTCAACGATCGCAGCCGCCTCGACCAGACGAGTGCCGGCCTGGCGCTGCAGGCGGTTCGCGCGCGCAACGCGCACCACCCGCACGCCCTTCCGGCTCACTTCCTTCGGGAGGCCCTTGCTGTAGTTCGAGAGCGCGGCTTTGGCTGCCGCATAAGCGATTGTCGCCTCGGGCAGCGGCAGGCGGCTCTGGATCGAAGTGACGTGGATCACCACGCCCGAGCCCTGCGCCAGCATCAGCGGAACCAGCGCGCGATCGAGGCGTACGGCGGCGAAGAGATTCTGGTCGAGCGCCTTGTGCCATTGCTCATCGTCGAGCACCGCGAAGCCACCCGCCGGCGCGGACGAGCCGCCGACCACGTGCACGACGATGTCGATGCCGCCGAGTCGCTCTCCCACGGCCTGCGCGACCCGGGCGCAGCCTTCGGCCCTGGATACATCGGCAACGACGAAATCCTCCGCTTGCGCCAGACTCCGCGGCCGCGAGCGCGCCGTCGTCAGCACGCGGGCGCCCGCTTCGCGCAGCGTAGACACGACCGCCTCGCCCGCGCCTTTTGTCCCGCCAGTGACCAGTGCGCGTTTTCCCTCGAGCCCGAGATACGTCATGCACCGATCTCCAGCGACGCGATCTTGCCGCCCTCAAGTGTGAAGCGGAATTCGAGCGTTACCGGACTGCCCGGGAAATCGCCGTCGAGCCTCGCCTTCATGACGGTGGCCGTCTCGCGGCGCGCGACTTCGAGCGGCGTGACGGTGTGGTTGTATTTCGTCTTGGTCTCGGCCTTCCACCCGCGGATGGCCGGACGGCCGCGGTAGGTGCGGCCTTCGTCGCGGACCATGCCGTCCGGTGCGAAGCACTCCGCCAGCAAGCTCAAGTCGCCGGAATCTTCAGCCTTCACATAGAGCGCGATCGCCACGGGAAGCCGGATGGACATGGCTTCGAAGATGGGACTACCGTCGCCGCATGACAAGAACGCACGAGAACGTAAGTGACGCACCCGAAAGTAAGCGACCCGAGTACACCGCGCTCTCGGCGGCGAAAGGCGTCGAGCAGGCGCTGAAGTTCATCGACGGCCGCTGGAAACTGCTGATCCTGTTTCATCTCTTCGGCGGCCAGGTGCTGCGCTTCTCGGATCTGGAGCGCGCGATTCCGGACGTCTCCCAGAAGATGCTGGCGCAGCAGCTGCGGCACCTCGAAGCCGACGGCATGGTCGTGCGAACTGTCCACAATCAGGTGCCGCCGAAAGTCGAATACCGGCTCACGACGTAGGGACAGTCCCTCTGCCCCGCGCTGGATGCGCTGCTCGAGTGGACCGAAAAGCGCTAGCGCCCGAGACCTGGACCGCGCCGAGCGGCGCCACAGTGACGATCCGGCCGATCCGCGCGGCGGATTTCGAGCTCGAGAAAGCGTTCGTCAGCGGCCTCTCGCCGGCGACGGGCTACCAACGCCTCATGTCCGCGCGCCGACCCTCGGACGACGAGCTCAGGCGGTTTACCGACATCGACTACGAGCATGAGCTCGCGCTGATCGCCACGGTCATCATGGATGGCAAAGAGCGCCAAGTCGGGGTCGCGCGCTACGTGAAGGATGAACGCTCGCCCGGCGAAGCGGAGTTCGCCATCGTGCTCGCAGACGACTGGCAGCGGGGCGGCCTCGGCACGAAGCTCTTGGGAAGTCTCATCGACGCCGCGAGGACGCGCGGCGTGCGCCGGCTCGTCGCCACTACCCAATCGTCCAACAACGGCATGCTGGCGCTCGCGCGCCGGCTGGGCTTCAGGCTCGCGCCAAATCCTGCGTCGGCCCCGATAACGGACCTCGCGCACGATCTGCGCTGAGAAAGACGTGGATCTGCGCCACGACCGCGGCGCCCTCGCCGATCGCGCCGCCGACGCGCTTCACTGATCCCGCGCGCACGTCGCCGATCGCGAACACGCCCGGCACGCTCGTCTGTAGCGGCAAGGAGAGATCCTGCCCGGTGGTGACGAAGCCACGGTCATCGACCGCCACGTCGCAATCCTTGAGCCACTCAGTGCTCGGATCCGCGCCGAGGAAGAGAAACACGTGGCGGATGGGGTGCGTCTGCGCTTCGCCGGCGTCGCGCGTGCGCCAGGTGACGCTCTCGACGCCGGCCTCGCGCGTGCCGGTGAGGTGGGTGATCTCCGTGCGCGTGAGGAGCTCGACATTCGGTGTGGCCGCGATGCGGTCGATCAGGTATTTCGACATGCTCGCGGCAAGCCCCGGTGCGCGCACCAGCATCCAGACCTTCTTCGCGTGGCTGGCGAGGAACACGGCGGCTTGACCGGCCGAGTTGCCGCCGCCGACGAGCACCACTTCCTGCCCGGCGCACATCTTCGCTTCGATCGGCGAGGCCCAGTACCACACGCCGCGGCCCTCCATGAGCTGCAGGTTGCTGCACTCGGGCCGCCGGTAGCGCGCGCCGGAGGCGACGACGATGGTGCGTCCGCGCACCTCGCGCCCGTCGGCGAGATTCACCACCATCGGCTCGCCGCCGCAGTCCAGGTGGCGTGCCTCCATCGGGATCAGCATGCGGGCGCCGAATTTCTGCGCCTGCGTGTACGCGCGCCCGGCGAGCGCCTGGCCCGAGATGCCGGTCGGAAACCCGAAATAATTCTCGATGCGCGCGCTGGCGCCCGCCTGGCCGCCGAAAGCGCGCGCGTCGATCACCAGCACCGAAAGCCCTTCCGAACCGGCATACACGGCGGCGGCGAGGCCTGCGGGCCCGGCCCCGGCGATGACAACGTCGTAGATGTCGTCGGCCGCGCCGGCGTCGAGCATGCCGATGCAGCGCGCGAGCTCGCTCTCCGTCGGATTGCGCAGCACCTCGCCGTCGGGGCAGACCGCGAGCGGCAGCTGCGCCGGCTCGGGGGCATAGCGCGTGATGAAGGCTTTCGCATCGCTGTCCGTTGCCGGATCGAGGAGCTGGTGCGGAATGCCGTTGCGTGTGAGGAAGCCGCGCAGCCGTGCCACGTCAGGCGAGCTCGCCGCGCCGACCAGCACCGGCCCGCCGGCGCCCGCCTCGATGAGCGCGACGCGCCGCAGGATCATGGCACGCATGAACTTCTCGCCGAGGGCGGCTTCCGCGACCAACAGCGCGTGGAGCTGCTCGGCGTCGATCTCGAGCGTATGGGTCTCGCCTACGGCGACGCCATCGACGAAGGAAGGCCGGCGCGAGAGCTGGCTCAACTCGCCGGAGAAGTTGCCGGGCCCGTGCTCGGTCACCGGCAGCTCGTGGCCGTGGCCGTCGCGGCCGCTGACGCGGATCGCCCCCTTCAGCACCACATAGATGCCGGGACTTACCTTGCCGGTTTCGAGCACGTGCGCGCCATCGGCGAAGCGGCGCGGTTTGCCGAAACGGTGCAGCCGCGCGATCTCGTCGGCGGCGAGCACCGGGAACATCTGCGCGCGGCGCGCCTCGAGCGTCGGCGAGTTCGACTCGCTCACGCGAGCTCCAGTTCCACCTCGTCGACATAGCACCAGCTCCAGCCTTCACCGGGCTCGAGCGAAGTGATGATCGGGTGCTTGGTCGAGTGGAAGTGCTTCGTCGCGTGCTTGTTCTTCGATTCGTCGCAGCAGCCGACGTGGCCGCAGGTGCGGCAAAGGCGCAAGTGGACCCAGCTATCGCCCATCTTCAGGCATTCCTCGCAGCCATCGGCGCGCGGCCGGTCGGTTTTCACTGCGCCAAGATGGGTGCAGCTCATCCCAGGTATTTCTTCACCGTATCGGCGTCCCGCTCATGCGCCTCCGACGGGTCGCGCCCGAACTCGCGCAGCGCGCGCCGCTGGCGCAGGAGATCCCAGTAGCGGTCGAGCTCCGTTTGCACTTCCTTCAACCGCTTCTTCTGTTGCTCGTCGAGCTCGCCGTGCGCGAAGAGGCGATGCTCCTCGGCGACCAGCGTTTCGATGTGGGCGAAAACCGATGCGTCCTTTTCAGGCTTGGCCATGGCTTCTCCTCAGTCTTCCTTGTGGCGGCGGCCGGCCTCGAACAGGAACCAGACGCGCCTCTCGGCTTCGTCGATCCACACTTCGAGCAGGCTCGCGGTCGCCACGTCGTTGTGCTCGTCGCAAACGCCGTGCGCCGTGCGCATGAAGCCCGCGAGGCGCTCGTTGTCATCGCGCAGCTCGGCCAGCATGTCGAGGGGCGTCACGTAGTCGGCGTCGTTGTCCTCTATGCGCTGCAGCGCGCTCACGTGCTTGATCGAGCGCAGCGTCGTGCCGCCGAGCTTGCGCACGCGCTCGGCGATGGTGTCGGTGATCGCGTAGATCTGGTCGGCCTGCTCGTCGAGCAGCAGGTGGTAGTCGCGGAAATGCGTCCCGGACATGTGCCAATGGAAATTCTTGGTCTTCATGTAGAGCGCGAATACGTCGGCGAGCAGCGCGTTCAGTGCGCCGGAAATATCTTTCGTTGCGGCTTTGCCCAAGCCGGTCGGAGTGTTGAGCGATGCCTTGCGGCGCGTAGCAGCGGCCTCCCTGTTCACGGGATGTCCTTTCGTTGGGGTAAGGGTAGGAATTGTGCCCACGTGCGGGCGTTGGGGCGAAGTTTCAAGGCCGCCAGCGACCGTGTCTACCGCCACCGGAGAAATCGTCCGCTAGGCGCTATCCTGTCGCCGTCATGGCAGGCCGGGATCTTCGCTTAGCTGCTCTGCTCGCGCTCCTGGTCGCCGGCTGCGCGACCGAGGTCTACAACGTACCGACCAACGAGCCGCTCTCGGCGACGACGCCGCCCAACATGGGCGCGCCGACGGACTACATGCACGAGAACTCGATCGTGCTCGCTTTTTCCGGCGGCGGACTGCGCGCCGCGGCGTTCGCGTACGGCGTGCTGACGGCCCTCGATGGCGTCAAGACGAGCGACGGCACGCTGCTCGACGACGTCGCGATGATCAACAGCGTGTCGGGCAGCTCGCTCACCGCCGCCTACTACGGGCTCAACGGGCGCGCCGGGCTCGCGCGCTTTCGGCAGGATGTGCTGCTTCCCGGCTTCGAAGACCGCATGCGCATGTCGCCCTTCAATCCGGCGAACCTCGCGCGCATGGTCGGGGGTGGGGTGAATGCGCGCGAGGATTTCCGCGACGCGATGGATGCGAGCGTGTTCCACGGCGCCACTTTCGCCAGCCTCTACTCGCGCCCCGGACCGCGCATCCTGATCCAGGCCTCCGATCTCTATCACCGCGTGCCCTTTCCCTTCATGCCGGAGGTCTTCCAGATCATCTGCAGCGACCTGTCGCGCTACAGCATCGCCGATGCGGTGGCGGGGTCGATGGCCGTGCCGGTGCTCTTTGCGCCGATGGTCGTGCGCACCTATCCGCAGAACTGTAGGCCGCTGCCACCGGAAATCGAGCGGATCCTTCGCTCGCCGCCGGAAGGGTCGCGCGACTTCGCCGCGATCGACCGCGCGCTGCGCGACTATCGCGATCCTTCGCGGACGCGGTACATCAAGCTGGGCGACGGCGGGCTCACCGACAACTTCGCCGTCTCCACCATCGTGGCGCAGCGCGTCGCGTACGGCACGCCCTACGCCCCGCTCACCGAGCGCGAAGCCGTCAAAGTCCGGCGCCTGCTCCTCATCGTGGTCGATGCGGCGCGGCGGCCGGCGACCGACTGGACGCTGCAGGAAGCCGGACCGAGTGGCCTCGAGCTCCTGCTCTCGGCTACCGATATCGCCGTGGAGGCGGCGGCGCGCCAGGCCGCGGATGCGCTCGCACGCATCGTGAGCGAGTGGCAGGACGCGGTCGTCAAGTTCCGCTGCGGCCTCAAGCCCGTCGAGCGCATCGCGCTCGGCGCGCCGGCCAGGTGGGATTGCGCGGACGTGAAGTTCAGCCTCGCCAATCTCGCGGTGGAGGAGCTGCCGGGCCCGTTGCGCGAGCAAATCGAGGTGATCCCGACGCGCCTTTCGCTCGAGCCCGAGCAGGTCGACGTCGCGATCCGCGGCGCGCGCGAAGGCACGCTCGCGCTGCCGCGGCTGAAGACGTACCTCGAGGAGCGGACCCGCTAGGGGGGTCGGCTGGCGCCTTAGCGGTCGTCCGTGTACCAGTATCTCTGCGCGAGCTTGGTGCGCGCGGAGCGGCGGAAGATCGCCGGCGCGCCCTGCGGGATGACCGTGGTGAAGTAATGCCAGTCGCCGTGGCGGTCGAACTTGCGCATCGACGCCATCGCCTTCGTCTGTGTCAGGCGGGCGAGCCTCTGGCCGCGGCGCGCACCGAGGCGCTTCAGGGCCCACAAGAACGCCACGTCCTCGGCGAGCTCGCGCTCCTCGTCGTATCCGCCCAGCGCCTCGAAGTCCGCGCGACGGCAGAAGACGACGCCGGTGTCCATGCGGGTCACCCAGACCATCGGCAGCATCACCATCCACGTGGCGACGATGCCGACCGACCAGCGCTCGGGATAGACGCCGGTCGCGCCGCCAACGACGTCGCGGCGCGCGAGCGCTTCGTCGATCGCGTGGAACGTTTGCGGATGGATGCTCGAATCGGCGTCGATGAAGCAGAGGCTCTCGGCACGTGCGAGCTTCGCGCCGCCGTTGCGCGACGCGGCGATGCGCCGCTGCTCGACGTACGCCACCTCGCAGCCGCGCGCCCGGGCGATCGCCGCCGTCGCATCGGTGGATGCATTGTCGGCGACGATGACCTGCACTTCTCCCTTGTACCGCGCGCGAGCCGCGTCGACGCTGTCGAGGAGGCGCGGCAGCAACCGCGCCTCGTTGTAAGCCGGAATGACTAGCGAGTGCGAAACCAGAACTCGATCTCGGAAGTCTCGACCTCGAAGCGCGCCGAGTGCATGACGTGCGCCGCCAGGTGGTGCCGCTCGCCGGGGCCGTAGCGCGTTTCCTTGCCGTCGACCTTGAGGAGGAGCTCGCCCTGCGTGATCACGCCGACGTTTTCCGTGTCGTGGTCGTGCGGCGAAATCACCGTTCCCCTGGGGTAGGAAGCGAACAGCACGTCGCAGTTCTTCGCCTCGAGCTTGTAGGCGTCGAAGGGGCCCTGGAACGGCGGCAGCTGGCGCAGCAGCTTCGGAAAATGCGCCGTCACTCTTGCATGTATCGGTTGATGTCGGGCGTCGGAGAAGCGCGCTCCAGATAGCCGAAGGTGCCGTGCTCCTTAACCTCGCGCGCCGCATCGATGAGCGAGGTCATCGCCGCGCGAAAGAGCGACGTGGCGAGGCTGATGCGGCGCACGCCCGCTTGCTCGAGCTCGGCGACGCTGAACGATTTCCACTTGATGCCGACCATGAAGTTGACCGGGCGCGACACCGACTCGCACAGCTTTCGAACCGACTCGAGGTCGGGCAGGCCCGGAGCGAACAGCACGTTGGCGCCGGCCTTCTCGAACGCCCGCAGCCGATTGATCGTGTCCTCGAGATCGGGGTTGCCGCGCAGGAAGTTCTCCGTGCGCGCCGTCAGCGTGAACGGAAACGGCAGCCGTGCTGCCGCCTGCGCCGCGGCGCGGACGCGCTCGACCGCGTCGCGAAACGGATACAGCGGCTTGTCCTTGTTCCCGGTGGCGTCTTCGATCGAGCAGCCAACGAGGCCGGCTTGAGCAGCGAGCGTGACGGTCTCGGCGACCACCGAGGGCGCGTCGCCGAATCCTTTCTCCAGGTCGGCAGAGACCGGCAGATCGGTCGCGGCGACGATGATGCGCACCTGGGCAAGCGCCTCGTCGCGCGTGATCTTGCCGTCGCGCCGGCCGAGCACACCGGCGGCGGCGCCGCTCGAGGTGGCGAGCGCCTGGAAGCCGAGGCCGGCGAGGATGCGCGCCGAGCCGCCGTCCCATGGATTCGGGATGACGAAGGCCGGCCCCTTGTGCAGCGCCCGGAAGCGCTCGGCCTTTGTGCGCTGGTCCATCACTCCGCCCGGATGTTGTTGTCGCGCACGACCTTGCCCCAGCGCGCCATGTTGTCGACGATCCACTTCTCGGTCGCCTCGGGGCTGAGCGCACGCACGTCCATGCCGAGCGTCTCGGTGAGCGTCTTGTTCACGTCGGGCAGCTTGATCGCCTTGCCCAGCTCGGCGTGGAACTTGTCGATGATCGGCCGCGGCGTCTTCGGCGGGGCGAGGATGCCCCACCAGGCGTTCGCTACGACATCGATTCCCATCTCCTTCAACGTCGGCACGTCGGGCATGGTGTGCGAGCGCTTATCGCCGGTGAGCACGAGCGCGCGCAGCTTCCCGTTCCTCACGTGCTGCGCCTGCGCGGCGGTCGAAGCCATCGCGAGATCGACCTGGCCGCCCATCGCGTCGGTCGAGAGCGGCCCGCCGCCTTTGTACGGCACCGGTATGAGCTTGATGCCCGCCGCCTGGTTGAGCACGATGGTCGCAAGGTGTGCGAGCGAGCCGTTGCCGACATTGCCGATGCTGATCGTGTCGGGCTTCGCCTTCGCCGCCGCCAGCACGTCGGCGAAATTCTTATAGGGCTTCATCGTACCGGTGGTGATGGCCATCGGCGCGTCGCCCACGATCATCACCGGCGCGAAGTCCTTCACCGGATCGAACGGCAGGTTCGCATTGAGCGCCTGGTGCACGGCGTGCGTGTCGAAGATGAAGACGAAGGTGTAGCCGTCGGGCGCGCTCTTCGCGACGTAGTCGGTGCCGATGACGCCGGAGGCACCCGTGCGGTTCTCGACGATGAATTGCTGCTTCAGCGAATCGGTCAGCTTCGCCGCGAGGATGCGCGCGAGCGGATCGACCGAGCCGCCGGGTGGATAGGGCGAGACGAACTTCACGACCTTGGTCGGCCACTCCTGCGCCCGGACCGTAAGCGCGACACAGGCGAGAACCAGAACCCTAAAAAGCCACATTCCTTCCTCCTTTTAGTTTGAGCATCTCGCGCGCATCGTTCGGCGTCGCCACCGAGAGGCCAAGCTCCTCGAGGATGCGGCGCGCTTTCGCCACCTGCTCGGCATTCGATTTCGCGAGCTGTCCGCGCCCGAGCCACACACTGTCCTCCAGGCCGACGCGCACGTTACCGCCCATCACCGCGCTCATGGCGGCGACGAACATCTGGTTGCGGCCCGCGCCGAGCACGGACCAATGGTAGGCATCGCCGAACAGGCGATCCGCGGTGCGCTTCATGTGCATCACGTCCTCGGGATGCGGACCGATACCGCCGCGGATGCCGAACACCGACTGGATGAAGAGCGGCGGCTTGAGCAGGCGCCGGTCGACGAAGTGCGCGGCCACGTAGAGATGCCCGATGTCGTAGCACTCGATCTCGAAGCGCGTGTCGTTCTCGGCGCACGACTCGAGAATGTAGGCGATGTCCTTGAAGGTGTTCTTGAAGACGCGGTCGTCCGACCCGGCGAGGTAGGGCTTCTCCCAGTCGTGCTTGAATTCCTTGTAGCGGCCGAGCATCTCGTAGAGGCCGAAGTTCATCGAGCCCATGTTGAGCGATGCGACTTCGGGTTTCAGCTTGAGGGTCGGCTGCAGCCGCTCCTCGATCGACATGGTGGGCGCACCGCCGGTGGTGAAGTTGATCACCACGTCGGCTGCGCCCTTGATCCTGGTCGCAAATTTTCGGAACAGCTCCGGATCCTGCGTCGGGCGCCCGTCCTTCGGATCGCGCGCATGGAGGTGCACGATCGCCGCGCCGGCCTGCGCCGCGGCGATCGCCGCATCCGCGATCTCCTCCGGCGTGATCGGGAGATAGGGCGACATGGTCGGCGTGTGGATCGAGCCCGTCACCGCGCACGTGATGATGACTTTGCCTTGCGCTGCTGCCATAGTTCGCTTGGGAAAAGAGAGGGCGAGAGCGCATCTTTACATAAGCCCATGAAAATCGAAATCCGTCGAGCCCGGTGACTATAAGGCGGTGCAGCAAGTGCACGCGCAGCCCAATGCGCTCGTCGCATGCGTGGACGTCGAACTCGCCGGCATGGCGGTGCGCGACAAGTGGCACGCCAAGGGCGTCGGCACGGCGCCGATGAAGGCGCTGATCGACGTCGCGGATGCAAGAAGCTCGGCTCCGTCATCGAGGGGACGCAGAAGAAACACGCGTTCCGCGACGGCGAGTTCGTCGACTCCTACCGCATGGCGCGCGGGCGCTGAGTCACACCAGGTAGCGCACGTCCGCGTCCACCGGGAGCGCCTGGCCGGTGATGCGGCTGCCCGCCTCGCTGCAGAGAAAGAGCGCCATGTTGGCGATGTCCTGCGGGCTGACGGTGGAATGCAGGCTCGTGGTTTCCAGAAACCGGCGGCGGAATTCCTCGTGGCTCACGCCGTGCGCCTTGGCCTTGGCGGCGATGACCCGCTCGATGCGCTCGCCCTCGACGATGCCGGGAAGGATGCAGTTCACCCGCACCTTGTCCGGTCCGGCCTCGACCGCGAGGCTCTTCGTGAAACCGACGGCGCCCCATTTGGCGGCTGAGTACGGGCTGCGCTGCGGAAAGCCGTGGCGCCCAGCGGCGGAGGAGAGATTCACGATGCTGCCGCCGCCCGCCGCCTTGATCAGCGGCATGGCCTTGCGCGTGCAGTAGAACATTCCATTCAGGTCTACCGCGATGCAGCGGTCCCAGTCCTCCGGGCGGATGTCTTCCACCTTCGCGGTGGGGCCGGCGATGCCGGCGTTGTTGACGAGCACGTCGAGGCCGCCCAGGTCGCGCTCGACGTCCGCGAACAGGCGCTCCACGTCCTGGAGATTTGAGACGTCCGCCCGCGTGCGGGTAATTTTTACAGGCAATACGCCAAGGGCCTTGTCGTCGACGTCGCACACGTGCACGCGGGCGCCGTTGTCAACGAATGTCTGGGCGATCACGCGGCCGATGCCCGCGGCGCCGGCGGTGACGAGCACGCGCAATCCCGTAGCGGAGAGGTTCATGGCGTTGGATAATAGCTGCGAGGATTCAGAGGAAGCCGGATTTGCTAAGAGCGTCCAAAACCGAGACGCCAGTCTCGATAGAGCAGGAGGAGCTGCGCGGCATCTCGCGCACGGTGGCCGAGATTCACTGGCTGCTGCTGATCCTCGTGCTTCTTTTCCTCATCTTCGGCGGCGTGCACCGCGATTCGGAAGCGAGCGCGGCCATTTCGATGGGCCTGTTCTTCTACGCGGCGCTCGTCATGAGCTTCCGCTACGCCAACTTCTACAAGCGCGAGACGCGCTGGAAGATCGCGCTCGAGACCTGCGGCATGGTGGCGTTCATCACCTGGGTGATCTGGTACACCGATCGCCTCGCGAGTCCGCTGGTCAATGCCTATCTGCTGCCGGTTATCACTTCCGCGCTGACGCTGGGCAAGGTGTTCACGCTGCTCGCCGTCGCGCTGATCGCCGCCTGCTACCTGCTGCTCGGCGGAAACGTGGCGCCGGACCTCATCTCGCTGCCGTTCGTCGGCACCCTGTTCGCCCGGCTCGCGCCAGTCCTGCTCGTCGCGTACATCACCACCATGTTCTCGGCCGACATCCGCTACGGCCTCGCGCGCGCGAAGGTGCTCTCGGAAACCGATGACCTGACGGGATTGCTCAACGTGCGGGGTTTCGCGATTGCCGCCAACCGCCTCTTCGCGCAGGCGGCGCGCCACGGCCGCGCGACCAGCGTGCTGATGATCGATTCCGACAGCCTGAAGGCCGTCAACGATGGCTACGGCCACGCCGCCGGCAACGAGCTCTTGCGCCATCTCGCGCAGGCGATCCAGGCGGAGCTGCGCTTCACCGACGTCGCCGCGCGCTACGGCGGCGACGAATTCATCGTTCTCCTGCCCGATACGCCGCCCAAGGGCGCGATGGAAGTCGCCGAGCGGATCCGCACTCGCGTCGCGGGCACGCCGGTCCAGGTGAGCGGCCGCGATATCGTCTCCAGCGTGAGCATCGGCCTTGCCTCCTATCCGGAGGACGGTGCGACGCTCGACGCGCTCGCTGCCCACGCCGATGGCGCGCTCTACTCGGCCAAGCAGGACGGCCGCAACCGCACGGTCAAGTTCCGCGCCGCCGCGGCTTAAGCTCCAGTTCCCAGTATTCGCCGACCACCGGCACGCCGAACTGTCGGTGCGGCTCGGTCTTCACCCGCCGAAAGCCGAGTTGCTCGTAGATGGCGCGCGCGGCCGTGAGGTTGTCGTGCGTCCATAGGACGAGCTTGCGGCAACCCGCGCGCCGCGAGAAATCGATGCACTCCTGAACGAGGCGCTTGCCAAGGCCTTCGCCGCGCGCCTCGGGCTCGATGAGGAGCAGTCGAAGCTTTGCGGTCTGCCTAGCCTCCCTAACAACGAATACCGAGCCGATACGTTCGCCGTCGCGCTCGGCAATCCAGCAGTGCTCGCGCTTGGCATCGAAATCGCGCAGGAACTTCGCGACGATGTCGGCGACGAGCGCCTCGAACAGCGCGCCCCAGCCGTATTCGCGCTCGTACAGCACGCCGTGGCGCTCGACCACCCAGCCCATGTCGCCGGGCCGGTGGGCGCGCAGCGTGATCGAGCTTTTGGCAGGCCCCTCGAGAATCGCGTGCGCCGTTTGCAGCGCCTGCACCACGCGCTCGCGACGGGGCGCCGGCAACGGCGAGAGCATCTCCTGGGTCGCCTGGCGCGAGGCATCGTCGAGCGTGGCGAACGCCTTGCGCCCCTTGGGCGTGAGCGAAAGGCGCACGTGGCGCGCGTCGTGCGCCGAGCGCTCGCCGGCGACGAGCTTCAAGCGCCTGAGACCCTGGAGCAATCGGCTGAGGTAGCCGAGGTCGAGGTCGAGGTCGGCGCCGAGCTCGCTCGCCGTGCAGGGGCCGCGCTGGCCGAGCTCGTAGAGCACGCGCGCCTGCGGCAGCGGAAACGGGCTGCCGAGGTAGTGCGCCTGCAGCGCGCCGATGCGGCGGGTATAGAAGCGGTTGAAGCGCCGTACGACATCGGTGCGCGACACGCCCGCCATGATACTTGCTTTTGTCAAGTAATCCATAATCCAGCCATGGACCTCTTCGACCTCAAGGGCAAGGCCGCCCTCGTCACCGGCGGCAACGGCGGCATCGGGCTCGGCATGGCAGAAGGATTGGCGCGCGCGGGCGCCAAGGTGGCGATCGGCGGGCGCGACAGCGCCAGGAATGCGGCCGCGGCGAAGAAACTCGGCGCGATCGCCGTCGCGGCAGACATAACGGATGAAAAGGCGTGCCGCGGCATGGTGGACGAGGCGGCGCGCAAGCTCGGCCGGCTCGACATCCTCATTAACAACGCCGGCATCAACATCCGCAAGCGGCCGGAGGAATACAAGCTCGAGGAATGGCACCGCGTGCTGGAGTCGAACCTGACCAGCGCGTTCGTCGCTTGCCAGGCGGCGCATCCGCATTTCCTGAAAGCGAAAGGCGGCAAGATCGTCAACATCGGCTCGATGATGTCGATCTTCGGCGCCTCGTTCGTCGCTCCCTATGGCGCGAGCAAGGGCGGCATCGTGCAGCTGACGCGCGCGCTCGCCTGCGCGTGGGCCAAGGACAACGTGCAGGTGAACGCCGTGCTGCCGGGCTGGATCGACACCGCGCTCACGCGCCGCGCACGCGAGGAGGTGTCAGGCCTTCACGAGCGCGTGCTCGCGCGCACGCCCGCGGGCCGCTGGGGCGTGCCCGAGGATCTGGCCGGGATGGCGGTATTTCTCTGTTCGCCGGCGTCCGACTTCGTCACCGGAACCGCTATCCCGGTCGACGGGGGCTACGCGGTGCAGGGATGAGGTAGTTCTTGCGCATCGCCGCCTGGACGGCGGCCGTGCCGAGGAAGTCGAGAAACGCCTGCGCCGCGGCGCGCTTCGTGGCGCCAGCCATCACCGCACCGGAGAACGCGACCGAGCCCTGCACTTCATCGGGCAGCGGGCCGACGATGTCGATGCCCCCCACGGGAGCGAGCTCGCAGAGGAGCTGCGCGCCGAGCTCGGCTTCGCCGCTCGCGATCACCGCGGCGACGGGGCCCTTGTCGACGATGACGCGCTGCTTCAGCTTGCCGACGAGGCCGAGCCGCTCGAGCAGTTTGGCGAAGTAGAGCCCGCTCCAGCCCTGGCGCGAATGCGCGACCGACTGGACGTTGATCAAGGTTTCTTTTAGTTCTTCCAAAGACCCAATGCGCGGCTTGCGTGCGCCTGCGCGTACTGCCAGGCCGACGCCCGAGGTGCCGAGCTCGATGCGCGTCGCCGCGATGAGCTTGCCCTGGCTGGCGAGCGTGTCGATGCCTTCGGCGGTGAGGATGACGACGTCGGCGCCCTGGCCGTCGGCGATCGACTTCAGCAGCGCCTGCGTCGCGTGATATTCCACGTGCAGGCCCGGGACGGTGTCCTGCAGCGCGCCCTTCAGGGCGAGCGTGCTCAGCACGGTGATGTCTTTAAAAGGCGGTTTCGATGGAGACATAGATGTAATTGGAGCCCCCGTTCACGCTGCCGTAAAGCTCGGACTTGCCGAACTCGCCCGAGCGGTGCGAGACGCCGACGCCGACGTAAGTATCGCGCGCCACGCGCACGTCGAAGCTCGGGTCGAGATAGTTGAGCAGCTTCCAGTTGCCGCGCCCGCGCCGGCTCTGGTCGCGCAGCTCCATCTGGCCGATCTGCTCCGAATAGGAGAGGCCCGAGCCGAAACCGAAGCGCGTGTGCAGGTAGCGATCCCACGGAAACCGGGTCCAGTAGACCTTGAAGAAGGCCAGCACCGACCAGTAGTCGTCGCCGTAGCTCTTCTCGAAATGCCGCTGCAGGCCGACGAAGCCGGCCAGGTCGACCGGCCAGCCGCCGGCGTTCTCGATCAACTTGCGGCCGAAGTGCACGGCAGCGACGTCGGTGTTGTCCGCGGTGTGGCGCGAGGTGCAGGTGAGCTCCACCGTCTGCGCCACGTTGCAGTCGGTCGAATTGCCATAAAGGAACTTGACGATGACCGGCTTTGAGGCAGGCGCCCAGCGCGCCTGCTTGGGCGAGTAGTCGTAGAGGAAGCCGACGAACGCCTCACCCGCGTTGCCGCCTTGCGCGATCGGGCTGTTGGCGATCTCGCTCGAGCGCCGCGTCGCGGTGAGCCCGCCGATCACACTCCAGCTTTCGGTGACCGCGTACGAGGCGTAAAGAGCAGCCTGCAGGTCGAGACCGGCGCCGGCACTGTAGCCCGGCGTGCCGTAGTAGAAGTCGTTCAGCTTCGCATCGCGCCACGCGGCCATGAGGTGCGGCTTGAGCGTGAGCCGACCGCGGCGCCATTCGTTCCAGTAGCCGAGCCGCGCCTCGCTGCCGCGCGAGCCGTTGCTGACATCGTGCAACAGTTCCACGTAGGGCGTGCCCCAGCGGGTACGGCGCCGCAGGCTGATGCCGCCGTCGTAGCCCGGCTCGCGCAAGGGCAGGCCCACGGTGCTCTCGGGACGACGATCCTGGTTGAAGCCTTCGAAGCGATAGCGGATGAAAGAGTCGAAGCGCCAGTCGTCCTGCTTGAATTTGAGGCCGAAGCGCGTGCCGTGCAGATAGGCGTGCTCGCTTTCGTACAGGTAGAGCGGGACTTCGTCGGCGGCGTTGTCGGCGCCGCGATAAGTCGATCGCTCCCAGCGCAATACGTAGCCGACGGCGGCGCCGCCGGGCTCGAGCAGGTCGGTGAACGGGTCGCTCGATGAGAACGCTGGAGTGGCCGACGCCATTAGTGCAACCGCGCAGACCGACCGGTAGACTTGATGCATCCCAATCCTCTTCTTCTTTATGCGCGCGAATCTTAGTTGCATTCTGCTGGCTGCCCCATTGTTGGTTCACGCCGCGGAGCCGCTGAAGCTGCAGCGCGCGCCGCTGCCGAACCCGCCCTGGCCGCAGGGCGACGAGCTCGGTATGGCGAACCAGGTCGGCACCGCCACCTGGAACCGCTGCGCCTGGCACATGACCCTGCCCGGCGCGCAGAGCTACGAGCTCGCGCAGGTGCGCTCCAACACGATGCCGCTTTCGCCCTTCGCCGGCCCTTACGCGATGAAAGCCAGGCCCACCACCGGCATCCCGATGACCGCGCAGGCTTTCAACATGGACTCGATCAACGAAGGCGCCGACCCCGGCCAGCAGGGCACGCAGTTCGACGCGCTCGGCCACTTCGCCTCGCTGCGCCAGCCCTGGGACGGCAAGTCGCCCTTCCCGGCGGACCAGGCGATCTACTACGGCGGGTTCGCGCAGCGCGAGGTGAAGCCCAACGCGGATTCATCGCTCGTGCGGCTCGGCGTCGAGAAGGTGCCGCCGATCGTGACGAGCGCGGTGCTGCTCGACGCCAAGTCGGCGGTGGGCAACGGCCAGCCGATGAAGGCGGGCCAGCTCGTCACGGTGAAGCACATCGAGGAGATGCTGAAGGCGCAAGGCCTCGGCTTCCGCGGCATCCTCGCCGGCGATGTGGTCTACGTCTACACCGGCTGGGGCGATTACTGGCGCGATCCGGACACGGAGAAGTTCTATTACACGAAAGCGCCGGGCCTCGCCTACGAGGCGGCGCGCTATCTCGCCGACAAGCGCATCGTCGCGATCGGCCTCGACGCGCCGTTCGTCGACACCGTGCCGGAGGGCATGCTCGAAGGAAAAAGCGCGCCGGCCGAGGGCACGCCGCCGGCGCTACCGTTCGCCGTGCACCACCACATGCTCACCCAGGCCGGCATTCACCTGGTCGAGAACGCGAAGCTCGACGAGCTGGCGCGCGACCGCGTGTGGCTGTCGTGCACCATGATCCTGCCGCTGCGCGAGAAAGGTGCGGCCGGATCGCCGATCCGGCCGGTGGCGATCGGCGCTTCTACACAACCTGCAAAAAAATAAGCGCGAGCCCGATGACCGACACGAACCAGACGCCCGTGCGCAGCCAAGGAATGCCCGCGAGATACACCGCGGCGTAGGCGACGCGAGCCCAGAAGAAGATCTGGGCGCCGAGCAGCGTGGTGGCATTGGTCTTGCCCGCCGCCGCCGCGACCAGCACCAGCGCGGCGAAGAGCACCAGGCTCTCCAGCATGTTGTGGTGCGCGCGCGCTGCGCGGCCCGCCCATCCGGTGCACGGCGCGAGGCCTTCGCGGTTGGCCGCGAGCGTCGGCAGGCCGAGTTGCAACGTCGCTCCGCTCACCGCAATTAACATTTGCACGAACGTCAGCAGCACCGCCCAGACGAGCAGCATCAGTTCCGGTTTCATCGTTCCTCCCTCCTCGAAGTAAGGAATTAATTGTCACCGATCGTCGACCCTCGTCGCCAGTAGACTTCCGGCGAAAGCTGGCGCAACATGGGGGCAAGCTTTTAAGAAGGAAATAATCGCGACCGCTGCTAGAGCCGCGAAGAGCAGGACCTGCAGGAAAACGCGGATCGCCAGAACCGCGGAAGGAAAGACTTCCCCCGAAAAACAGTCAGCGCTGCCAGGCCGCGCGGCGGAACTGCCGGCGCCGCGAGGTGACCGCCAGGCGGCGGCCGGCGAACTCGTGGATCTTTTCGCGGATCTCGCCCCGGATGTCCTCGGGCAGCGCCGTGGCCGCGTCGTCGAATCGGGTAACGACCTCGTCGGGCGCCGGGGGGCCGTCGTGAAAGAATCCACGACCCTTGTCCCAGACGAGCGCCCGATCGCTCGCGTCGACCCCGTAGCAGAGCTGGAACAGCGTCACCTCTTGCCCGGTGGTCCAGACGAAAAGGTCAAAGAACTCGTCGTGAAACCAGCGCCGGCGTGCCGGTGGCTCGTCCGTGACCCCGTGAATTTCCTTGAGCATCTCGGGTCTTTGACCCAAGAGACCGCCTCCGGGTTCGCCGCCCTTGTCGGCAAACGTCGCCAACGCGTAGCAGCCACCGCGATATGCCGGTCCGGGTCAACTGTGCGCCGACCGGCGCGTTCGGCGATTAAGGGGCACGCAATACAAGGATGCCCAGGTGTGACAAAAGGTAAACAGCGGAAATACCGGCCGCATACAGGGTCGAAACTTGCTCTGACGAAGGAGTGATGATCGTGACCACAGACGCAACGATGAAAACACCAGCGACCGAGCGGCACTCAGATTTTCTGAAGTCGCTCGTCGAGTTCACGCACGATCATCGCGCCGCGCGCTGGAGCGGAACGCTCTCCGATTTCCTCGAAAGCGTATTCCGCAACGATCCCAAGGGAATGGTGCGTACGAGCCACCAGTACACGTGGGACATGCTGCGCGCCAACGGATTCGATGAGGGATTCTCTTCGGGCTTCGCCGACAACCACAAGGGGCGCCTGCGCTGCCAGCTGTTCGAAGACGAGCTCTTCGGCATCGACGCCACGATCGGCCGCGTGCTCGATTACTTCAAGGCGGCGAGCGCGGGCTCGGAAGTCGGCCGGCGGCTGCTGCTGTTGCTCGGACCGCCGTCGGGCGGCAAGTCGAGCATGGTGATCCTGCTCAAGCGCGGCCTCGAGGCGTACAGCCAGACCGACGCCGGCGCGCTCTATGCGATCCACGGCTGCCCGGTCCACGAGTCGCCGGTGCACCTCATTCCTCACACGCTGCGGCCCCAGTTCCGCCAGACCTACGGCGTCGAGATCACGGGCGAGCTTTGCCCCCATTGCATGAGCCGCCTGCAGCACGACTTCCACGGCGACTTCATGCAGATGCCGGTTGAGCGCATCTTCATCTCCGAAGCGGGACGCGTCGGCGTCGGCACTTATGCGCCGCACGATCCGACCACCGCCGATATCGCCGACCTCGTCGGCTCGGTCGATCTGTCCAAGGTCTCCGAGTTCGGCGATGAAGGCGATCCGCGCGCCTGGTCGTGGTCGGGCGCGGTGTTCGCCGCGAGCCGCGGGCTTCTCGAGATGATCGAGATCCTGAAAGTCAAGCGCGAGTTCCTCTACCTGCTGCTCACGCTGACGCAGGAGAAGAACGTCAAGGTATCGCGCTTCCCGCTGATCCACCTCGACGAGACCATCGTCGCGCACACCAACTTCGCCGAGTTCCGCAAGTTCCTGCAGGAGCCGGAGAACGAGGCGCTGCTCGACCGGATGGTGATCATCCAGGTGCCGTACACGCTCGATTACAAGGAAGAGGCGCGCATCTATCGCAAGCTCTGCTCCTCGACGCAGGCCTTCCGCGAAGTCCACCTGGATCCGCACGCGCTGCATGTCGCCGCCGTGTTCTCGGTGCTGTCGCGCCTCGGCGAGGGCGAGGAGCGCGACGCCGACAACGTGAAGAAGGTGCGGCTCTACGCCGGCGAGGACGTCGAAGGCGTCGCGCCGGGTGATGCGGCCAAGATGAAGCAGAAGAATCCCGACGAAGGACTCGCCGGCGTCTCGCCGCGCTTCGTCATCAACGCGGTGTCCAACGCCATCATCCAGTCGCAGGCGAAGAGCCTGACGACGATGGATGTCCTCATCGCGCTCAAGGACGCGATCGAGTCCGATGTCCGCATGGACGGCAAGAAGAAGCGCAAGTGGGTCGACTTCCTCGTCGCCGTGCGCAAGGACTTCTACAACCGCTGGGTGAAGGAAGACGTGCACAAGGCCCTCTTCGTCTCGTTCGAGCAGGAAGCACAGCAGCTCCTCGACAAGTACCTGGACGAGGTCGAAGCGACGCTCGACAACCGCACCCTGCGCGATCCGATCACCAGCGAGGAGCGCAAGCCCGACGAGCGCTTCCTGCGCTCGGTGGAAGAGAAGATCCGCATCTCCGAGTCCGGCAAGCTCTCGTTCCGCCAGGAAGTGGTGCGCAAGGCGATGGGCGCCTACAAGCGCGGCGAGAAGTTCACGCTCGACTCGCATGCGCCGCTGCACGACGCGGTCGAGCAGTACCTGTTCGAGAGCCGCCGCGACGTGCTGCGCCTGGTGAGCTCCGCCGCCCGCCCGGACGACGAGACCCGCCAGAAGATCTCGGTCGTGGAGAAGCGGCTGGTCGACGAGTACGGCTACGACGCGCACAGCGCGCGCGAGGCGCTGAACTACGTCACCACGCTGCTCGCGCAGGAATAGGCATGACCATCCGGCTCGCGGCCGAGACTCCCTGGTACGACCTCTTCTCGAGGGGCGCAAGGGACTGGCTGCGGCACAACGAAAAAGTCCGCGACGCGGTCAAGGACACGCTGCCCGAGCTCTTGTCGAGCGCCGACCTGATGACCGGCAACGGCAGCCGCACGGTGGCAGTGCCGGTCAAGTTCCTCGAGCACGCGCGGCTGCGCCTCGCCGACGCCAGCACGCAGCAGGGCGCGGGCCAGGGGCGCGGCGAGCCGGGTGACGTGCTGCAACCGGGACGCGAAGACGGCAACGAACCCGGACAGCAGGGCGGTACGGGCGATGGCGAGATCCGCTTCATGGTCGAGCTCAAGCTCGACGAGATCGTCGACTGGCTCTGGGAGGAGCTCAAGCTTCCCGAGCTCAAGCCCAAGCGCACGGCGACCATGGACCAGGCCGAATACGTCCGCGAAGGCTGGGACAAGCGCGGCGCGCGCTCGCGGCTCGACCGCCGGCGCACGATGAAGGAAGCGGTGAAGCGCCACGCCATTCAGGGAAACGCCGCGGCAAACGGCTCCGTGGCCGTGGCCGAGGAGCCGATCTCGCTGGTGAACGACGACCTGCGCTTCCGGCAGCTGGTGAAGCGGCCCTCGCCCGCGACGAGCGCCGCGGTGATCTTCGCGCTCGACGTCTCGGGCAGCATGGACGAAGCGCAGCGGCGCCTCGCCAAGCAGTTCTTCTTCTTCGCCCTGCAAGGCATCCGGCGCCAGTACGCCAAGGTCGAGACGGTGTTCCTCGCCCACGCCGCGCAGGCCTGGGAGTTCGACGAGAGCCAGTTCTTCCAGGCCTCCTCGAGCGGCGGCACGGTGACTTCCAGCGTCGCGCGCCTCGCGCTCGAGGTGATGGAGAAGCGCTACGACCCCGCGCGCTACAACGTCTACTTCTTCTACGCCTCGGACGGCGAGAACGCCGCCGAGGACCGCGACGAGGCGCGCAGCGCGCTCGCCGAGATCGCCGGGCAGGTTAACTACAGCGGCTACTGCGAGACCGGCGGCGTCGCCACCTTCCGCCCGCGCGACACGCAGCTCGCCGAGATCTTCGGCGAGCTGAAGACCACGGGCCTCGCCGTCGGCACCAGCCACCTCGCCTCGCAGGACGACGTGTGGAACGCGATCCGCGAGTTCTTCACCGAGCAAAGCAAGGAATGACCGAGCTCGAGGACTACGCCGGGCGCATCGAGGCGCTCGCGCAGCGGCTGGGCATGGATTACTACCCGGTCGACTTCGAGATGGCGCCGGCATCGCTGATGACCGAGATCGCGGTCTACGGCCTGCCGGTGCGCATGCCGCACTGGTCGTTCGGCGTGCGCTACATCCACCAGCTCGTGCGGCAGAGCATGGGGCACTCGAAGATCTTCGAGGTGATGTTCCCGGGCGACCCGTGCCGCGCGTTCCTGATGGACGGCAACTCCATCGCCGAGAACGCCCTCGTAACGGCGCACGTCCTCGGCCACGCCGACTTCAGCAAGAACAACCAGCTCTTCGCGCGCTTCCACGCCATGGCCGGCGGCAACATCGTCGAGACGGCCGCGGCGCACGCGCACCGTATCCAGCTCGCGATCGAGGCGCACGGCGTCGAGCGCGTCGAGTCGGTGCTCGACGCGGCGCTCGCGCTCGAGGCGCACATCGATGTCGGTGGCGAGCTGCACCGCGCTCGCTATCCCGAGTTCCTCGCGCCGCAGAAGGCGCCGGCCGAGAGCCAGTTCCAGTCGCGCTTCCGCCAGCTGCCGGGCACCGCGGCGCCCACGGCGCAGAAAAGCGGGCAGATTCGCGCACCGGTGCCGCCGCACCCGGAATACGACCTCCTCTGGTTCATCGCCCACTACGCGCCCGAGCTCGAGCAGTGGGAGCGCGATATTTTTCTCATGGTGCGCACCGAGTCGTTCTACTTCTACCCGGTGTTCGCCTGCCAGATCATGAACGAAGGCTGGGCGTCCTATTGGCACGCCCGCCTCTTGCGCGAGGCCGATTTCCTGCCGCAGCCGCTCTATCTCTCGGCGATCAAGGCGCACTCCGACGTGGTGCGCCCGTTCGCGAGCGGCCAGCAGACGGCGCTCGCCATCAATCCGTACCACCTCGGCTTCACCATCTGGGAGCGCATCGTCGAGCGGCACGGCATCGAGCGCGCGCGCGAGGTGCGGCGCGACGAGGACGACTTCGGCTTCATCCGCAACTTCCTCGACGAGGAGCTCGCCAAGGAGGCGGGGCTCTTCGTCTACGAGACCCGGCCCGGCGACGAGATCCGCGTCGCCTCCAAGGACATCAGCGCGATCCGCGAGGCGATCCTCGCGCCGAAGTTCAACTTCGGCTCGCCGCGCGTCTCAGCCGCCGAGCTCAAGCACGACGGCAGCCTCACGCTCGCGCACGACTACGCGAGCGACGGCCGCGGGCTCGAGGTCAATCGCGCGAAGCGCGTGCTCGACTACGTGCACCGCGTCTGGCGGCGGCCGGTGAAGCTCGCCACCGCCAACGACAAGAACGAGGCGGTCGAGCTGGCCGCTTAGAGGGCTATTACGAGGATCAACACGATCAGCAGGATGATGATCAGCTGATCGTTGGTCAGCGGCGCGCCGCCCGCCGGAAGGAGATCCACCAGATTCGAGAGCTGCGCGACTTCCGCGTCGCTCATTGCATCGACGCGCGCTGCGGCCGCCGCGGCATCGACGCCGACTTTCTTCAGCGCCTGCACGACATCGGACCGCTCGAGCGCCGCCCTGACCCGCTCGCGTTCCGCTTGCACCACCTGGTCGGTGCCGACCATCGCCGCCTGCGCTGCCGGCGCCGCCAGCGCGCACGCCACGATCAGAATCCCAAGAAGTCGCTTCATCTTTCGCTCCGGAAAAAGGGGGTTGGAATATAACGACCCATCATGACGCGACGTCGGGATGCATAATTCGGGCCTATGAGAGCCTACGTCCTGCGCGCCGATGCCCATGGCATGGCGCTCGAACTGCGCGAAAAGTCGCAGCCCCAGCCTTCTCCCAGCCAGCTCCTCGTCAAGATCCGTGCCGCGAGCCTGAACCGCGGCGAGCTGATCAGCGGCCACGGCCTCGTCAAGCCCGGCACCGAGAAGCCGGCCGGCATGGACGCGGCCGGTGAGGTCGTCGGCACGGGCGAGCGCATCATGGGACGGCTGCCCGGCGCGTTCGCCGAATTCGGCGTGATGGACAGGCAGGACGCGATTGCCGTGCCTTCCAACCTGTCCTGGGAGGAAGCCGCAGCGGTTCCCATCACTTTCCTCGTCGTCTACGACATGCTGGTGCAGCAGGGCAACCTCAAGGCCGGCGAATGGCTGCTGGTCACGGGCGTGTCCGCCGGGGTCGGCGTGGCGGCGCTGCAAGCCGCCAAGGCGCTCGGCGCCAAGGTCATCGGCACCTCGGGCTCCGCAGACAAATTGCAAAAGTTAAAAGCAGTGGGCCTCGACGTGCCCCTCGCTACCCGCAAGCCGGATTTCCACGACGCGGTGATGAAGGCCACCGACGCCAAGGGCGTGAACCTCGTCGTCAATAACGTCGGCGGCACCGTCTTCGCCGAATGCATCCGCTCGATGGCCTACGAAGGCCGGCTCGCGACGGTGGGCTACCTCGACGGCAGCCTGAAAAGCGAGATCGACCTCGAGGCGCTGCACTCGAAGCGCCTCAAGCTCTTCGGCGTGTCGAACAAGCTTCGGACCGCGCCGCAGCGCGCGGCGACGGCCGAAGGTTTCAGAAAGGATTTTCTGCCGCTCTTCGCCAGCGGCAAACTGAAGCCGCTCGTCGACAAGGTGTTTTCCTTCGACGAGCTGCCGAAGGCGAAGGACTACATGGAGTCCAATTCCGCCGTCGGCAAGATCGTCATTCGGCTTTGATGTGCGCGTCCTTCACGACCTTGCCCCAGGTCTGGTATTCGCGCGCGATGTACTTGCCGAATTGGTCCGGCGTCATCGGCTGCGGCTCGACGCCGGTCTTCGCCAGCGCGGCGACCACTTTCGGGTCGGCCAGCGCTCTTCCGATGTCGCGCGCGAGGCGGTCGATGACCTCCTTGGGCGTCTTCGCTGGCGCGAGATAGCCGTACCAGTTGAGCGCCTCATACCCGGCATAGCCGGACTCCGCGATCGTCGGCACATCGGCCATCAGCGGATCGCGCTTGGAACCGGTGGTGGCGATGGCGCGCGCCCTACCGGACTTGATCTGCGAGATGGACGATACCGGCGTGGCGAAGAAGGCATCGACCTGGCCGCCGAGGAAGCCCTGCATCGCCGGCCCGCCGCCCTTGTAGGGCACGTGGACGATGTCGATCTTCCCCATCACCTTGAGGAGCTCGCCGGCGAGATGGCCGGCACCGCCGATGCCGGAGGACGCGTAAGTCAGCTTGCCGGGCTTCTCCTTCGCGAGCTTCACGAAATCCTGGACGTTCTTCACCGCGAGCGACGGCTGCACGACCAGCACGTTCGGGAAAACGACTGCCATGCTGATCGGCGCGAGGTCCTTCAGCGGATCGTAGGGCGTTTTCAGGATATGCGGGTTCACCGCCAGCGCGCCGACGTTGGCGAGCACCAGCGTGTAGCCGTCGGACGCCGACTTCGCCACGTAGTCGACGGCGATGTCGCCGCCGGCGCCGGAGCGATTCTCGACCACGACCTGCTGGCCGAGGAGCTCACCGAGCGCCGGCGCGATGATGCGCGCGGTGGTGTCGGTGCCCCCGCCCGGCTCGAAGCCGACGACCGTGGTGACGGGCTTCGCCGGGAAATTGCTTTGCGCGAACGCGCCAGCCGACGCAGCGCCCAAGACGGCGAGCGCGGCGACTGCCGCTAGGTGCCTCATCACATCCTCCAATTTATTTGCCCTTGAAAACGGGCTTTCGCTTTTCCATGAAGGCTCTTCGGCCTTCACGGTAATCCTCGCTGTCGAAGCACTCCTTGACCCACGCCTGGCACGCTTCGGCATCGTAGTCCGCGACGCTGACCTCGCGGATGATGCGTTTCGCGGCGCGCATCGTGAGCGGCGCATTCGCCGCGATCATGTCGCAGTACTGGCGGGTGGCGGCTTCCAGCTCCGGCACGGGCACGACCTTGTGCACCAGGCCCATGCGCAGCGCCTCCTCGGCGCTGAACTGCCGCGCGGTGATCATGATCTCGCGGGCGTAGGCCGCGCCGACGATGTCGACCAGGTGCTTCATCGATGCTGCGCGGTAGCCGAGCCCCATCTTCGCCGCCGGTATGCCGAAGCGCGCGTCGTCCGCGGCGATGCGCAGGTCGCAGAGGTTGGCGATGTTGAGCCCGCCGCCGATGCAGTAGCCGCGGATCATGGCGATCACCGGCTTGTCGCACATCTTGAGTGCGGTCTGCGCCTTCTCGCCGACGGCGTCGTAGTGCGCCACGGCCTCGGCGCTCGAGCGCTCCTTCTCGAACTGCGAGATGTCGGCGCCGGAAACGAAGGCCTTGTCCCCGGCGCCGGCGAGCACCACGACGCGGATCGCGCCATCGGCGCCGAAGCCTTCCAGCACTTTGGGGATCGCTTCCCACATCTCGAGCGAGACGGCGTTGCGCCGGTCGGGGTTGTTGAAGACGAGCCAGCCGATGGCACCGTCTTTCTTCGCCAGAATCTTGTCCGTCAAACGACCCCCTCTTTGCGCAGGCGAGCGACGTCGGAGCCGCTGTAGCCGAGTTCCGAGAGGAGCTCGTCGGTGTGCTGGCCGATGTCGGGCGTGGCGGTCTTGATCTCGGCGGGCGTGCGCGAGAGGCGCGCCGGCTGGTTCAGGATCTTGAAGCGGCCGATGCGCGGGTGCTCGACCTCCACGGCGGCCTTGAGGTGCTGCACCTGCGGGTCGGCGAAGACCTCGTCCATCTTGTAGATCGGGCCGCACGGCACGCCGATCTTGTTCAGCGCGTCGATCCATTCGGCCGACGTACGGGCGCCCAGCGACTTGTTGATCTCGGCATTGAGCGCCGCGCGGTTCTTCGCGCGCAGCTCGTTCGTCTTGAAGCGATCCTCGGTCGCGAGGTCCCCGCGGCCGAAGAGCTGGCAGATGCGCTTCCACATGCCGTCGCCGGAGGCGGCGACGTTGATGTAGCCGTCCTTCGTCTTGTAGGCCGAGGTCGGCATGCTCGTCGGATGGTCGTTGCCGACCTGCGCCGGGACTTCGCTTTTCATCACATAGCGCGCCGCCTGGAAATCGAGCAGCCCGATGCCCGCGTTGAGGAGCGAGCTTTGCACCCACTGGCCACGCCCGGAGTGCTCGCGCTCGAAGAGCGCGGTCAGGATGCCGAGCGCCGCATACAGTCCCGCCGCGACATCGGCGACGGCGGCGCCGACTCGCATCGGGCCCTGGCCCGGGCTACCGGTGACCGACATGATCCCGCTCATGCCCTGCGCGATCTGGTCGAAGCCGGGCCGATCGCGATACGGCCCGTCCTGGCCGAAGCCGGAAATGCTGGCGAGGATGATCCGCGGATTGATCTTGGCGAGCGAGTCGTAGTCGATGCCCAGCCGGAACTTCACGTCGGGACGGTAGTTCTCGACGACGACGTCCGCCGTTTTCACCAGCCGCTCGAGCACCTCGCGCGCCGCGGGCAGCTTGAGGTTGAGCGTCATCGCGCGTTTGTTGCGGTGCAGGTTCTGCATGTCCGGACCGTCGCGCGGCCCGCCCATGTTCTCGTTCGGATCGACCCCGGGCGGCGATTCGATCTTGATCACGTCGGCGCCGAAATCGGCGAACTGGCGCACGCAGGTAGGCCCCGCGCGCACCCGGGACAGGTCTAGAATGCGCAGGCGCGAAAGCGCGGACGAACCGGCGATGCGGGGCATGGAATATTCTAGCCGCGCAGCTCGTTCATCCCGCGAGCAGGTTCACCTTCGGAGAGGAGACGAGAACATGAAGAAGCTTTTGGTAGCGGCAGCGATTATCGCGCTGGCGGGCTGCGCGGGAATGAAAGACAAGATGCCCGACTGGATGCCCGGCAGCGGCGCGATGAAAGTCAGCTTGAGCGGCACCGAGGAAGTTCCCGCGGCGAGCACGCAGGCAAAGGGCACGGGCAGCTTCCGCGTCGCGGAAGACGGCAGCGTCTCGGGCAGCGTGACGACCGAGGGCGTGCAAGGCACGATGGCGCACATCCACCAGGCCGCGAAAGGCCAGAACGGTCCCGTGATCGTGCCGCTCGCCAAGAACGGCGACACCTACAGCGTGCCCGAAGGCAAGAAGCTCACGGCGGCGCAGATGGATGCGCTGAAAGCCGGCAACCTGTATGTGCAGGTCCATAGCGACAAGTACAAAGGCGGCGAGATACGCGCGCAGCTGCAGCCCTAGCGCTTTTCGTTCTCGCAGTCCCAGCGGCCGCTCAGCTATCCGAGAGGTTTCCTGAGCGGCCGCTGCGTTTGGTCGTCCCGCAGGCCGCAGGCAGCGCCACCGACAACATCGCGCGCCTCGTCGCACCCGGCATCGCCAGGGAACTCGGACAGCCCGTCGTCGTCGACAACCGCCCTGGCGGTGCGCTCACCATCGGCATCGACGCGGTGGCGAAAGCCGCCCCGGACGGCTACACCATCGGCGTCGGCCCGGTCGGCGCGCTCGCCATCACGCGGCACGTGGTCGAGAAGCTGCCGTACGACATAGAGCGCGACCTGCAGCCCGTCGCGCTCATCAGCACGGGCTACATGCTGCTCGCCGCTTCGCCGAAGGCGCCGTTCAGCAGCGTGCGCGAGCTGATCGACTACGCGAAGCGCAATCCCGGCAAACTGTCGAACGCCTCGTCGAGCAACGGCTCGCCCGGCCACGTGAGCGGCGAGCTGTTCAAGTACATGACGGGCACGGAAATCGTGCATGTCCCCTATAAGGGCGGCGCGCCGGCGATCGCCGACCTCATCGCCGGCAACGTGCAGCTCATGTTCGAGAGCACGAATTCGATCGCGCCGCACGTCCAGAACGGGCGCGTGCGTGCGCTGGCGGTCACCGGTGCGCAGCGCGCGCACAGCCTGCCGCAGGTGCCGACGATGATCGAAGCCGGCGTGCCGGGCTATGAAGTCACGGCGTGGAGCGGAATCATTGCGCCGGCCGGGCTGCCGCGGCCGATCCTCGATCGGCTCAACACCGCGGTGAATCGAACGATCGCCGAGCCGACGACTAAAGAGCGCCTCGGGCAGCTCGGCAGCGAAGGCGGCGGCGGCACGCCTGAGGAATTCGGCGCGCTGATCCGAAAAGACTCGGCGAAATGGGCGGAAGTTATCAAAAAGTCCGGCGCAAAAATTGATTAGCTCGTAGCGGATACCGTTACCTCCCCGCGATCGCGGCGCACCAATCCTTGCTAGCGTGCGACTAGCTGCCGAAACAAGAAGGAAAGAACGGTGGGGGAAAAGCGCGCTGCCCTGCGAGTCCTGATCGCGGACGACGACCGCGACAGCATGCTCACGCTCGGTATCCTGGTACGGAGCGAAGGCTACATCGTCAAGCTGGCCGAGAACGGCAAACAGGCGCTCTCCGCCGCGACCTACTTCGGGCCCGATATCGTGCTGCTCGATCTCGGCATGCCGGACGTCAGCGGCTTCGACGTGGCGCGTGAGCTCTCGCAGCGCTTTGGCGCCCAGTGCCCGGTGCTGATCGCCGTGAGTGCCCACAAGCGGGACGAGGATCGCAGCCGCGCGGCGAGCTGCGGTTTCCGGCATTTCGTGTCCAAGCCGTACAAGCCGGAGGCGCTGCTCGACCTTCTGTGCGAGGTGGGCGGCTAGTCCAGCTTCAGGTTCGTCTTCTTCACCACGTCGCGCCACTTCGCGATGTCTGCAGCAAACGCGCGCTTGAAGTCGGCCTGGTTCACCGCCCACACGCTGACGCTCGCGCCCGCGAGCTTGTCGTGCGTCTCGGGCAGCTTCATCACCTTCTCGATGTCGGCGGCGATGCGGCTCGCGAGCTCCGCCGCCACGCTGCTCGGCGCAAAGAACCCCTGCCACAGCGTCGCGGAATAGCCGGGCAAGCCCTGCTCGGCAATCGTCGGCACGTCGGGCGCACCCGGGAACCGCTCGGAGCTCGTCACGCCGAGCGCGCGGGCCTTGCCCGATTTCGCGAGCGGCAGCCCGACCGGCATGCCGGCGAAGTAATACGCGATGCGCCCGCCCATGACGTCGACCGCGGCCGGCGCACCGCCCTTGTAGGGAACATGGATCGCGCTGATGCCGGCCATCAGGTTGAACAGCTCGCCGCAGAGATGGTCGGAATTCCCCACGCCCGAGGAAGCGAAGCTGAGTCTCCCGGGCTCGGCTTTTGCGCGCGCGATCAGATCCTGCACGTTCTTCGCCGGAAAATCGGGCGCGACGATGAGGATGTGCGGGGTCGCCGCAACCGGGGAGAGCGCGACGAGGTCGCGCTCGGCGCTGTAGGGCAGGTTCGGCAGCGCGGCAGCGCTGATCGCGAGCCCGTTCTGCGCAAAGAGCAGCGTATAGCCGTCGCCCGGCGCCTTGGCAACGGCATCCGCCGCGAGGTTGCCGGCCGCGCCGGCACGCGTTTCCACGTACACGCTGCTCTTCCAGTATGCCGACAGTCGATCGGCCATCACACGTCCGACGATGTCGGTGGAGCTGCCGGCGGCATAGCCGATCACGACGCGCACCGGCTTTGCCGGATATTGAGCATGGGCCGCAGTGGCAACGAGCAACAGGCAAAGCAGGAATCGCATGATCACCTCATCGAGAACATCTTCTTGCCGGCGACGGGCATCTCCGCGCTGAGGATTTCGCCGTTCGCCGAATCCGTGATGTAGAGCGTCTTGCCGCGGAAGGCGATGTTCGTCATCAGCCGGTGCTCCTCGCCCGCGTGGACCAGGTGCGTCGGCAGGCAATTCGCATCGAAGCGCCAGATGCCCACGCCGAGGTGGCAGACGACGAGGCCATCTTCGTCGTCCATCTCGACGCCGTCGGGGCCGGCGTGGCCGCCCGAGAGCTGGATCGCGACGCCGGTCTTGGAAGGCGTGCCGCCGGCCATCAGCGGCAGCCGCCAGATCTGCTGCGAGCGCGTAAGGGCCACGTACACCTGACTGTTTTTCCTGTTCAGCGTGATGCCGTTGGGCGAGGGCGCATTGGCCACGAGCTTCTGCAACTCTCCGTTCGCCCGCAGGCGCCACACCCGGCCGGTCGGGTCGCCAATGCCGCTCTGGCCCTGGTCGGTGAAATACAGGTCGCCGTTGTCGGCGAAGTGGAGGTCGTTCAGCCCCTTGAAGCTCTCGCTGAACGCGGTGCCCAGCACCTCCTCCACTTTCCCCGTCTTCGGGTTGAGCGCGAGCAGCCCGCGCCGGTAATCGCAGATGAAAGCGCGCCCGTCGCGATGAAACTTGAGCCCGTTCGGCCAGCCGTCGTACTGGGCGACGAGCTCCCACTCGCCCTTGCGGTCGATGCGGAAGATCCGCCCGAACGGGATGTCGACGCACCAGAGGTTGCCCTGCCGGTCGAACGAGGGGCCTTCGAGGAAGCTGTCGACCGCGGCGCCCTGCCGGTTGGGGTCGGACCAGGCCGTGCGGCGGCGCTTGCGGAACCTGGCCGGCAGCGCCGCGAAGCGCCGCACCTCGATTTTCTTGATGGGCTGGAATGGATTGAGCATGGAATGCGGCGGAGAATAAGGGTGTTCACTACTGGTTCGCAAACTTCACGGAGCGCCCAAGAATGAAACGCCTCGGCCTTATCCTGCTTGCCTTCGCCGCCACCACGGCCTTCGCACAGACCAACGTGCGCGTGCGCGGCACCATCACCTCGCTGAGCGGCGACGTGCTCGCCGTCAAGACGCGCGAAGGCCGCGACGTCCAGCTGCACCTCGCGCCGGACACGCAGGTTGTCATTCCCAAGAAAGGCACGGCGGCCGACTTCAAGCCCGGCAGCTACGCCGGTGTCACGTCGGTCAAGGGTCCCGACGGCCAGCTGGTGGCGAAGCGCATCCACGCGCTCGGGCCGCAGGTGCCGCAGATGCACGGCAACTGGGACTCGATCCCGAACTCGATGATGACCAACGCCAACATCGAGAACATCGCGCAGGCGAGCGGCGGCAACGAGCTCACGATGAAATACAAGGACGGCGAGCAGAAGATCCTCGTGACGCCCGAGACCGAGTACTACACGTTCGTCAACGGCAGCCGAGCAGACCTCAAGCCGGGCGCGACGATCTTCACCGGCGCGCGCGTGGGCGACGACGGCAAGTTCATGACCGGGCGCGTGGCGGTGAGCAAAGATGGCGTCAATCCGCCGCAGTAGCGCCGCGCTGGTCCTCGTCCTCGCCGCGGCCACCCTCGCGGGGACTGCGGCCGCGCAGGCGCCGACGCGCGTGCGCGGCAAGATCAGCGCGGTCGAGGGCGACATGATCGTCGTCGACCAGAAGACCCGCGTGCGCCTCGGCGACAAGACCGAGATCGTCTACACGCAGCCGATCGCGCTCGCCGACATCAAGCCCGGCGATTTCCTGGGTGTCACCTCGAACAAGGGCGCGGACGGCTCGCTCACCGCCTATGAGGTGCGGCGCTTCCCGAAGCCGCTCAATCCCGGCCATCGTCCCTTCGATGGCCGCGACGACCAGACGATGACCAACGCGACGGTCGGCGCGACGGTGCAGTCCGCAAAGGGGCGCGAGCTGACGCTCACGTACGACGGTGGCGCGCAGAAGATCCTGGTGCCGGAGAACGCGTCGATCTCGATGCTCGTGCCCGGCAAGCGCGCGCACCTAGTGCCGGGCGCGCCGGTGAACTTAACGATGGACGCGAGCGGCGTCGCGCTCCGCGTGCAGGTCAGCGCACCCTAGCTGCGTTGTTTCCCGCGATGCGCCCGAAGACGGCGCCATTGGTGAGGCCCGAGCCACCGGGATAGTTGAACCAGAAGATGCCGCCGACGAGCTCGCCCGCGGCGTAGAGCCCCCGGATCGGCTCTCCGTCGGAGCTCAGCACCTGCGCATCGGTGTTGATCTTCAATCCGCCGAAGCTGAAGGTGATGCCGCAGGTGACCGCGTAGGCCTCGAAGGGCGGCGTATCGAGCGTGTTGGCCCAATTGCTCTTGTCGACCTCCAGCCCTGCGGTGCGCCGCCCGTCCTTGACGTTCGGATTGAACGGCACGTCGGTGCGCACCGCCGCGTTGTATTTCGTCAGCGTCTCGAGCGCGGTCTTCTGGTCGGTGTCGTCCATCCTCGACACCAGCTCCTCGAGCGTGTTGCCGCTGATCCTGGTGACCTGGCGGATGCGGTATTCGTCGCGCAGCTGGCCTTTCACCTTGGCGTCGAAGATCTGCCACGCGAACTGTTTCGGCTGCTGCAGGATCACGCGGCCGTACTTGGCGTAGGTGTAGTTGCGGAAGTCGGCGCCCTCGTCGACGAAGCGCTTGCCCTCGGCGTTGATGTAGACGCCCCACGGATAGGAATGCTTCTGGAAGCCGTCGCCGACCGCGAGGTCGCCGGTTTCGGGCGCGTTGCGGTCCCAGGCGACCGCGTGGCAGCCCGACCAGTTGCCGTGCGGTGCGGCGCCGATGTCGAGCGCCATGCGGATCGCATCGCCGGTGTTGAAGCGCGTGCCGCGCACCTTGGCGAGCTCCCAGCCGGGCCCCATGTAGCGCGTGCGCCATTCCGTGTTGGCCTGGAAGCCGCCCGCGGCGAGCACCACGGCCTTCGCCTTCAGCTCTTTCGTCTTGCCCTCGTGCTTGACCCTCACGCCGTGCACGCCCGCATCATCGGCGAGGAGCGACAGCGCGCGAGCGCCGTACCAGATCTCGATGCCCGCCTTCTTTGCGATCTGCGTTTCGGACTCGACGAGGCCCGGCCCGCCGCCCACCGCTTCCACGGTAAGGCCGCCCCAGAACTTGAACTTGCCGCCGATCTTGAATGCCTGCCGGCCCCACGCGGCGGTGAAGCGCACGCCGCGCTTTCGCATCCACTGCGCGGTCGGCAGGCTTTGCTTCACCAGGGTTTCCGTCAGGTCGGGGTCGCAGCGGTACTCGGTGACCCGCGCCATGTCGTCGAGGAACTGCTCTTCGGTGTAAGTGCCGAAATCGGTGTTCGCGATCTCGTCGGCCGAGAGGTCGGGGATGAGGGTCTTGAGATCCGCCGGCCCGGTATAGACGAGACGGAAAAGGCCGGCGGTGAAGCGCGAGTTGCCGCCCGCCTCTTCCTCAGGTGCCCGCTCGAGGACGAGCACCTTGCCTGCGTGCTCGCGCGCCGCCAGCGCCGCGCACAGCGCGGCGTTGCCGCCGCCGACCACGATAACGTCGTACATCACTCGACCTTCACGCCCGCTTTCTCGATTACGTCTTTCCATCGCGCCTGCTCTTTCGCGATGAATTCGGCGTATTCCTGCGGCGAAGAGCCCACCGCTTCGGCGTCCTCCGCGGCGAAGCGCGCTACGAGCGCGGGACTCTTCGCCGCCTTCGCCGCCTCGTCCGCAAGCCGCCTGATGATCGCGGGCGGCGTCTTCGCCGGGGCGTTGAGCCCGTACCACTGCGAAGTCTCGAAGCCCGGGTAGCCCTGTTCCGCCACCGTCGGGACGTAGGGCAGCGAGGCGAGGCGCTTGGGCGTGCCGACGGCGATCACCCGCAGCTTGCCGCTCTTCACGTGCGGCATGAGCGGCGGCGTCCCGGCAGAAGTGGCCTGCGTGCGTCCGGCGACCAGATCGATGAGGTTCGGGCCGGTGCCCTTGTACGGCACGTGCTGGATGTCGATGCCGGAGACGAGCTTCAGGTACTCCATCGCGAGGTGGCCGGCGCTGCCGTTGCCCGCCGAGCCGTAGTTGAGCTTGCCGGGCTGCCTCTTGGCGAGCGCCACGAACTCCTTCAGATTCTTCGCCGGCACGCTCTGGTGCACGACAAAGATGTTCGGCACCTTGGCGAGGAGCGACACGGCGGCGAAGTCGTGGTTCACGTCGTAGCCGAGGTCTTTCTCCATGAACGGCGTCATGGCCAGGCTGCCGACGTGCCCGATGATGAGCGAATACCCGTCGGCATCGGCATGCGCGACATCGTTCATGGCGACATTGCCCCCGCCGCCGCCCTTGTTCTCGATGTAAATCTCCTGCCCGAGCGCCTTCGACATCTCGGCGGCGAAGCTGCGCGCCACGATGCTGCTCGAGCCGCCCGGCGCGAACGGGACGACGAGGCGGATGGCCTTCGTCGGATAGTTCTGCGCCCAGGCGCACTGCGCGACCGCGAGGAGAAGCGCGATGAGAAATCTATGAGCCATATTCAGAACTGGTAGCGGCGCATGCCGCCGTCGACGGGAATGACGGTACCGGTGATGTAGCGGGCGAGCGGCGAAGCGAGGAAGCAGACCAGGTTTGCGGCATCCTCGGGCTTGCCGTACTCGCCGACCGGAATGTCCTCGCGTTCCTCCTTCGCGCGCCGCTCGGGACTGTAGTTGCGCCGGATCTGCTCGCTGTCGATCCGCCCGGGCGGAATCGAGTTCACGGTGATGCCGTGCCGGCCGACCTCGCGCGACAGGCCCTTCGCCCAGGAGTGCATCGCCGCCTTCGCGGCAAAGGCGCCGTTCAGGCCCTCCGGCTCCGACTTTCCCGTGACATTGATGATGCGGCCCCACTTCCTCTCCATCATCTGGCCCAGGAGGAGGTGGGTGAGCTGGCGATGGCGGCGGAAGTTGAGCGTCAGCGCCTCCTCCCACTGCGCATCGGTCGACTCGAGCGTGAAGCGGCGGCTGCCGCCTGCGTTGTTCACGAGGATGTCGACTCGGCCGAGGCCCTTTAGCGCCGCCTCCGCAATACGCTCCGCGGCGCCCTCGGCGAGAAAGTCCTGCTCGAAGATCACCAGCTTTCCAATTTCCTTTTCCAGCTGCTCGAGGAGGGCGCGCCGGCGCGCCACGACGGCAAGCTTTACCCCTTCTTTAGACAAGGCAACCGCGATGGCGCGGCCGATGCCCATGCTCGCGCCCGTGACGAGCGCGCATTTGCCCGCGATCCCCAGATCCATCTAGCGCTTGTATTCCAGGATGTGCAGGCCGGTGTTCGCGCGGTCGACCGCGTAGATGTAGCCGCGGTCGTCGACCTCGAGGTTGTTGGTCTGGATCGCGATCTTGCAGCGCTCGGCACCGGGGGCATCCTTCACGCAGCGCTTGTCGGTCTTGGCGGTCGTCGCCGGGATGTAGTAGCCGACCTCCCGCGGATGGAACGGATCGGAGATGTCGACCGCCCGCACGCCGGCGTTGAACCAGGCGAAGAACACCATCTTCCCGGCGTACATCGGTGGCTGGTTCTCGTTCGAGGAATGCGAGCCGAAGCGCCCGCCGCGCGAGCAGAAGTCGCCCGGGGTCTCCGGCACGTTGAAGGTCGCCACGCCGACCGGCGTCTTCTCCTCCGTCACGTCGACGACGAACACGCGCTGGCGCGGCTCGGTGCATTCGTTGGCGAGCGACTCGTCGACGACGAACACGAAGTCGCGCGGCGCAGCCTTGTCCTTGGCGAACTCCGGCAGGTTCATGCCCATCACCGGCAGCGCGGTGTGCGCGCCGTTCATCGACGACATCGTGAAGCGGCCGACTTCCGCGGCGGCAAGGTTCTGCGGCGTCGGATCGGCCGGCCCGGAGAGAAGCTTCTGGCGGTCGACGATCTGCATCACGCCGGACTTGTTCGTGCCGTAGCCGAAGTAGATGCGATTGCCCTTCGGACCGGTGGAGATCATGCCGTGCAATTCGGTTGGTGCCGGCTCGACCGTGGCGCCCGGCTCCTGGCCGGGCAGGCCGAAGTTCCTGATGAAGCGCGGGTGCGCCGGATCGGAGAGGTCGTAGACCTGTGTCATACGGCGCGTGCGCCAGCCGTCCACGCCCGAAACGAGGTAGGCGATGCCGCTATCGCATTCCCACCAGCTCTTGTGCGTGCCCTTCAGCTTGTCGACGACGACGGTGATGCGCGAAGGCTTCTCCGGCGTGGTGACGTCCCAGACCTCGTGCGCCAGGTTGCCGAAGGTGCGCAGGAGGTAAACCTTGCTCTTGTCGCCCTTCGGCAGCTCCGATCCGTTGCAGACGCGCACCATTTGCGCGCCGCCCGACTCGGCCATCCCCGGCTCGCCCGGGACGTGGGCGACGAGGCGCGGCTTTCGCGGGTCGGTCACGTCGACGATCGACGTGCCGTTGTCTTCCTCGCGGCCGGTCAGCGTGTTCAGGGTCTTGCCGCCGTGGTGGCCGACATAGGCGATCCAGCGGCCGTGGTTCTCGCGGACCAGGGGCTGATAGGCGCTGCGCCCCTGCAGCTCTTCGTGGCCGGCGAGCGCCATGTTCGATGCGCTCGAGCCGTGCTGCGCCCAGGCGCTTGCGAAGCTCAAAAGCGAAACTGCGGCCAACAGCACCTTCCCCATGCTGCCTCCTCCAAAGTCGCGAAGGCCGCAATCGTACCGCGCGGCATGCAGCTTGCGGTGGAACACGGGATGATCAGGACCTTGATGGCAGCGGCGCTCGCCGGAGCCTTTGCGCTGCCCGCGGCGCTCGCGTCGGCAGCCGACGACATGGCGAACCGGCAGTCTTCCGACAAGCATGCCCGCAGCGCCACGGGCATGACGGGCGCCAGCCGGTTCGACGAGCTGGACAAGAATCACGACGGCTACATCTCGCGCGACGAAGGCAGGGACGCGGAGGAGCTCAATACGCGCTTCAGCGAGCTCGACACGAATAACGACAACAAGCTGTCGCGCGACGAGTACAACGTGCTCAACCAGAATGCGCGCGGCGCGAGCGGCGCCACGGGCTCCACTCGCAAGTAATCGTGCGCTCGCTAAACCTCCTCTTTGCGCTCGCGGCCGCCGCGTGGAGCACGGGCGCGCTCGCCGCGCCGCGCGCGGAAAGCGCGATCGAATGCGGCATCGCCGCCGACATGGCGGTGGTCGCGCACTCCCTCGCCCACGAGGAGATCCAGCGCCAGAAGGCCGACACCATCATGGCGCGCATCTACGACGTCTCGCACTCCGAGCGCGGCCAGGCGCTCATGAAGGAAATCCTCGATGCGGCGTATGTACCGGCGCGCACGGCGGCGCAGACGACGAGCCAGGAGTTCGCCGAGACCCTCTACGCCACCTGCATGAAGTCCGGCGGCGACATGGATCCCGTCCTCGGCAAGAAGCTCTGAATTTAGGGCGGCTTCCAGCCCTACGCTATTTCAGCGCGGCTTCGAGCGCGGAAAGCAGCGCGCCCAGCTTCGGCGGACGCGCTTCCACGCCCACCGACACTCGCGCCTCGCGCAGCGCGGCGGAGGCGACCGGACCAATGGAGGCAACGACCACCGCATTCAGGGCCTGGCACAGTGCATCGACCTTTCCCATGGTTTTGGCAACGGCGAAAAGGTTGCGCACCTGCTCGGCGTTGGTGAAGACGGCGGCGTGCAGCTCATGGCGCTCCAGCGCGCCGATGAGATCCCTCAGCGGCTGCGTGTCCTGCGGCAACGACCAGCGATAGGTGGGAATCTCCACCACCTCGGCGCCGCGCGCCGCGAGCGCGCTGTCGAGCTCCGCGTTCGCCGTGCCGTAGCGCTGCACGATCACCCGCGCTCCGGCCAGCGACAGATCGCCGATCGCAGCGAGGACCTCATGCGTGGTGTAGGGCTCGGCGGCCGGACGATCGATGCGCACGCCGCGCGCGCGCAAGGCACCGGCGGGCTTCGGCCCGCGCACGGCGACCGTGCTTTTCTCGAGCAGCGCGACGAAGCGCCCCGTGGCGCCCAGCCCGTCGGTGGCCTTGAAGAGCGCCTGCGTGCCGACGCCCGTCTGGAAAATGGCGAGTCTCGCCGGCCGCGCCTCGAGCGACTGCACGAGCGCCGCGATGGCGCCTGCATCCAGATCCGGCACCTCGGCGAGTGCGGGCGCGTGAAACGGCACGCCGCCGCGGCCCTCGACCAGCTCGGCAAGCTGCCGGCCGAGCCGCGCTTCGAGCAGCGCGATCCGCTTGCCCTTCACTTAGCTACGCGGGTATTCGCGAGCGCGAGACGTTCGGAGACATTGCGCACCAGCGCGCGCGTCAGCTGGAGTTGCGCGCCGAGGCTCATCTTGTCGAGCGCCGCGGGCTCGAACTCCGAGAGGAGGAGATCGGTATGCGATTCGACCGTCGCGTGCCGCGCTTCGCCCCCCGCGATGTAGGCCATCTCGCCGAAGAACTCGGAGGCACCCACCATGTTGAGCAGGCGCCCGCCGCGCGTCACCTTTGCCTGGCCGTTGGCGAGGAAGAAGAAGGTGGTCCCCTTGTCCTTCTCCTTGACGATGGTCTTCGCCTTCGGCACGCGCGACCACTTGCCGGCGCGCGCCAGCTCCCAGATCTCCGCGTCGGAGAGCGAGGCGAGCATCGGCACCTGCTTCAGCACGACGAATTTCTCGCTGTCGGGGATCGCGCCCGGCGGCAGCACGGCTGCGCCCGCCTTGGCCAGCTCGAGCGCGAACTCCGCCCAGGTCGGATAGCGCTCCGCCGGCGTCTTCTTCAGCGCCCGCAGGATGATCGGATCGAGCGCCTTCGGCAGGTCCGTGCGCGCTTCCGATGGCGGCAGCGGGTCGTACTTGATGATCTTCTCGAGCAGCTGCTCGAGGTTCGCCGCGATGAAGGGCTTCTTGCCGACCAGGAGCTCGTAGAGCACCACGCCGAACGAGTACATGTCGCTGTGGAAGTTGAGCTCCTTGTTCTGGATCTGCTCGGGCGACATGTAATAGGGCGAGCCCATCTGCGCGGTCTGCACCACCTGGCTCTTCTTCAGGATCGCGGCGCCGAAGTCGGCGATCTTCACGTCGGTGCCCGAGGCGACCATGATGTTCGCCGGCTTGATATCGCGGTGGACGATGCCTTCCTTCGCCGCATATTCGAGCGCGCCGCAGCCCTTGAAGCCGATCTGCAGGACGTCGGCGATGGGCAGCAGCTTTTCCGGCGTGGCGTGCGCGGCGAGGTCGCCGCCCGTGACGAGCTCCATAGCGATGTGCCCCGAGTCCTCGGTCACCACCGCGTCGAGGATGGCGACGATATGCGGGTGGCGCAGCTTGCCAGCGAGTGAGGCCTCGTTCAGCAGCTGCCCGCGATAGATCTTGCCGAACTCCGGATCGCGGAACACCTCGGGCTCGATGGTCTTCAGCGCGACTTCCTTGCCGGTGAACGTGTCGCGCGCGAGATAGACCGTTCCGGTCGCGCCCTTGCCGAGCAGCTTCTGGATGTCGTATTTGCCGACCTGCAACGAAAGGTCGAGCGTGAATGCGGGTGTATCGCTCACGGCCTCAGGTATGGATTCGCCAGCGTGTTAGCTTCGGCCCAATGTACCTCAAAGCCTGCGTCATCGCCTCTCTCCTATTTGCCGCTGCGCCGGCCGCCGAACGGCCCGGTCTGGATCTCGGCGCCGGGCAGCGGGCGTCTCGGCATCCTCGATCCCAAGAGCGGGCGCATTGAATTCGTCGCTCTGGGCAGTGGATCTTCCCCGCATGGCGTGGTGGCGGCTCGCGATGGCTCGCCTTTCCTCACCGACGGCGGGCAGAATGCAATCGTGCGGGTGGACCCGAAGACCCGCGCGGTAAGGCTCTTCAAGCTGCCCGAGGACAGCGGCTATACCAACCTCAACAGGGCGATCTTCGATCGCAACGGCATTTGCTGGTTCACCGGACAGGGCGGCGTCTATGGCCGCCTCGACCCGAAGAGCGGCGAGATGAAAGTCTTCGACGCGCCGAAAGGCTGCGGACCCTATGGCATTCACGCCACGCCGGACGGCACCGTCTACTACGCCTCCCTCGCCGGATCGTTCGTCGGCAAAATCAATCCCGACGGCAGCACGACGGTGATCGAACCACCGACGCGGCGCCAGGGCGCGCGGCGCGTCTGGTCCGACTCGAAGGGAAACATCTGGGTCTCCGAATGGAGCTCGGGCAATCTGAGCCGCCACGAGCCCGCCACGGGGTAAGTGGGCGGTATGGCGCGCCCCGGCGAGAGCCCGCACGCTTACGCGGTGTACGTGGACGAGAACGACAGGGTGTGGGCGTCGGAATGGACCGCGCAGGTGATGCCGCGTTTCGATCCGCAGACGGAGAAATTCGAGAGCTACCGCTCGTCGAGCCCGGTGGCGAACGTGCGCCAGATCCACGGCCGCCGCGGCGAGGTGTGGACCCCCGGAATCGGCCGCGGACAAAGTGGTGGTCTACCGCTTCAGGTAGAAACGAAATCGGCGCTCCAGCCGCTGCGGCCAGTTTCTGCCTGGCCGCAGCGGCGAGCGCCTCCCGTCCCCTTGGGTTAGTGCAGAGTTCTCGCGAAGGTCCGCCCGCGCAGAAAATCGTAGGCGTGCGGCTGGTCCTTCACGAGGTCCGAGATCGCGAGCGTGATCTCGTCGTAGATTTCGTCGTACTGCGATTCGAGCTTCGGAAACACGCCGATCTCGGTGACGAAGAGGTCGGCGTCCGGAATGCGGGTCTGGTCGAGGTCGCGCGGCAGCATGGCGCGGTCCTGGACCGAGAAACCATGCAGGCTGGGGCAGCGCGAGAAAAGCGCGTGGATCTTGGCGTTGACGTCGGCCTCGAGGCGTACAAGGAGGCTGTCGGGGAGGCCGGGCTTGAATTCGAGAGTCTTCATCTGTAGCGCCTTCAGGTAACGCGATGTCACCATGAATACTACAGACACTTCCAAAAACGCGACATCGGGGAATACCGGGGACGACGACAGTCAAACCCCGAGAACGAGAATTGCTACACGAATGTGAAAACTGCTACAGCCGCTTTTAACTAGAGCGGGCTCAGTGGAGCGTTCTGGCGAAAGTGCGTCCCTTGAGTAACTCGGAAGCGTCCGGCTCCTCGTCGAGGAAGTCGGCCAGCGTGCGTGCGATGTCCTGGAAGATCTCGCCGTACTGCTGCGCCGAGAGACGCGGCGCGATGCCGACGTCGGAGACGAAGAGCTCGTCGTTCTCGCTGCGCACCGAAAATCCGCAGAGCTCCGGGCAGCGCTCGAAGAGTGAGGTGACCTGCTCGTCCAGCTGGGAGTGGATTTTCATGGCGCTACCGTATTCCCGGCAGGTTGCGCGAGCCGCCCCGCACAAGGGGGCCGCCCGGGCTAGTGGCATGCCTTACACTGGCGTCGTGATGGCGCGACATGCGTCCAAGCTACGTGGCGCGGATTTGCCGGTCGCCTACGGATTGCCTGTTTTCCGCTTATCTTTACGATCGTTTTCAGGAGCGAGCTAGCAAGTGGCCAAATTCCTCATTACGCCGCATTTCCGGCTCCACGAATGGGTGGCCGAGGAGAAGGGCTATTTCAAGGCCGAAGGCCTCGACTACGAGTTTCGCCAGGCCTTCAAGGGCAGGGACCTCGCGCAAGCGCACGCTACACCCAACAAGGTGGGCGCCTTCCAGAACATCGAGGCCGGGCGCGACAGCAATGTGAGCTGCGCGTGCCACTGGACCGTGAACGTGGCGGCTTCGAAGGGCCACGCCAAGATGTATGCGGACGCCTACTCGGTTTCGCCTTCTGCGGTATTCGTAGCGCCCGAGTCGCCCATCAAGACGCCGGCAGACCTGCGCGGCGTGCCGATTTCGGTCGGCCACCAATCCGGCAGCCACTACTCCACCATCCAGGCGCTCGAGCAATACATGCCCTTGTCGGACATCAAGCTCTCGTTTGCCGACGGCATCTTGTTTTCGCGGATGGAGAAGCTCTTCGATCGAAAAGTGCCCGCCGCGGCAGTGTTCTCGGGCCCCTACTATTTCCTCGAGCAGATGGGCTTGCGCAAGGTCATCGACACGACGTTCATGATGGCCGCGATGCTCAACAACGAGCCCGATCCGGAAGACGTGCGCAAGTACTACCGCGCGCTGCGCAAGGCGCAGCGCGACATCGACCTGCGTCCCGAGCTCTACACGCACCACTACAAGAAGGAATTCCCCGCCCGTTTCATCCCGATGATGGACACGCGCCGTTGGGGACCGGGCGAGCGCATCGTGTTCGAGCCCTACACGAAAGAAGTGTTCGAGGATTCCTTCGAGTGGATCCGCAGCCGCGGCATCTTCGAGGGGCAGGACATGGGCGGCGGCAACTACGAGGAAGCCTGCGTTTCGCTTTCAACCTGAGACCGGCGCAGGAACTTCCGCCATCGCTGCGAACCGGCGCCGGGTTTCCCACGCGAATAGGCGGCTGCCAATAGGGTCGAGCATTGCCGCCAGCCAACGTGGGCGCAGCTTGATCGAGTACGTGTAGATCAGCTCGGTAGCGCCGTCGTCTCGATCGAACAGTCTCATGGAGGCCGCCCAAACGGCAAACGGCCCTGTTGGTTGAACCATTTCGGCCGAAGCCTGACGCGGCGGATCGTAGGTGAGAAATTGTGTCCGCATGGAAAACCCGAGCTTCCAGCCCCGCCCTTGGTTGATGGAGACCGCTCCGACATACGGATGGTCACCGCCTCCTTCCACGTAATTGACTCTGAGAAGGGTGTCCCACCTGAGCCGGATTGCGTGATTGAAGAAGGCCTCGAACGCATCTTCCTTCTTGGCTGGCATCACGAAAATGAGTCTGCCCCGCGCCACCTTGTCACCTACCCAGGACGGACAATGGTTTGGCAACCATTAGATAAAAAACGATGAGGACGGCGCCGAATGCGGGCACGCCAAGCGCGAACCACCAAGTCAGTTTCGCCCTAAAGCTGACCGACAGTGCGTCAATCGAGGCGACGCTCTCAGACTCACGGCGCAACATGATCTGAATCGCCACGACCGGAAGCCAGCACGCGCCGACAAAAGCAAATAACAGCCACACTGCGCTGGACCAAGCACTTATTAGCGGCCAGCCAAGCCTGTTCATCAGAACAACACCGCTAATCGCCTGAAAGAGGACTGCTGGCGCTGTAAAGCATGCGTCTGCAATTACCGTAAGCCGCAGTATGGTGCGCAGACTGGCGAGATCGCCGCTCCGGAGTGATCGCCGACAACCAACCCAGCAAAAGAACGCGATCCCGACGCCGGTTCCGAAGAGGACGGCTGCGCTAACGATGTGCGCGGTCTTCCAGAGAGCAATATCGGCCATCAGGAGGCTAACTCCTGAATCATCGTCGATATTTTCCAGCGTGCAAATTCAGCTTCGAACTCTTCAAGTGAAAGAAGGCCCGTACTCGCGAATGCGCCACGCAGGCCTATTTCGCTTCGCGCAAGATGCTTCGCCAAGAGAACTGCTGCCATGCATGGCACTTCTGGGCCATGATTGTCTTGCGCGACCAGGTGCCATCCAGCGCGCAAGGGGCCGCCCTCGAGACTGACCCCCTCGAGGCGTACCGACATTCCGCCGCAGTCGCTGCCAAGGAAATCGAGCAATGACGCTGCGGTATCGAGGTGTCCCGCCCAGCGCTCGAGCGGAAGCGGGATACCTAATCGCCGTATCGCTGCGGCGCCCCACAAGCCTAGGTGTTGAATTCCTAGCTCAAGCGCGGCGCGAAACTCAACGGTCTTGGCCCCGTATCGCTGAGGAAATAGCTGCAGGTCGGGGACATCGCAAGCGGCCGCCCAGCGCGGCTCAATGCCTTGAAATCCAACGCGGGTAAGTTCTTGCCATCCCCATGCACGCGTCCAAACCCCGTCTTGCAGCCAATTGAAAGGCCTGCCGGCATAGCTCAGCACGCCCGCCACTGTGGCTGTGCCGCGCGGTGACCGCTGCGCCGGGGCAATGACGATGCTAATCGTGCGAAGCTCGCGAAAGCGCGGGGCCACATGATCGATGACAGCCGACGAAAGCGCGGGCAACGTGCTGGCACCAGTTACGGCTAATACGTCGGCTTGGAGAGCGATCGTATGCATCTGTTGCGCGAATCCGCACACAAATTCGCGGCCATCAGCAAGATCGATGTAGTGAGCGCCCGCGGCGATGGCCGCTAAGGCGACTCGATAGTCCTGCCCTTGAAACGGGCCGGCACAATGGATCACTAGCCCGGGTGACAGCTTTCTTAGAGCGTTGGCGAAACCAGGCGAGGCGATATCAAGAGCAACGTGTGCCGGCCCCCGCCCGGAGCGTGAGCATGCGATGACTTCGAGCAACGGATCTTCCTTGAGCGTCCGGGCAATCCGTGCGCCGAAGTTACCCGACGCGCCGAGGACCACAATTCGCACCATTTACCCACAACTTCTCATTGCGGCACGAAACCGATGTCCTTCACGAGCTTGCCGTACTTGGCGTAGTCGCTCCGCAGGATGTCGCCGAAATACTCGGGCGACTCGTTGACGACGATCAAGCCGGCGCCGACGAGCTTGTCCGAGACGTCCGGCGCCTGCATAGCGCGGTTGATCTCGGCGTTGAGCCTCAGCACGATCTCGTGCGGCGTAGCGGCAGGCGCGGCGTAGCCGAACCAGCCGCCCGACTCATAGCCCGGCACATCCTCGGACGCGGTCGGCGTATCCGGCCAGAGAACCGCGCGCGTGTTCCCCGTCGTGGCGAGGAGCTGCAACCTTCCTGACTTGATGTGCGGCGTCATGCCGGTGATGCCGTCGATGCCGGCCTGCACCTGGCCGCCGATGATGTCGGTGGCGATGGCAGCGGAGCCCTTGTACGGCACGTGCGTGTAGGTGAAGCCGGCCATCGTGCGCAGGTGCTCGAACGCGAGGTGCGGAAAGCCACCCTCGCCGTTGGTGGCGACGGTGAGGTTGCCGGGATTCGCCTTCGCGTACTGCGCCATCTCGCCGATCGTCTTGAAGGGTGCCTTCGGGTCGGCCACGATCGCGAGATAGTTGGTCGTGCTGACCGCGATCGGCGCGAAGTCCTTGAGCGCATCGTAGGGAATGTTTTTGCTCGTGTGCGGCAGCACCACCATGTTGCCGCCCTGCACGCAGGCGATCGTATAGCCGTCGGCGGACGACTTCGCCACGTAGTCGAGCCCCAGCATGCCGCTTGCCCCGGGACGGTTCTCGACGATCACCTGCTGTCCGAGGCGCTCGCTCATCTTCGGCGCGATGAGGCGCGACATGATGTCCGTGGTGTTTCCGGGCGGGAACGGCACGATGATGCGCACCGGCTTCGTCGGATAGCTCTGCGCCTGCGCGAGCGCAGACAACAGCAAGGCGAAGACGGTGACCGTCGTGCTTTTCAGGTGCATGCCGCGATCCTAGTTCATCGGAATGATGGGCAGCAGCACGAACGGCTGCTGGTCGAAGTGCACCGTCACCTTGCCGCCGAAAATCGCCCGCGGACGGTCGGTCTCGTCCTCGTGAGTGAACGGACCGCAACCTCGCATAGGGTTCTTCATGTTCGACAGCGATGCCGGCGCGTCGTCGTGCTCATAGTCGCGGCCGCGGATGCTGAGCGCGATGCGATAGCCCGCGGGCACGACGATGCAGGTCGGCCAGATTTCCACGTCCAGCTCATAGACCTGTCCCGGCGCGAGCGGCTGCTTCTCATCGTGCGTGTGATAGGGGCGGTAGGGAAGCGAGCGCTCGCGGTCGAGCTTGCGATGCGAGGCCCGCAGCCAGCCTTGGCCGACGGGCGTCCTGGGATCGAGGGCACCCTGGAACAGCACCTCCTTGCCGTCGGGTGCGAAGACGCGCAGCACGATGAAAAGGTCGGCGTCCGTCGTGGCGGAGGAAATCCGGAGCTTCAACGACGACGGCCCGGTGAGCTCGAGCTCGGCGGGTAGCGGCGGCGTGGTGAACGTGAGGCCATCCCCTGTCGGCTCGTAGTTGAGCGTGCCGCCGCCCGCCGGCTTGTCGCGCGCGAGCCGCATGCTCTTCGGATCGAGGTAGTACGGCGTCCAGCGCGTGCGCGCGAGCGGCCATTCGTTCTCCGAGCGCAGCATGAAGCGCTCGCCGGGGGAGCGCACGTTGAGCAGCACGCGAGACTGCCGGTCCCAGCCGTTGTCTTTCCCTTTCAGGAAATGGTCGAAGAAATCGAGCTGCAGCTCGCGTCCATAGTCGGTATAGAACGGCGCCCAGTGCGAACCGCCGTGCACTTCGAGCCATTTCTGCGTGGATGCTGCGCCGACGAAGCCCTCGAAGTTGCCGCGCGTGTGCAGCCCCTGCCCGCCCCAATTTGCCGCCGTCAGCAGCGGCACCTTGACCTTCGACAGGTCGGCGCTCCGCTCGCGGTAATACTCGCCATCCATCTCGCGCGAAAGAAATTCGAGCCACATGTTCTCGCGGTTCTGCTCGAGCTCGCGCTCGCTCAGGGTATCCGGCCCGCAGACGAGCTCGCCGGTATTCGGGTTCTTCTTGCCGCCGCCGCCGACACCATGCTGCACGGTCTTCACCTGCATGTCCTGCCAGTTCTTGCGGAAGCTGCAGACGAGGCCGCCGTGCCGCGCGCTCTCGCGGTAGGCATCGTTCCAGCCTTCCCACGCGCAAATCGCCGCCAGGTGCGGCGGCTGCGCGGCGGCCGCCCGCCACTGGTTGCTCGCGTAATAGGAGATGCCATTCATGCCGACCTTGCCGTTCGACCAGGGCTGGCCGGCGGCCCATTCGATGCATTCGTAAATGTCGCGCGTCTCGCGCGCGTTGTTGTGCGCGAGATAGCCCGGCGAGCGCCCCGCGCCGCGCGAATCGACGCGCAGACAAACGTAGCCCTCGGGCACCCACTTCTCCGGATCGACGACTTCCCAGTTCTGGTAGCGGTTCGACGAGCCCGCGACGGCGTCGGGGTGGTCGCGCGCCATGATTTCCCAGGCGGTCTTGTAGCCCTCCTGGAACGCGAGGCCCTTGCCGTAGGGGCCGTAGCTCAGGATCACCGGATGTTTGCCATCGTCGGGCCGATAGACGTCGGCGCGCAGCTCGAGGCCGTCGTCCATCCTGATCGGCACGTCCCAGTCGATCTTCATTGCTGGTAGCCCGGCGGCGGTGTGAACGGCCCGGTGATGAGCCCAACCTTTCGCGCGAGCGCCAGCAGCGCGGGTTCGCTCCAGCGCCGGCCCACGAGCTGCGCGCCGATCGGCATGCCATCGCCCGCGCGCGTGACTGGCAGGACCACGCTCGGATGCCCGGTGAGGTTGAACGGAGAGGTGTAGGCAGTGCCGGCGATGAAGTAGGGCACCTTCTCGCCATCGACGTCGATCGGCGTGCCGAAAGGGACGTGTGGAATTGCCGGGCACACGGTGACCGGACAGATGAACGCGTCCCACGACGCGAAGAATCTCTCGAGCGTCGTGATGAGCTGGTCGCGGCGCGTGAGCGCGAGCATGTAGTCGGCGACCGTGGCGCGCATGCCCTTGGCCGAGCCACGCGCTACGGCCCAGCGTTCCCCGAGCGTCGCGTTGAGCGCGGCCACGCGCTCGCGGCTGCGCTCGCCGCCGGTCGCCGCCCGCTCCGTGATGGCGATCTCGCCCCAGGTTTCCCAGGCCTCGTCGAAGCTGAAGCCCTCCGGGTTGCGCTCCGCGACCTTGCAGCCGGCGCGCACGAGGTCTGCGGCGAGCTTCTGGATTGCCTGTCTCGTCTCGGCGGTGACGGGTACACCGCCGAAAGCCGTGCTCCACGCGAAGCGATAAGAGCCGAGCGCGCGCTCCGGGGGTTCGATCCACGGCGCCGGCGCGAGATCCCACTCGGCTTCGTCCGGGCCCGAGATCGTTTTCGTGATCAGTGCAAGGTCATCGACCGAGCGTGCGAGGGGGCCGAGCACGTTCATGTGCCGCACGGCACGCGGCTCGCCCGGCGGCTCGGGAATATGGCCGGTATTCGGAATGCGGCGCTCGGTGGCCTTGAGACCGAAGAGCCCGCAGTAATGCGCCGGCGTGCGCACCGACCCGGCGAGGTCGCTGCCGACGTCGAACGCCGAGAGTCCCGCCGCCACCGCCGCCGCGCCGCCGCCGGTCGAGCCGCCGGGCGTGCGCTCCAGGTTCCATGGATTGTTGGTGCGGCCGAAGATCGGGTTGTCGGCGCGATAGTCGGCAGAGAGCGGCGGCACGTTCGTCTTGCCGAGGAGAATCGCGCCGGCGGCCCGCAGGCGCGCCACCGCGGGAGCATCCTTGGTTGGAACGTGATCCTTGAGCGGAGGATGGCCGCCCGTCGTGCGCAGACCGGCCGTCTCCAGCGCATCCTTGATCGTCATCGGCACGCCGTGCAGCGCGCCCCATAGCTCGCCGCGCGCGAGTGCGGCGTCAGCCTCTCGGGCGCGGCGGCGTGCGCCGGGCGCGTCGAGCGTGCATATGGCGTTCAGCGAAGGGTTATGCCGCTCGATGCGCGAGAGATGCAGCTCGACGAGCTCGGCTGCGGTCGTGCGGCGGGCGCGCATCGCGGCCGCGAGCTCGGTGGCGCTCGAGAAAGCGCTGACTGCGGGATCGACCGGCACGCGGGCATTCTAGCCCGCGCGAATTTCAAACCCTTGGTTCAGTGCAGCGTGCGGACGAACGTGCGGCCGCGGAGCACGTCCTTCGCGCTCGGCCGCTCGTACAGGAAGTCGAGCAGCGCCACCGCGATCTCGTTGTAGATCGCCTCGCACTGCTCGGCACTGATGAACGGATAGACGCCGATGTCGGTGACGACGAGCTCGCGCTCGAGCGCTAGCGAGCGCAGCTCCTCGGGCAGCGCCGAGGAATCCTGGATGGTGAACCCGCAGAGCTGCGGGCAGCGGTCGAAGATGTTCTCCAGTCGCGCGGCGAGGTCTTCCTCGACCGGCGGCAGCTCGGCGTTCAGGCTTCCTAGCTGGGCGGGCTTCATGGCTCCGATGCCGCAAGGGCCGTGCCCGTGTAGCTCAGTGCAAATAACGCACGAAGGTCTTGCCGCGCAGCAAATCTTTCGCCTGCGGCCACGAGGACACCGCCGCCGTGATGGTCGCGGCGATGGCGTCGTACACCTCGTCGTATTGCACTTTGCCCAGGCGCGGCGCGAGCGCGATCTCGAAAATGAAAAGCTCGCCGGCGAGCGTCGTCGGATCGATGTGATCCGGCAGCCCCGAGCGGTCGCGCACGCTGAACCGGAAAAGCTCCGGACAGCGCACGAACACCGACTCGGTGCGCCGGTAGACGCGTTCCTCGATGGTTCGAATTGTTCTCTCCCTCGCGGCCACTATACTTCGCGCATGGAGCACGGCAACGCATTTCTACTCCAGGCGGCGGTCTATTTCGCAGCCGCCGTCATCGCCGTGATGGCGGCGCACCGCCTGGGACTCGGCTCGGTCGCGGGCTACCTCCTCGCCGGCATCGCTATCGGACCCTGGGGCCTGAAGCTCGTGCAGGAGCCGCAGGCGATCAGCGCATTTGCCGAGCTCGGCGTCGTGTTCCTGCTCTTCGTGATCGGCCTCGAGCTCGAGCCGCATCGCTTGTGGAGCATGCGCAATCGCCTGATCGCGCTCGGCTTGTCACAGGTGCTCGGATCGATCGCCGTCATTGCGGGCGTGGCGCTCATTTTCCGCGTCGACATGCGCGTGGCGCTCGTCGCGGGCATGGCGCTCTCGCTCTCCTCGACCGCGCTCGCGCTGCAGCCGCTCAACGAGCGCGGCGCGCTCGGCACGCAGGGCGGCCAGGCGACCTTCGCCATCCTCCTCTTCCAGGACCTCGCCGTGATCCCGATGCTCGCGATCCTGCCGCTGATCGGCGAATCGGGCGGCTGGTCCGGATTTTCCTGGCAGGGCGTCGGGTTTGCGCTCGCCGTCGTCGTCGGTACGCTCGTGCTGGGCCATTTCATCGCGCGGCCGGTGTTCCGCCACATCGCGCGCACGCGCCTGCGTGAAATTTTTACCGCCTTTGCGCTGCTGCTCGTGATCGGCATTGCGACCCTCTTCGAGCTCGCCGGCCTGTCGATGGCGCTCGGCGCGTTCCTCGCCGGCGTGCTGCTCGCGGAATCGGAATACCGCCACGAGATCGAAGCGGCGATCGAGCCGTTCAAGGGACTGCTGCTCGGCCTCTTTTTCATCTCGGTGGGCATGAGCGTCGACTTCTCGGTGCTGCTCGAGCGCCCGGGGGTGGTCGTCGCCTTCATCGTCGGACTGTTCGTCCTGAAGAGCATCGTGCTCTGGGTCATCGCGGCGCGCGCGCAGCTGCCGGCGAGCGAGCGGCCGCTCTTCATCGTGCTCCTCGCGCAGGGCGGCGAGTTCGCCTTCGTCATCCTCGGACTGGCCGCCGCCGGCGAGGCGATTCCGGAGGCCACCGCGCAGGCGATCACGCTCGCCGTCGCCCTGTCGATGCTGCTGACGCCCTTCCTCCTCGTCGCGCACGACCGCTTCATCGCGCCGCGCGTCGTCGATCCGGCGGTGCGCTCGGCCGACAGGCCGGAGCCGAGCAAGGTGATCGTCGCCGGACTGGGCCGCGTCGGGCAGGTGGTGGCGCGCCTGCTGAACGCGAGCGGCATTCATCCGACGGTGCTCGACGACGATCCCGACCATGTCGAGCAGTCGCGCCAGTTCGGCTTCCGGGTGTTCTATGGCGACGCCACGCGCCTGGATCTCTTGCACGCCGCAGGCGCCGACAGCGCGGACCTGCTGGTGATCGCGCTCGACGAGCGCGAGTCGATCACCCGGCTGGCACGCATCGCGCGCGCGCACTTCCCCAAGCTCAGGATCATCGCCCGGGCGCACGACATGCGGCACATGTTCGAGCTGCGCGACATGGAGGTCGAGATGATCGAGCGCGAGACCTGGCTCGCGGCGCTCAAGCTCGGCGAGACCGCGCTAGCGGTTGCCACCCAGGATACGGAGCGCGCGCAGCGCGCGGCGCACGCCTTCGCCGAGCACGACCATGTGGTGCAGGCGAAGCTCTACGCCGTGCACAAGGGCGCCCCGGACGCGCACATCACGGTGTCGAACGAGCTGCGCGATCAGTTGAAGCGCACGCTCGCCGAGGACGACGCGGAAGTTCGGGGTAAACTCGCGCCATGAGCGCTCCCGCGAAAGAAGCCCCGCCCGCCGGCAAACCCGGTGCCGCCGCCCCCGCCAAGGATCCGTACGTCGAGCTCGCAGAGAAGATCTACATCAATCTTGCCGCCCGGGTCTACGGCACGCTCTCGGGCACCGAGCAGAAGAAGCCCGATCCCAAGGCGCTGGCCGCCTTCTGCTTCAAGCTCGTCGATGCTTTCGAACTGGCGAGCAATGAGACTCCGCGCCGGCTCGCCGAGATCGAGGCGCGCAACAAGGCCGCCGTCAAGCTCGATGAAATCGACATGTCGAGCATGTTCAAGCCGACCGCCAAGTCCTGACTTTCGCACTGGCTCACGGCGCCTGGGGAGGAAGCTGGATGTGGCAGCGCCTGGCGCGCGTGCTGCGCCAGGCCGGCCACGATGTCCACACCCCCTCGCTCACCGGCATCGGCGAGCGCGCGCACCTCGCCTCGCCCGCCATCGACCTCGCGACGCGTGTCGCCGACGTGCTGGGCGCCATCCGCTGCGAGCGCCTTAAGGAAGGAGCTCGTGCTGGTCGGCCATAGCTATGGCGGCATGGTAGTGACGGGCCTCGCCGATCGTGCGCCGGGAGCGGTCAAGACCTTGGTTTACGTCGACGCGTTCGTGCCGCAATCGGGTCAGGCCCTTGTCGATCTCCTGCGAGCCGAAGTGCGGGCGCATTTCCCGAAGGACGCGACCGCCATCCCGCCGCTGCCGCCGCAGGCCCGGGGCATGACGGACCGCGACGAGGTCGCCTGGTTCGACGGCCGGCGCGACCCGCAGCCCATCAAGACCTTCACGCAGCCGCTCGCGCTCGAGGGGCGCTATCGCGGCGAGCGGGCCTATGTCTTCTGTACCGGCTATTCGCCGACCAGCTTCGCGCCCTTTGCCGAGCGCGCGCGAAACGATCGCTCCTGGCGCTACCACGAGCTGCCGACGCACCACTATCCTCACGTCTCGGCGCCGAGCGAAACCGCCGGCGTGCTGCTGAATTACACGTAGGAGGACCCATGAAACATGCCTGGCCTGTCTTGCTGATTGCTCTCTGCGGCTGCGTGTCGCCCGTGACGAAGGAAGAGATGGCCACCGCCGACTACGGCCCGAAGCCGCTCGCCTACCAGGACGAGATCAAGAGCTACCTCAACCTGCGGCTGAATGACTCGAAGAGCGCGGTGCTCGAGTTCAGGAACGAGCCGAAGATGCTCTACCAGCGCGGCACCCCGGTGCGCGGCGAGCAGTACGGCTGGGGCGTGTGCGTGTTCATCAACGACAAGAACAAGCAGGGCGCCTACGACGGCTTCTACCCGATGAGCTTCATCCTGCGCAACGAGAAGATCGTCGCCGTGAACGGCGGCAGCGACGACAATGTGATCGGCGCCACCTACGCCCGCGAGCACTGCGAGCGCCTGGGCTCGCCATTCAAAAAATAGAACTACGGCTTGCCGATGAAATCCTGCTTGCCGACGTCGACGCCGTTGTGCCGCAGGATGTTGTACGCGCTAGTGACGTGGAAGTAGAAGTTGGGATAGGCGTGGCCCAGTAGGTACTGCATGCCCTTGAAGCGGCGTTCGCCGCTGCGCATCGGCAGGACGATCTCTTTCTCCTCGCTGCCGTCGATCTTGGCCGCGCTCACCGATTCGATGAAATCGAGCGTCTTCGCAATGCGCGCCTTCAACTCGGCGAAGCTCTGCTCGGTGTCTTCGTGCTTCGGAATGTCCACGCCGGCGAGGCGCGCCACAGCGCCCTTCGCGGTATCGCAGGCGATCTGCACCTGCCGCGTGAAGGGGAACATGTCGGGAAACAGGCGATAGCTCGTCAGCACCGTCGGCTCGATCTTCTTGGCGGCGCAATGCCCCTCGGCCTTGTCGATGATGGCGGAGAGGTTGCGCAGCATGTTGGCAAAGCGCGGCGTGGAAGCTTGATACATTGATATGGTCATGCGTCTATTTTACGGCTGGTACATGGTCGGCGCCGGCTCCGCGCTGCAATTCCTCCAGGCCGGCCTCATGACGCAGTCCTTCGGCGCCTACGTCGCGGTGCTGCAGGCCGAGCGCGGCTGGAGCAAGACCGCGCTCTCCGGCGCGGCAGCGCTGCAGCAAATGGAGTCGGCGATGCTCGGGCCGCTCCTCGGCTGGTTCATCGATCGCTTCGGGCCGCAAGGCATGATCCGCGTCGGCATCGTGGTGTTCGGCTGCGGCCTGATGCTGCTCAGCCAGACCGACACGCTGCCGACCTTCTACGCGGCGTTCGTCGTCATCGCGCTCGGCGCGAGCTTCTGCGGCATGTTCCCGGTCAACACGGCGCTCATCCACTGGTTCGAGCGCTGGCGGGCGCGGGCGCTTTCTTCGATGTCGATCGGCCTCGCCCTCGGCGGCATTTCGGTGCCGGTGGTCGCGTGGTCGTTGCAGGCGTTCGGCTGGCGCGCCACCGCGTTCTCCTCCGGTGTGATTGCCATCGTCGTCGGCTTGCCGCTCGCGATGGTGATCCGCCGCCGGCCCGAGGATCATGGCTATACCGTCGACGGCGTGCCGCCGAAAGCGTACACGTCAACCGGCGAAGCGGCGCCGCCCGATGCGCGCCGCGACTTCACCGCGGCGGAAGCGGTGCGCACACCCGCGTTCTGGCTGCTTTCGCTCGGGCATGGTTTCGCGCTCTTCGTCGTGCACGCGGTGAGCGTGCACTCGATCACCCACATGAACCAGGGGCTCGGCTATACCGTCGAGCGCGCCTCGCTCGTCTACACGCTGCTCACCGCCTCGCAGATCGGCGGTGTAGCGATCGGCTGGCTGATCGGCGACCGCTACGACAAGCGCCTGATAGCGGCCGGCTGCATGCTGATGCACATGACCGGGCTGCTGCTCCTCACCTACGCGGTGAGCGCGGCCATGGTGCTGGCGTTTGCCGTGCTGCACGGCACGGCCTGGGGATTGCGCGGCCCTTTCATGCAGGCGCTGCGCGCCGACTACTTCGGGCGCAGCGCGATCGGCATGATCCTCGGACTTTCACTCATGATCGTGGTCGTGGGCCAGATCGGCGGGCCGATGATCGCGGGCATCCTCGCCGATCACACCGGCAACTATCGCGTCGGCTTCACTATCCTGGCGCTGCTCGCCGGCCTGGGCTCGCTCTTCTTCGTGCTCGCGCGCCGGCCCGAGCGGCCGCTGCGCTAGTGTGAGTCTTCGGCGTGCAGCCACTCGAGCGCCGTGGCTGCGTCGAAGAAAAAGCGAACCTCGTAGCCGCGCTGCTGTGCCTTCGATTCCGAGAACGGGTGGAAGAGCTCGTTGTCGCCCGAGTCGATCACGGCCACGCGTTGCTGGTGGCTCGCCGCGAGCACCAGCGTGCCCAGCGCGCCGAGGCGGTCGACGAGACCGCGCACATCGATCAGGAGCTGCCGCGCGGATTCGCGCTTCGCCTGCTCGGCGATGTCGCGCCCGATGCGCTCGGCGAGCCGCGACGAACGGCCCTGGATTCTCGCCTGCAAAGTGCGGCCCCCGGTGCCCTGTTCGATGCCGAAATCGATGCGATAACCCATGCGCAAAGGCTAGCGCAGCCTGCGCCGCTACGGGTGAGGAACTGTCAGCAATGCAACTTTTACCGCGTCGTCAGAAGAACGCGAGCGCCCTGGCTTCGATGCTCTGCCGCGGTGCGGCGCCCGGCGGCGTCATGGGATCGTCAAAAGAAGTATGAGGCGTGAAACGCGCGCGCCCGTCTTTTATCGAGTCGTACACCTTGAACACGATCGCCTCGTCGCGGCGCATCTCCGGAAAGTAAAACCAGCGGTGCGCCGGGTTGTATTTCAGCCGATAGGTCTGCCCCACGCGATTCGGATAGCGGCGTTCTGCGACCAGCAGATCGTCCACTGCGACCGAGCGCGCATCGGCCATCGCCAGGGGATTGGAGCGGATCGGGTCCGCGATCGCGCGCCACACCTGGATGATGGCAAAGTGTCGCTGGAGCAGGTTCTCGGCCTCGGCGCCCATCAGGTCGCGCACGCGCTGCGGCCCCGACCATTCGGTATAGTCGTTGTGCGCGGAGCGGACCGGCTCGCGAATCAGCTTCGCCTCGCGCTCTCGCTCGTCGCCCGAGCGCAGCGTGTGGTCGAACACCACGACGCGGCTCGCGCCGGCGACGCGCTTGATGAGCGCCTCGACCTCCGGGTAGTAGGCGCGCTTCAGCTCATCGGCATCGAAGAAGTTGCCGATCGCCGTGCGCTGCTCGACCAGCACGAAGCCGTTCTTGTCGAGGGCGAGGTCCTGCGCCTCGCGGCCATTCGATATCTCGACGCGACGCGGCTCCTCGGCACCGCTCGTCCGGCGCCGGATGTTGTTCGGCCCGAAGGTCTCGTTGACGAGCTTTTCGCCCGTGTCGCGCGTGTAGGTGATTTCGGCTTCCACGCGGCCATTCTAGAATGGCCCCAACCCATGCGCCGCCGCCGCGAATTCCTGCGTATTGCCGCTCTTGGCGCGGCGTGGCCTGCCGCGCTCGGTGCGGCTTACTCCCGGATCGGCTGGGGCCAGGCCAAGAAGCCCGAGGGCATCTCGGTGAACGACGTGCAGGGGCAGCTCTCGGGCACGCTCGTCTACCGCATCGTCCAGCCCGACACGCTCGAAGGCGTGCAGGCCGCGCTCAAGCTGGCGCAAAGCGAGGAGCGTGCGCTCTGCGTGAGCGGCGGCCGCCACTCGATGGGCTCGCAGGCCTTCGCCGCCGAAGGCGTCCTCGTCGATACGCGCAAGCTCGCCAAGGTCCTCGCCCTCGATAGCGAGCGCGGCCTGATCGAGGTCGAAGCGGGCATGGGATGGCCCGAGCTCCTCGCTGTCCTGCACCCGACGCCCTGGGCCTTCAACCAGAAGCAAAGCGGCGTGGACCGCGTCACGGTCGGCGGCTCGCTTTCCGCCAACATGCACGGCCGCGGCCTCGCGACGGCGCCGTTCATCTCGGACATCGAATCGTTCAAGCTCCTGAATGCGCGCGGCCAGCTCGTCAACTGCAGCCGCACCGAGACTGCGGAGCTCTTCCGCCTCGCCATCGGCGGGTACGGGCTTTTCGGCTTCGTCTACTCCGTGACGCTGCGGCTCGTGCGGCGCCGCAAGCTCGAGCGCGTCGCCGAGATGCGCACCATTGATGGCCTCTCGGGCGCGTTCACCGAGCGGATGCGCGACGGCTTCGTCGACGGCGAGTTCCGGCTATCGACCGACGAGACCTCGCCCGACTTCCTGCGCCGGGGCGTCTTCGTCTGCCATCGCCCGGCGGGCGACGAGCGTCCAATGCCGCCCACGCCGCGCGAGCTGGGCGAGGCCGACTGGAACCAGCTCTTCTACCTCGAGCACACCGACAAGACCGGCGCCTTCAGGCGCATCGCCGACTTCTACATCGCCACCAGCGGCCAGCTCTACTGGTCCGACGACGTGCAGATGGCGCGCTACCCCGAGGGCTATCACCGCGAAATCGACCGCCGCGTCGGCGGCCGCGGCAGCGACGTCATCACCGAGATCTATTGCGAGCGCGAAGCGCTCGAGGCGTTCATCGCCGAGGTGCGCAACTATGCCGTGCGGGGCCGCACGGACATCGTCTCGGCGAGCGTGCGCCTGATCGAGCCGGACGGCGAAAGCTTCCTGCCCTGGGCGAAGCAGCCCTATGCCTGCGTGATGTTCAACGTGCACATCGATCGCACGAGCACGGGGCTCATCCGCACCTCCGATGCGCTGCGCGCGATGATCGACATCGGCTTGCGCTACGGCGGCAGCTATTCCCTCGCCTACCATCGCTATGCGCTGCGGCGGCAGATCGACGCCTGCTATCCGCGATTCGCCGACTTCCTACGGCAGAAGCGCAGGCACGATCCGGGCGAGCTCTTCCAGAGCGACTGGTACCGCCACTACAAGAAAATGTATTTCGGATGATCCACGAGCCGATGACGCTCGCGACGGACTACGTCCTCGCGGCAGTCAGCGGCGTGGCCGGCGTGTTGGCTCTCCGGGCAGCGGGCGGGCAACGTTCAAGGCAGAACTGGGGAGTTGCGCTTCTCGCGCTCGCCCTCGCCGCGGCCATAGGCGGCACGCACCACGGCTTCGCGCTCCCGGTGCTTTGGAAACCGACCGTCTTCATCGCCGGGGGCGCCAGCGCGGCCATGGTGGTGGGCTCCGCGTTCGCCACCACGCGCGGCGCGTTGCGCACCGGCTTGATCGCGTTCGCGGCGCTCAAGCTGGCGGTGTTCTGGCTCTGGACATGGCACGACGCCCGCTTCATCTGGGTGGTGGCGGATAGCGGTATCGCTTTCGCCCTGGTGGCGGCTTTGCATGCCGTGTGGCGCGATGCGGCTTCGAGCTGGATCCTGGCGGGCGTCGGGTTGTCGCTCGTCGCGGCCGGCGCGCAGGCGAGCGGCTTCGACCTGCACCGGCACTTCAACCACAACGACCTCTATCACGTAATCCAGATCGTCGCGCTCGTCGCCTTCTACCGCGGCGTTCGCCGAATGAGGGACCGCTAGAGCCTGGCTCGAGAGCCTGAAGGCGCAGAAGAAGTAATTCCGGACAACGTCCGCAATCATTTCAGCTTGAAGAGCCGCATCGCGTTCGTGCGGCCGATCTTCCTGCGGTCGTCCTCGCTGATCGGACAGGCATCGAACCAGATGGCGGCGTGGTCGACGTTCTCGAACGGCCAGTCGGTCGAGAACATGATGCGGTCGGAGCCCACCTCGAGCATCGCGTCGATCAGCGCCTGCGTGCGGAAGTTGCCCGAGGTCGTCAGGTGGAAGTTCTGCTGGAAGTATTCGCCCAGCTTCTTCTTCGCCGGATAGCGCGGCGGCGCCTTGGTCCAGGCGTTGCGGTTGTCGACCCGCCACATGCTGTAGGGCAGTCCTTCGCCCAGATGGCCGACGATGATCTGCAGGCGCGGGTGGCGATCGAAGAGACCGCTCGCCATGAGACGCAGCGCGTGCACCGCGGTTTCCTGGCCGAAGGCCCAGGTCGGACCGAGTAGCCACGGATGGCCTTCGTAGATCTGCGACGCGCTCGGCAGCGGATTGCGCGGATGCAGGTAGAACGGCACGTCGAGCTTCTCGCACTCCGCCCAGAACCCGGCGTAGCGCGGATCATCAAGGTAGACCGTCGAGTTCGGATCGCCGATCTGCGAGAAGCCGTTGACGAGCGCGCCGCGGAAGCCGAGCTCCTTCACCGAGCGCGCCAGCTCGCGCGTCGCGGCGTCGGGATCCTGCATGGCGAGCGCGGCGAGCCCCTGGAAGCGCTCGGGGCGCTTCGCCACCTCGCGCGCGAGGAAATCGTTGGCGCGGCGCGCCATATCGGTGGCCCTCCCGGCATCGGCAATGGCCTGGATGGCGGGCGCGTTGAGGGACAGGATCATCATCTGCATGCCGTGGCGATCCATCTCGGCGATGCGCCGCTGCTGCAGGTCCATCAGCCGCGACTCGAGCTCCGGCCAGGTCGCGTCGGCGAGGAAACCTTTCGAATCCGAAAGCGTGTCCGGAATGGCGAAATGCTCTTCGAGCCCAATCTTGCCTTGCATGGTCGTCTCCTCCGATGGCATCTTAATGCCCGAGGAGGCTCGATGAATCCGCAAGGCCAGGCAGGTTCGACCGCCGACGCGACCTACGATCCGGCGGTCGCGCTGCAGTTCTTCAAGTCCGCCGGCAAGCCGGTGAACATCGCCGAGGGCGAGAAGATCTTCGAGGAGAACGAGCGCGCCATTCCGCTCCTGCGCCGCCAGAAGATGTATCTCCTCCTCAAGGGCGAGGTCAGCCTGATGAGCGGCCTGAAGACCATCGGGCGCGTGCGCCCGGGCGAGGTGTTCGGCGAGATGGCGGTGATCTCGGACGCGCCGCGCAGCGCCTCTGCGGTCGCGAAGACGGCGAGCCGCGTGATCGCGCTCGACGACAGGGAATTCGAGGCGGCGCTCGGAAGACACCCCGAGTTCGCGCTGATGCTGATGAGCGTGATGATCTTCCGCCTGCGGAACACCATCGCGCAGCTGAAGAACCGCGACGCGCTCTCGGAGGACGCCGGGCTCAAGGAATCGGTCGCTTTCGATCCGCAGGTGCTCGCGGACCTCGTGCAGGGGCTGGCCGACGATCCGCCGATCTTCTACCAGGCCGGCGCTTCCATCGTCACCGAAGGGCAGAAGGGCCTGCGCATGTACGCGATCGTCGAAGGCCGCGTGCGCATCTCGATCGGCGGCCGACTCGTCGAACGGCTCGGGCCGGGCGGCGCCTTCGGCGAGGCGGCGCTGCTCGATGTCTCGGCGACGCGCATCGCCGATGCGACTGCCGAAACCGACTGCACGGTGCAGGCCATCAGCCGCAACGCCTTCCTCGCCCTCGTCAAGGTGAGCCCGAATTTCGGCGCCACGATGCTCGCCTCGCTCGCGAGCCGGGTCAGGTTCCTGACCGCGCGTCTCTAGATCGCCGCGCGCCGCATCATCCACATCGACATGGACGCGTTCTACGCGTCCGTGGAGAGCCGCGACAAGCCGGAGCTGCGCGGCAAGCCGGTCGCGGTCGGCGGCTCGCCCGAGTCGCGCGGCGTCGTGGCGGCGGCGAGCTACGAGGCGCGCACGTTCGGCGTGCGCTCGGCGATGCCGATGTCGCGCGCGGTGCGCCTATGCCCCGAGCTCGTCATCGTCCCGCCCGACTTCAGGCGCTACCGCGAAGCCTCCGAGAAGGTGATGGCGATCCTCCATTCGGCGACGCCGCTCGTCGAGCCGCTGTCGCTCGACGAGGCCTACCTCGACGTCACCGAGAACCTGTGGCACGAGCCGCTCGCCATGGATGTCGCGAAGCGCATCAAGGAGACCATCAAGCGCGAGCTCGAGCTCACCGCCTCCGCGGGCGTGGCGCCGAACAAATTCCTCGCCAAGATTGCCTCGGGCTGGCAGAAGCCCGACGGGCTGACCGTCATCGCGCCCGAGCGCGTGGCGTCATTCCTGCAGAAGCTGCCGGTGGAGACGCTGTGGGGCGTCGGCCCCGTTACCGCCAAGAAGCTTCGCGCGATCGGCATCGAGCGGCTGGTCGATGTCCGCACGGCGCCATCCGAGCTGCTGGAAAAAACGGTCGGCAGCCTCGCCGATTGGCTGCTGCAGCTCTCGCACGGCGTCGACGACCGGCCGGTCGAGCCCAACCGCGAGACGAAGTCGGTCTCCTCCGAGACCACCTTCGCCAAAGACCTTGCCGACTGGCAGGAAATGAACCGGCAGCTGCAGCTCCTGGCCGAGGACGTCGCGGAGCAATTGAAGCGAAAGGGACTTCGCGCGCGCACGGTCACCATCAAGGTGCGCTACAAGAACTTCAAGACGGTGACGCGGAGCCATAGCGCCGAATACTTCACCGACTCGCGTGCCGAGATCGTGAACCGGGCGCAAACACTGCTCGAGCGCACCGAGGCGGCGCAAACGGCCGTCCGCCTGCTCGGCGTCGGCGCACATTCGCTGAAAGTGGCCGAACCGCCGAGTCCTTGAGCTTAGAATCGCGCGTCGAGGAGGACTCATGATCGTTCGCACCGCCAGCGCACTTTGCGTTGCTCTGTTTACGTTTGCAGCCCACGCGCAGGAGCCGCTGCGCATCGGCTTTCTCACGGTGCGCACCGGGCCGCTCGCCGCCGGCGGCAAGCAGATGGAAGACGGCATCAATCTCTTCTTGAAGGAGCGCAACAACACGCTTTCCGGGCGCAAGGTCGAGATCATCTTCGCCGACACCGCTGGCCAGCCGGCGCAGGCGAAGACCAAGGCGCAGGAGCTCGTCGAGCGCGAGAAGGTGCATGTCCTCGTCGGCCCGCTCGCCACGTTCGAGGCGCTCGCGCTCGACGAGTACGTGCTCACGGCGAAGGTGCCGCTGCTGCCGCCGATGTCGGCGGCGCAGAACGACCTGGCGCAGAGAAAGCAGAGCGACTACGTGATCCATACCTACGGCACGGCGGCGCAGGCCATGTATCCGCTCGGCGATTACGCCGCGACCAAGCTCGGCATGAAGCGCCTCGCGATGATCGCCGACGACTTCACCTACGGGCACGAGGGCTCTGCCGGCTTCCAGAAGGCCTTCGAGGATGCGGGCGGCAAGGTGGTGCAGAAGCTCTGGCCGCCGCTCAACGCACCCGACTACGGCTCGTTCATCGGCCAGCTGAAGACGAACGTCGACGGCGTCTATGCCGGCTTCGCCGGCTCGAACCCGCTGCGCTTCCTGCGCGCCTACCGCGAGTACGGCTTGAAGCCGATCGTGATGGGCAACCCGACGCTCACCGACGAGGGCATCCTCAAGAACATGGGCGACGAGGCGATCGGCGTCTACAGCGCGAGCTGGTACACGGTCGATCGCGTCGATCCCGACAACCAGCGCTTCGTCGAGGCGATCCGGCGCGAATACAAGGTCACGCCCGGCTTCTATACCGCCGCCACGTATACCTCGGGACTGTGGATCGAGGAGGCGATGAAACTGGTGAAGAGCAAGTTCGAGGACAAGGCCGCGTTCGTGAAAGCGCTGCACGACGTGAAGCTCGACCACGGCCCGATGGGGCCGCTGCGCCTCGACGAGTATGGCAAGCCGATCCTCAACGTGTACATCCGCAAGGTGGAGCGGAAAAACGGCGAGCTGGTGAACGTCACGGTCGCCACCTACCCGAACGTCACCCAGTTCTGGAAATACGACGCGAAGGCATTCATCGCCGGCCCGCAATACAGCCGCGACTACCCGCCGCTCAAGTTCGCCGAGCCATGATTCCCCTGAGCGTGAACGGAAGACCGGTCTCGGTCGAAGCCGAGGCCGATACGCCGCTCCTCTGGGTGCTGCGCGATTTCCTCGACATGACCGGCACCAAGTTCGGCTGCGGCATGGCGCTCTGCGGTGCCTGCACCGTGCATGTCGACGGCAAACCCACCCGCAGCTGCATCACGCCGCTGTCTGCGGTCATGGGGCGGCGCATCACCACCATCGAGCAGATCGGCATGCTCAAGGTCGGCCGTGCCGTGCAGGACGCGTGGGTGGCCGAGAGCGTGCCGCAGTGCGGCTACTGCCAGTCCGGGCAGGTGATGAGCGCCGCCGCGCTCCTCTCGGCGAACAAGAATCCGACCGATGAGCAGATCGACGCCGCCATGTCCGGCAACATCTGCCGCTGCGCCACCTATCCGCGCATCCGCGCGGCCATTAAACGAGCCGCGAAGAAGCTCGCATGATCGAGAACGTCAGCCGGCGCGAGTTCTTCAAGACGAGCGGCGCACTCGTTATCGCAGTCACCATCCCCGCCGCACGCGCGCAAGAGAAATCGATCCTGGAGACGAATGCCTTCGTGCGCATCGGCGCGGACAGCACGGTCACCGTGATCGTGAAGCACCTGGAGATGGGCCAGGGAACGTACACCGGCCTGCCGACGCTGGTGGCTGAGGAGCTCGACGCCGACTGGGCACAGATGCGCGCGGAAGGCGCTCCGGCGGATGCCAAGCGCTACAACAACCTCTTCTGGGGCGAGGCGCAGGGCACGGGCGGCTCGAGCTCTCTGCCCAATTCCTACGAGCAGTTGCGCAAGGCCGGCGCTGCGGCGCGCTTCATGCTCGTCGCCGCCGCGGCCGAGCGCTGGAAGGTGCCGGCGAAAGACGTCACGATCACGCGCGGCGTGGTCGAGCACAAGAAGAGCCGCCGCCGCGCCAAGTTCGGCGAGCTGGTCGCCGCTGCCGCGACGCAAGTCGTGCCGATGGATGTGCCGCTCAAGGATCCGAAGGATTTCGTCTACATCGGCAAAGCGCCGCTCACTCGTACCGATGCGCGGGCGAAGTCCAACGGCTCGGCGATCTATACGCAGGACGTCAAGCTGCCCGGCATGCTCACCGCGGTGGTGCTGCACCCGCCGCGCTTCGGCGCGAAGCTGAAGACCTTCGACGCGGCGAAGACCCGGCAGATTCCCGGCGTCGTCAACGTGGTTCCGTTCGCCACGCCAGCCACGAACGGCGTGGCCGTCCTCGCAAGAGACTACTGGACGGCGAAGAAAGGGCGCGACGCGCTCATCGCCGAGTGGGATGAGACCGGCGCGCTGCGCCTGGGCTCGGGCGAGATCATGGCGGAGTACAAGCGCCTTGCCATAACGCCCGGAAGCGTCGCGCACAAGACAGGCGACATCGAAGCGGCGCTCAAGGGCGCCGCGAAGACCCTCGAGGCTGCCTACGAATTTCCGTATCTCGCGCACGCCTCGATGGAGCCGATGAACTGTGTCGTCGCGCTCACCGCCGCCGGCTGCGAGATCTGGAACGGCGAGCAGTTCCAGACGGTCGACCAGATGCAGGTCGCGCAGGTCGTGGATCTCAAGCCCGAGCAGGTGAAGCTCAACATGCTCTACGCTGGCGGCAGCTTCGGCCGGCGCGCGAATCCGCAATCCGACTACCTCCTGGAAGCGGCGGCGATCGCCAAAGCGAGCGGCGGCCAGGCACCGGTCAAGCTGGTGTGGGGCCGCGAGGACGACATGCGCGCGGGCCACTACCGCCCGATGTACTACCACGCGCTCGAGGCGGGCCTGGATGCCAAGGACGAGCTCATGGCCTGGCGCCACACGATCGTCGGCCAGTCGATCCTCGCCGGCACCGCCTTCGAGCCCATGATGGTGAAGAACGGCATCGACGCGACGTCCGTGGAAGGCGCCGCCAACCTGCCCTACGCCGTGCCGAACCGCCTGCTCGAGCTGCATTCGCCGAAGCTCGCCGTGCCGGTGCAATGGTGGCGCTCGGTGGGCTCGACGCACACGGCCTACGCGACCGAGTGTTTCCTGGACGACATCGCGCGCGCGACGGGCAAGGATCCGTTGGCGCTGCGCCTCGCGCTGCTCGCGAACCATCCACGGCACCGCGGCGTGCTCGAGCTCGCGGCGAAACAGGCCGGTTGGGGCAAGCCTCTCAGCAAGGACCGTGCGCGCGGCGTCGCCGTGCATGAGTCGTTCGGCACCTTCGTCGCCCAGGTCGTCGAGGTGTCGCGCAGAAAAGATGCGGTGCACATCGAGCGCGTGGTGTGCGCGGTCGACTGCGGCGTGGCGGTGAACCCGAACATCGTCGCCATGCAGATGGAATCCGGCATCGGCTATGGCCTCTCGGCGGCGCTCGCCGGCGCCATCACGCTGAAGGACGGCGTGGTCGAGCAGTCGAACTTCCACGACTACCCGGTGGTGCGCATGAACCAGATGCCGAAGATCGAGGTGCATATCGTGCCCTCGACCGAGAAGCCTTCAGGGGTCGGCGAGCCGGGCACGCCGGTGATCGCCCCGGCGCTCGCCAACGCGCTCGCCGCGCTGAACGGCACGGCGGTGCGCGTGCTGCCGATGAAGGACGTGAACTTCGCCTAGGCGCTAACCACGCCGCCCTGGGGGAGCAGGATAGCGGTCAGGGCCGTTTTCAGGCAAAATAGCGCCTATAAACAAAGCCTAGACGCCGGGGAGCGCAGCAACCACTCCCCGCACCGAAGGTTTTGTCCCTTCTTGGCCACGGAAGAGACCGCATGCTCGACAGACGACAATACAAGCTCGGCAAGTACGACATCGTTGCGCAGCCCGCCGCAGGGTCCATGCACATGCTGCGCTACACGGTGCTGCTCAACGGTAAGCGCCTCGGCGCGCTCCTCTCGGTGCCCACCGAGTCGGACTGCCGCTTCCTCGAGGCGCCGCCCAAGGTACCGCCGCTCAAGATCTTCTCCGTGACGTTCCGCCCCGGCCGCCCGCGCAAGGACGCGCAGAAGAGCAACGCCGAAGGCGGCGGTGAGTCCGGGCCCGTCATTCCCTGGACGATCAAGAACCAGCAGCGCTACTGAAAGACGAGATCGAGGCGCAGCGGCCCTACCTGCTGCGCTACGCCTCGCTGCAGCTTCGCAACCGCGAGGCCGCCGAGGACGCGGTCCAGGAAACGCTCCTCGCCGCGCTCGCCGCGCAAAAGAGCTTCGCCGGGCGCTCGCAGGTCCGCACCTGGCTGACCGGCATCCTCAAGCACAAGATCGTCGACTCCATTCGCCGTTCCAAGCGGGAAGAACCCTTGGAAAGCGACGCGGCGCTGGAGGATCTGGACGCCCTCTTCGATGCCACGGGCCACTGGCGCGAGCCGCCGCAGGAGTGGCCCGAGCAGGCGCTCGAGAACAAGCAGTTCCTCGCCGCGCTCGAGGAATGCCTGCGCAGGCTGCCCGCGCGCACCGGGCAGGTGTTCCTGATGCGCGAGCACCTGGGCGTCGAGACGACAGAAATCTGTAAGGAGCTCAGCCTCACGCCGACCCATGTGTGGGTACTCCTTTATCGCGCACGCCAGGCGTTGCGCGAGTGCCTGCGGATGACCGGTTTCGGAGCAAAAGCATGAAGTGCCAGGAGGCAGCGCAGCTCATCTCGCGCGGCATGGACGAGCACCTGCCGTGGTGGCAGCGCTCGAGCTTGCGCCTGCACCTCTTGATCTGCGACGCCTGCACGAACTTCAGCCGCCAGGTGCGGCTCTTGGGCGCCGCGGTCAGGCGGCTCGTCTAAGGACTCTCCCCGGCCGCGCGCCGGTGGTCTTGCCCTCCCGCCAGACGACCGCGCCGTTGACGATCACGGCGTCGATGCCTTTCGCCGCCTGGATCGGCTTCTGGAACGTCGCCGCTTCGTCGATGGCGCCGGCATCGAACACGGTGATGTCGGCCGCCATGCCGCTCTTCAGGACACCGCGGTCTTTCAGGCCAAAGGTCTTCGCGGTGAGGCCGGTCATCTTGTGGACCGCCGTCTCGAGTGGAAACAGTCCCAGTCCCCGCGCATAGTGGCCGAGCACGCGCGGAAACGTCCCCCAAAGGCGGGGATGCGGCGCGGCGTCGTGCGGCAGGCCGTCCGAGCCGATCATCGTGTGCTCGAACGCGAGGATGCGCTGCACGTCGGCCTCGTCCATCGAGAAGTAGATCGCGCCGGCGGGCAGCAGCTGCTCGATCGAGAGCTTCATCTCGGCTCTTATCTCGTCCAGGCTCATGCCGGCGACTTCGGGGTGCGGCTTCGACCACGTCACCAGGGTTTTCGTCGCCACCGCGACGCGGCTTGCCGAGAGGATGGTGGACGACGCGCAATACGGATAGCAGTCGAGCGCGATCGGCTGGCTCTTCATGCGAGCCTCGATCAGCTGCAGCGTCTCGGTCGAGCGCCCGTGGTTCGGGCTGCCGGCCAGCTTGTGGTGCGAGACCACGACCGGAACGCCGACCTCGCGGCCGATGCGGAACGTCTCCTCGAGCGAGGCGAGGATGTTCGCGCCCTCGTCGCGCATGTGGGTTACATAGAGGCCTTTGCGGCTCGCGAGCGGCTTGCAGACGTCGATCACCTCATCGGTCGGCGCCGCGATGGCCGGCTCGTAATAGAGACCGGTGGAAACGCCGACGGCGCCCGCGGCCAGCGCCTCGTCGGCCAGCTCGCGCATGCGGGCGATTTCGTTCTTGCTCGCAGGGCGTTCCAGGTTGTCCATCGTCTGCACGCGCAGCATCGTGTGGCCGACGAGCAGCGCCGCGTTCGTCGCCGCGGGCTTCGCTTCCAGCTCGCCCACGTAGTCGGCAAAGGTCTTGAAGCGGAACCAGCCACCCTCCTCGTCCAGCAAATCGAGCGGCGGCGTGACCGGTCTGGTCATGCCGTTCGGCGCCGGCGCGAGCGAGCAGCCGCAGTTGCCGGCGACGACGGTGGTGACGCCCTGGCTCACCTTGGCCGCCATGTCCGGCGCAGACAGCATCAGGCGGTCGTCGTGCGTGTGCGAGTCGATGAAGCCGGGCGCGGCGACCTTGCCGCTCGCGTCGATGTCGACGTCGGCGCGCGCGTCATCGAGCTTGCCGATCGCCGCGATGCGCCCGCCGGCGACGGCGATGTCGGCCTCGTAGCGCGGCGCGCGCGTGCCGTCGATCACCGTGGCGTTTCGAATCACGAGGTCATAGCGGTCCATGGGCCAAATGCTACCCTTCGCCACCGTGGGATTAAATGCGCGTTTGAATGAACTAAAGCTCGCCGACGCCGCCTGGCGCATCGAAAGCTGCGAAATCACCGCCGAGGCGCTGGCCACGGCATGCCTCGAACGCATCGCCGAGCGTGACGAAACCGTCCGCGCGTGGGCTTACATCGATCGCGCCAAGGTGCTCGAGCAGGCGCGCGCCCTCGATAAATCGCCGCGCCGCAGCCGCCTGCACGGCGTGCCCTTCGGCATCAAGGACGTCATCGAAACGGCGGACTTGCCGACCGAATACAACTCGCCGATCTATCGCGGCCACCAGCCCAAGGCCGACGCGGCGAGCGTGACGCTCCTCAAGCGCGCCGGCTGCCTGATCCTCGGCAAGACGGTCACCACCGAGTTTGCGAACAACCATCCGTCGCAGACGCGCAACCCGCATAACGCCGCGCACACACCGGGCGGATCGTCGAGCGGCTCGGCCGCCGCGGTCGCCGACTGCATGGTGCCCGCGGCGCTCGGCACGCAGACCGGCGGCTCGGTCATCCGTCCTGCGGCCTACTGCGGTGCGTTCGCCATCAAGCCGACCTTCGGTGCGATCAACCGCGCCGGCACCAAAATGCTCTCGGAGGCGCTCGACACGATCGGCATCATGGCGCGCGGCGCCGACGATCTCGGCCTTTGCACGCAGGTCCTCACCGGCCGCGCGCTAGCGCCCGAGTCGTCGCGAGCGCCGAACATCGGCTTGTGCCGCACGCCGCGCTGGTCCCTTGCTTCTGCCGAAATGCAGAAGCATCTGGAGCAGGCGGCCAAGACGCTGGAGAAAGCCGGCGCCAAGGTGCGGGACTTCGAGCTGCCCGCCGGCAGCGACCAGCTTTTCGACCGCCACAAGGTCATCATGGCGTACGAGACGGCGCGCGCGCTGGGTTGGGAGTACTTCAACCATGGCGACAGGCTTTCCAGCACGCTCAAGCCGCGCCTCGACGAAGGCTGGCGGGTCACGCGCGCCGACTACGACGCGATGCGCGAGCATGCGCGCAGGCTGCGCCGGGAGCTGGCGCAAGCCATGCGCGAAGTGGATTTCCTGCTTACGCCGAGCGCGCCAAGCGAGGCACCGGCATCGCTCGCGAGCACCGGCGATCCGGTCTTCAACCGTGCCTGGACGCTCTTCGGAGTGCCCTGCGTGACCGTGCCCTGCGGCAAAGGCGCGCACGGGCTGCCGCTCGCCGCGCAGCTCGTCGGACCGATGGACAGCGATATGGCGCTGCTACGGTCGGCTGAGTGGGTGGGAGCTCGCCTGGACTAGCTCGCGGCGGATCTCGCCAAGCTTTGCCTTCACCCGCGCGGCATTTTCCCGCCCCATGCGGAGCAGCATCTTCTGGCCGGCCGAGCGCGTCTCGAGGTCCGGGTCGGCAAATTCGTAGAGCACGCGCGGCCGCATCAGCTCGGGCGCTGTCGCAGGATCGGGTGTGGCGAGGAGGTCGTCGATCGCCTCCATCAGGCGGTCGTTGAAGTACTTGCCGGGGAAGCCGAGCTCCTCGTAGGCGCGCTGGAAGAGCGGGTAGGCGCGCACGTAGGCCTGCACGAGCGCCTGCGGCTCGATCGCGTCGAAGACCCGCACGTAGGGTGCATAGCGCGCGTAGTTGGTGCCGTCAGGCGTGAACGCGCCCATGACCGGGTTCAACAGCATGACGCGCCGCGCCGCGGTCGCGCGCGGCAGGTTATCCACCGTGGCGACGACGCGCCGCACGACATCGACGGCGACGAAGTAATCGGCGAACGCCTGCCGGCCCACCAGGCCGGCCAGCCGGTCGCGCATCATCGAATCGCTGTTTTCCAGCTTCGGCAGCGAAGGCGCGACGCTCCGGGCATCGAGCAAGCGACCGGCCGGTGTGGTTGTCACCGGCCGGTCGCTTAACGGCTCCTCGGCCAGGGGAGTGGCGTGCGGAGCCGGCTCGAATGCGGTCTGGAAAACCCAGCGGAAGGACAGCGCCCCGATCCAGGCGATCGCCGCGATCAGCGCGACGGCGATCCACGGATTGAAGCGGCGTGCCGGACTGAATCTGCGTTCCGGCCGTATGTACGGCCGGTCGCTGTCCTGCGCGGACCAGGGCTCGGCCACGGGGGCTAGCGATAAACGATGTCGCTGCGGCGGTTCTGCGACCAGGACGACTCGTCGTGTCCGTTGACCTTCGGCTTCTCTTTGCCGAGGCTCACCGTCTCGACGCGGTCGGACGGGATGCCGAGAAGCGACATGATCTTCGACACGCTGTCGGCGCGCCGCTGGCCGAGCGCCACGTTGTATTCGGCGCTGCCGCGCTCGTCGGCGTTGCCCTCGACCACCACTTTCACGCCCGGATGCGAGCGCAGGTACTCGGCGTTGGCCTCGATGATTTTCTTGCCTTCCGCGGTGATCTCGGCCGTGTCGTACTCGTAGTAGATGCTGCGCATCATGGGCGCGGTCTTCAGCCCGGACGACTGGCTGCCGAGCGCAAACGACGATTGCGGCGCGGGTGCCGGCGCCGGGGCGGCGCGCGAGGCGCTCTGCGCGGCGGCGTTGGCGGCATTATCTTCGGAGCCTTGCGTGGCACAGCCGGCGAAGGCGGCGGCCGTGGCGATCGCCAGGCCGAGACGGCAGACGTTCATGGTGTTGTCCCCCTGATTGGGCAAAGATGCATTATGGCCCAAATTATATTTGCGCAAATATTTATGCCAGCCCGGCAGGTACCATTGGCGCCGTGAAAAATACCGCCCAGCGGCGCCGCATGCTCGAGGTGCTGGAGCAGTTCCGCATCATCGTCAAGTCGATCAAGCGGCACTACGAGGTCGTCGAGCGCCGCGCGCACCTGAAAGGCGCCCAGTTGTGGGCGCTCGCTCAGGTGGCCGAAAACCCTGCCGCCACCGTGGGCGATCTGGCGCGGGCGCTCGCCATCCACCCGTCCACCGCCAGCAACCTGCTGCGCGCGCTCGAGCGCCAGGGGCTCGTCATGCGCGAGCGGGAGAGCACGGACCAGCGCCAGGTGCGGCTATTCGCGACGAAGAAGGGCCTGAAGCTGCTGAAGGGCGCCCCGCGCCCGCTGATCGGCGTGCTGCAGCAGGCGCTCTCGGAGCTGCCCGCGGCGCGACTGCACGAGCTGCACGACGAGCTCGCGCACGTCATCGCGCTGATGAAGCGCAAAGCGATAGCGGCAGCGCGCGAGCTGCCGCTATCGGAGATGTAGCGAGCTTAGTTGGGCGCGAAGCAGTAGAGGAGTCCCGCGCCGCCCGAGGCCTTGAGCTGGTCCTGGCTGCAGCCGCGCGAGCCGTGCGAGGAATTCCACGACTTCATGTGCCAGGTGTCCTTCAGCCCCTGGCGGTCCGAATGCCCGACGATCGCCGAGCCCTCGCCGCTCTTCGTCCAGTTGCCGCAGGTCGTGTCGCCGCCCGCGGTGGAGAAGCGCCCGGACGGATCCGAGCCGGTGAGGATGTCGTGCTCGTTCGGCGTGTCGCCGCGCCCTTTCACCGGCTCGCCCTTCTCGGTGAGGAGCGTCTGCTTCGTTAGGTTGGCGTGCTCCGAGTGAAGATCGTCGACGTTCTTCGCCACCATCTGGCCCTTCGCGTTGTACCAGGGCCCCTTGCCGATGCGCTCGCGCGCGCTCACGCCGGCGTCGCCGCCGGGCAGCGCCGTGCTCAAGTACGCCTTCCAGTTCGAATGCTTCGAGCCCGCGCTCTTCGCGAGCGCGTTGCAATGGGCGTCGGCGCCTTCAAGGCCACCGAGGTCGGCGCCATTGCCTTTGCCGACGCTCGACACGAAGAACGTCATGTCGTGCGACTGCGCCTGCGCCACACCGCAAAACCCGACCAGGATTCCGGCCACCAAAAACGTGCGTTTCATGGAACTCCCCTGTTGAGTGGAACTACCGGGTAAACGATGCCAACGTCGCCTGCATTCCACAAGGGGGGAGTGCCTACGTGAAATGCACGACGCCCGCGATCACGCCCGCGTCGAGGCCGAGCCAGCCGATGCACGGCAGGTAGATGTTCTTGTCGCGCTGCTGCACGCCGTACCAGAACCACAGCAGCGCCGAGACGAGATAGGTGCTCCATGAGAGGACGGAGACCCCGGCGACGTGATGGTTCACCCAGATGATCCACACCTGCGGCACCGTCATCAGCATGCTGACCGCGGACATGCCGCCGAGGATGCGGCGCAGGAAGGTATCGGATTGGCTGCCGTGGCCGGCAGCGGTGATGGAATCGGGAGCCATGCGGCCTCCTAGTGGAACCTTCAACGCGGCGCGAATCTCGCTATTCAGCTTCATCACCACCTCGCGCGGCAGGCGCGCCGGGCCGATGATGCCGCCCCACGAGTTCGTCTCGTAGCCGGGCACGCCCGCCTCGGCGATCGTCGGGATATCGGGAAACGACGCCGCGCGCTTCGGCGACGACACGCCGAGCCCGCGCACGCGTCCGGCCTTCACGTGCGGTCCGATGGAGGGGACGTTGTCGAACATCACCTGGATCTGCCGGAGGGGACGTTGTCGAACATCACCTGGATCTGCCCGCCCATGAGATCGTTGATCGCCTGCGCGCTGCCCTTGTAGGGCACGCGCACGATGTCGACGCCCGTCATCGCCTTGAAGAGCTCGCCGCCGAGGCGGCCGGTGGTGCCGTTGCCGGACGAGCCGTTGGTGAGCTTGCCCGGACTTTCTTCGCGTACGCGATCAGCTCCGCCACGCTGCGCACCGGCAGGTCGTTGTTCACCGCGAGCATGTTGAAGACGAAGGTCACGTTCGAGACCAGCGTGAGATCGCGCTCGACGTCGTAGGGCAGCGCGGGAAGCAGCGACCGGCGATGGCAAGCGATACGATGTTGCCGTAGCCGAGCGTGTAGCCGTCGGGCGGCGCCCTTACCACGTCCATCGTGCCGAGCACGAACGATGCGCCCGGCTTGTTCTCCACCACGATCGGCACGTTCATCTGCTGCGACATCTGCCGCGTGAGGATGCGCATCAGCACGTCGGGCGAGCCGCCCGGCGCCGACGGAATGATGAAGCGGATCGGCTTCTCCGGGTACGCGGCGTGCGCCGTGACGACGACAGAAAAAAACAAGGCGGCAAGTATCTTCATCGCGCTATTCTCGCGCCTCGGATGAAAAAAGCGTTCGCCCTGTTTGCATTAATGATTGCGGCAGCGTGCAGCTACTACCAGAAGGCGTCCGACGACGACGCCGCCATCGTCCGGCCGGGCAGCTTCATCGCGGGCTCGGGCGTGATTACGGCCATTGCGGTGCTGCGCAACCAGAACAAGGGGCAGCCCGATCCGAACTTCTATCGCATCTCGCTCGCGATGGACGCGGCGGGCTACCAGGAAGTCGACATCGACAGCAATTCGTTTTTCGTCGGCGAGGCGGTCGAGCTCACCAACGACGGCCGCATCCTGCACGTGAGCGGCACCACCTTGCGCTCTGCAAAACCTTGACGGAGGACACCATGAAACGCTTATCGATGGGCATCGTTTGCGCCGCGCTCTGCGCGGCGGGCTGGGCCGCGGACTACCCGGCGCCGCGTGAGGGAAGCTGGGTGGTGCGCGACTTCAAGTTCCAGAGCGGCGAGGTGCTGCCGGAGTTGCGGCTCCACTACACCACGGTCGGCGCGCCGGGCGGCGAGCCGGTCGTCGTGCTGCACGGCACGACGCAATCCGGCACGGCGATGCTCTCGCCCGCATTCGCCGGCGAGCTGTTCGGGCCCGGGCAGCCGCTGGACGCGAGCCGCTACTACATCATCCTGCCCGACTCGATCGGCCACGGGAAATCGGCGAAGCCCTCCGACGGCCTCGGCATGAAGTTCCCGCGCTACAGCTACGGCGACATGGTGGATGCGCACCAGCGCCTCGTCGCCGAGCACCTCGGCGTGAAGCGCCTGCGCCTCCTCATCGGCAACTCGATGGGCGGCATGGAAACCTGGATCTGGGCGCAGAAGCATCCGCGCATGATGGACGTCGCGGTGCCGATGGCTTCCCAACCGGTCGAGATGTCGAGCCGCAACTGGATCATGCGCCGCCTGATCGTCGATTCGATCCGGCGCGACCCGAAGAACGCGCAGTTCGCGTCCGTCTTCTACGCCTTCGCCACCAACGGCGGCAGCCAGGCGCTCTACAAGGCGGCGCCGACGCGCGAGAAGGCGGACCAGCTGCTCGACGCTCGCCTCAAGGCAGCCTTCCCCGCCGATCCGACCGACGTCCTCTACCAGTGGGACTCGTCACGCGACTACAACCCATCGGCGGGCCTCGAGCGCATCGAGGCGGTGCTGCTCGCGATCAACTCGGCCGACGACGAGCGGAATCCGCCCGAGCTCGGCGTGATGGAGCGCGAGATCAAGCGCGTGAAGCACGGCCGGGTCCTCATCATTCCTGCCAGCGCCGACACGGCCGGACACGGCACCACGGCGCAGGCGAAGTGGTGGAAGAAGGACTTGCACGAGCTTCTCGCCAAGACGCCGAAATCCGCGTTTTGATCCGGCTCTCGCTTCTCGTCGCGCTCGCGCTGCCTCTCGCGGCGCGCGCGGCGCTGCCGGACGAGATCCAGGTCTACACCGACGACCTCGAGCGCCCGGGCGAGCGCGGCATCGAGCTGCACATCAACTCGACGCCGGACGGGCGCAGGACGCCCGACTATCCGCGCGAAGTGGTGACGCATCGCGGGCTGCGCGTCACGCCCGAGATTTCCTGGGGCCTCGCCGAGAGCTGGGACGGCGGCGTCTACCTGCCCTTCGTGCGCAGCGGCGACGGCTCGTACTTCTTCGCCGGTCCGCGCTTTCGCCTGAAATGGCTGCCGCTGCGGCCGGCCGAAGGCGGCACCGGCATGTTCGCGGGAATCAATGGCGAGATCTCCTTCGTGCAGGAGCGCTTCGAGCAGTCGCGACGTCCCGCCGAGATCCGCCCGATCATCGGCTACCGCGGCGAGAAGTGGCTGTTCTCGTTCAATCCGATCCTCGACACCGATCTTGCGGGCGAGCACAAGGGCGACTTCACTTTCGCGCCGGCGTTCAAGGTATCGCGCCGCGCCTGGCCCGGCATGGCGCTCGGCACCGAGTACTACAAGGACGAGCAGTCGCGCATCCTCTACCTGACCGCGGACACCGACCGCGTGAACTTCGGCATCGGCCGCGGCCTCACGGAGGCGAGCGACCGCTGGACCATCAAAGCGATCTTTTCCTTCTAGCCGGCGGCGCTGGGGGCTAGGGACTGGGGCACCGATGCGCGGCAGGGCCGCCGTGCATCGCGTCGAGGTGGGGAGCCAGGTGAAAGCCCCAGCCACCAGCCCGCAGCGCCGGTCAGGCCAGAAAGAACCGCACCACCAGGAAGGCGATCCCGCCGACCGCACCGCCCGTGCCGAAGGCGGCGAGCGCGGTGAAGGCGAGGTCGTTCAGCACCTGGCGCGTCGTGACGTTGACTTCTTGTTCCATGCCGGCATTCCAACAGCCGATCGCGACCGCTGAGTGACCGGTCAATGGCCGGGCGGCGATGAATTGTGGCAAACCGCGGGCAGCGTGCCGGCTGCGCGAGTCTTCCAATTCTCCTCCGGTATAGTCGCCGCCATGGCCCGCACCGTGGCGATCGTCGAGGACGACGCGGCGATCCGCGCGAACTACGCCGACATGCTGAAGAAGCACGGCTACCAGGTAAGCGCGTACGCCGATCGCAAGTCCGCCACCGCGGGCTTCCGCACCAAGCTGCCTGATCTCGCGCTGCTCGACATCGGCCTCGGCGAGGAGCCCGACAGCGGCTTCACGCTGTGCCGGGAGCTGCGCGCGATGTCGGCCGCGCTGCCGATCATCTTCCTCACCGCACGCGACAGCGACTTCGACATGGTGTCCGGCCTGCGCATGGGCGCGGATGATTACCTCACCAAGGACGCGAGCCTGCCGCAGCTCCTCGCGCGCATCAGCGCGCTCTTCCGGCGCGCGGATCTCTTAAGCGAGCCGCCCGCCTCCGAGGAAACGCTCGAGCGCGGTCCGCTCAAGCTCGACATGAAGCGCTTCCAGGCGAGCTGGAACGGCGCCGCCGTCGACCTCACGCTCACCGAGTTCTGGCTCGCGCATTCGCTCGCGCGCTATCCCGGCCACGTCAAGGACCGCGACAGCCTGATGCGCGACGCGCACATCGTCGTCGACGATGCGACGATCACTTCGCACGTGAAGCGCATTCGCCGCAAGTTCCAGGCGGTGGATGCACAGTTCGCCGCCATCGACGCGGTGTACGGCATGGGATATCGATGGAACGCATGAGGCCGCGTTGAGAGTGACCCTGCGCGCCCAGGTGGTCCTGGTCGCGCTCGTGCTGGCGGTGATCCCGGCGGTGGGCTACGTGCACGTGAAGCAGATCGAGCGGCTGCTGCGCGAGAGCCAGGAGCAGGCGCTGCGCGCCACGGCGCGCGCCATCGGCATGGCGCTGCACGACCGGCCGCAGCTCCTGGAGCTGCGTCCCGGCGAGCCGGCCTCCGACGAGATGGAGCTGATCCTCAAGAGCCTGGCGCGCGCCGAGTCGCGCGTCTGGATCGTCGACCAGAACCAGAGGCTCCTCGCGCTGGTGGGCGACCTGAAGAAGCGTCCGCCGGACGAGGAGCTCGACTGGCTGGCGCGCCTCGTGCATCCGCTCGCCGCGCCGTTCCTCGACCGGCCGCGGGAGAACTTCGACGATTCGCTGCCCGAAGCCGAGTTCTCCAACCCGGCCGTCGCCAGCGCGCTGCAGGGCGTGCCGGCGCGGCGCGTGCGGCCGTCGGTCGACGGCGGCGCGCAGATCCTGTCGGCGACGAGCCCGATCTGGTCGGGCGAGCAGGTGATCGCCGCCGTGGTCGCCGAGGAGACGACGAACGCGGCGCGCTCGGTCTACAACCGTGCGCTCGAGCAGGTGGTGGCGGTCACGCTGATCGCCTTCCTCGCCGGCGCCCTCGTGCTGCTCGCTTTCGCGACCCGCCTGTCGACGCGCCTCGCGCGGCTGCGCGACGAAGCCGAGGCCGCCATCGACTCGCAGGGCCGCGTGCGCAAGCTCCTCCACGGCTCCGCCGCGGGCGACGAAATCGGCGACCTGTCGCGCAGCTTCTCCACCGTGCTCGAGCGCCTCGCCCAGTACAACGCCTACCTCGAAAACATGGCCGGGCGCCTTTCGCACGAGCTGCGCACGCCGATCGCCGTGGTGCGCTCGTCGCTCGAGAACCTCAAGCTCGCGCGCCCCGAGGAGGCGGAGGTCTACGTGGCGCGCGCCAACGATGGCCTTAAGCGTCTCGACACCATCCTCACGCGCATGACGGAGGCCACTCGCCTCGAGCAGCTCGTGCGCACCGAGACGCGCGAGCGCTTCGATGCGCGCGAGGTCGTGCGCGGCTGCGCCCATGCGTATCCGCAGCGAAAGCTCGAGATCGACGTGCCGCAGCAGCCGGTCTGGCTGCGCGGGGAGCCGGATCTCTATGCGCAGATGCTCGACAAGCTGGTCGCCAACGCGGTCGACTTCGCCCATGACGATAAAAAGGCAGGAGATGAGCCGATCCGCGTCCGACTCGAGACGCGCGGCTATATGGCGCTGCTGACCGTCTCGAACCACGGCCCGCGCCTGCCGGACGCGATGGCGGGCAAGCTGTTCGAATCGATGGTGTCGGTGCGAAATGCCAGCTCCGGCAGCGAGCCGCACCTGGGGCTCGGCCTCTACATCGTGCGGCTGATCGCGGAATTCCACGGCGGCAGCGCCGAAGCGCTCGACCGCGAGGACGGCTCGGGCGTGGTCATCCGAGTGCGCACGCCGCTCGCCTCCTGATGGTGCGTTTCGTACAAATCATTGAAGTCGGCGTCGGTCGCGGTGGCCGTTGTGGTCTTCAAGCTGAGCGGCGAGCAGGTCGGCGGCACGAGGAGCCCTGAAGCGCTGCGGCTCTTCAACGACGTGGCGCACGCCATGGCGCGCGTCGTGCCGATCTACACGCTGCAGCGGAACGCGCTGCCGAAGGAGCTCGGCCACATGGAGGTCGTGCAGGGACGCTTCGAGCACGGCGCGATCTTCTTCCGCGCGGTCGACGGCGCTGAAGTCCGCGAACCTGCGCCTGAGGTAATCGCGTTGGGGCTTATGGCGTCGGGTGCACCGAGTAGCGCTTGCTGCCGATGACTACGTCGCGCCACGGGTGCGGCTCGGTGCTCGCTTTGCCATCGCGAAGCAAGTCCTCGACCCCGCGTAAGTCGTAGTTAGTGCCGGAAAGGTTGCCGACCTTTTTCCAGCCGCCGGCTGCTTTGGCGTACACGGCCATTGGGTAGTTACCGAGCGACAGAATTTCCGGCTGGCCGTCGCCGTTCAGGTCCAGCGCAAGCATGACGCACGGCTTGCCCCCTGTCGTGCGCAGACAACCTGGGTGTTCTCCCGGGCGCTCCTTCACCGAGTCCTGCAGGTAGGTGAGGAAGGTCGGGTCGAGCTTTGCCCCCCTCGGGAATAGCTCGATGCGCGATGCGACCGCTTCCGGTGCCGTCGGCGCGGACGTGTCGTAACGCCTGGCCTTGGCGAGAGCAGCAGCGGAGGGGCGAGCGATTTCATTGTTCGAATCCTTGGCGAGCTCGGCCAGCGCGTCGCGGCCGTAGCGTGCGAGTTCGAAGCGAAAATAGTCGTAATCAAATCTGGTAGGGAGAATGCGGCCCGAGCGCAACCGCGCCAACTGGCTCTCGGCCGTAATACGTTTCGGATCGAGTATCGGACTTACCGCGAGAAGCAACGCGGCCGCGACCACGCCGGCCATCATGACGTTGACTCGCGCCATGTTGCCCATCCATGGAGAGCGACGCAGGGCAGCGACCGCATAGCCGATGCCGTACAGGGCGGCGAGGAAAGTGGCGATCGCGGCCCAGACTCGCGCCACGGTCCAACCATGCTGATGCACCCGCAAGCCGAGCGAATACGTGCTCAGCACAGCGTAGATCGGTAAAGCGAGAACGGCGATACGCGCGGCGAACTTCAACCAAGAGGGATACCGCGGTTCGGTCAGCCCGTCCTGATAGGCCGAATTGATGAAATGCACGAAAAGGACCTGGAGCCACAGCATCAGCGTCGTGGCGTGCCCGGTCCTCCACAGGGGCTCGAGCCCGGTGAAGGGCAGCGCCAGAAGGAACAGCAGCGCGATGAACATCACCAGCGGCAGCAGCCAGCTGAAGACGCCGAGCAGGTGCCGCCGCAGCGCCGCTACGATCTTCTCGTTCGACTCGATCAGGTAAATCGCATAGCCGAAGACCACCGAGCTGGCGGGGTAGACGAAGACCGGCTTGGCGAACAATTCTGAAAAGAAGCTGATGCCGATGACCTTGAAGAGTTGCGCCCAAAGGAGCAGCAACAGCCGGAACACGCCGGTGAACAGCATCGCCTCGCCAAGCACCAGAGCGTTCTGCCAGCCGAACTCGAAGAGGTCGGGGTAAGCGACCCGCCACGTGCCGCCCCGCAGGCGCGCCTGCACGAACGGCAGCGCGATGAACCACGCCGCAAGCAGCGCGCCATAGAGAGCGAGCAGGAAGCCGAAATTGAACGCGTTGTCGCTCAGGGTGCCGAGTGTCCAGCCAGCGTAGCCACCGAGGCTGCCAACCATAAGCGTCACCACGACGGCGACGAGCCACGTCAGCCGTTCGCGCAAGTGACCCGCAAGGATCTGCAGCGCCGTCGGAACAAACAGGGCAACCGCATAGAGCGCAAGCAACCAACCAACTTCTGTCGCGGGCCAGTGCTTGCTCTGGATCGAGTAGTGCAGCGCATAGAGCAGCCATCCCTGCGCTACCGCAATGACGAGAATCGGAATCGCTCCCATGATCGGCCCCTTTTTGTGAATGCGATCATGCCAGTCTGGCAGTCAATTCTGGCGAAAACACCTCACGAAGATGGCGACGCGATGACGTTCCAACGTCGCCATCTCTTCCTGCGCGAGCGGCCTGCGGACTGCGGCGCTGACCAAATAATTACGGACGTTGTCCGGAATTGCGGCATGGATCCTGCTCGCGGAGCGGCACGAATTCGCCGTGCGCATGACCTCGCTACGCCGCGGCTTTGCGGGCGTCGGCTGCCATGCAGCGGTTGCGGCCCGCCGCCTTGGCGGCGTAGAGCGCGCGGTCGGCGTGGGCGATCCACGCGCCGTGGTCGTTGTCCTGAGGCTCGAGCGCGGCGTAGCCGATGCTCACCGTGACGCGCACGCCGTGCGCGTCGTCGAGCACCGATTGCTCGATGCGCCGGCGGATGCGCTCGGCGATCGCCGCGGCGCCTGCCTCGTCGATGCCGGGCAGCACGACGCCGAATTCCTCGCCGCCGTAGCGGCCCGGCACGTCGTGCAGGCGCATGCTGTCGCGCAGGATCGCCGCCACCGCGCGCAGCGCGGCGTCGCCGGTCTGGTGGCCGTGCGCGTCGTTCACCGCCTTGAAGTGGTCGATGTCGAGCATCATCACCGCGGCGGAGTGGCCGATGCGCCGGCAGCGCTGGAATTCGTTCGCCACCGCCTGCTCCCACGAGATGCGATTCGGCAGGCGCGTGAGGCCGTCGAGCGTGGAAAGCGTCGACAGGAGGTCGTTCGCCTGCCGCACGCGCCGCGCGAGGCGGTACGCCGTATAGCCGACGGTCACCGGATAGGCGAGGAGGAGCGGCAGGCTGCAGAGCTCGGCCACCCGGTGGGACGAAAGGTTGAGCTCGAACCCCGTGAGCAGCGCGACGAAGAGCGCGCAGGCGGCCTGCGCTGCCAGGCAGCGCGCGAGGAAGCGGACGCCGCCGACCGCCGCCTTGTCCATGGCGAGCATCGAGACGAGCACCGCGCTCGGCACGATGTTGAAGCCGATGGCGGCCACCCAGGCGCCGCCGGCCGCCGAGTCGAAGATGAGGTTGTGCAGCTCGGCGCGGTACGGATCCGGACGGCTGCGGGCGATGGGATAGGCGAAGTGCGGCCAGACGAAGCATTGCGCCGCGAGGATCAGCCACGCCCAGAGCGGAGCGCCGACCTCCCACAGGCCGCCGCCGGTGCACACCGCGCCGAGCGCGAAGCCCAGCACGCGCGGCAGGTACATGCGCCGCGCGAAGCGCTGGCCTTCTTCGATCGAGCGGTCGAGCGGCCGCTCGCCGTCGAGCGTTTCCGATCCGTCCATCTTGTTGTTGTTCCCCTTTGCCCCACGGCTATTCTGCGCCCAAGTCACCCAGGGCGGCCTGCGGCCTCGCCATGAAATCTCGAATGGCGTCCGCGCGGGGACGAGCGGTCGCTGCGGGGGTCTTAAGCGGCCGCGGACGCGAGTACCGGCACGGGCTTGGCTTCCCGGATCGGCAGGTGCAGGAGCGCGGCCAGGATGCAGAGCGCCGCATCGGCCCACCACATCCAGTCGTAGCGGCCGCTCGCCTCGAACGCTTTGCCGCCGAGATAGGCGCCGAGGAAGCCGCCCACCTGGTGCGATAGCATCACCACACCAAAGAGCGTCGCCATGTAGCGCACGCCGTAGAACTTGACGACCAGACCCACCGTCGGCGGCACGGTCGAGAGATAGCTGAAGCCGATGCCGGCGGCGAAGACGAGGAAGGTGAGGGTCGTCTTCGGCGCGAAGAAGAAGACGAGGATCATCGCGGCGCGCGCCAAGTAGATCCAGGCGAGCGCGAGCTTCATGCGCCGCCCGGTGATGACGCGGCCGATCCACAAGCTTCCCAGGATGTTGAACAGGCCGATCAGCGCGAGCGACCACGCGCTCACCGCCGGCGGCAATCCGCAGCTCGCCACCACGCCGGGGAGGTGCGTGGCGATGAAGGCAACGTGGAAGCCGCAGGTGAAGAAGCCGGCGGTGAGCAGGAGGAAGCTCGGATCGCGCACCGCTTGCGCGAGCGCGGCCTTGAGCGATCCGGCCGCCGCGGGATGCGCGGCGGCGTGCTCCGCATGGCCGCGGGTGACCCAGAGCACGAGCGGAATCGCGCCGAGGCTCAGCGCGCCGAGCAGCACCATCGCCGGCTGCCAGCCGGCCAGCCCGATGAAAAGCTGCGCCAGCGGAATCACCGTGAACTGCCCGAACGAGCCGCCGGCGTTGATGATGCCGGTGGCGATGTTGCGCTTCGCATCCGGGATCCAGCGCGCCACGGCCGACATGAGGAGGCCCGGCCCCATCGCCGCCGAGCCGAGCGCGCCGAGGATGCCGATCAGGACGACGAGCGCCGCGGTCGAGTGCGCGAGCGGCGCCGCCGCGGTGGCCGCCGCGACGAGCAGGATGCCGGCGAGCATCACCGGGCGATGCCCGGTGCGATCGGCGATCGCGCCGGCGACCGGCATGCCGAGGCCCCACATGAGCTGGCCGACCGCGAAAGCGAGAGTGACGGACGCGTAGCCGAGGCCGGTCGAGGAGTTGATCGGGCCGATGAAGAGCGCCTGCGACTGCCGCACGCCGAGGCCGAGGGCGAAGACGGCCCCCGCGGCGAGCGCGATGGCGAGAAAACCTGGGTGCCTGGACGTCATCGGCGACTCACTTGCAATTTGCAAGTCGTAAACCGTAGCCGATATACTTTCACAATGCAAGTGACTCGGCGCTCCGCCTGCCCGGCGGCCTGCGCGCTCGACATCGCGGGCGACCGCTGGACGCTGCTCATCGTGAGGGATCTCCTGCGCGGCCGCGATACCTACGGCGCGCTCGCTTCCGCGGGCGAAGGCATCCCGACCAACGTCCTCGCCGATCGCCTGAGGCGCATGCAGGAGTCGGGCCTCATCAAGGCCGCGCCCTACCAGGATCGGCCGGTGCGCTACCGCTATGAGCTCACGGCGAAGGGCCGCGATCTGGCGACGGTGCTGGCGGCGCTCGCCCGCTGGGGCCAGCGCCATGTCAGGAATACGGTGGTCGCGCCGGAGTTCCGGCGGAAGAGAAAAAGCGCGCGCTTAGCGCGCTAGCGAGTCAGTTTCGTCCTGCTTGGAAGGTTGGTCCCAGCTGATGAAGAAACCGCCGGCAACGATGGCCACGAGGAGCAGGACTTCGAAGACATATAAGAGCGGCATGCGCACTCCTTGTTATTGACGCCTTCCTCCTGGCGCCAACCGTATGCAAGGGGTATGCCATGCGCTTTACCCAGGGAAATCCGTGTTGTGAGCGCTTTTTCCGCACACGGGCGGTGCGCAGCGCGCTCGAGCGTCCCTAATCGAGGGCGCTCCAGCGCTGCTCTTCGAAGTGGTAGAGCCGGCGTCCGAAGGGCGCGATGACGGTGTACGTGAGCGTGTGCTGCCCGTCGGCGGGCGAGCGCCGGTACTGGAACTCGCGCAGCATGCCGAAAGGTTTCGCCGGCGGAACTGCCGGCAGGAACACCGGCACCAGCTGCTCGAGCTTGTCGGGATAGCCGCCGCGCTTCACCTTGAAGCTCTCGACCGCGGCGATCACCTTGCCCGCGCGCTCTTCGGCGATCCGGTTGCCGAGGGCGATGGCCCCGAACGCGGCGGCGCCGGCGCCGATCGTCACGCCGGCCTTCACCATGCGCATGCGGAACAGCGCCGGATCGGGACGCGCGCCCAAGGCGCGCGGCAGGTAGTAAAGGAAGCCCGCCGCGCAGAGCGCGAGTGCCAGCAGGCCCTGGCTGGCGAAAGCATCGGCGAGCGCGAGCCCGAGTGCGATGACGGCGATGATCCAGAGCCGCGTGCCCGGCTTCTGTGCCACTCCGCTTGTCACCTTGGTCCGCGAGCGGATCGCGAGCAGCACGACGATCGACCCGACCCATGCGATCACAAGCAGCCGGGCCTCCCGCCCCGGCACGAGGAATGCCCCCGCGAGCGTCACCACGAATACGCCCCACGCTATCGCCCTCGCCTTCTGCAGCGTCACGACTAGTTCGTCGGCTGCACGCCAGCGGCGGTGAGCACGCGGTTCCAGCGCTCGATCTCGCTCCTGATGTGCTTGCCGAGATACTCCGGACCCTCGCCGATCGGGATCGAGCCCGAGTTCGCGAGCCGCTGGATCACCGCCTCGTTCTTGAGCGCCTTCAGCGCTTCGGCGTTGACGCGATCGACGATGCTCTTGGGCGTCTTCGCCGGCGCGACCAGCGCGTACCAGCCGCTCACCGCGAAGTCGGCGAGTCCCTGCTCGCCCGCCGTCGGCACGTCGGGCAGCGCCGGGGCGCGCATCTGCGCCGCGGTGGCGAGCGGCTTGAGCCGGCCCGCCTTGGCGTAGGGCGTGACGATCGAGATCACCGACCACATGTAGGGCACGTGGCCGGCGACCACGTCGGCCGCCGCGGGGCCCGAGCCCTTGTAGGGGATGTACTGCACCTTGGCGCCGATGCGCTGCAGATAGAGCTCGGCGGCGAGGAAGCCGGCGCTGCCGGGATCGGTGGCGTAGGAGATCTTGGCCGCGTTCTCCTTCACCCAGGCGTTGAACTCGCCGAGCGTCTTCGCCGGATGTGCAGGATTGGTCACCAGCACCGTCGGCTCGTGCGAGATGAGCGTGATCGGCTCGAAGTCGCGCAGCGTGTCGTAGGGCAGGCTGCGCACCAGCGTCGGATTGGTCGCGTGGCTGATGTACACCATGAGGATGGTGTAGCCGTCGGGCGCCGCCTTCGCCACGACCGACGTGCCCACCACGCCGCCCGCGCCGCCGTGGTTCTCGATCACGATCGCTTGGCCGAGGTTGTCGGCGAGCTGCGGCACGAAGCTCCGCGCCGTGATGTCGGTGCCGCCGCCCGGCGCCGCCGGGACAATCAAGCGGATCGGGCGCGTCGGATACTGCTGCGCCGATACGTTGATTGATGCAATCAGAGACAGCGCGAAAAGCGCTATGAGTTTCGCCACGTTGGATGCCTCCCCTAGAGACGCAGTTTAGTCTTTAAGGTCACAATTTGTGACCATAGACGTACACTCGCGCGCATGAAACGCCTCGCGCTCTCGCTCCTCTTTGCGGCCTGGTCGGTCGTCGCCACTGCGCAGCCCTATCCCTCGAAGCCGGTCCGCTTCGTGGTGCCCTTCCCGCCCGGCAACGCCGGCGACCTGATGGCGCGCATGCTGGCGGAGAAGATGACCGCCGCGATGGGGAGCAGCATCGTCGTCGACAACCGCCCCGGCGCCGGCGGCAACATCGGCGCCGAGCACGCGGCGAGATCGCCGGCCGACGGCTACACGGTGCTGATCGCGGCGAGCGGCATCGTCACGGCGAACGCCTTCCTCTACAAGCTCGCCTACGATCCGCTGAAGGACCTCGCGCCGATCACGCTCATCTACAGCGGCGCGCCGGTGCTGGTGGCGAGCCCGAAGGTCGAGGCGAAGAACCTGCGCGAGCTGATCGATTTCGCCAGGAAGAATCCCGGCAAGCCCACCTTCGCTTCCTACGGCTCGGGCCACATCTCGCACATCATCGGCGAGATGTTCAAGCAGGCGGCCGGCATCGATCTCCTGCACGTGCCCTACAAGAGCTCGCCGCTGCCCGACGTGATGTCCGGCCAGGTGGACATGATCTTCGAGTCGCCGCTGCTCGTGGCGAAGAACGCCGGCAGGCTGCGCCCGCTCGGCGTGGTGAGCGCGAAGCGCAACCCGAAGATGCCCGAGGTGCCGGCGATCGCCGAGGTGCTGCCGGGCTTCGAGGTCACCGGCTGGCTCGGCGCTTTCGTGCCCGCCGGCACGCCGCCCGAGATCGTCGTGCGGCTGAACCGCGAGATGGTGAGCGCGATCAAGGCGCCGGAGTTCCTCAAGCGCCTGGATGAGCTGATGCTCGACCCCGGCGGCGACACGCCGGAGCAATTCGCCGCCTACGTGCGCGCGAACTACGAGCGCGTCGGCCAGGTGATCCGCAGCGCCAACATCAAGGCCGACTGAGCATGAAGTGGTGCCGCATCGAAGTGGACGGCAAGCCTGTCTTCGGCATCGTCGAGGGTGCCGACATCGCACTGGTAGATGGACCGCCGTATGAGCCGCACAAGCGCACCGGGACGAAGGTGGCGTGGAACAGCGCCAGGCTTCTGCCGCCGGTGATGCCGTACAACTTCTACGCCGCCGGCATCAACTTCCGTGCGCACATCGAGTGGGCCGCGCAGCGCCTCGGCATGGCGCTCAAGCCCCCGGCGCAGGCCGACATCGGCTACCGCTCGCCGAACGCGCTGGTCGGCTCGGGCGCGGACATCGTGGTGCCGAAGGATTCGCCCGGGCCGGTGCACTTCGAGGGCGAACTGGTGGCCGTCGTCGGGCGCAAGGCGAAAAACCTCACCGAGGCCGACGCGCTCGACTGCATCGCCGGCTACACGCTCGGCAACGACCTGTCGGAGCGCAGCTTCCAGAAGAGCGACCGCACGCTGTGGCGCGCGAAGAACATCGACACCTTCAAGCCGATGGGCCCCGTGGTGGTCGACGGCATCGATCCGATGAAGCAAGAGATCACCGTGCGCGTGAACGGCAAAGAGGCGAGCTCCTACAACACGAGCGGCGCCATCTTCGGCCTGCAGCACTACATCGCGCGCATGAGCGCCTACGTCACGCTCTGGCCGGGCGATGTCATCTGGCTGGGCTGCGACGGTCCCACCCTGCCCGCGCTGGAGCATGGCGATCTCGTCGAAGTGGTAAACGACGCGATCGGCGTCCTTGCCAACCGCGTCGTCAAGACTTAAGCGCTCTTGCGCGACCGCTCGTGCGGCTGCGCCGCGGAGGCGGCCTCGCGCACCGACCCCGTGGCGCGCGACACTTGGTTCGCCGCGGTGCGCGCGATCTCCTCGGAGGCGCGGGTGGTCAGGTCGTAGGTCTCGCGCACGCGCTCGCGCGCCTGCCCGACCTGCGACTGGAACTGCTCGATCCACGCCTTCTGCTGCTCGGCCGCGGTGTGCACGACGCTCGACCAGAATTCCGCCACGCGCTCGAGCTGGCTGCCGGCGAGGCGCGTCTGCGCGCTCATCAGGTCCTCGAAGCTCTTGGCCTCGCCCAGCGCGTCGGCCGAGCGGCGGTTCTCCTCCAGGATGTTGCGCACGATGCCGAACTGGCGCTCCTGCAGCCGCGCGAAGTTCTCGAGGGACGTGCGCGCGAGGTCCGCGCTCGTCTTGATGCCGTTGCGATAAAGATCGACGAATTGATTCTGCATTTCCGGGCCCCTTCTGGCTTGCTCGTTATGAAGTCCTGCTCCCGGAACTTTATTCCGCGCCGCGCAGCGTTCATATAGTGCGCAGGGCGCGGCGCGCTATCCCTCGAACGACTACCGTCCTAAAGCTTGAATTTTCCCGACAGCCACTCGTCGGCGTCGATCCATTTGCCCTGCAGCTGGCACTCCGGCGTCGACAGCGCGACGAAGAGCGGCACGATGGCGTCCGGCGCCTTGATCGTCATCGGATCCTCTTCGGGCGCCGCCCGCGCGCGCATCTCGGTGCGCGTCGGCCCGGGGCTCACCGTGTTGATGCGCAGCGGCGAGTCGCCGAGCTCGGCGACGTAGATCCGCACCAGCGACTCGAGCGCCGCCTTCGAGACGGCGTAGGAGCCGGTGGTCGCCTTGCCCTGCGTCGCGACGCGCGCCGAGAGCATGACGATGCGCGGCGCGCTCGCTTTCTTCAGCAGCGGGTCGAGCTCCTGCAGCAGCACGAGGTTCGCTTCCACATTGATGCGGAACGTCTCGCGCCAGGTCTTGAGGGGATAGTTGACGAGCGGCACGCGCGCGCCGAGCGAAGCGGCGTTGCCGATGAAGATGTCGAGCGCCTTGAACCTGCGCTTCAGCGCGCGGACAGCATTGCGGACCGACTTCTCCTTGTCGAAATCCACGGCCACCACTTGCGCCTTGCCGCCGGCGGCCTCGATCTCCTTCCGCACCTTGCCGAGCGCGCTTTTCTTCCGGCCGGCGAGCAGCACCAGCGCGCCCTCTCTGGCGAATTCCTTCGCGATGGCGAGTCCGATGCCGCGGTTGGCGCCGGTCACCAGCGCGGTACGGCCTTGCAGTCGTTCCATGCTTCCTCCTGTGGAGTCGCGATCCTACCGCCTAGGACCGCCGCGCCGCCTCCGCGGGTTCGATCTGCAACTCGACGAGCTCGGTGCCGCGCAGGAGCTGTACGCGGTGCGCCCGCCCGATCCGCTCGGCCGTCAGCGCCCGATGCAGATCATCGATGCCGTTCACCGCGGCGCCCGCGAACGAGACGATGCGGTCGCCCGCCTTCACTCCCGCACGCACGGCCGGCCCGTCCTTCTCCACCGACTCGACGCGCACGGCGTGCGTGTTGGCGAGCGAGAAGTGCCGCGCGACGCGACGCGCGAGCGGCACGTTGGCGCCGGCGATGCCGAGAAAGCCGCGCCGCACGCGGCCGTCGCGCAGGAGCTGCATCGCCACCCACTTCACCGTGTCGATCGCGGTGGCGAAGCAGATGCCCTGCGCGCCCGGGATGATCGCGGTGTTGACGCCGATCGCCTCGCCACGCGAGTTGACGAGCGGTCCGCCGGAGTTGCCCGGGTTGAGCGCGGCGTCGGTCTGCAGCACGTCGTCGATCAGGCGCCCCGTCTGCGAGCGCAGGCTCCGCCCGAGCGCGCTCACCACGCCGGCGGTGACCGTGTGCTGGAAGCCGTAGGGATTGCCGATCGCGATGGCGAGCTGCCCGACGCGCACCGCGCGCGACGAGCCTAGCTTCACCGGCGTGAGCCCCGCGGCGCCGATGCGGATCACCGCGATGTCGGTGTCCGGATCCTCGCCGATGAGATCGGCATCGTACGAGTGCCCGTCGGCAAAGCTCGCGCGGATGGCGCGCGCCCCGTGCACCACGTGGCTGTTGGTGAGGAGGAGGCCGTCGGGCGTGAACGAGAAGCCCGAGCCGCTGCCCCTGCGGCCTTTCACCTCGACTTCGAGGTGGGCCACCGCCGGCGCGACGACCTCGGCGGCCTGCACCACCGCATTCGAATAGGCGTCGAGCAGTACATCGTCGCCTGACGGTCCGGCCGGCTCCGCCGGCGAGCCACTATCATCAAGGATCCAGCGGGGATCGAGGTCCATCGCGTCTAGATGGGGTCGCGCATCGCAAAGTTACAGCTCGACGCGCCGCTCGGCCGCTCGGGCCAGCGCCTCCGTGCGCGTGCGCGCGCCAAGCTTCCTGAAGATCGCCTCGATATGGAACTTCACCGTGTGCAGCGAGATGTCGAGTCGCCGCGCGATCGATTTGTTGGTGAGTCCTTCGCCGATCGCACTCAGGACCTCGACTTCGCGCGGCGTGAGGAGTGCGTTCGGCTCGGGCTCGGCGGGCGCGAAGCCCGCCGCTTCGACGACCTCGTGCCCCGCCTCTTCCAGGAGACGCCGCAGCTCGGCGGCGGTTTCCGAATCCTCGGCGTGAATCGACACGCGCAGGCGCCCCGGAGCGAGCGCCTTCACCGCCTTGAGCGCCGCCGCGGTCATGCCGCGGGCCGCGCCTCGATCGCCGCCTTGAGCGACAACACCGTGCCGCCGCGCGCAACGCGCAGCTCTGCCGTTCGGCCGATCTCGCTCAGTGTTGCGGCGAGGCGGCGCAGCCGCCTCGCCGGCATGCCGTTCACCGTAAGCACGATGTCACCGGCGACGAGGCCTGCTTTCGCGGCGGGGCTCTGCGGCGCGATCGACATCACCATCGCGCCCGCGTCCTCGCCCGCCTGCTCGCGCAGCGCTTCCGGCACCGCCACCGGCTGAAGGCCTACGCCGAGCCAGCCGCGCGCGACGCGGCCGTGCGCTGCGAGTTGCTCCACCGCTCGGGTCACCGTGGACGACGGGATGACCAGCACACGCCCGCGCGGGCCGAAAGTGCTGATGCCGAGGCGCTTGCCCGAGGCGTCGAGCACCGGGCCGCCTTCTTCGGCGCGCGAGAGCTCGATGTCGAGCACGACGTGGCGGTCGATGCGCCCGCCGGCCATGCTCGCCCACTCCGGACCCGCGGTGTTCACGATGCCGAGTCGCGTGCGCACACCGCCCGCGCCGTCGGCGCCGAAGGCGAGCGCGAGCGCTCCGGCCTGGGGTTCTGCATTTTCAAGCTGCGGAATTGCGAGCGCGCGCTCCAGCCTGAGCGCCGCCACGTTCGTGCCGGGATCGCGGCCGAGGACCTTCGCCTTTACCGCCGCGCCGTCGGCGACGACAAGCTCGAAGTCGTCGCGCCGGGGAAGCGACTGCTCGGAAGCGACCGCGATGTCGGGCTGCCACAGCGCAGCGCTGAGCGTGCGCCACTCGTTGATGCGGATCGCGGCGATCGCGCCCTTCACCGCGGAGGCGTGCGCGGCGAGCGCACCGGAAAACTGCTCGAGAAGTTCGGTTGGTTTCATGCCCTCAAGCTAGCCGTTCGCGCCGGTCTCGCCCACCGGCCGGACGGCTAGGTCCGTTTGACCGCCCCGACTAATTGGGGGCGCGCAGGCGAAACTCAAGAACTGCGAGGGCGGAACGCGGCTTGCACGGGCGACGATCACCGTGGACGTGGCCGACATCAAGCTCGCCGTCCGGCAGCACATCGCGGCGGCGACGAAGGCACTGCATCATCCGGACCTCGACGACGAGGCGGTGCACGGCGCGCGCAAGGACCTCAAGCGCGCGCGAAGCGGCCTGCGCCTGCTGCGGCCGCTCGACGAGGCCGCCTACCGCCGCGAGAACGCGCGGCTGCGCGACGCCGGGCGATGGCTCTCCGGCGTGCGCGACGACAAGGTGCTGCTCGGCATGCTCGAAGGGCTCCTCGAGAAAGAGAAAAAACCCGAGCGCCGGCGGCTGATCGAGCGGCTCATGGCGCGGCTCGAGAAGGAGCGCCAGCGTGACTGGCGCGCGGTGCGCGCGGCGAAGCGCCGCCGCGAGCTGCGCGAGGCGCTCGGCGAGAGCGCGCAGCGTGTCGAGGCCTGGCGCGCCCCGCATGAGGGCGCTGCGGTCCCGACGGCGGCGCTGCGCCGCCTCTACCGCAAGGGACGCAAGGCGCTCGAGCGCTCGCGCAAAGAACCCAGCGACGAGCAGCTGCACGAGGCGCGCAAGCAGGCGAAGCACCTGAGGCACGTGGTCGAGATCCTGGCCGAAGGCAAGCCGTCGAAGCGCGCGAGGAAGGTAATCAAGCGCGCCAACGCCGTCGGCGACTTTCTCGGCGAGGACCACGACCTCGCGGTGGTCGAGTCGCGCTTCGAGCACCTTTCATCCGCGCCCGCCCGGCCGAAGCACAAGCTCGAGCGCCGGATCGAGAAGCGCCGCGCGCGCCTGCAGAAGAAGGCGCTGAAAAAGGCGCGCAAGCTCTATAGCGTGCCCCCGAAGCGCATCCTGCAGGCTGCGGCCTAGCGTTTCTCGAGGAGCTTCACCAGCGCGAGCAGCGTGCGATTCACCGGCGTCGGCACGCCGAGCGCCGCGCCCTTCTTCGCGACGTAGCCGTTCAGGTGCTCGATCTCGGTCGGCTTGCCGCGCGCGAGGTCCTGCGCGGTGGAGGAGAACTGGCCCGGCATGGTCTCGGCGATCTTCGGCACCGCCTTGAGCAAATCGCCCGGCACCGCGATGCGCGCCGCGCGCGCCACGGCGAGGCATTCGTCCACCACCTGCTGCATCAGCGCCGGGATGCCTTCGACCTGCACCATGCGCCCGTAGGGAAGCTGCGCGATCGCCGAGATCGCGTTGTACGCGCAGTTGACGATGAGCTTCGCCCACAGCGCGCCGATCACGTTGTCCGACACTTCGACCGGCACGCCGGCCGCGATGAACGTCGCGGCGATGCGCTCGCTCTCGGGGGATGTTCCGATCAGGAGCTCGCGGCGGCCGTGGTGCTTCACGTGTCCCGGCCCCGCCATCTCCACCGCCACGTAGACCCCCGCGGGCAACACCTCGCGCCCGAGCACGGCCGAGAGGCGCTCGGCGTTGTCGACGCCGTTCTGCAGGCTGAGGACGACAGCGTCGCGCTCGAGACGCGGCGCCAGCGCCCTGCCCGCGCTCTCGGTATCTCCGGACTTGACGGTGAAGAGCACGAGCTTCGCGCCGCGCACCGCGGCGGCTTCCTCGGCCGCACGCAGCGGCACGACGGCGTCGAATCCCTTCTCCTCGAAGCGCAGGCCGCCGGCTTTGCCGATCGCCGCGACGTGCTGGGCTCGGCCGATCAGCGTCACCTCGTGTCCCGCGCGCGCCAGCATGCCGCCGTAATAGCAGCCCACGGCGCCCGCGCCCATCACCGCGATGGGATCGAGTTCCTTCATGGTCCTCAGGCCGCGAGCAGCTCCGCGCGCTGGCTTGCGAGGTAGTCCTCGTAGCTGCCGCGATAGTCGATCACCGTCGCCGGCGCCCCCGCCTCACCGGGCTTCAGCTCGATGATGCGCGTGGCGAGCGAGGAGACGAACTCGCGGTCGTGCGAGACGAAGACCAGCGTGCCGCTGTACTTGTCGAGCGCGCCGTTCAGCGACTCGATCGATTCCATGTCGAGGTGGTTGGTCGGCTCATCCAGGAGCAGCACGTTCGGCATCGAGAGCACGAGCTTGCCGATGATCATCCTCTGGCTCTCGCCGCCGGAGATCACCTTCACCGATTTCTTGGCGTCGTCGCCCGAGAAGAGCAGCTGGCCGAGCGTGGCGCGCACGATCTGGTCGCTCATGTCGCCATTTGCACCCTTGTCCTTGCGCCGCCAGCGGCCGAGCCACTCCGTGAGCGGCTCATCGGCGGCGAACTCTTCCGTCGCATCCTGCGGCCAATAGGCCGGCCGCGCCTTCTCCGCCCATTTCACGCTGCCCGTGTCGGGCTTGAGGAATGAGCGCAGCAGCGTGCTCTTGCCGACGCCGTTCGGTCCGATGATCGCCACCTTCTCGCCCGCCTCGATGCTGAGGCTCACGTTTTTGAACAAGCACCGCTCATAGCTCCTGGCAAGCCCCTTGGCCTCGAGCGCGATGCGGTGCAGCTTCTCCTTCTCGTCGACCATCAGCCGGATGAACGGGTACTGGCGGCTGGAGGGCTTCACGTCCTCGACCTTCAGCTTCTCGATCATCTTCTGGCGCGAAGTGGCCTGGCGCGCCTTGGCCTTGTGCGCGCGGAAGCGGCGCACGAAGTTCTCGAGCTCGGCGATGCGCTCCTTGGCGCGGGCGTTCTTGTTCTCCTGCTGCTGCCGCGCGAGCGTGGTGGCTTCCATGTAGTCGTCGTAGCTGCCCGGGTAGACGCGGATGTTGCCGTAGTCGACGTCCGCCATGTGCGTGCACACGCTGGAGAGGAAATGCCGGTCGTGCGAGATGATCACCATCGTGCTCGAGCGGGCATTGAGCACGTCCTCGAGCCAGCGGATGCTGTGGATGTCGAGGTTGTTGGTCGGCTCATCCAGCAGCAGGATGTCCGGATCGCCGAAGAGGGCCTGCGCGAGCAGCACGCGCAGCTTCCACCCCGGCGCCACGGCGCTCATCGGGCCTTCGTGCTGCGACGACGGTACGCCCAGTCCGAGGAGCAGCGCCGCGGCGCGCGCCTCGGCGGTATAGCCGCCGTACTCGGCGTACTTCGCCTCGAACTCGGCCGCGCGCATGAAGTCGGCCTCGCTCGCCGCGGCATCAGCGTAGATCGCGTCGCGGCTCTTCGCCGCCTGCCACATCTCCGTGTGGCCCATCAGCACCACGTCGAGCACCCGCTCGCGCTCGAACGCGAACTGGTCCTGGCGCAGGCGCCCGACGCGCTCGGCTGAGTCGATCGCCACCGTGCCGGCGGTGGGCTCGAGCTCGCCGCCGAGGATCTTCATGAAGGTCGACTTGCCGCAGCCGTTGGCGCCGATCAGGCCGTAGCGGTTGCCGCCGCCGAACTTCACGTTGACGTTCTCGAAGAGCGGCTTGGCCCCGAACTGCATGGCGATGCCTGAAGTTACGATCATGGGGATCCTGAAAATGAAAAAGCTGGCCGCGAGGCCAGCTTTTCCTGAGGCTGGACGACTGTTACAGCGGCTTGACGTTCGCCGCCGCCGGGCCCTTCTGGCCCTGCGTCACGTCGAACGAGACCTTCTGGCCCTCTTTTAGGGACTTGTAACCCGAACCCTGGATCGAGGTGTGATGGGCGAAGAGATCCTTGCCGCCGTCATCCGGCGTGATGAATCCGAAACCCTTCGAGTCGTTGAACCACTTCACGGTACCTGTCGGCATAGCTGTTCCATTCCTGACTGATCACGAAGCTGTCCGAGCTTCGCTGGCGGGCACGATGATCAAGGGGAGGGGATTCGGCTGTTGACTGGAAACCGCTTCACTACTTGAAATCCTGCGGGCGCTACTTTACCACGATCGGGGAATCACGCGTAGGTCCGCAGCCTGAGCGAAAACTCGACCAGCGGCGCGATGCCGCTCGCCTCGGCGCGCTGGCACCAGTCCTGCAGTTTCCCCAGCAGCTGGCCGCGGGTGGCCATCGAGCGGCCCCAGAGCGCCGCCAGCTCGGCGCGCATCGCCACCATGGTGCGCAGCGCCTCGACTTGCCCCACGCCGATGCGCCGCATCGCCCGCGCATAGCTCGCCAGCACGTCGTAGCGGTGCACGATGATCGCCTGCAGCGTGGGCAAATCGATGATCGGCCCCGGCGCCACGAAGCGCGCCTTGGATGACACGCGCTTGACCCGCGCAAGGCCCGCGATCTCGAGCAGGCGCACGTAGAGCCAGCCGATGTCGAACTCGAACCAGCGGTTCGAGAACTTCGCCGAGGTCGGGTAGGCGTGGTGGTTGTTGTGCAGCTCCTCGCCGCCGATCAGGAGGCCCCAGGGCGCCATGTTGGTGCTCGCGTCCTCGGTCGGCCAGTTGCGGTAGCCCCAGAAGTGGCCGACGCCGTTGATCACGCCGGCCGCCCAGAAGGGAATCCAGGCGATCTGCACGATGAAGATCAGGCTTCCCAAGACGCCGAAGAGCGCGAGGTCGACGAGCGCCGTGAGCACCAGGCCGCGGAACACGTACTTCGAGTAGACGTGGTGCTCGAGCCAGTCGTCGGGCGTGCCGTCGCCGAAGCGCTCGAGCGTCTCGGCATTGGCGGTCTCCTGGCGGTAGAGGAACACCCCGCCCCACAGCACGCGGTGGATGCCGTGGATCTGCGGGCTGTGCGGATCCTGCGCCGTCTCGACGCGCGCGTGGTGCTTGCGGTGCACCGCCACCCATTCGCGCGTCTTCATGCCGGTGGTGAGCCAGAGCCACAAGCGGAAGAAGTGGCTGACCGCCGGGTGCAGCTCGAGCGCGCGATGCGTCTGGCCGCGGTGCAGGAAGATGGTGACGGCGACGATCGTGACGTGAGTCAGCGCAGCCGCCGCCGCGACATAGCCCCACCAGGGGAGATCGAGCGCGCCGTAGAGGAAGAGATGTGCGTTCATGTCATTCATAGACAAGCATTCATTGATGCCGTTCCTTGCGGCTTGAGCGCCATGATCGCAACTTCTGAATTCTTCATCGTCCATGATAGGCCTCCTATACCGGGAAGCCCAAAGGAGAAGTTTCCGTGCGCCACCTGCTTGCCCTCGTTGCCTGTATCGCGCTCTGCACTTCAGCCGGCGCGAGCTTCGCGCAAGCTCCGGCGACCTCAGGGATGAAAGCGGGCACCGTGCTCGTCACACTCGGCACGAGCGGCGGACCGCTGCCGCGCGCGGGCCGCACGCAGTCTTCCAACCTGCTCGTGGTGAACGGCACGCCCTACCTCATCGACGCGGGCGACGGCGCGACGCGCCGCATCGTCAAAGCGGGCTACGACTTCCGCCGCGTCGGCAAGGTGTTCATCACCCATCCGCACAGCGACCACACCAACGGACTCGCCACGCTGCTCAACGCGCAATGGGAATACCAGCGCCGCGAGCCGACCGACGTCTACGGCTACGGCGTCGAGGCGCTCGTAAGCGGCGCCATCGCCTACCTCACGCCGAACGCCGAGATCCGCTGGAGCGAAGGCAAGCAGACGAAGATGGCGGACATCTTCCGCGGCCACGACGTCGCACCCGGCGCGATCTACCAGGACGCCAACGTGCGCGTCACCGCGGTCGAGAACGCGCACTTCAACTTCTCGCCCGACTCGCCCGGCCACGGCAAGTACCGCTCTTACTCCTACCGCTTCGACACGCCGGGCCGCTCGATCGTCTTCACCGGCGACACGGGACCTTCGAGCGCGCTCACCGAGCTCGCCAAAGGCGCCGACGTCCTCGTCACCGAGGTCACCGAGGTCGACGACGTGATCGAGGTGATGAAGAAGAACAGCGCCTGGCAGACGAAGACGCCCTCGGAGCAGGCGGGCTGGATCCGCCACATGAAGGAAGAGCACGTCACGCCCGGGCAGGTCGGCCAGATGGCGGCCGCCGCCGGCGTGAAGACCGTCGTCATGACGCACTTCTCGCCGACGACCAATCCGAAGGACGACTACCAGCGCTATGTCGACGGCGCGAAGAAGTTCTACTCCGGCCAGATCCTGCTTGCGAAAGATCTGATGCGGTTCTAGGCGGGCTCTCCCTGGACGCGCTCAGCGCCGCCTACGGAAGACCATCTCCGAGCTGCTAGCGCTTGATTGCCCTCAGACGTTCAACTTCCTCGGGGCTGAGCTCGACGAAATCCTTCCCGCTTGCAGTGGCGAAGCCCTTGATCTCCGTCAGTTGCCATGCCCGGTAGCCTAACAACATGTTCTCGTTCAGCTGAAGCGACGAAGTGCCGTTGTACTTGCTGGCGAGGTCCGGCTCGGCTTTCAGTAGGCCGAGGATCTCTGCGGTTAGCTTCATCTTGGCGTCTTTCTCGCCGTAAAAGCTATATTCAATCCCCTTTGCGCCGAGGACCGTATGCAGGAGGAGATTTCCATCGTCGTCCACCAGCTTTCGGCACGGATCGCCGTCCGGCAGGGTATTGAAATAGTTCCGCGCCGAGATGAGCGTGATGCGCGTCGTATATGGCTTAAGTAGTCTGTACTTCACTCTCTTCACACCCGCGCGGCTGAGGTCGGCGTTCAGGTCCAGCCTGGTCTTGAAGGCTCCCGGCAGCCCGATGATGATTTTGTCGTTCGTAGTCAGCTCGTACTCGGAGTCGAGCACCCCCACCTGTTGCGTCGAGGGTACGACGCGCTCCGGACGAAAGCAGTCCGCAGGGCTGGCGACGATGCCTTCTTCACCGCGTCTGAATGACACGATGCTGCCGGCCCCGTCACCGTCCCGAGGTGGCACGAACGCGGTGAACTTGGAGCTGCGTACGTACGCCTCGAACTGCGACTCGGCGTCCAGAAGCACTGGCGTCTGCGCGCACCCCAAGACGGCAGTTATGCTCAGGACGGCGACCAGGATTCTCCTCATTTTTCTCTCCCTTCTTTCATTGCCATGGCTTCGGGCGCGGTACGGGCACTCCGGTGGGTCGAGGCTTTACCGAGACGAGCGGCGCATAGCGCCCTATGATCGCGAGCCTTTTCTGCTCGGCCTCGTTATCGCTGAGGTCTCCCACCTTAATGACGTTCAAGCCGAGCCGCTGCATGCGGGCGAGGTTCTCTGGCGGTGCATTCGGGTAGAGAAATCGCGCGGGATTCTTGTACGCCTCGCGCCCGAGGGCGCGGATGCGTTCTGCGGTAACCGGATGGTCGGCAAGGGTGCTTAGATATGCCTGATATTCCTGCGGAGACGAGAAGTCCGGCTTGTTTGGCGACCACACCGCGGTGAGGCTGAAATACATAGTCATGTACTCGACCTCGGGTTGAACCCGGCTGACCACCCGGAGAGCGAAAGCGTCTGCGGCCTGTTCGTCGCGCACGCGTTCCGCGACTGTTTTTCCCGACTGCTTGGTGTGGCCGAGAAGGACGTGGCCGATCTCGTGCGCCATGATGAAGCCGGAGGCAATATTGGACGACCCGAAGTACGCCTCCTCGACTTCCTTGTCGCTGCCGACGATCAGCCCACCTTCGCTCGACTGCGGAATGCCGAGGGCATCGAGGGGGCGGGGATAGCGGCCGCCTGGAAAATTGCTCGCGTCCCGGTACTTGAGCATCGCTACATATTCATCGATGGTACCGGGATCGAAGCCGTGGTAGTAGAGCCAGGCATTGGCGAGAAGGATGTCGTTCAAGAACTTGAGCGAGAGAACTGGCACGTAGACCGTGTCACCTTTCGCCCAGAAGTCGAGCAAGCCCGTCGTCTCCAGCGGCATCTCGAGGCGCAGGCTGGAGGCGCGCTGTACTTCGTCCTTCGCAAGGCCCTTGGACACCAATATTTCGAAATTGCGGCGAGTCTGCAGCTCTAGGATGTACTGCCAGGTCATGAGCTCCGCTCGGCCGTAGAGCGAGGACATGTCCTTCGGCGGCGCGGCGGACGCGCTGCCTGCCAGAAGAAGAGCAAGCACAAGACCGGTCGTCGAGAACGCCGCACGCATCAGTGCAAGGCGACGATGGCGGCCCGCTGATTCTTCACGACGTTCTGCTCGTCCAGCAATATGTCGACCAGCTTTGCGCCGAACGACGCAAGCTGGCGCAGCATCGCTCTCTCGACCGCGATGCTGTCGACGGTCGACTGCGCGACCGCCTTTTCCCACCGCCGGATCGGATCCTGCGGATTTCCGAGGTCCTGAACGAGGTGCGCGAAGCTCTTGTACCGCTCCTCGGCCGCGTCGATCTTCGCCACAAGGCTGTCCGTGACATAGGTCAGCGCCTTGGTCCGCAAGTCCATGCGCTGTACCAGTAGAGTCACTCCCTCACGCGCATGAGAGATCTCTGGGGCGGACGGCTGTTTCTGCGCAAATCCCCTTAGGGTCGTCTGGATCAGTTCGGCGAACTGGAGATCGAGCTCCATCTCTTCGCCGAGATGCCCGATGTCGGCGCACACTCGCATGATCTGAACGAGATTCGTGCGATGCGTCCTAGCGCCGTCGGCGAACTGCAAGTGCACCGCTCTCATCCCCGGATTCGGTTCGTGCTCGGCACTGGAGGTCCACTTGCTCGCGTTTTCCTCGGCCTCGAGCACGCTCTTCTGAAGATTGATGTAGGCCGAAGCTACGTAGCCTTTCAGCTCGGCGAGCGCGCTTGCCGCCTTGGCTACCTGCTGGGCTGCGGTATGGGTGCGAGTTTCTAACTCGCCCGCGAACGAGACGCTAAGTACGGCGAAGAGGAAGACGCCAAGAGCCGAACACGCCATGCTGCGCACGGCCGTACCCCCTACGGATCATTCGCGATGCGCCAGCTTAGCCGTCAAACAGCACGCCGCGACCGTCAGACTCCGGATTCGGACGACCAGATAAGTGATTAGCGCGAGAGCTGCTAGAAGCGCGACGAAGCTAGCCGGGCGCCTTCGGCCAAGGCCGCGAGCTTCGCCCAGGCCACGCTCTCGGGGATCTCGGTGTTGCCGGCGGTCGAGGAGAAGCCGCAGTCGTTGCCGAACATCACGTTCGCGGCGCCCGCGGCCTTGATCCAGCGTTCCATGCGGTCGGCGACGACCTCGGCATGCTCGATCGTCACGTTGGAGTGCGTCACCGCGCCCGGAATCACCTTCTTCCCCGCCGGCAGCTTGATCTTCGCCAGCACGCGCCACTCGTGGTCGTGGCGCGGATTGGCGGCTTCGAAAGAGTAGGCGCCGGCGCTGATCGCGAAGAGGAGATCGAGCACGTCGTCGAGCTGCAGATCCGAGACGCGCGGACCGAAGTTCACGCCGTAGCAGGTGTGGTAGCGGATGCGCTCGGCGGGTAGCCCGCGCAACGCGTGGTTGATGTGCGCGATGCGCCCCTGCATCCATTTCCTGTACTGCTTGAGGTCCATCTGCTTGAACGAATCCCACTCGCTCACCATGCGCGGATCGTCGACCTGGAGATAGAAGCCGGCGTCGAGGATCGCTTTGTACTCCTCCCGCATCTGCTCGCCGTAGGCCTCGAAGTATTCCTCGTCGGTCTTGTAGTGCTCGTTCGCCATGAAGGGCAGCGGCGAGGCCGCCGGCATGAAGCCTTCTTTCGCACCGGCGTCGGCCATGGCGCGCTTGAGGTTGGCGATGTCGCGCTCGAGGAATTTGCGGCCGACGTACTTGAGCGGCGCCACGCACGCGCGCGGCGCGACGCGGATGGTGTTGGCGAACGGGCTGTGCTCGAGAAAGCCGCGGTAGTAGTCGGGAAACTGAGTCGCATCGCGCCCGTCGAGATCCATCGGCCCGACCACGCGCCCCTTCGCCTTCGGCTCGCGCGGCTCGAAGCCGCTCATCCTTTCCGCGAGATAGGCAAAGAAGGAAGGTTTGCTCATCTCGCCGTCGGTGACGACGTCGATGCCGGCCGCGACCTGCTTCCGCACGATGTCGGCGACCGTGCGCGCGAGCATCGCCTCGTCCATTGTCTTTCCGGTCGTGAAATGCTCGCGCACGGCCTGCAGGATCTGCGGCGGCCGCGGCAGGCTTCCTGTGTGCGTGGTGCGAATGCGCGTCATCGCTCTATAGTAGGACTTCCATACCCATGGGATTAGCTGCGGCCGCCCTCCTCTTCGCTCTCTGCTCGCTCGCGCACGCCCAGTATCCCGACAAGCCCATCCGTCTCGTCGTCGGCTTCAGCGCCGGCGGCCCGACCGACCTGCCGGCGCGCTTCATCGCAGATCGCCTCGGCGCCTCGCTCGGCCAGCGCGTGGTGGTCGAGAACCGGCCCGGCGCCGCCGGGCAGATCGCGACGCAGGACGTGCTCGCGAAACAGCGCGACGGCTACAACCTGCTCTTGTGCACGCACTTCGAGGCGATCAACGCTGCCGTGTACAAGAACGTCGCCTACCAGCTCAGTGACATCGCACCGATTACCCAGATCTCGCGCTACTACTACGGCGTCGTCGCCGCGAACGACGTGCCGGCGCGCGACTGGGACGAGTTCGTCGCCTACGCACGCGCGAACCCGGGCAAGCTCAACTACGGCATGCTCGGCAAGGGCTCGGCGCAGCACATCCTCGCGCTCGAGCTCGGAAGACTCATCCGCACCGAGATGGTCGGCGTGCCCTACAAGGGCGGCGCCGACGCACTGAACGACGTCCTCGCCGGCCGCGTGCAGATGTACGTCTCGCCGACGCTCGCCGCGCTGCCGCCGTACAAGGCGGGACGCGTGCACCTGCTCGCCGTGTCGAGCCCCGAGCGCCTTGCCGCCGCGCCGGAGATCCCGACGCTCGTTGAGAAAGGCCTGCCGTTCGTGCGCTTCGGCTGGCTCGGCGTCTGCGCCGGCTCAGGCACGCCGCAGCCGGTGATCGCGCTCTTGAACCGCCACATCGTGGCGGTGGTGCAGTCGGCGGACTACCGCGGGATGAGCGAGAAAGCCGGCTCGATCGCGCTCTCGAGCACGCCCGAGGAGCTGGCGAAGATCCTCGCCGAGACCTACGCGCAGACGGCGAAGATCAGCAAGGAGTTCGGGCTGCAGCTCTGAGCAGGCCTGGCGCTGCGCGCTGCCGTCAGCCGCCCGTGCGCGCGGAGAGCTCGTGCACCACGACGCCTTGCATCGGGTCGGTCGGCGCCTGCCACGGCGCGGCCTCGATCATGCGCCGCGCGTCGTCGAGCCCCGCCTGCCAGCGCCGGCGGAGGGCCGCCGCGCTGAAGTCGACGTCCTTCCAGTAGTCCTCGCTCGCGAGCGCCGGTGCGAGCAGCCGCACGACGTGCATCGTCGTGTGGCAGCCCCAGGCGGCGAGCTCGCGGTATTCGGGCGTCGCCTGCTTCTCGGGCGGCAGGCTCTTCACCAGCTCGCGGATCACGCGCCGCATGTGATGGATCTTCTTCTGCTGCGCGATCTGGCTGTCGGCGCGGCTCGCGTACTGGATGTCCTTCTGCCGGCCGAGCACCTGCCAGAGCGATTGCGGTTCCTCGCCGGTCGGCTGCCACACGTTGGCGGCGAAGATCAGCGCGTCGCGGCGCGGATCGTCGTCGAACACCACCTCGAGCGGCGTGTTCGAGTAGACGCCGCCGTCCCAGTACGCCTCGCCGTGGATGCGCACCGCGCCGAACGCCGGCGGCAGCGCGCCCGAGGCCATCACGTGCTCGAGCGTGAGCGCCATGTGGCGGCTGTCGAAGTAGTGCATCTCGCCGCGCGGCACGTTGACGGCGCCGATCGTGAGCCGCGGCTTCTTCCGCGCCAGCGCGTCGAGATCGACGAGCTCGCCCAGGGTCTCGCGCAGCGGGTCGGCGCTGTAATAGGAGGCGCGCTCGACGCCGACCGGCGCGTTCACCCAGAAGGGCGCACGCGGGCGGAAGAAGCCGGACACGCCGGTCGCAAGCGTCGCCCAATGCGAGAAGGCGCCGTTCAGCAGGCTCAGCACCGGTGGCGTGCTTTGCTCGACCCGGCTCCAGAACTCTCGCAGGCGCTCGAGCCGCCGGTCGATCTCGTTGCCGGCGATGAGGGCGCCGCTGATCGCGCCGATCGAGGTGCCGATCACCCAGCCCGGCTCGAGCCCGGCCTCGTGCATCGCCTGGTAGACGCCCCCGTGGTAGGCGCCGAGCGCGCCGCCGCCCTGCAGCACGAGAACGACCTGGCCGTGCTGCGCCTGATGTTGCTCCATCTACTCCGCGGTCCAGCCGCCGTCGATCGAGAGCATGGCGCCGGTGATCGCCGCCGCCGCGTCCGAGCAGAGATAGGCCGCGAGCGCCGCGACCTCCTCGACTTTCACGAACTCCTTCGACGGCTGCGGCGCGAGGATCACCTCGCGGATCACGCGCTCCTCGCTGATGCCGTGCGCTTTTGCCTGGTCGGGGATCTGCTTGTCGACGAGCGACGTGCGCACGTAGCCGGGACAGATCGCGTTCGCCGTGATGCCCTGCTGCGCGACCTCGAGCGCCACCGTCTTGGTGAAGCCGGCGAGGCCGTGCTTCGCCGCTACGTAGGCCGACTTGAACGGGCTCGCCACCAGCGCGTGCGCCGAGGCGATGTTGACGATGCGTCCCCACTTGCGCCGCTTCATCGCCGGCAGCGCGGCGCGCGTGGTGTGGAAGGCGGAGGAGAGGTTGATCGCGATGATCATGTCCCACTTGTCGAGCGGGAACTCGTCGACCGGCGCGACGTGCTGGATGCCGGCGTTGTTCACCAGCACGTCCACCGCGCCGAACTTCTTCGCGGCGTTCGCCACCATCGCCGCGATCGACTCGGGCTTCGTCATGTCGGCATCGTCGTAGGCGACTTCCACGCGGTGCTTCGCCGCCAGGTCCTTCCTCAGCGCTTCGATCTGCGCCGCGTCGCCGAAACCGTTCAGCACGATGTTGGCGCCGTCGGCCGCCAGCCGTTGCGCGATGCCGAGCCCGATGCCCGACGTCGAGCCGGTGACGAGGGCCGTCTTACCTTTCAGCATGGGAGATCCTTCGAGGTGAGGCGAGCATTCTCGCGCAGATTTCTTTCGAGCCGCTTGCATGGAGATCCGGCTCGCGCTGGCGCTGGCACGAACCTCGCAGTGAGCCGGTCGCAGGCCGCGGCGCCGGTTTCTTTTACGCCGCGTCGTGGAAGATGATGCCGGCGGTGTAGCACGGAAGCTCCATCTTGGACTGCCTCTATGGTCCGTTGGATTCGCTCGTCTTCATCTCCTCCGCGCAAATCAGCGAACTGACCAATACCGCTGAGATACTGCTCCTCGTACCACTGACCAAGTTCAATGATTACCTCTTGGTACGGACTTGGTTTTCCTTCTTTAACTCCGTTAGCGCGCAAATACAATCTAAGGTCGCACTCAGACGGACGTTGAAGTCCATAGAACACCGATGCGTTAAGCCTCATGCGCTCCCCTTCCTGTCCCGTTACGCTTTGGATTTTGGCTGCGACCGGCTGCCTTTCGTAGCAACTTTCCTAACCGGACAGTTGAATTAATCGAAGACCATTTCTTGGAACAACCTACCCGCGGCAGCTCGGGTGGTAGCCACGTTCATTGAAGCAGTGTCAGACACGCGGATCTCGCGGCGACAACGTCCAGCATTGACGCCGCATAGTCCGCGCAAAGCAGTTTGTCGGTAAGCATCCAATCCCATTTTTCGCGAATCTTTGTGTCCACTGACTCTGCAAGTTGAAGATTGGTTAGCCGCTGGTCTTGCGCAATCTCGCCGATGGCACCCAACACGCTATTTCGATCTGCACCCAGGACCGCTATGGACAGGCCTTCATTCGTGGCGCGGAAATTCCTTCGTTTCAGCATCAAAGCGATGGTGTTGTGCACGACGTCGCCTCGCCACGGAAACAGCTGCACGTTTGCCCCATCCTGGACTACGCTTTGCTCATCTAACTGATAGCGGTGGAATGCTGTTCGGGCTTCTCCAAGCAAGGCGCCCGCATCCTTGTTTAGGAATGCAGGTCGGTCAGCCACGAGATAGGTGTTGCGCATTTCCTCACGGATCCTGTCATGTACCAATCCCACTCCGCCGCCGAATGTCGGTGGTTTTCCTGCGGGTGCCGGCGCCACGGTGATGACTTTGTCCCGGGCATCTACAGAAATCACACTCCAGCGCCGCCCAGCGAAGATGATGTAGGACCCTTCCGACAGCGGCTTGGATATCGGGACCGTTCCTAGCGTCCGGCCCTGAGTAACGATCCTGTACTCATCCTCCGTAACAAAGGCAGCGTAGAACGTGTAATGGTTGACCAGCTTTTCTCCGAGCACACCAAGCAGAAGCAAACCGTCATCGGCTTGAACAAGTACATCGCGAGCGCCCATTTCGCGGAGCAGCTCGCCGAACGCGTCCTTTGATAGGGGCGAGAACGGACCGTCGTTGCACAAGATCGCGTAAGCGTTCTGGGCAGTGATGCCCCCATATTGGGCGACCAGCGACAACAGCTGCTGAACGAGCGTGGAGAGATGCAGTCCTCCCGCCTCAGGAGGCTCGTACCAGCGTGTGAGCAGCAGATTGATTGCTGCGACGGTTTGAATGAGCCCTTCCCTTAAGTGATCGGAAATTGGGCTGCTCTCAGAGATCTCTTCCTCCACACAATAGCAACGAAGAATCGCCGCGGCGCCGCGGCGGCCAGAGCGCCCGAGACGCTGGCGAAGGCTGGCCACTGATGGTGGGGAACCTACCTGCGCAACGCTTGCGACGGAACCGATATCTATTCCCAGCTCGAGTGTCGTCGTGCAGATCGCCGTCGCCGGACGATCGCCCTTCTTCAACGCTGCTTCCGTCTCCTCCCTGATTTCGCGGGACAAGCTCCCGTGGTGCGGCCAAAATTCGTTTGGCAAAGACATTCGCTCGCATCGCCGGCGGAGAAGGTCTGCAAACAACTCAACTTTGCGCCGGCTGTTCGGGAAGATGAGATTGTTCGTCCCGCGCAAATCCTTAAAGAGATCTTCACTGACGGCCAGGTCACCTCCTTTAACCAAGTCTTCCAGCTCAACACCCTGCTTTGAGATGTCTTGCGACGCCCCGTCGTTTTCCACCGAAGCACGAGGCGCGGAATCCAAGTACCCCCTTACGATGAGCTTCAGCTCCTGGCCATCCTCCTCGGACTCAATCACCTCAACCCCTGAACCGCCGCCGGGTCGGAGATATTCAGCGGCCAGACTCATTTCGCCCAAGGTTGCCGACAACGCTATGCGCGGCACTTTACGCTTCGCCGCTATCTCAATGCGTCTCAGATGCGATTGCAACTGCTTTCCCCTCTCTGTCCCTATGAACGCGTGCAGCTCATCCACCGTGACGTAAGCCAGGGATTCGACTATGGATCCCATTCGTGAGCCGTGATTCACGAACAGCGATTCCAGCGACTCTGGGGTGATTAACACTACACCTTCCGGTTTCTTGAGAAAGCGCTGCTTCCTCGACGAGGAGATATCTCCGTGCCAGGGATAAACGGCGATCTCCAGCGTTTCGCATAGACGTTCCAGCCGGAACCACTGATCGTTTATCAACGCCTTTAGAGGGCTGACATAGATCACAACGCCGCGACTCTTGAGCAGTCGGGTAAGTATGGGAAAGAACGCAGCTTCAGTCTTGCCGCTCGCAGTGGCCGCGGCAAGGATGACGTCTCGATCACCGCGGAGGATCGCCGGAATCGCGCGCTCCTGGATATCGCGGAGTTCCTGCCAGCCTTCTCCCCAAATAAACCGCTGGATCCGCTCGTCTAGCTGGTAGAACGCATTGGACTCGGCCCCTGACGCTCCGGATGCGTCCGCGCTATTCACTTCATCCCCTTTTTGTCGCTACAGCTTGAACGATGCCAAGTCGTCGCCGGGGGCGCTGTCATCCGCGTGCACTAGCAGCTCCACCGCCTTGCCATCGTCCTTCTCGATAGAAACCGTACCCAGGAGCTTCGTCCAGTCTGCGCCAGGATTCTGCTCAAGCACAGACAGCAGGTTCACGAACGACGTGATGGTGTTCCTTGGAGTGCGGAAATACGCGTCGCCAATGCGCTTGGAGCAGTGGTCCATGAAGCCTGGCAAGGCCGAATCCGGGATGAGGTACTTTGCGCGATCGCCGGAAGCGAACACATCTCGCAGCTTGTCCAGCAAGACGTAAAACTCCTCCTTCGTCAGATTGGAGAGGCGAAGTACGGGCCCGCTATAGTCGACAAGCCCGCCTTGCGCGAATGAGTTCTCGGCGAGCCGGGACTGAAGGGCAGGATAGCTGTACAGGCCTCGCCTCGTATCAAGTAGGAACTCCGGCGTTCCACCCATGAGTACGCCAAGGCCAACAGAAGTGCCTTGCAACGAGTCATTCAGGATACGCAGGATCTGCTCATAGTTTGCGTTGCGCGCTTGCGTGTTGGCTAGCTTGTACAAATTCACCAGCTCGTCAAAGCAGACAAGGAAGCCGGAAAATCCTGCCAGTCGGACAAAGCGCGCAAAGAGCTTCAGGAAGTCGTAACCGTTCGCATCATCGATGATGGTACGAACGCCAAGCGCCTGGCGCGCGTCAGTCCTTGTCGCGAACTCCGCCCTCAGCCATCGCACGGCGTCGGCCTTGAGCTGGTCGTTGCCGTCCTCGTGGCCTTTCCAGTAGGCCCCGACGACCTGTGCGAAGTCATAGCCATTGACCATCTCGGTCAGGGCCTTCAACCGCTCTTGGATAACGTCATCGGGGCTCCTGCCGGCCTCCTTCGCCACCTGTATCGAGTCAGAGACGAATCGCTCGACCACGGCGGCCACGGCTCCGCCGTCAGGCCTGGTGCGCGTAGCGATATTGCGCATGAGTTCCGTGTAAAGGGAGCGAGCTTGGCCGCCGGTCGCGTGGAACCTGCGATCAGGGTTCAAATCGGCGTGAGCAACAACGAGCTTCTTTTCGAGCGCTATGGCCCGCACGAGATTAAGGAAAAATGTCTTGCCCGATCCGTACTCTCCGATCACCAAGCGGAACGCCGATCCCTGATCGCCGATTCGTTCGATGTCCTTCAGAAGGGCTTCGATCTCGCGGACCCTGCCGACCTGAATGTGCTGTTGGCCGACCCTGGGGACGACGCCCGCCCGCAGGGATTGAATGATGGCATCCCTCTCCCTGAGGCGAATCGGCGCGGTCATGCCGGTTGCGGTTCCTTCAACACACTCTGGTTGATCAGCACAGGATCGTCTCCCTCGAACAACGGTTCGCCGTACTTGTCCATATAGGCTTCGTTGACGCGCTCCAGTGAGCCGTCGAGCATGATCCCGCGGTCGGATGCGAGGTCCTCGAGCTCACCACGCGTCCATCGTTCCCGGGCTATAAGAACTGCAACGAATTCCGACTGTTCACGACCAAGGCCAACGGGCGACACGTGGAGGTCCGTCGCAGATTCCTGTTCGGCTTCCACGGGAACCGGCGTTTCCGTGCTCTCTGAAAATATGCTAGTAAGGATTGCCGATACACGAGCCGAGTCTTCGTTGAGCTGCGCGATGCGCGCTCGATCCAGGGATTGTGAGGAGAGTGCCGCCCCCTTCGGCGGTATGGCAAATTGCTTTGCAGCCTTGGCCCCCGGCTGAACGGTCACAGGCTCCGTGGCTGCCGCGTGCGCCGTAGAGTAAAGAAGCTCTTCTGGAAGCTCGAGCAGGCGATAGATCTTGACCAGTATTTTGATCTCGTCGGGCGTAAGTCCTCCCTGAACCTGTGCCACGTTCACAGCAAAGGCCGCAATAGCCTCTCGCTGCGACGCGTTGAGCCCGGCAACCCGCTTCTTCATGGCCGTAAGGGTTGGCTTTGAGAGAAGCAGCCATTTCACGTGCGCCCGCAATCGCCGCCGCTCGTACGTCTGTAGGTGAGGAAGGTGTTCCAGACTTTCCTCCAAGTACTGCTCCTCTTCGATGGTGACGCCGTCGGCAGCTGAGACCGTTGCTCCTAGATGCATCGTGAGTGCAGCAGCGGAATACACCGGAGTTGGCTTCTTGCCTCTCTCCGCGGCCGGAATAGTGAAGAGGACGATCGGAGCTGCTTCATCAGGCATAGGCCCGCCCCATCTCACATCCGGCTCCATGCCCGCGCCGAAATGCTCCAAGGCTGAAGCAAAGGCCGCTGCACGGTTCCTATCCATGGCGCCCCACGCCGGAAAATGACGCATCAGCTCAGCAAGGCTAGTGGCCTGCATTTCCCGCTCGACATTGAGCTGCTTCAGCCACACCCCGAGACTTACCAAGCTATCGCGCGGCCACAATAAGGGCGGCAACAGCACCACTGCGTCCATTGAGTCTCGTTTCTCTGGATACTTACCGATGAAGCGGCTGTAGCCGTCAAGAGAATCCGCCGCCTCGTTCGCCAGTTCCCGAAGAGCGCCAATCGGCCGTTCGAGAACTGTGACATCGGGAATATCGCCAGCATCGTGCTCAATCAGCCCGCGAAACGAGGCACTTGCGGGACGGTAGGTCAGCTTCAGCCGCGTCTTGTTCACTGGCAGCTTCATGCCTTGACCGAATTTTTGGTTATACGTGGCAAAGAAGAGGCGCCTGAATTCCTCAGGACAACGTTCCGCCGGTTTGCGAAGCGAAGTCATCTCGTCATGCATGAGCCACGAGTACGCCCAAGGCCCCGAAAGAGGTGCGCCGTCGCGCGCGGCCTGTCCCAATGCGAGCTTGTGGGACATCTGCATCCTCCGCCAACCAGCCAACAGCGGCGGCGGCGGCGCCAGCTCATACAGTTTTCCATTTGGTGCGGAACGCAGCCTTAACGCATCGAGCAGGCTGCTTGCGTATCCCTGAAATGATCCGCTGGCAGTGTAGGTCGATAGCAGTTGAGCAACTTCGGCCGCGATCGCCGGTAATTCCGCCGCTACGACATCGCCCATCGTGCGCACGTCGTGTAAGGCGCGCCGCTCCACGCCGTACAGGAACAGGAATACGCAACCGATCTGGACGTTTGGACTTCGCCTGCCTCCCGCGAGCCAGTCCAGATATTCGCCTCTCGCCTCTGGCGTAATCGAGGAGTAGCTCGGCCAATAAGGCATCTGCGGTGTGCCGGCGACACGATTTACTGGGAGCTTCGGATCGATCGCAGCAGGCTCGACATCGTACGCATTGATTGCAGGCAGGCGCGACCCGACATACACCATTCCGCCGGCAAACGTACGACCGCCAACGCTGAATTCCTGCCCAGGCGGGATCCAGCATTGCGCGGAAGATAATTTGTTATCTGGCTCAACCCTCAATCCGACATAGGTTGTCCGCATAGTACGGATTGCGAGCGAGCGGTCTTGACGCAGCGATGGAGTACTCGACGAACTCGGCTGTGAAGAACCGCTGTTGCCCAGAAAAAGGTACCCGAGGAACACGACGCCGCCCACGACGGCCAGGCCAATCCAGACTGCGGCTGGCACCGAAGCTATGGCGCCGACCACAATTAGGAAAACAATGCCCCACCCACCACCGGAGGACTTCTTGGCCATCCCCCTCCCCGAGAACTACATTATGCGACCAGCTAGAGCGAAACGGCTATCAAGGACATTAAGACAAATTTGTCCAACGCACTTAGTGCTACTACTCACGCAGACGAGGTAGAGACGCGGCGAGTATGGATTCCCCGTTCATGTTTGCGATTACCCGGATGAGCCCGCCCTCTTTAAACCCACAAGGGCCTTCCTGCGATTTAGGGTTTCTTTCTTACGCTCTTCTACCCTCGCCCGAAATCGCTCCAAGTGATCGATGTCCGCCAAGAATTCCTTAGGCTCGGGCATAGGTGAGTTTGCGGTGATCGCCTGATCATGGGTAAACCGTGAGCAGCGCGACATCGCGTCGAACACTTCTTTGTAATCCTGATCGTCGACTGCAACGGAATGCAACATCCGTGATTCTAAACTCTGCCGAAATCTCTGGACTACTCCAGCAAACAGCACCTCCTCGACTGCTCGCTCCCAGGATTCCCGCAGACGTTCATACCCGTCACGGATCAGTCCTTCGTACGCACTTTGGTTCTTTCCTCTAAAAGTTTTGTCCGCTGTCTGATGAAGAGCTTTAAGTTCGCCAACACGTTCCCGGACTGATTTGCCCCTAAATGGAACATCTGCCCGAATGATTCCCATTTCACCACCCCACGCGTTCACGCTCTGTGCGGCACAGACCACGACCGCCTTTGCAGCGATATCCAGCAATAAGAAGAGAAAATAAAGATCATGTGTAAAGACTATTACCTGCCTAATACCAGCCTCTTTCACTAGTCTGCCGGCCACCCACTCTCGCCTCGTGTGATCCAACGATGACACTGGATCGTCGAAGATCAGCCCCGACGATCCTCCGCCAAGATTCACTTCTGCTAGAAAGGAGCCAAGCGCAATCGCGCGCTGTTCCCCCTCGCTCAAAACGGCAGACAAGGGCACGTCTCGCGGCACGTTGAGATCTAGACGAAGCTTATGAAGCGCCTTCCCCTTTGACGTGCGCTTTTCCAACTTCATCTTTATTCGGCCCGCGCCAAGCGCAGCGAACTCCTCATTAAGCTTGCCTTGAAGCGCCTCCGTTACCGCGGTTTCATTTAGTTCCGTTACTTTCCTCGAAATCGCAGTCGTAGATACCAATCGCATGGCAGCCTGCAGGAGCTCAGTCAACTGAAGCTTTTTTACAGCCCTCTTTAAAGCATCTTTATCCTTTTCCAGCTTTATTCTCGCTTCGAGCTCCGCACACTCGTCCTCTACGGCCTTCCTCTTTTCGGCATTTAGAAGCTTCTGGAAATCCGTAGTTTGCTGCTCAATGCTTTTGCGCAGATCCACAATCACCTGGGAGATATGCGGCATAGGCGGACCATATTCGTACTCACCTCCATCGGCCAGGCTCTTCTTCGCGGCGGCGAGTCGCTTTACGATCGAGTCCTTAAATGCCTTAACCACATCACCGATGGAAGCGCTTGCGCCACATATTTCGCTGATGATCTCTTCGTCAACTAGCGCTACCGTGACGCTCAAGTTCTCAAGCACGGTTTTTCTTTCCGCCTTTTCAGCGACCCTCTTCTCGAGGAGTTTCTCAATATCGCGCTCAATAAATTCGCGAAACTCCTTTAGTCGATTTGACGTGCCCCCCGATTTAGTACGGCATCGAAGTGGAGTCCTGGGTTAAAGATACGGGGTTTTCCAGGTTTTCGCGCACGCGATCGGCGGAACGCCGAGAAGCGTGCGCGTCTCTGAACTC